>Ga0208547_1000005_pt1 | contig 121603 bp, 142 predicted proteins | sample DEB08_DNA_5_FD_185501 | JGI IMG/M metagenome (GOLD analysis project Ga0208547, IMG submission 185501) | Aqueous microbial communities from the Delaware River and Bay under freshwater to marine salinity gradient to study organic matter... | ecosystem: Environmental > Aquatic > Marine > Coastal ...
CTGATGATGCTGTTGCAATACTCATAGCTTTGGCACACTTTAACGATGATGAATTCTTGGCAATTACAACTGTTGCTGGAAACGTAACAGTTGAAGTTGGCACCAAAAATGCTTTAAGATTGTTGGAGCATACAAATAGAAACAATATCCCTGTTTATAAAGGTGAAGCAAAACCTTTATACCGTGAATTAACAACTGCAGAATGGGTGCATGGATCAGACGGACTTAATGGTGTAGATTTTCCAAATCCCTCTAAAAATGAAGAATCTTCAGATGCAGTTAGCTACATAACTAACCTTCTAATGAATAGTGATGAAAAGATTACTATTTGTGTACTTGGACCAATGACCAATATAGGTAAGGTGCTATCTCTAAATCCAAAATTATCATCTAATATTGAACAAATAATTTTTATGGGTGGAGGAGCAGGTTTTGGAAACACAACACCAGTTGCAGAATTTAATTTTTTTGTAGACCCCGAGGCAGTAAATATTGTATTAAATTCTGGAGTAAAGTTGATAATGATGGGTTTAGATGTTACACATCAAGCAATAGCTACCAAAACAAGACTTGAAGACATCTTAGAAACCAAAACCGTTACAGGTAAGCAAATTGTCAGTTTAATGAGTTCACTATCAGACATAGAAATTGTTAAAGAAATTTTTCCTGATGGTACACCTGTTCATGACGCTTTTGTAACTGCTTATTTGGTAGACAATACACTTACTAATGGTAAGTTTGTAAACATAGAAGTAGAAACAAAATCAGAACTATCTTTAGGCCAATCAGTAATTGATACAAATAGCGTCACAGGCAGAAAGAAAAATGTATATTGGATGAACCAAGTAAATGATGACAAGCTCTTTGAGATAATTAGGTCTGCATCTTCTAAGCTCCCCTAGTTTTTACTAATACCAACTAAACAGTTAATTGGTTGTCAAATTGATTTAAAAAACTTAGCAAACAAGCGAGCTTATTAAATAGTATTTGTCTAATATATTATCCATAAAGGTATTTTTATACCTTCAACTAGTTGAACAAGGAGTAAAAAGTGACTCGAATGAAGTCAAAATGGCTAATACTTTTTATGGTATTTGCCTTATTAATTACTGCTTGCGGAGGATCTGATACCGCAGAAGAAACAGTTGAAGAAGTTGTAGAAGAACCAGCTGAAGAATTAGAATCTCCAGCTACTACTGCTGCTCCAACAACTACTGCCGGTCCAACTGCAAGCGTGGGTGTTGTTTATGATATTGGTGGACGAGGAGACTTATCTTTCAATGACATGGCATATGCCGGTTTAGAAAAAGCAATCGCAGAGCTAGGAGTTGATGGAATTGATCTTGAGCCTAATGAAGGTGGAGAGAACAGACCAGAGCTTCTAACACTATTAGCTGATCAAGGAAAAGATCTCATTATTGGAGTTGGTTTCTTGTTTGCAGACGCAATGACAGAAGTTGCAACTGCAAATCCAGACACTTACTTTGGTATTATTGACTCAGCTGTTGATCCAGCAAACGTTTCAGGAATGGTTTTTGCTGAAGAGCAAGGTTCCTACCTTGTAGGTGTTGCTGCTGGGCTAAAAACAACTACTAATAAAATTGGTTTTATTGGTGGTGTTGAATTTCCATTAATCCAAAAATTTGAAGCTGGTTTCGTAGCTGGTGTAGCTGCGGCATGTCCTTCATGTACTGTGGACGTAAAGTATGTAACTTATCCACCTGACTTTGGAGGATTTAACGATGCTGCAAAAGCTAAAGAAATCGCATTAGCACAATATGAAGAAGGCGCTGATATTATTTATCATGCAGCTGGTGGTGCTGGTAACGGTTTATTCGAAGCTGCTAAGGAAGTTTCAGACAATACTGGAACAAAAGTATGGGCAATCGGTGTTGACGCAGATCAAGCAAAAACTGTTTCAGCAGAATTAGCACCATATATTCTTACATCAATGATTAAGAGAGTTGATGTTGCAGTATATAACACAATCAAAGCAGTTGTTGATGGCACATTTGCCGGAGGCGTAACAGTATTTGATTTGTCAGTTGATGGTGTTGGATACTCAACCACTGGCGGTTGGATAGACGATATCGTTTCTGATATTGAGGCTTATAAAGCACAAATTATCAGTGGGGACATAGAAGTACCTGCTGCTCCGTAATAGAAATTAAAGTAAAAGTCCCAAGACCAAAAAACTTGGGACTTTACTTTTTAACTGAATGAAAACTTTTTAAAATAAATAATATTATGACACTAGCAATTGAATTATCTAAAATTTCAAAATCATTTCCAAGTGTAAAAGCTAATGATGACATCAATTTAAAAATCAAAGAAGGCTCTATTCATGCCATTGTTGGAGAAAATGGTGCTGGTAAGTCTACATTGATGAAAATACTTTATGGAATGCTAAGACAAGATGAAGGAATAATAAAGATATTTAATGATGAAGTGAATTTTTCTTCACCCAAAGATGCGATTGCTGAAGGAATAGGAATGGTGCATCAGCACTTTATGTTAGCTGATAACCTATCAGTATTAGAGAGCATTATTTTAGGAATGGATAAAGCTTCTTTAAAAGTTCTTAACAAAAATAAATACACCGAAGAAATTAACGAGATTACAAAAAAATACTCCATGCCCTTAAATACTCTTTCTATGATTGATGAACTGGGTGTTGGTGAAAAACAACGAGTAGAGATAATTAAAGTATTATTTAGAGGAGCAAAAATATTAATTTTAGATGAACCGACAGCAGTTTTAGTACCTCAAGAAGTTAATGAATTATTTAATAATCTTAAAAATTTAAAAAATAGTGGGGTAACGATTATTTTTATTTCTCATAAACTTGATGAAGTACTTGAGATAGCAGATGAAATTTCAGTAATGAGAAGTGGTAAGCATATTGATACCGTTGATTCAAGCGCTGTATCTAAAATAGATTTAGCTGAGATGATGATCGGTCAAAATCTTCCAACACCTCCAAAAAGAGAAAAAAATACAATTGAGAAAAAATCACTTGTTGTTAAAGATTTAACCGCTCAAAAAGATAATGGTAGAAAAGCATTTTCAAATATTAATTTTTCAATTAACAAAGGCGAAGTAGTTGGTATAGCTGGTGTAGAAGGAAATGGTCAAAGAGAATTAGCAGAGGCAATTTTAGGTGTTTATCCCATAGAATCTGGAGAAATATTATTAGAAGAAACTAATATTGATAATCTAAGTACAAGAGAAAGAAGAGAGAGAGGGTTAAGTTTTATACCTGAAGATCGACAATCACAAGGAATGTTGATGGATGTATCTCTTGCAGAAAATGTAATTCTTGGAAAACAATCTTCAACAAAATATAAATCAAAATACTCAAATATAAAATTTAATGAAGCATCAACAAATTCCAATATTGTAATTGAAAACTTCGATGTAAGAACGCCTAGTAACGAAACACTTGCTCTTGCGCTTTCTGGAGGAAATCAACAAAAATTCGTTGTTGGAAGAGAAATTGAAAATAAGCCAAGTCTTCTTATTGCTTCACAGCCAACTAGAGGTATTGATATTGGTGCTCAGTCTTTAATTTGGAATAAGTTGAGAGATGCCAGAGATGAAGGGCTGGCTGTACTTTTAATTTCCGCGGATTTAGATGAGTTAATTGGACTGTCTGACAGAATATTAGTTATTTATGAAGGAATTTTTGTAAAAGAATTAGATCCAGAAGATGCGACACCTGAAATTCTTGGAAGCTACATGACAGGTCTTAAGGCATGAAATTATCATTAAAATTAACAACTTTACTTGCTCCGATTTTTGCATTAATTGTTGCATTTGGCCTTTCAACAATAATGCTTTACTTGATTGGTGAAAATCCAATTGAAACTTTTAAAATTATGTATGATTATGGAAAAACCGGTAAGTCTATTGTTTCGATTCTAAATAGATCTGTACCACTCTATATTTCCGCAGTAGCTGTAGCAGTTGGTTTTAAAATGGGTCTATTTAATATTGGGGTTGAATCCCAATATCTAATGGGGTCATTACTCTCAGCAGCTCTTGGTGCAGCAGTAGCTTTACCTTCAATAGTACACATCTCTCTTATTATATTTGTAGCAGTTTTATCTTCAGCTCTTTGGGCAGCCATTGCTGGGTATTTAAAAGTAAAAAAAGGTGTTCATGAAGTCATTTCAACAATAATGCTTAACTACATAGGCACCGGAATTATTGCTTATTTATTAGCAAATATTTTCTTTGAAAAAGTTGAACTTTCTACAACTGCACCACAAACTGATTTGCTTCCTGAAACTGCAAGAATACCATCGCTTAATGGAATTCTTGGGATTGAGGATTTACCTAATCTTCATGGATTTATCATTGGTGCTATTTTTGTTGGAGTTATTTATTACTGGATTGTATGGAAAACATCATTAGGTTTTGATTTACGTGCAACAGGTTCTAGTCCTATTGCAGCAAAGTTCAGTGGTGCAAATCCAGGAAGACTAACTGTTTTAGCAATGATGATCTCAGGAGGTTTTGCAGGTTTAGTTGGTATAGCTCCATTAACAGGTTATTTCTTTAAATATACAACAGACTTTCCATCAGGCTTAGGTTTTGCGGGAATAACAGTTGCCTTACTGGGAAGGAATCACCCAATTGGCATGGCTTTCGGAGCAATATTACTTTCATTTTTAGAAAGGTCTGCACAGATTCTTGATTTATACAATGTACCAAAAGAAATTGAAAAAATCATGGTAGCTGTTATTGTTTTATCTGTTGTAGTTGCTTATGAAGTTGTTAAAAGATATGTGACTAATAAGCAAATTAAAGAAGCGTCTAAAGCGGTCTCAAATGATTAATTTTTTCAAAAAACATTATTTAATAATTCTTCCTTTTGTATTCATAGTTTTAATTGCTCAAATTGATAAGTATGATCAGCTAACTACAAGTGGAACCTTTGGAGCTGCTATTAGGCTTGCTATACCGATTTGTCTTGCAGGACTTGGAGGAATGTTCTCTGAAAGAACAGGGATAGTTAATATCGGACTAGAGGGAATGATGATAATGGGTACATGGTTTGGTGCTTGGGCAGCGTTTATGTACGGTCCGTGGTACGGTATATTGGCCGGTATTCTAGGCGGAGCAATGTTTGGTTTTATCCATGCTGTAGGAACTGTAACTTTTCAAGTTGATCACATTGTATCAGGTGTAGCTATAAACATTCTTGCAGCAGGAGTAGCAAGATTTTTAAATGTAGTTGCATATGCGGACCAACCAACTAAAAGTTCTACTCAATCTCCAAGGATTGATGGAGAGGTTGGAGATTTTACTCTTCCTTATTTATCTGGTGGAGCAGATACCCCAAATTTATTTGGATACTTGCAAGAACTTGACATACCTTTTATTTCCGACATTGCAGGTCTATTATTAGGTGCTACATCGAACTTGTCCTATATTTCAATCTTTGCTTTAGCTTTAATTCCATTCGCAGCATGGATACTCTGGTCTACTCCATTTGGTCTCCAGATGAGAAGTGTAGGAGAGTTGCCAGCAGGTAGTGAATCTTTAGGAGTTAATGTATATTTAATGAAATACATTGGTGTTATGATATCTGGTGGTTTTTCAGGATTAGCTGGTGCTTATTTAGTTTTAGAAAGCTCAGGAATTTACCGGGAGGGACAAACAGCAGGAAGAGGCTTTATAGGACTAGCAACATTAATTTTTGGAAACTATAAACCCTTAGGAATTTTTATGGGTTCTGGTTTATTTGGATTTGCAGATGCCCTACAGCTTAGATCTGATGAAGCTGTACATGGCTTATTGGTACTAATATCATTAATTTTATTAATTTTCGCAATAAAACAAATATTTGAAAAAAAATATATTAATGCATCAATTTCTATTTCACTAAGTATTGCTTTTTTAATTTGGTTTTTATTTTCAGAGACAGTACCGAGCGAATTCGTTTACTTCACTCCTCATTTAACTACACTTATAGTTCTTTCATCTGCTAGTCAAAGACTGAGAATACCTCAAGCAAATGGTAAGCCATATAGGAAAGGAGAGCTTAACTAGCCTCTACCGTAAAAAGTTATTTCTTGAATAGCACATTCAGGAAATGGTTCTGCACCATTAACCTCTTCTCCAGGGTAAGCACTTAAAATTTGAATTGTGAGAACTGAAGATGATGTATTTAAATCAATCCACTGTGAGCTAGTATTTTGATTTTCAAGCTCATATTCTATTGAGAAACCCTCTTCTTCTGATGTTATCAAAATATCTCTTGGCTTAAAGTTTCTCTTAAAAGATTTTGAATCTTCTATGTTTTCATAAGTTAAGAATTGAAAATAAATATCTTTTGAAAAAGTAAATTCTAATGTTGCATCTGCACATTCTGAGCCATTATCTTGCCAAGAAGATGGTTCATCATCATAAATTTTTTCACAAGACCATCCATCTCCGAGATTGCTTGAAGCGGAACAGCTAAATGGATATTGAAGTTGCAGTAAGCTTTGAACTGTAGTTGAAGAGCTTGTAGTCGTTGACTGCTCTACAACTTGAATTTCTTCAATTACTTCTTCAGCAATATTTTGATTGTAGTAATAACTGGCTGCAGCAATTAGTGGAATAATTATTGCTAGAAAAAATACAGCCCGTATACCAGGCACTTCGTTTCTTGTGGGTAAGGAGGTTGCGCCATAATTAGATAGAGGTAGTGACAAAAGCTCTTCAGGAGGCCTTACTCTTCTGGAGATTTGAGGCTCTTTTTTATTATCTGAATTTTCTATATCTTTTATGCTTAAACCAAGCCATTCACCACAACTTGAACAAAACTCAATTGATTTGTCTACTGTAGCTGAACAAGCTTTACATTCTATTTTTTCCATTTAATAAACCTATTGTCCCTATTTATAAAATAATACAGTAACATTCAAATAACAATATTGTTCAAATAATAAAGAGGAATATGAACTTAAACAATAACACAAGCGCAAGTCAGTTACTACCAGGCCAACCATTACGAATTGGTGTTGATTTAATTGCTGACAAAAAATCAGGAGCACTAATTGTTATCGGTTCAACATCAAAACTAGAAAAAATTTCTTCTGGAGGCATTACTTTAAAAGACTGTGAATTTTCACCAGAAATGCTTTCAGAATTATCAAAAATGGATGGTGCTATTATTGTAAATAAAAATGTTACAAAAATTCTAAAAGCTAATGTTCATTTAAATCCAAGTGATTCAATTTCTACAACTCAAACTGGTACAAGACATAGAACTGCAGAACGTACGGCAGTTACTACTGAATTAACTGTGATAGCTTTATCTGAAGAAACCTCATTAATTAAGGTATTTGAAAACTTTCAGACCACAGAGCTAGAAGAGTCATCAGCAATACTGGGCAGAGTTAATGAGTCTTTGCAGTCAGTTGATAGGATGAGAAGAAGGTTTGATGATGCTGTAGCAAATTTAGGTGAGCTTGAGATTGAAAACACACTAACTAACCAAGAAGTGTTAGAAGTGATTCAAAGAGGAGAGCTTCTAACTCGATTAGCAAATCAAGTCAAAGCCGAAGCCCTTAAGCTTGGTGAGAATGCTGGATTAATTATGATTCAGATAGATTCTTTGGAATCAGGTGTTCTGAATACATTAGATCTAGTTTTGAAAGATCATCTTCCAGGAAGAAAATTTAGGACAACCGCAAAAGCGATTAATGAGATAAGTACATTGTCCTACGATGAATTGAATGCAGTGGATTATCTTGGCAGTGTTTTGTCTAAGCTTCCTCTTGATGACATATCAGTGTCAAAAGGATACAGGGTACTTGCAAGATTACCTGGTTTACCGGAAAACCTTCATGATCAAATAATTCAAAAATTTAAAACATTACCAAAATTGCTCACTGCTTCTCCAGAAAAATTGTTTGAAGTTGAGGGCATTGGAAGAAGCAGGGCTCAACAATTAAGAGATTATTTCGATACATTGCTTAAAAATATAGGTTTTTCATATATAAATGGACATTAAATAGTTCTGAATATATAGTAATGTTGACATCTATGGCAACAAAAACAAAAAAAACAACTGATAAATATAAACCAAACCAATTTGTAGTTCATCCCCACCATGGTGCTGCAAAAGTTGTGAGAAAAGTTAACAAGAACGTTGAAATTTTTGATGAAAACGGTGAAGTAAAATCAAAACGAAGACAGTACTTTGAGATTGAAGTCCTTACAGATGGGTTACTAGTAATGGTACCTGTGGAAAATGTAGATGAAGTTATAAGACCTGTGATCTCAAAGAATGCAGTTTCAAGGAAAGTGTTTCCTATTTTTAAAGAAAAACCAGAAGAGGCAGGAGCTAATTGGAGTAGGTGGTATAAAGTTTTGACAGAAAAAATGACTTCTGGTGACGTTATACAGGTTGCTGAAGTCGTTAGAGACCTTACACACGCTCAAATTAATAAGGGTATCTCACCTGCACTTAAAAGAATGCTTGCAAAAGCAAGAACAACTCTAGCAAGCGAAATAGCATGTGCATTAAGTGTTGATGAAGAAGCAGCTGTAGAAAAAATTAACCAATACCTTCCTGAGGAAGACCCTGACGACGGTTTATAATTTATATATAAATCAAAAGAGGCATAATGTTTGTAGGTAATGGGTTTGATATACACAAACATTCTAATAATGAAAAATTAGTCCTCGGAGGGATAACCCTCGAAGGACCTGGTTTTGAAGCTCATTCGGATGGAGACATAATTCTACATTCACTCAGTGATGCCTTGCTTGGATCTAAAGCAAAAAAAGATCTTGGTTTTTATTTTCCATCTAATGAAAGTACACCAAAAAATATATCGAGCGTGGAAATGTTGAATAAAGTTTTAGAAATCATTGAGTATGACAAAGTAGTTATAAACAATATTGACATCACTATTATTTCACAAGTTATAAACATTTCAAATGTATCTGAGTCTATTATCTTGAATCTTGCTGATTTACTAAGAATTGATAAAAAATTAATAAATGTAAAGGGTAAGTCTTTTGATAACCTCGGTGTGATTGGAGATGGTATAGCATCAGCTTGTATTGCATTAGTTTCGGTGAAAGATGCTTAAGCTACACAATACATACTCCAATGCTGTTGAGGAGTTTAAACCCAATTCAGATAATGTAAAAATTTATCTTTGTGGACCAACAGTACAATCTTCGCCACACATTGGGCATGGACGATCTGCAGTAGTTTTTGATTTTTTAATCAGATATTTGGTTTATCTAGATTATGAAGTTAATTTTGTAAGAAACATAACTGATATTGAAGACAAAATAATTGAAAGGGCAGTAGAAGAAGGAATCACTACTCAGGAATTAGCTAATCGAGTTACAAAAGAGTTTCAAGATGCCTATTTAAGTCTAAATTGCTTACCACCAGCTATGGAACCTAGGGCTACTGAGACTATAGATCATATTATAAATTTTATTGAAATCCTAATTGAAAATGAATATGCATATGCAACACAATCAGGTGTTTATTTTGAAGTCTCTAAATTTAAAGATTATTTGCAATTATCTGGTAGAAACAAAGATGAAGTCATTTCTGGCACAAGAGTTGATATAGAATCTGATAAGAAAAATATAGAAGATTTTGCACTTTGGAAGATTTCAAAGGAAAATGAACCATCATGGGATTCACCTTGGGGTAATGGGAGGCCTGGGTGGCATATTGAATGCTCTGCCATGATAAATAAAATATTCGATTCAGGTATTGATATTCATTGTGGTGGTAATGATTTAATTTTTCCTCACCATGAAAATGAGCTTGCACAATCTTCTGCTGCATTTGAAAATCAAGAATTTGTAAAATACTGGTTACATAATGGCATGATTAACCTATCTGGGCAGAAAATGTCTAAATCTGAAGGCAATATAAAACTCCTAAATGAATATATAGACAAGTTTGGTGGCAATGTTATTAGGTTTTTCTTTTTAAGATCACACTATCGAAAGCCACAGGAGTTTTCTGAAGGCTTATTAGAAGAGTCAAAAACAACTTTTAAAAGAATACAGGATTTCACACGAAGTGTTAAGGCTAATGCTTCAGATTTATCAACTATTGAATCATTCAAAAATTCCATGAATGATGATTTAAACACACCAAAGTTTTTAGGAGAAATTTTTGAAAAAATGAATAATCTCAGCAATTCAAGTGAAGATGAAGAGAAAAATTTAAAAGAAACCATCAAATTCATATTTGAAATCTTGGGTTTTAACTTTGATATCAAAGAAAATGTAAAAATAAATCACGATGAACTTTCAAAATTTTTCAATACATTTCAAATAAGTTATGACAATTTGGAACAAGCAATGGAAGAATTTCTTGCAAAAAGGGAGAAACTCAGAAGCGAAAAAGATTTTAATCAAGCCGATTTTATGAGAGAAAAATTAAAGGAAATAGGCTTGTTAATTAAGGATGGTGATGATAGTGCCTGGTATTGGGAAAATAGTTGAAGGTATTAATTCAGTAAACAGTGCTATTGATTCAAATCGAGCAGAAAAAGTTATCTTCTTAGAGTCTGATAAAACTACATCACATCGTTTAGAGCTATTAATTGAGAAAGCAAAAAATAAAGGATTAATAGTTGAAAAGATTAGTAAAAAGGATAATTGGTTATATAACAATAGGCATTCGGTTGTTGCACTTTGTATTCCCAAAAAGACTTATGATGAAAAAACTTTTGATCAGTTAACACTAAGCAATATTGTTGTACTAGACCATATTCAAGATACCAATAATTTTGGTGCCATAACCAGAACTGCATCAGCATTTGATTTTAACATAGTATGCGTTCCAAAAAAAAGGTCAGTAAATATTTCTGAGAGAACTTTTGCAATTTCTTCAGGTGGTCTTGAAAATGTAAATATTGTTTTTTATAATTCTATCTTTTCTCTAATCAAAAAACTAAAGTCACTTGAGTATTGGACTGTTGGCATGGAAATGAATACCAAAGAGGATTTATTGAATGTTGACTTAAATAGTCAAAAAGTTGCCCTATTTATTGGTTCAGAAGAAAATGGTTTAAGTATAGAAATACAAAACAAATTAGATTTAATTGTAAAAATAAATATGAACAACACTGTTGAATCTCTAAATGCCTCTGTTGCTGCAGCAATTGCAATGAACCATTTTTTTAAAAAAAGTAGCTGATTCAATACTGATTTTGCTATTATTTTACTGTTTGCCGGAGTAGCTCAGTGGCCAGAGCAGCCGACTTGTAATCGGCAGGTCAGGGGTTCGACTCCCCTCTCCGGCTCTGAGTGATTAAGTATGTAAATTCTTTTAAAATTTTTATATTTTCAATAATAGCTGTTCAAATTGCTCTTTATTTTTTTGGATATCTGAGACCTTCTATTATCTATGACTATATTGATTATTTCCCTTTTACTATTCTTCCTGCAGTTATTTATTTTTATTTAAACATCAAAAGAATTACCAATAGGGTTTATTTTTATCTATCAATGTATCTTTCAGTAGTTTTATTATTGTTTCCAATCGCTCAGACTTTTGATGCAAAATTTCTAACAACCTATAGTTTCCCTTCATTTTTAGAAAATAGAGAACTTAACAGAGATTCAGAATATTTACTGGTCATTGATACAGATGGAAGTGTAAATTTAAATACTTTTAATGAAGCTGGTTATACAGCTGACATCATTGATAAACCAGGAAAGATTGGTTATCCAGAAGCAGTTGAAACATTAGTTGGAGAACCTAAAGCTGTTTTATTTCGAGAAATTCAGACATCAAGCTTACTAAAAGTTGCAGGATGGAATATCAATATTGGAAATAAAAATATTTGGAAATTAAATTTATTATCTTTTGATTCTGATTTGCATCTAGATAATATTAATTTGAAAGATTCAAGAATTGCTGGTACTGGAGCAATATATCTTGGTAAAGATTTAAATCTTGAAGAATTAAAAGTTAATGGAAATTTCGATATAAAAGTTTCAAATACGCTACCTATTGTTGTTGTAGGAAATGCAGATGTACCACCTACGTGGATTAATGCTACAATAGGATATTTGAATCAAGCTGAAAAGGTATATAAATTAAAAGTTGTTGTCGAGGATGGGTCTGAGGTTAGATTTATAAATGAAGATTAGGGATAAGTTTTGTTAGAACAGCTTGGGAATGGTTTGTTACTCGGAGTAATCATCGCTTTGGGATCAGTTGCGCTTTCGTTACTATATGGTGTCACTAGAATCGTAAATTTTGCCCATGGTGAAATAATTGCTTTTGGAGCAATAATGGCTCTCTTCTTTTCATCCTCTCCAGATTCCAGCTTATTGTATTTAGATAGATTTTCTCCATTGGGAATTAACTTTTTGACCTCGGTCATATTGAGCATTTTATTATGTGGTGTTTTTGGAGGTTTACTAGAGCTTTGTCTTTTCAAACCGCTTAGAAAAAATAATTTTGGAAATATTGCAGTTTTGGTCGTAACAATTGGATTATCAATTTTTCTTAGACATATATATTTATTATTTGCATCTGCAAAGCCAACATCATATATATTAGAACTTCAAAGAAGAGAAGATTATTTTGGAGTTCAACTAACACCAAGAAATGTCCAGGTTTTAATAATTGGTTTTGCGGTTATGGTTTTAGTGGGTATTTTTCTTACTTATACAAGAACTGGTAAAGCTATGAGAGCTGTTAGAGACTCATCAGACTTAGCAAGCATATCTGGAATTAACTCTGACTATATAATTTTAGTTACTTGGATCTTTTCAAGTATGCTTGCGGGTTTCACTGGCATAATTCAGGGTGTTATTAATAACGTAAGATGGAATATGGGTTTTTTAATCCTGTTATTAATATTTGCCGGTACAGTTTTAGGTGGAATCGGAACGTCTTTTGGAGCAATGTTTGGTGGTTTCATAATTGGGATACTTGTTCAATTGAGTGTTGGTTTAGAGTTCATGGACGGCCACACAGAGGCTAAAAATGCCATAGCTTTAGCTTTGATGATTATTATATTGCTTGTACGTCCACAAGGAATTTTTGGTAACAAGGATCGAATCTCGTGAAAAAATATATTATTGCTTTTTTTCTTTTAGCGATTTCATTTATGTACATTTTTCTATCAAACGAAACGGGTGGGGCAAGGGTATTTGTCAATTTAATGACTTTTGCTGGAATATACGGACTTGCAGCAATAGGTATAAATGTGCATTTTGGATGGACTGGACTGCTTAATTTTGGTCATGCAGCTTTTATGGGAATTGGTGCTTATACAACTGTTCTTTTAATTCCTCACTCACTTGGCAGGGAGGGTGTAGTAATTAGCTCAGGACTGCCACTTCCTATAGCAATTTTAGTAGGCATTGTTGCGGCTGCCCTCCTAGGGTTACTACTTGGATTGCCAACTTTGAGACTTAGAGGTGATTACTTAGCAATAGTCACTATTGCTGCAGCGGAAATTTTCAGGTTACTAGTTCGTGACTTTGAAAACTTAACAGGAGGAGTTTATGGAATAATTCAATTTTCTGATTCACTACAAAACTCAAGACCAGATTTCATAACTCGTTTTAGTGAAAGTTATGATATATCTCCTGCTCAGTTTTGGGTTGGAGTGTTAACGTGGATTTCAATTATTGTTATATTGTTAATTTTATCAAGACTTAAGAAATCTCCATGGGGAAGAGCTCTTAGAGCTGTTAGGGAAGATGAAGATGCAGTTAGAGCGCTTGGTAAAAATGCTGTATTGCTAAAGCTTCAAAGTTTCATGTTAGGTGCAGCTATTGGAGGTCTTTCTGGAATATTTTTAGTATTTAATTATGGTACTGTTCAAGCATCTACTTTTGTTCCAGTTCTAACATTTTATGTTTGGGCAGCCCTAATACTCGGAGGTGTCGGTAGCTTAGGAGGACCTGCTTTAGGCGCGGTAATATTTTGGGTAATAATCGCCAGTACAGATTCAATTTCTCGATTCTTATTTGAAAGCCCGGATGGACAGCAATTAGCTGGTGTCAGATTTGTCATTGTCGGTTTACTAATTATGTTTTTTATGATTTTTAGGCCTAGTGGGATTCTTGGAAAAAAAGAGGAACTTCTTTTAGATGTCAAATAACTTATTATCAGTTAGGTCTTTAAAAAAAAGGTTTGGTGGCCTTGAGGCAGTTAATGTTGACAAATTTGATTTAAATAAAAACGAAATTACAAGCCTAATTGGTCCTAATGGTGCTGGAAAAACAACTTTTTTTGATTTAATAACTAGATTTCAAAACTCAGATTCAGGGAGTATAAGTTTTGATGGAAAAAATGTAACTAGCTTAAATTCGTATAAATTAGCAAGATTAGGAATGGTAAGAACTTTTCAACTTACTAGAGTTTTTGATCGTATGTCAGTATATGAGAATATGCAATTTGCAGGAAGTTCAATTAATAATGAAGGATTTTTGAATTCACTAATCCAATCGAGTTCACTTAAAAACCAAGAAAAATTACTGACTGAAAAAATAAATGAAACTCTAGAGTTGCTTAACTTATCTGAAATGAAGAACGCATATGCAAGAGAACTTTCTGGCGGCCAAAAAAAATTACTAGAACTTGGAAGATCACTAATGAAAAGCCCCAAAATATTGCTTCTTGATGAACCATTAGCAGGTGTTAATCCAAAACTATCAGAACAGTTATTAGAAATAATTTCTAACTTAAACAAAAATGGAATAAATATCTTAATGGTTGAACATAATATTGACGCAGTTATGAAAATATCTGAAAGAGTTGTTGTAATGGCTGAAGGAAAAATAATTTCTGATGGAAAGCCAGATTTTGTACGATCTGATAAAAATGTTATTGAGGCATATTTAGGAAGTAGTGATGAATAATCCACTGATTGAGGTGAATGGTCTGGCTTCTGGGTATGTGAAGGGGTTAAACATACTACAAGGAGTTGATCTTGTTTTAAAAGAAAATGAAGTTGTTTCAATAATAGGTCCTAATGGTGCTGGAAAATCAACATTATTAAAAGCAATTATGGGTTTAATTCCTATTTTTGGTGGAAAAATTTATTTTAAGGGAAATGAGCTTATTGAAATTAAAAGTCATGAATTAGTTCAAAAAGGAATTGCTTATGTACCACAAGTTTCAAACGTTTTTCAAAGTCTTACAATAGAAGAAAATTTGGAGATGGGTCTGTGGAGCACTAAAAATGAACATTCCAATCTATTTAAGGAAATTTATTCTATGTTTCCAATCCTAAAAGAAAAAAGAAAAGAAAGAGCCGGAAACTTATCTGGAGGACAAAGACAACTTTTAGCATTGGGAAGAGCTCTAATCTCAAAGCCAAATGTCTTACTATTGGATGAACCATCAGCTGGGTTATCTCCTAAAGCTATTAATGAAGTTTTTCAATACATAAAAAGTATTAATGAAAGTGGTGTTGGAATACTTTTAGTTGAGCAAAATGCTAAAAGAGCATTGAGTTTTTGTAATAGGGGCTATGTTTTAGATCAAGGCAGAAATGCATATACAGGACTGGGTAAAGATTTATTAAAAGATAAAAAAGTTATTGACTTATATTTAGGAAAACTATAAAAAAAGGCCCGAAAATATCGGGCCTTTTTTAAATTTAATAGCTTGAATTAAGATCCAAAGTCTATTGACTTGATAACCTCTTCTTCATCACCACTAGTAATTTGCCACACATCGTATGTGCTAGCAGTTGGATCACCTTGTTCATCTAAATTAATATCTCCAGATGCACCTTTGTAATCAATATTTTCACCAGCAGCAGCTAATGCAAAACACTCAACTCCAATACATGCTGTACCGTTGCCTGATGCTTCTACTAAACCAGAAGCAATATCAGCACCAGTTACACCATTTGCAGCAGCAGATAATGCCATAATCATAATTGCATCATAAGCTTGTGCTGAATAAGGAGCTGGATCCTCACCAAATCTTTCTTGGTAAGCAGCAGTGTATGCGTCTAATGCATCACCTGCTGTTGATCCTGGAGCAGTACCTTTATATCCATCAAGTGCATTTCCAAGTCCACATTCTGAGCTAAGATTTGCACCACGAACACCATCGGTGAAATACCATGGAGTTTCTATAGTTCCTTGCTCAAAAGCAGCTTGCAAAACACCACAACCTGTTGATGGGAATAAAATACCAACTATTGCGTCAGAATTATTCTTACCAACTTGTGTTACTTCAGAAGAGAACTCTGTAGCATTTTGATCGTGATATACGATAGTGTTAACAGTACCACCTGCGTCTTCAAATGCTGAAGCAGTTGCTTCTGCTAAACCTCTACCATATGAGTCAGCTCTTGAAATAATTGAGAGGGACTTAACACCATCGTCAATAAGCACTTGAGCTAAAACTGCACCTTGTAAAAGGTCTGAAGGGGCTGTTCTTGCATAATATCCACCGTTTTTTACTTTTGTAAATTGTGGAGATGTATTTGATGGAGAAACCATTACTACACCTGCATCAATAGCAGTTTGCATAATAGCTAATGAGATACCACTAGCAGCAGCTCCCATTACACCAGCAACACCTTCACCAATAAGCGTAGCTAAGCTAGCAGATGCAACATCTGGAGCTGTACCTGAGTCACCTTGTACCCACACAACATCCTGTCCATTTACACCGCCAGCAGCATTGATTTGCTCTACAGCAAGAATTGCACCTGATTCAATACCAGGTCCTAGAAAGCCCAAGTCTCCAGTTAATGGCATCAATGTACCAAGAACTAAAGGATCGGCTGACACAGTAGCAACAGTGGTTGCAGGAGCTTCAGTTGTAGCAGGAGCTTCAGTTGTTTCAACTTCTACTACTTCTTCAGCTGTATCAGAGCCACCACAGGCTACAGCAATTAGTGCTAAAATCGCAATCAAAGCTAAAGCTTTGCGATTCTTCATATATAATTTCCTTTCAGTCACTGAAATTAAAAAAATCCTACTAATTTGTAGGAATTACTAAACAATAGCGGATATTTAGTACTATTCAATAACAGAATTAAATAATTTACAAATACTATGAATAATAATGAGTGAAATAATTGAAAATTTACTAGTTGATTTATCAAATCAACAGTATTTGGACATATTCATGTATGTCTTCATGCTATATTTTCTTTTTTTAGGATGGAAAAAAGGTGCAGTTTTTCAAATATTTTATCTATTTTCACTGTTAATTGCAGTTTCTCTTAGTTTTCGATACTCAGATGAGATTGGTGCATACATAAGTAGTTGGTTAAATTCAAATTTACAGTTGTCAGAAGTATTTGGGGGAATAATAATTTTTGTTGCAATATTGACTATTGCATCATTTCTGCAAAATTTATTGAACAATCAAATAAAAAATGCAGATTTAGGAAGCAAAGCTTTAGGAGCAGCAATATCACTTTTAGTAAGTAATTTAATTTTGACTTTAATTTTTACTGCAGTAAACATTGTAAACCTCCCATCCTTATTTGAAAATTCGGTTAAAGAATCAAATCTTGTTAATTTTTATGTAAACCCAGAAGGATCGCCCCAGCAAACTTTAGAAGTGATTATTGGTACTGATTTATTAAAAGTTGTAAATAGGATAAATTATTTAACTGGAAAGTCTTCTGTAGTTGTTGATGATGAAGGTTGTTTAGAAATTCCAAAATATAATGAATCTAATTTACAGTCACGACAAGATTTTTCTATTGAGATTTATAACTTAATTTCTCTAGAGAGACAAAATGAGAATGTTGATGGTCTAGAGTTAAATCAAATATTGTCTAATGTTGCACAAGCTTATGCATATGAAATGTATGTTGATGGATTTTGGTGTCATCAAAATCCCAATAATGGTGAAAGTGTAAATGAAAGACTCTCAAAAGTAGGATTCCCTTTCACAACTGTTGGGGAAAACTTAGCAATTGCATCAACTGTTAGGTCAGGACATCAAAGTTTAATGCAATCAGATTCACATAGAAATACTATTTTAGATAATGAATTTCGTAGGGTTGGTATTGGTGTAGTTTCAGGACCTATTGGGTTAATAATTGTCCAGGTTTTCTCATGAGCATTATTGATTTAAACACTTTTGCTAGGACTTTGTCTTATGGTTTAAAATTGTATTTAAAAAATGAAAATGTCAAAGTAGTAGAATCTGATTTTCAAAATTTAGAGAATGAAATAATTTCTGAATTTTCTCTTCCATATACTAACCAAGCACAAACTCCAACCCAATTTTTAAATGAGTTTATAAAAAATAAATATGGTGTTGAAAAACTTATAACACCACAAAATTTAGGATCTGATGCACATGAACAAATTATGTTATGGGGTCTCACTAAAGTAAGAAATTTTAATGATTAATTCTGTTAGAAAAGATATATGGATTAATTCTTATCCTATATTCCTGTGGCTTGCATTAGAGCCAATAGTTGGATTAATTGATTCAAAAATAGCAAGTATTGTAAATTTAGATACACTTTCTGCTATTGGAATTGGTGAAACAGTTTATTTTGTATTCATCTGGGTTTTTATCTTTTTAGCCTATGGAACAACACCACTTGTATCGTCATTAAATACTAATAATGAAGTAAATAAATTAAATTATTTTATAAAGTTTGGAAGAAATGTATCTATATTATTGGGTTTAGTTTCATTCTTAATTCTTTATTTAAGTAGTGACTATTTAATTTCTACATTTGAGCCAACTAATCAGATCAAAGTTTTGTCATCTGACTATCTAATTTTTAGATGTGTAGGATTGCCATTTTACTTAGTAAACATGCACTCAACAGCTGTTTTGAGGGGTCTAAAAGCCGCCAAGGTTACTTTTTATAGCGCTTTTATAGTGTCTTCTTTCAATATAGTTTTTAGCTTGTTTTTTGGCTTATTCCTTGGTTTTGGAGCTGCAGGAATTGGTTTTGCAAGTTCACTTGCATTCTTTTTTGCTTCAATTTATTCAACAGTTGTATTAAAAAAGTATCAAAAAAACCTTCTCTCTACAAGTGAAAAAGTTGATAAAGCAAGCATGAGAAAAAAATTTTTCAGTGTTGGTGTTTACATACTTATACGGTCACTATTTTTAACTCTTTTTATGGCTTATTTGAGAAATAGGTCCTCATTAATGTCCATGGAAGAAATTGCTCTTCAGCATATTCTTTTACAACTATGGTCTGTTGGATATATTTTTGTAGATGCAATTGCAATAGCCTCGCAAACTTTAATTTCTGAATTAATTTCAAAAAACGAAAAATATCAAAAATCTGTATTGCAAAAAGAACTTATTTCTATAACAACTTTAATTTCCGTCTTCCTTGCCATTGCAACAGTATTTTTTCTTGAAGATTTTATACAGTTGTTTGCTTCTAGTAGTTTTGATTCATTACTAAATACAGATTTAAAATTAATGGTAGCTGCAAGTTTATTTATTGGTTGTTTTGCATTTCTCTGGGATGGTATTTTGTTAGGGCTTGATAAGTCAAAAGAGTTTTCACTACTAACTATAATTTCTTCTATTTCAGGATTTTTAATCTGTAGTTATCTTCTGAGAACTGAAAATACCATATCAACACTATGGTTAAGTTTAAACATTAGTTTGGTAATTAGAGCAGTGTTAGGATACGTATATCAAAAATAGTCTAGTCAACTGCTTTTAAAACTGGCCTATCTAAGTAATAGCTTAAAATTTGCAATTCTTGAGAGAGGTCAACAGATCTTATTTGTACATCTGGTACATTTTTAAGAAGCACAGGAGCAAAGTTAAGAATTGATCTTACCCCGCATCCAATTAATTGATCTGCAACACCCTGAGCATATTCTCCAGGAGTCGCAATTATCCCAATTGCTACGTTAAATTTTTCACAGTCTTTTTCTAAATCACTTAAAGGTTTTATGACTAATCCTGCTACCTGACTATTGACTTTTTTAGGATCATCATCAAATAGTCCAACTATTCCAAAGCCTTTTTCTCTGAATCCACCATAATGAGCCAAGGCGGAACCCAAATTGCCAATTCCAACAATTACAGCGCTCCAACCTTCAACAAGACCAAGTTCAAGCTGAAGTTGATTTCTAAGAGTAGAAATATCATATCCAACGCCTCTTGTACCTAGCGTACCAAGATACGACAAATCTCTTCTTACTTGAGCGTCGTTCACTTTTGCTAGTTCAGCTAACTTATTTGATGAAATACCGATATCATCATCATTCATTTGGTCAAGGCACTGTAAATACAGCGGCAATCTTTTTACCGTAGCTGGTGGTATTTTTTTATTATCTTTCACTAATGCACAATCTAATTAGAAATTGATTTTATATGTAATTATTTAAAGTTATTTATTGGCTTCATTTAGTTTCCTATTAATGGAAATACATTGTAAGTTAGTAAAATATGGAAAAAAGCCCTAAAAATTATGATGTTTTAATAATCGGTGCTGGCCCTGCTGGTGCAAATGCTGCTATTTCGTATAAAAACTTAAATCCCAACTTATCAGTTGGATTAGTTGACAAAGCAATATTTCCAAGAGATAAATCATGTGGGGATGCGATTGGTCCTGGAGTAATAAGTGCCTTAAAAAGATTTAACAATGAACACATTTTAAATGGTGAGCCACAAGTTGTTTCAACAACTCTTTACGGTCCAGACAATATTGGTATCCAAAATTATATTCCTGAAGTAAAAAATAAGGAAGATTCGATAGTATATGTTATTCCTCGATTAGAGCTAGATAATAGAATATTGGATTTAGCTAAGGAATGCGGTGTTGACGTTTATGAAGGATACAGTTTTGTAGACTTTACTTCTAATTTAGACAAAAGCTTAAATGTACAAATAAAGAATGAAAATGAAAACTTAGAATTTTTAACAAAGATTCTTGTTGGAGCTGATGGAGCAAATTCAAGAATCAGAAAAAAATTAAATTATAAATCTAATTCTGATTGGCATAAAGCGATAGCCATAAGAGCATACATTGATAGTCCAAATTACTTAGAAATTTTCAATGAGAGAACTCTAATGTTTGAAATCAATGTTTCTGCAGACAAAGGTTATGCTTGGGCATTTCCAAGTAAGGGTAATTTGTTAAATATAGGAATAGGTGTACCTGTAAGCATATTTAAAAAAGATAAATTAGACATTAATGTAATGCTAGATAATTTTGTATCTGAACTTAAGAGTAGAGGAGTAATTGTAGAAAACATAAGAAAACAAAAATCATATTTACTTCCTTTTGCTTCATCGAGACCAAAACGAAATAAAGATTTAAATATTGCTTTAATTGGAGATGCAAGCTCTATGATAAATCCAATGAGTGGCGAGGGTATATTCTACGGTATGGAAGCAGGCTATTTATTAGCTAAAAACACGCATGAAATACTTCATTCAGAAAAATTAAGCTATGGAATAGACTTATACGAAAAAGAATTTAGTAAAAGATTCAGAAAACACTATTTAAGTTGTGCTTTGGCAAGACTAATTTTACAGAGTCCATTTATGACTAAAAGATTATTAAGAGTTGCCTCAAATGATCAGGATACAATTGACTTTGTTGTGGAATTATTATTTGATGAGGCCTACCTAACTTTAAAAGAAGTTTTCAAAATAGCTTATAAATTTGTGATTCCAACAAGACTTTTAGTTCTCAGTTCAAAAAACTAATTAGCAAAATAATTTAACATTTTATTGGTAGTAAAATAAGAATATAGCTTGTGAAAAATTTCACAAATATGGAGGAAACATGTTAGATTGGCTTCCAATACTGGTTATGCTTGTTGTTGCTGTTGGTTTTGCTTTGGTTTCACTTGGTGCTTCATATATTTTATCGCCTAAAAATGCAACACCTGAAAAACTTGCACCCTATGAATGTGGTATATTTCCAGAAGTTGAACCGTCTCAAAGGTTTCCAGTTAAGTTTTACATGGTTGCAATGCTTTATATTGTTTTTGATATTGAAATAATATTTTTATTTGCATGGGCTACAAGATTTAATGACCTAGGGTGGTTTGGCATAGCTGCCATATCAATATTTACATTTTTTGTTTTAGAGACTCTTTACTATGTTTGGAAAAAAGGAGTACTAGATTGGAACATTCCACGAAGAGAGAGGTACTTTAAAGAAGAATTGCAAGAGGTAGCATAATGTATACTCCTGACAATATCTTCACAACAACTATTGATAAAGCTGTCAGATGGTCAAGGACTCAATCAATGTGGCCAGTCACATTTGGACTTGCATGCTGTGCAATAGAAATGATGGCTGCTGGAAGTGCTAAATATGATCTAGCAAGATATGGAATGGAAGTTTTTAGAGCATCACCCCGACAAGCAGACTTGATGATTGTAGCTGGAAGAGTATCTCAAAAAATGGCACCAGTGTTGAGACAAGTTTATGATCAAATGGCTGATCCTAAATGGGTAATCGCTATGGGTGCTTGCTCTTCAACTGGTGGAATGTTTAACAACTATGCCTTAGTTCAGGGTGTAGATCACATAGTTCCAGTTGATATTTATGTTCCCGGATGCCCACCAGGACCACAGTCGCTTATGCATGGAATTTTAACCTTGCATGACAAAATAATGGATGGAGAGATAAATAGATGAACACTGAAATTATTAGTACCACAACAGAAGAATATAAAGAACTAATCGAATCCCTAAAAAATGATGGATTTGAAATGATGATAGACCTAACAGCAGTTGATTGGTTTAGAAAAAAAGAACCTAGATTTGAAATAGTTGTTCAATTTTTATCAACTTCAAAAAATTCACGTAAGACAGTAAAAGTATTTGTTAATGATGAAGATTTAACAATACCTTCAATAACTGATATTTACCCTAGTGCAAATTTTTATGAAAGAGAAGCATATGATATGTTCGGTATCGTATTTGAAGACCATCCAGACCTAACAAGAATCTTAATGCCTGATGATTGGGAAGGACATCCATTAAGGAAAAATTATGGATCTGGAAGAATACCAGTACAGTTTAAAAATGCGCCAAAGGTTGATTAAGTGAAAAATAATAAAATTAAAAAAAGTAAGCTCAGTAATTTTAAAAATAAATTAGATTTTTGGGCTACAAATTCAGAAGAAGGTGGCTGGAATATATCTTCAACTGACGAAGGTTCTCAAAAAATGCTTGAAAACGAAAATGAAAAGCAAATAAAAATACAGACAGGAACCGAAGTAGTTGATGATTTTGTTATTGATGAGGATACGTCTGACGATGAGAGAATGATAGTAAATATGGGACCTCAGCATCCTTCAACTCACGGTGTTTTAAGACTTCAGGTAGAGCTTGAAGGAGAGGTTGTAAGGCGTGTTAAGCCAATTATTGGATATTTACATACAGGTATGGAAAAAACTGGTGAAGAGTTAAATTATTTTCAAGGTCCAACTAACACAACAAGAATGGATTATCTCTCCCCCTTATTTAACGAGTTAGTTTTCTCTCTCACAACTGAAAAACTTATTGGTATTGAAGTGCCTAAAAGGGCAGAAACAATAAGAATTTTGATGACCGAACTTAATAGGGTTTCGTCACATTTAGTTGCTCTTGCCACTGGTGGAATGGATATAGGAGCTTTATCCATGATGATTTTTGGATTCAGAGAAAGAGAGTTAATTTTAAATTTCTTTGAAAAAACAACAGGGCTAAGGATGAACCATAACTATATAAGGCCTGGTGGAGTAGCAGCAGATTTACCTGATGGTTGGCAGAAAGATGTTGAAGAAATTTTAAAAATAATACCTGAAAAGTTACAAGATTACGACGACATGCTTCTAGACAATCCTATTTGGAAAGGAAGATTACAAAATGTTGGAATCCTCACTACAGAGGAGTGCTTTGCTTATGGCGTAACTGGACCAAGCTTAAGAGCTTCTGGGTACTCTTGGGATTTAAGAAAGTCTCAACCTTACTCGGGAATTGAAAATTATGAATTTGATGTTCCAACTTTAACTGAAGGAGACGTGTTTGCTAGATGGAGAGTAAAAGTATTAGAAATTTTTGAAAGTTTAAAAATCATTGAACAAGCAATGAACAATATGCCAAAAGGCCCTTATAAAGTTCAAGATAAAAAAATTACACCACCCCCACGCAAAAGATTAGATGAATCAATGGAAGCTCTAATTCATCATTTTAAAATTTACACAGAGGGTTTTAAAGTTCCTGAGGGCGATGCATATGTTGCCGTTGAGTCACCCAGAGGAGAGCTAGGTTGTTATATAGTTTCCGATGGTTCAGCAAAGCCTTACAGAATGCATGTCCGGGGGCCTTCTTTTTGTAATCTTCAAGCACTCCCTGTCATTATGACTGATAGTCCCATTGCAGATGCTGTCGCTGCAATAGCTTCTTTAGATCCCGTGTTAGGAGATGTAGATAGATGAGTTGGGATGATAAATTATTAAAACAGGCAAAAAAAATAATTAAGCTCTATCCTCAAAAAAGATCAGCACTAGGTCCTCTTTTGCATTTAGCACAAAGTAAGGATGGCTATATTTCTGATGACTCTATATCTGTAATAAGTGAATTAGTAGGTATAACAGAAGTACAAGTGAAATCAGTTTCGACGTTTTACTCAATGTACAAGCAAGAACCAACTGGAAAGTACTTATTAAGTGTTTGTAAATCAATATCTTGCGAGATCAATAATTCAAGCGAAGTAATTAATAAAGTTCAAGAATTTACGGGCTTAAATAATAATGAAACTGATGAAGAAGAATTATTCACCTTTGAGGCTGTGGAATGTATTGGTGCTTGCGGTGGAGCTCCAGCATTACAAGTCAACTATGAGACAGTTGAAGGTGTAACTCCTGAAAATGCAATAAATTTGTGCAAATGGTTAAAAGAAATAAAGCCAGATGTTGTTGTAGCTGATGAAATGCAAGAAAATTTCGGGGGTATAAAATCTTTTGATTGGGCTATTCAAGATAACTCTGGCGCTACCTCCACGGCTCCAGGCTTTCAAACTTTAAAGACAACTAAGGTAAAAAAATGAAAGAAACCATTCTTCTTACAAAACACATGCGAGATAATCCGGAAGACAGCCATCTAATTGATAGTTATGAAAAAAACAATGGGTACTCGACTGCAAAAAAAACAATCTTAGAAAGCTCTCCTGAAAAAATATTAGAAGAAATTAAGGCATCAAATATTAGAGGAAGAGGTGGTGCAGGATTCCCAACCGGAGTTAAGTGGGGATTTTTAGCTGAAGATGAAGATCGATATTTAGTCATAAATGCAGACGAGTCAGAACCAGGTACATTCAAGGATAGGATTTTATTGGAAAGAGATCCTCACCAACTCATTGAGGGCATTATCATTACTTGTTTTTCAGCAAACATAAAAGAAGCTTTTATATACATAAGAGGAGAGTACGCGAAGCCTGCTAGAAGAGTTCAGCAAGCAGTAGAACAAGCATATCAAAAAGGATATTTGGGTAAGAATATTTTCGGTTCCGAGATCAATCTTGACATAGTTGTCCATCTAGGAGCAGGGGCGTATATATGTGGTGAAGAAACCGCACTACTTAATTCACTCGAAGGCAGAAGAGGAGAACCAAGACTAAAACCTCCTTACTTCCCAGCAGTAAAAGGTTTATATATGAAACCAACTTTGGTAAATAACGTTGAAACAATTTCCTCTGTACCTTGGATAATTGAGAATGGTGGCGAAGAGTACAACAAGTTGGGGGTTGAAGGCTCTACAGGTACTAGGATTTTTAGTTTGTCTGGACATGTAAATAACCCAGGAAACTATGAAATTGAAATGGGCAGTTCTTTTGGTGAATTTGTAGAAACACTGGGTGGGGGTATAAGAAATAATAAAAAAGTTAAAGCTTATATTCCTGGAGGTGCTTCTGCACCATGGTTTAGAGGAGATCAGCTAGACATAAAAATGACAATTGATGATGTAGCTAACAACAATTCAATGCTTGGCTCAGGTGCTGTGGTAATGATGGATGAAGATACGAATCTTGTAAGTGCGGCAAAAAGCATAGTCAGTTTTTTTGCACATGAATCATGTGGCCAATGTACTCCATGTCGTGAAGGAACAACATGGCTTGAAATGATACTAGATAGGATAGCTAGTGGTAGAGGGAGAACTTCTGATATGAATTTACTACTTGATGTTTGCGATAACATCTCTCCAGGCTTATCATGGCCACCTAAAATGACCACAATTTGCCCCCTTGGTCCATCTGCAGTCTCTCCAATTACTTCACTAATGAATGATTTTAGAGATGAGGTAGAGAGTTTAATTCCTACGAAAGTTCTTTTATGAGTGAAAAAGTTAATTTAAATGTTAACGGTATAGAAATTACATCTGATCCCAATAAGCTATTAATTGAAGCATGTGAAGAATCTGGAATTCACATTCCAAGATTTTGTTGGCACAAACGCTTAGATCCCGTCGGCATGTGCAGAATGTGTCTAGTTGAAGTTGAAACACCAAGAGGCAAAATGTTGGTGCCATCTTGTACAACTGAAGTCAGTGATGAAATGGTTGTTGATACAGAATCTGATGTTGTTAAAAAAGCTCAAGAGGGAGTTCTTGAATTTTTGTTGATCAACCACCCTCTGGATTGTCCGATATGCGATAAAGCTGGAGAGTGTCCGCTTCAAGATCAAACAATGGCTTACGGCCCAGGAGAGAGTCGTTTTGTTGAGGAAAAAAGACATTTTGAAAAACCAATAAATATATCTGAAATAATATTGCTTGACCGAGAGAGATGTATTTTATGCGCAAGATGTACACGGTTCTCAGATGAAATTTCAGGTGATCCGTTAATTGAGTTTATACAAAGAGGAAATAAAACAGAAGTTAATACATTTCCAAATGAACCTTTTAAGTCATACTTTTCAGGTAATACTGTTCAGATTTGTCCAGTTGGCGCTTTAACTTCTACATCTTATAGATTTAAAGCAAGACCTTGGGACCTAAAATCTACTAGATCAACTTGCAACGGCTGTTCTATGGGTTGTTCAATAGAATTAAATTCTTCACAAAATAAGATGTTAAGAATTCTTGGTGTCGATAATGACGCTGTTAATCAAGGATGGTTATGTGATAAAGGTCGATACAATTTTGAGTATTTGAATTCTAATTCAAGATTAAAAACACCCCTTAAAAAGATTGATAATGAATTAGTAGAAATCGAGATTCAGGATGTATATTCTGAACTTTCAGAAGTTATAAAAGACAGACAAACAAAAGTTAACTTTTTACTTGGTTCAAATTTAACAAACGAAGACTATGTTGCATTTAGAGAATTTTCAGAGATTATTTCTCAATCTGAAAAAAGTTTTTATTTAAATGATGATAAGTTGCACCCAGGACTTTTTGGTGAAAATGTAGATCTAGCTAAAGTTGACGATTTAAACTCATCTGACGCAATAGTTGTGTGGGCTGAAGATTTAAAAGAAAAAATTCCTGTTCTTTATTTAAGAATTCGCCAGGCAGTAAAAAATGGAGTTAAGTTAGTTGTTTTTGGCCACACGAATGAGACCTTAAGTGACATCGCAGATGTATTTTATGGTAAAGAAACAGTCTCAGAAAATTTTGAGATAGTAAAAGATATTTCAAAATTGAAAGAAATTAAAGATTTAGTAATAGGTAAAAACATTACAGCAATTTTGGGTAAATCCACGCCACATCAGTCTGATACAAGTGTCACAAAATTATTTGAATTCTTAAATTCAAATTCAAATTCAAAAGTATTAAATGCCTATTCAAAAGGCAATACTTATGGAGCCTTTCAAACTTTAGAAAATGTAAAAGGACTAAATGATTTTGTTAATGATATTTCAGAAGAAAACACAGACCTATTATTTATTGTTGGTGCAGACCCTGTTGGACGCTCTGTTTATTCAAATCAAATAAAATCAATTATTAAAGGCATTGATACAGTTGTAGCATTAGACAATTTCAATCATGAAACTTCAGAACTGGCTAACTTTTTGATACCAATGAGTTCAACACTAGGTGAAAAAGAAGGTACTTTTACAAATATTGAATTTAGAACTTCTCGCATAGATAAACTTGTCCCATCTCCTGGGCAAACTGTTAGTGATTGGGAATTTATAACCAGTTTAATGAATTTTGCAGGATTAACAGTTGAGACAAATAGCTTAGAGAGCCTTAATAAAAAAGCTTATGAAAATCTTGACTCTTCTTTAAGTCCAGTGTTTGATAATTTAGATAAACCATCAAATTTAGATGGAATGGTAAATGTTTCTAAACCTAAAATTTCTTCTTCGGATAATAATTCAAATGAGGCCAAATTTTTTATTGGAGAAAAACTTTATGGGGATTCTACAACTGAAAGACATTCCGATAGCATTTCTCTATTAGGTTCAAAAAAATACATTGAAGTAAGTGAAGGTGTAGTTGAAAAATATAATTTAACTTCAGGTAAATGTACATTAATTCAAGATGAATTAGAAGTTACAGTTAGTTATGAAGTTAATAAAAGTTTTCCTAATGACTTAATTTATATCCCAACAAATAGAAGAGAGTTAAATAAGTTTGATTTCTCAAGGGAAATTATGATCACACCTTGTCAGGTGAAAGAAGCATTAAATGTCAACTGAGTTAATAATTGCATTAATTAAATCAAATATTGTTTTGGCTGTCTTGTTGACTAACACAATATTGTTGATATGGCTTGAAAGAAAGTTAGTTGCCGGAATGCAGTCTAGAGTGGGGCCTGACAGAGCTGGTCCTTTCGGGATTTTACAAACTGTAGCAGATGCAATTAAATTATTATTAAAAGAACAAATTATGCCTCTCAAAGCTGATAGAGCAATGTATCTGTTGGCACCAATCATTGCATTGGTACCATCATTTTTAATTTTCATGATAATTCCACTAGGCCCAGACTTAAACATTGAAATTGGTGGTAAAAATTATATTGTTGATTTTGTTGGTGCAGACTTAAACGTAGGCGTTCTTTATTTCTTAGCTTTGTCATCTATTGCTGTATATAGTGTTGTTTTAGCTGGGTGGTCTTCTGGATCTAAATACCCACTTCTCGGCGGTGTTAGAGCATCCGCACAAATGATATCTTACGAGGCAGCTATGGGATTATCTTTAGTACCAGTAATCCTATATTCTGGTTCACTATCTCTTGTAGATATAGTTAGTAGCCAATCAGGAAACTTATCAACAACGATTCCGATTCTTAGCTCAATTGTTTCATTCATTCCTAAATGGAATATTTTTCCTCAATTTGTTGCATTTGGAATTTTTTTCATAGCTGCTGTAGCTGAAGTAAATAGAGCCCCTTTTGACTTAGTCGAAGCAGAGCAAGAATTGGTTGGAGGTTTTCATACAGAATACTCTGGATTTAGGTTTGCTATGTTTTTCTTGGCGGAATATATAAATATGTTCAACATGTGTGCAATTACTGCAACCTTTTTTCTAGGTGGTTGGCTTGGTCCTACTTTTGAGGGGTTTTTGCCTCCAATATTATCTGCAATTATGCCAATAATTTGGTTAGGAGTTAAAACGTTTGCACTTTTGTTTATATTTGTTTGGATTAGAGCCACATTACCAAGGCTCAGATACGATCAATTGATGGAGCTTGGATGGAAAAGGCTTATACCTGCATCTCTAGTTTGGCTTATATTATCCGCAATTGTTCTAGGATTAAGAGAGTTTGGTTTACCTTGGAGTTAAGTTATGAGTGACAGTTTTGGTTTAATAAAAGGATTAAAAGTAACTTTCAAAGAATTATTTAGAAAATCAGTTACCGACAAATATCCAAAAGAATTCAGAGAAAAGCCCCAAAGATTTCACGGTCGCCACGTTTTAAACAAATATGAAGACGGCATGGAAAAGTGTATAGGTTGTGAGCTGTGTGCGGGAGTTTGTCCAGCACAATGCATTTATGTTCGAGGAGAGGATAATCCAGAAGAGAACCCTGTAAGCCCAGGGGAGAGATATGGATTTATTTACGAAATCAATATGCTCAGGTGTATTTATTGTGCATTATGTGTGGAAGCCTGTCCAACTGAAGCTATCACTATGACTTCTCTATTTGAGATGAGTGTTGCTAATAGATCTGAGGCAATATTTGATAAAGAGGTATTAGTTGTAAAAGATGATGGAACTCCTAACACTCATGAGGAACAAACTAAGCTTACTAATTTTGATGATTTAAATACATCTGATGGATGGATGAGAGCAACTTCTCCCAATGGAAATCCAAATTTTCAAAATGTTGTAAATTGGTCAGGCTCACTTGGAGTAGGAAAGAAACCTCCTGAAGAAGGACAGACATTGGAGGAAGAGTAAATTGATTGAGGCGCTTTTATTCTTTGCTCCAGCAAGTCTCATTATCATAGGCGCACTCATTGTTATATTTGCCAAAAACCCTGTACACAATGCTATGGGTTTAGTTATGACACTTGTTTCCTTAGCAATAATCTATATAACTTTAAATGCAACTTTTGTTGCAATGGTTCAAATGTTAGTTTACGCAGGAGCAGTTATGACTCTATTTTTGTTTGTAATAATGATGATTGGGGTAGACAAAAAAGAACAAACTACTGAATCTATTAAAGGTCAAACATTTTTAGTGAGTGGAGTATTTTTAATTCTTATTTCCCTTTTAGCATATGTTGCCATAAGTTCAGACTTCAAGTGGGATCTCTGGTTCCCGCCTGTTGAGTTTGATGCAGAAGGAACACCACAATTAATTGCAGGTGTACTTTTTACAGAATGGATATTTCCTTTTGAAATCATTTCTTTACTTCTCATTGTTGCCACTGCTGCAGCTATAGCTTTAGCTTATGATACAAAGAAGAGAAATAGTAATGCTTGAAGTAACTACCGACTGGTATCTTACACTTGCAGCAATTCTCTTTTCAATAGGATTTCTAGGAATGATGATTAGAAAAAATGCTCTTATTATGTTTATGTGCATTGAATTAATGCTCAACGCAGTAAACCTAACTTTTATTTCAGCATCTAAACATTTTGGACAAGTTGATGGTCAAATCTTTGTATTTTTTGTTCTTGTAGTAGCAGCAGCTGAAGTAGTAGTTGGCCTTGCGATTATTGTTTCTATATTTAGAAAACAGTCATCTGCATCAGTAGATGTATTAAATGTATCAAGAGGTTAAATTGGAATTAATTTTTCTTCTCCCAATCTTTCTACCTTTTTTAACTGCTATCTTCCTCTTTCTAAACAAAAAATTATTTAATGAATTAATTACTAACTTTTTTACTTTAAATAGTGCACTCTTGTCATTTGCTATTGCCGCTTATTCATTCATTGCTTTAGCGCTTGATAAATTTAAGCCTGTAAACGTTGAGTTGTTTCAATGGATTTCTAATCCTGACATAAGCATTGGTTTTACTCTTGATGGACTATCTGGAATTATGTTGATTTTGGTAACTGGACTATCTTTTGTAATTCAACTTTTTTCCACTTCTTATATGGAGAAAGATGAAAATCATTGTAATTATTTTGTGTATTTTAACTTTTTTGTTTTTTCAATGTTATTACTAGTCATGTCATCAAACTTCTTAGTTATGTTCTTTGGTTGGGAATTAGTTGGTTTAAGTTCATATCTCTTAATTTCATTTTGGTCTAAAAAACCAGCTGCTGCAAAAGCCGGTAATAAAGCATTTGTCATAAATAGAGTTGGGGACTTTGGATTTTTAATTGGATTAATGATTATTTTAGATACTTTTAATACGTTTGATTTTTATAAAATTTTACAAAATACTAGTGGAATAGCTGAGTCTACTATTACGGCTATATCCCTCTTTTTGATGTTAGGTGCTTTTGGTAAATCTGCTCAATTCCCTCTTTTTAGTTGGCTTCCAGATGCTATGGAAGGACCAACTCCTGCAAGCGCTCTTATTCACGCAGCCACAATGGTTACGGCGGGAGTGTTTATGCTTGTCAGGATATCTCCCTTATTACAACACTCAAAAATAGCTAGCTTATTGATTATAATTTTTGGACTTATAACAGCACTTCTTGCTGCATTTTCTGCCATAAATCAATTTGATATCAAAAAAGTATTGGCATATTCAACAATTTCTCAGCTCGGATTTATGTTTATTGCAATTGGAGCAGGTGCATATGTCGCTGCAATTTTTCATCTAGTCACTCATGCATTTTTTAAAGCACTTTTGTTTCTTGGTGCTGGTGCTGTAATTCACTCTATGCACCACGAACAGGATATTAGAAAAATGGGTGGACTTAGAAAAAAAATGCCAATTACTGCATCAATGATGGGAATAGGAACTCTTGCAATATCAGGCATTCCTCCTCTTGCAGGTTTTTGGTCAAAAGATGAAATACTTGCTTCCGTTTTTGTAAATGGAGGTATCTATTATGTTTTTTGGGCTTTAACATTAGGTGCGGCTTTTCTTACAGCATTCTATATGGGAAGACATTGGTTGCTAATTTTTGAAAAAGATAATGGTTTTGAACACTCAGATGTTACTGAAGCACCAAAAGCAATGACAAGACCTCTACTACTTTTAGGTGTATTTTCTATATTTATTGGTTTTATAAATACACCATTTTTTCATGGTCTAGAAAAAGTTTTACACGTGACTTTAGAGAATGTTGAAGTAACACATTTACCAAAGGGCATTACATTAGTTGTGTTAGCAGTACTCTCCATTGGTGCTGGTTTCACAGGACTAATTATTGCTTTTCTTTTATTTGGATTGGAGCTTCATAAAAGAATTGACTTGAAAAAATTTAAACTAGAAAGTCCTATCAACCTAGTTAAAGATCTTTCCTCAAACGTTTTGTATTTAAATAAATTCGGTAATCTTTTCTTTGTCTCAGGCATGAAGAACCTTAGTCGTAAAGTAGCAGTTGTTGTTGATGGAATGTTGATTGATGGATCTGTTAACTTCTTATCAACTGCATTTAATAAAAGTTCAAAAATTACATCTACAACTCAAACTGGTTTAGTGAGGAATTATGTCGTTTATTTTGGTTTATTTTTACTACTTCTAATTGCATTGTTTATTGCTACACCATTGGTGCCAAGATGATTACTATTATGTTCTCTTTATTGTTAGTTCCACTTTTTAGTGCAATACTTATCTTTTTGATTCCAAATTCAAGAAAAGAGACATTTAGACCAATTGGAATTGCCTTTTCTTTAATAACGTTAACTCAATGTGTTTATTTGCTATTTGGAGAATATGCAAAAACAGAATTTACAATTTTATCAACTTTTAAATGGATACAGTCTTACGGAATTAATCTACATTTCGGTCTCTCTGGAATGTCAACACTTTTGTTGTTGCTTAGCTCATTATTAGTATTTGTTTCATTACTTTCAATAGGAAAAGATCACTCTGAAAGCAAAGGATTTGTTGGATCATTGTTAATGTTACATTCTGCAATCAATGGTGTATTTATTAGTGGTGATTTAATTTCATTATTTATATTTTTCGAGGCTTTACTTATCCCTATGTATTTCCTAATGGGAATATGGGGAGGAGAGAATAGAAGATACGCAACTATAAAGTTCATTCTTTACACTGTTTTTGGTTCGGTATTTATTTTTATTGGAACAGTTTATACAGCAGTTTTAAGCTTTGGAGTTAATGGTAGGCTTGCTGTAGATTTTGAAACATTGTCTTCATTAAGTTTGCTTGAGTCACAGTCAAAAACTTTATTTTTATTATTTACATTTGGTTTTTTAATTAAAGTACCGATATTTCCATTGCATACATGGTTGCCGGATGCACACGTAGAAGCCCCAACTGCTGGAAGTATAATGTTGGCAGGAGTTCTTCTAAAAGTTGGTGCCTATGGAATACTTAGAGTTTCTATACCATTTTTTACAGAGGGTTTTTTAGCTTACAAAAATCTGATAGCAATACTATCTGTAATTGGAATTATTTATGGTGCTATTGTTGCCATTGCTCAGATCGATATCAAAAAACTGATTGCTTATTCTTCAGTTAGTCATATGGGATTTGTTATGCTTGGAATTTCAGCTGGTGGATTTTTAAGTATTGAGGGAGCAATCATACAAATGATAAATCACGGTATCACTGCAGGTGCTTTGTTTATGCTAGTTGGTTTTATTTACGAAAGAAGACATACTCGAAAAATTAGTGACTTTGGTGGAGTCAAGATATCTATGCCAAGGTATGCAGCAATATTTCTATTTACATCATTCGCTTCGATAGGTCTTCCTGGTTTAAATGGTTTTGTCGGAGAATTCATGATCCTAATGGGAAGCTTTAACAGCTACAAAATTCTGACATCCTTTGCAGCATTTGGTGTCGTTTTGGCTGCAATATATATGTTATGGGCATATGAAAGAATGTTTACTGGGCCTATTAAATATGAAGAAAATGAAAACTTAAGTGATCTCAATTCCCGTGAAACAGCATCAATAGCTCCATTAGTTTTATTAATGTTATTTATTGGAATTTATCCAAACTATATTGAGAGTTTCGTAATTCAAGAGGCAAGTTTTTTGAGTGATACAATAGCTATGTTTAAGGACCTAAAATGACAACAGTTTCTGAGATATTAGGAATAAATTACATAGTAATTGCACCTACATTGGCACTACTACTGACAGTTATTGTTTTATTATTTTGCACAATTACCATTTCAACTCCAATATACGTAAAAAAATATGTATCGTTTATTGGAATCTTGCTAACTTTATTTACAATATTTTTAAAGTTCGGTTTATTTCTAACTGATGGTGTCTCTTCTTATTTCACAGAAAAAATTCTTCTTGATGAGTTTTCCCTTATTGGAAACGTACTTGTTGGAATGGTTTTGCTTTTTACTTTTAATTCTTTCTGGAAAACTTCAGAATTAATAGAAGACAAAACTACAGAAGCTTTAATACTAATTTTAATGTCTGCATCTGGATTTTTATTAATGATTGATGCTGAGAACTTCATAATGTTATTCATAGGTTTAGAAATTGGTTCAATTAGTTTATATGCTTTAGCTGGGCTAAACAGAGGAGATCAATTAAGTAATGAAGCTGCTTTGAAATATTTCTTACTTGGTTCACTTGCTTCGTGTATATTTGTATACGGCATTGCGTTGGTTTATGCCTCACTATCAATAATTGGTGTGTATGAAACTAGTATTGCAATTAGTTTTATAGGTCCAGACAATGTACCACTAACAACATTTGTTGGATTGATATTAATAATTGTTGGATTATTATTTAAGGTTGCAGCTGCACCTTTTCAAGCATGGGCACCAGACGTATATCAGGGTTCTCCTACTGGCTATGTAGGATATATGGCATCGGTTGCAAAGGTTGCATCATTTATAGTTCTCGCAAGGCTTGTTGCAGTCTCTTTAACATTTATAATTGATCAATTTGATCTATTTTTTGGTGCGGTTGTAATCTTGTCGGTACTTGCTGGTGCTTTATTCGCCGCAAATCAGAGCGATTTGAAAAGACTAATTGCTTACAGTGGAGTTATTCAATCAGGCTTCATACTTTCTGGCATATCTTCAGGAGTTTATGGAATAAGTGCATCAATGTTTTATTTAATAACTTACATCATTCAATTAATTGGAATCTTTACAGTTTTTTCAATAATTAGCGGTCAGTTAAGTTCAGATTTTCAAATTTCAAATATTTCTGGATTATTTAAGGAGAATAAATTTATAACAATCACATTATCAATATTTATGCTTGGCCTTGCAGGATTACCATTAACAAGTGGATTCGTCTCAAAGTTTATTCTTATTACCAATCTTTGGTCATATGAAAGATATGTATTAGTTACTGTCTTGATGCTAACTACAGTTGCTGGATTCTATTTTTACTTACGTCCAATTTGGGTAGCAGCAATTGAGAAAACAGAAAATGTAGTTGAAAAAATACAAGTTAAAAATTCAGACAAGCTACTACTAGGTGTATTGGCTACTTTAACAATATATTTTGGATTACTTCCAGATACGCTTGTTAACATAACTCGCTGGATGGTTGAAGGTTATCTCTAATGTACACCAGAATAATTCCACCACCTGCACTTAATCATCAGGGTGGTTGGGATGAAATGCTTATGTTTCTTATTCCTGCTTTGCTTTTGACTTGGTTAAGAAATAAGCAAAAAAATGAGAATTCTGGGGAATAATATGTATTATTCAATATTTTGTCCTAATCTAACATTGTGATTGAAATTAAAAATCTCACTATGAGATACAAAAATGGAAAAGGTGTTGGAGATATCAGCATTTCTGTCGATAATGGCGAGGTCAAAGGGCTTCTTGGTCCCAATGGAGCTGGTAAATCTACAACAATGAGAAGTCTTATGGGATTTTTAATCCCCTCTAAAGGTTCACTTTCAGTCGAGGGAATTAACACAATTGAAAACCCTGTTGAAGCAAAAAAAATAATAGGATATTTAGCAGGAGATCCTCAACTTCCACAAAATTTAAACTCTAAGTCACTATTTAAACTTGGTGCTGATATGAGAGGTCAATCAACTGATTATGCAATAGAATTAGCAGAAAAGTTTGAATTAGAAGTTGATCAAACTGTTAAAGAGTTATCTAAGGGCAATAGACAAAAAGTTGCATTGATATTAGCAATTCTTCATAAGCCAAAGGCATTAATTTTAGACGAGCCAACTTCAGGCCTAGACCCTTTTCATCAAAGAACTTTTTTTGAAATTATTAAAGAATTTTCAAATAATGGTGCTGCAATACTTTTATCATCACATATCATTTCTGAGGTTGAAAAAGTTGCAAACTCAATGGCTGTTTTAAAAAATGGTACAAAAGTATATGATGAAACTTATGAGACGTTTTCAAGCAAGGCTGCAGAGCAGGGTGAAGATTTAGAAGACGCCTTTTTTAAATTTTATGAAAGGAGTGAGGGTTAATGTTTAATTACTTGAAATACATGGTGACAGTCCCTAGAAAATTTATTCTAAACTGGACAATTGCTCCTGGATTGTATTTATTGATTCTTCCATTAGCTTTTGCTAACTCAAGTGTAGAAAGTTTACTTATTGATACCCAACGAGAGGCTTTTAGAGGTATGTCTGAAAATGAAACGATGATGAACTTACTTGGAATTTCAGATTGGGATAACGTCTTTACCCTAGAAGGAATGGTAACAACTTATTTTATGATTCCTTTTGTGCCTATTTTAATTGGAATAGCCACAATAATTCTTTTAAACAAACTTGGTTCAAAAGCCGAGGAAGACGGTACTTTCGAATTTGTTGCAGCTTTACCAATGACACGATCAACAGTTTACCTCACACAATCACTGGTAGCTATATTTTTTGGTTTGTTTGTATGCTTTGCATGGACGAATATTATGTTTATTCCAATTGCAACAATGGAGCTTAGCCAAACACTCGATTATGTACCTTTAATGAAAGCCACTTTACAGGGAGCTTTAGCTGGGGTAAGTTTTGGAGTTTTAGGGTTTGCCCTTGGAGCATTTTCTGGTAAATCATCAATGGCATGGGCTTTTGGTGGAGGTCTTATGGCAATTGAATATTTAGCAAATTCATTAAAAGGTACAAACGACTTCTTTTTATGGATTGATGACAACATCTCATCTTTTGGAGCATATGGCAACCCTTATCAAGATGGATTATTTGCAGAAGACTTGTTACTAGTCATGGGTAAAATAATGATATTTTTGGCAATAGGGTTTATAGGATTTAGAAATAGATCTTTAAATCTTAGATAAACAATTTCCTACAAAAATTTATTGTATTTAATATAAATGTATGCCAAATTTTTCAAGAACAGTAACGGTTAGTTCAGATATTGATTCAGCTTTTGGTTTTTTATCAGATTTTAGAAATTTAGAAAAATGGGCTGAAGGTGATGAAGGCGAGCTTATTACAAAAGAACCTTTAAGACAAGGTTCAGTTTTCAAAGTAAAAACACATTTCAACAATAAGCCAAGGGAATACAATTATGAAATTATTGAATGGGGCCCTCCTTTAAGAGTCTCTTTACAAGCTAGTACTTCTATATTTACTATTGTTGACACTATTTTTCTATCAGCTAATTCAAGAGGTACCGAAGTTACATACTCTGTAGACATTAAATACAAATTTCCTTTTTTTGTTTTGGGAATCTTTGTAGGACCTATTTTTAACAAATTAATGGATAAACAAATTAAAAATCTTGAGGCAGTCCTTGGTCCGGTTCAAGACTAGCTTCCTTTTATTAATTTTATTTTTTTCTGTAAGTTGTCAAGCAGAACAGGAGAATGAAGTGACTGTTGAATATGGAGAGTTTCCAGAGATAAATGGAAGAGATTTAAATAAAAGAGACAAAGTTGTACCAGATGATTTTGTTGATAAAAATCTAATTATTATTGTTGCGTTTCAACAATGGCATCAACCTCTGGTTGATGAATCAATATCTTTGCTAGAAAATAATGGATTTGGTGACACACATAACATTATTGAGGTTCCAACTGTACAAAAGAGTTCAAAATTATTTGAAGTTTATTTGGATGGAATAATGCGCGCAGGAATTAGAGACGACAGAATAAGAGATAGAACAATTACTGCTTATGTCGACCTAGACCAGTTTTTAACAAATTTAGACATACCTTCCAGTGAAACAATATATTGGTTTTTGATTGAAAAAGATAGCAAAAATATTCTTACTCGAGGATATGGAATTATTGCAGAAGAAGATTTGGACTTAATAAACTCTTTTTAAATATAAATTGTTGCAAGATAAACAGTGACTAAAGCAAGTATTAACATCAAACCATTGAAAGCACCTCTTAATGCAGCACTAAGTTTTGTTGCATAGCTATGTAAAGCAATAACAATACCAGCTAATCCAAGAACAAAAACTTCAATATACCAGTTAGAAGTAGTGCTTTCATTTAAAAAGTAAAGAGTCAATCCAGACACAAATGCTAGAAAATATGATGTCCAAGAAACTGAACTAAAGTATCCTCTTAACCCATCAGTAGTTTTTTTTGTGGGATCAATTTTGTAAAGTTGTGGCGCAAAAACTGCCCAAAGCACCATTGACCCAAGCCAGACTGACAAACCAATCATGTGTATGTATTTAATAATTACTTCCATAAAAAAAGACTACCATTAATAAATTCTTTTATGATATTGATATGAATGAATACAAAGCATTAGTTCAAAAACAGATTGGCATATTCACAGATCTTGAATTTACAACAATGGATTACCCAAAAATCAAAGATAAAGAGTTAATAATTGAAACCAAAGCGGCAACTTTAAATTATGCTGATCTTTTATTATCAAGTGGGCTGTACCAATCGAACCCAAAACATCCATTTGTGCCTGGTTTTGAGGTTGCAGGATACGTACAGGAGTGCCATGAAGAGAGTCAGTTTCAAGTAGGAGATAGAGTTGTAGCAGCAACCACTGTATTTAGATCTGGAAGACATGGAAGTTTTGGTGATGTTTGTGTGGTGTCCGAAAATCTAACTTATAAACTTCCTGAAAATATTTCATTTGAAGTAGGTGCGGCAATTCTAATGTCATACCTTACTTCAGACTTTGCACTACACAGAAGAGCACAAATAAAACCTAATGAATTGGTATTAGTGAATGCAGCAGCAGGTGGAGTGGGATTATCAGCTATTCAACTTGCTAAGATATCTGGCGCAAGAGTTATTGCCGCAGTAGGTTCTGAAAAAAAGAAAGAGTTGGTCAAACAATTTGGACCAGATTTAGTAATAAATTATCAAGAGGAAGATTTAAGAGAAACTGTGGAAGCAAAATTTGGTAAAAGACCAGTGGATATATTTTATGATCAAGTTGGAGGCGAACCATATGAACAAGGAATACGACTTCTTAGTTCTGAAGGCCGAGCACTGATAGTAGGCTTTGCAAGTGGAAATATTCCCTCCCAACCGCTTAGCTATTTACTTGTTAAAAATATTTCAATAATGGGAGTTTTCATGATTAGTTTCGAAAATGATGATAAAAAATATCTTCAATCAAGGATGGAATTAATATTTGATTTATACACTAATCAACAAATTGAACCTGTCTTTAAAACTATTAAATTTGATGAAATTGTTGAGTACCTTGACATGATTGGAAGCAGAAAAACTGTTGGAAGAATAGTTGCTGTTCGATAGCAACTATAAATTAAATAACTAATATATAAGAAATGGCAAAATTATATTTTTATTATGCAGCAATGAATGCTGGAAAAAGCACAACTCTCTTACAGTCTGCACATAACTATGAAGAAAGAAATATGAGAACCCTTTTATTCACACCAAAACTAGATGACAGATTTGGAGAGGGAAAAATTGCTTCAAGAATTGGTTTGGATAGGGAATGTGAAATTTTTACTGCTGATGATGATCTATATGTTTGGACTGCGCATGAACATCAGAGGGAAAAAGTATCTTGCGTACTTGTTGATGAATCACAGTTTCTTAGCCCAAAACAAGTGCTTCAATTGTCTTTGGTTGTAGATAAGCTTAAAATTCCCGTTCTTTGCTATGGATTGAGAACAGATTTTCGTGGAGAACCTTTTCCAGGAAGTGTATATTTATTAGCCTGGGCTGATGAATTGACTGAAATAAAAACAATTTGTAAATCTGGCAAAAAAGCAACCATGAATGCAAGGCTAGATGAAAATGGGAATAGGGTTACTGAAGGAGATCAAATATCTATAGGATTGAATTACGAAGCTCAAGCAAGAGATGTATTTGAATTAGATAAAGTTTCTCCAATAGGTTATCAAATCCCTGAAGCTAATTAAATTTAAGCTTCGTTTTCAAGAGGTGGCTCTGGTCTAGTTGCTAACCATGTGCAAAGAGCGATTCCAAAAGTACCAAAAATTAAGTCTCCAACAAGTGAAAAAACAAAGTAGATAGTAAATACAAAAGTTGGAATAATCATAGAAATGGCTAGCCTCTTAGCCCTTCTTGAAAGACCTCTATATGTTTTCCAATTTAAAATGATTGGACCAAAAATTCTGTGGTTTTCAATCCAAAATGTAAATCTTTCCGAACATTTTGAGAAAGCCCATGCTGAAATCAAAATAAAAACAGTTGTGGGAAGACCAGGAATTACAATACCAACATATCCCAAAGATAATGACAATATACCTATCGTGAAAAAGACTGGTTTGTGAATCTTAATAAATAAGTTTGGGAAAAATTTATACAAGATGATAAAGAAAAATATTCCACCACCAATGTAACTAAATAGTTCGTAAGGTATATTTGATAGTAGATTACTCATAACTTAATTATAAAAAATCTCTATTTAAAGATAAATTGTATGAACTAAAAAAAAGTTTTGTTTTGGAAACAATCATGAAATTAAAAAATAATATTTTTTTAAAATGCAGGACAACCTACTGCAAAAGTTAGTCCAAAAAATAATAACCAAATCAATGGTTCATATTTTCTTACAAGCTTAGGGTCTTTATGCATTACTAATATTTTACTATTTAAGGTATAATATACTAAATATGATGTGTCCTTATGCATACTTACTAGCTGGCTTTATGTGGTTTGTCCGTAATGGAGGAAAGTTTGTTGTTAAATCTTTTAATTTTAAAAAACTTTCTAAATCAGGAAATTTAAACTAATTATTCATATTTCAAATTTGATCTTCATACTATAAATAAACAAGAGGTATATATGGAAAAGAAATACTTTTTAATGCCAGTTGTCTTGATAATGTTTATAGCCTCTTGTAGTTTTACAACAGTCGAGCAAGGACAAAACGGGTTGGAAGATCAAGAAGTTATGAGCTCTGAAGTAACATTGTCAGAGCCAAAAGCCGAATTAAGCAGAACACTAGTTATATATAGTGGAAGAAAAGAAAGTTTAGTATCAGAAATTATTTCAGAGTTTGTTCATACATCTGGAGTAAAGGTAGATGTTAGATATGCAAATAGTGCTGAGCTATCTGGCACTCTTATTCTAGAGGGGATGAATAGTCCTGCTGATATTTTTTTTTCTCAAGACCCAATTAGTCTTGGAAAAGTTGCAAAAGAAGGCCTTTTCGATCAACTACCTCTTAACATTTTAGAAAATGTTCCAAATTGGGCAATTGACAAAAATAACTATTGGGTTGGAACGTCTGGTAGGTCTAGATCTCTGGTTATTGATGTAAGAGATGTAGAAGAATCAGAATTACCTAATGATATTTATGGACTTGCAGATGAAAAATTTAGAAATCGACTGGGACTTGCTCCAACTAACTCTTCATTTATAGCAATGGTTGCTTGCATGATTGAGCTGGATGGTGAAGAAAAAGTTCTAAATTGGCTAAATAAGATCAATGGACTTGGATATGGAGAATATCCAAATAACTCACCCCAAGTAGCAGCTGTAGCAGCTGGTGAGCTTGATATTGGAATGATAAATCACTATTACACATTGAGAGTCTTGGCTGAAAACGGTGATGAGCCAATCAAGAATGTGTATTTAGATGATGGATGTGGAGCAATGGTTATGCCTGCAGGTATTGGCATTTTATCCTCAAGCCAAAATAAACCAGAAGCACTTGCATTTATTGAATTTCTTCATTCAAAATCAGTTCAAGAAATATTTACAAATAAGATATATGAGTTCCCTCTTGTGGTAGGAATTCAGCCTAATGCTTTACTTCCAGATATTAATAGTTTAAATACCCCTCCAAATCTTGACTGGTCAGCACTATCTTTTTGGCAAGAAAAAGCTGTAGAGTTGATTGTTCAGGCAGGGTTTTAATTCTTTTTCATTATCAGTTTATGTCAGAGAGTTCTAGTCAAAATATTTTTCTTTTAATAACTAAGGTTTTTAATTATTCTTAATTGAGTGAAAGCACCAAAACCCTTAGTAATAACAAATACTCTTATATTAGTTATATTTTTGATGCCAATAATTTATATGTTTTGGCGTTTTGCAAATTTTTCAAATAATTTAACTAATTTTTTGCAGTCATGGGATGTTTTAACTTTATTGTTAAATACATTATTTTTATTTATTGCTGTAGTTCTTGCGAGCTTATTTTTAGGTCTATTGATTTCTATTCTCATAGTTCGCTATGAAATTCCTGCTTCTAAATTATTGTTTACTCTTACAATTTTACCTTTGGTAATTCCCTCTTACATAGGTGCTTTAACATATGTTTCAGCTTTTTCACCAAGGGGATTATTTGTAGATATATTTTCAAGATTTGGGATTTATGAAATATCTGGAATTGATGGTTTTATTGGAAGCTGGATTGTGCTCACTTTGTTTACATACCCATACGTCCAATTAATTTGTAGTAGCGCACTTAAAAATTTAGATTCAACAGTTGAAGACGCTGCTAGGTCACTGGGAGTTAAAAAAATAAAGATGTACAGCAGTGTTGTCTTACCAAGATTGAAAAAGCCAATAATTTACTCATCTCTATTGGTTGGCCTGTATGTTATTTCTGATTTTGGTGCTGTTTCTCTTATGAAATATGGAACATTAACAAAAGCGATTTATTCTTATTACACAATAAACATAAATGGTGATCCTGTAGTTTTCTATTCAACTTTGTTGATATTTATTGCTTTAATAATTAGCTTTGCTCAAAGGGGAAGTGAATTAAGCAGGTCAGCTAAAGTTTCTGGAACACCAAGAGAAGTTGTAAAAGTTAAACTGTCTCATAGAAATAAAGTTTTAGTTTTAGCATTTTTTGCTTTAGTTATTTTATTTAGTTTAGTCTTACCAATAAGTGTTCTTTCATATTGGTTAATTCGAGGTATGTCACAAGGTAATGCTGTCAATAATGTTCTGCCTGGCATAGTAGGATCACTCACAGCAGCTACGGTAACTTCAATATTTGCAATGATTATTGCCACTCCTATAGTTATAATGATTTCTCAATATCGATCAAAATTTGCTGATTTATTCGAAAAAGTAACCCTTACTTTATATGGTCTTCCTCATATTGCAGTAGGAATTTCAATGCTGTTTATAACTATTAAAATTGTTCCAGCGATTTATCAAACTTTTACAACACTTATAATCTCATATTTAATAGTTTTTTTACCTCAAGCTGTAGGGGGAGGACAAGCATCAATGGAACAAGTGAAACTATCATATATTGAAGCAAGTTCTGGTCTTGGTTTTTCAAAGATGGAAACATTTAGAAAAATTACATTTCCACTTATTTATAAAGGATTATTAGCTGGTGCAGCTTTAGTTTTTCTTTCAACAATGAAAGAGTTACCCCAAACTCTACTACTGCGTCCAACTGGTTTTAGCACGATGGCTGTTGATATATGGGCTAACGCTTCTGAAGCTTTATTTACTCAAGCAGCATTTTCTGCATTTATTTTGTTAGCAATTAGCGCACTGCCTACATATATACTTAGTACTAGAAATTTAACAAACTAATGGCATTTGAAAATTTAATTATACGAGCAAGATCATTAACAAAGTCTTACGACAAAGAGACTGTTTTGTCAGATTTTAATTTAGACGTTTGGAATGGATCAATTGTTGGTGTGCTGGGAATGTCCGGCTCAGGAAAAACTACTGCGTTGAGATTAATTGCTGGATTTGAAAAACCAGACTCTGGAGTGATAGAAATGAGAAATGAAATCATTTCAAGTGATGAAGTTTTTGTCCCTCCTGAATATAGAAATGTTGGTATGGTTTTCCAAGACTATGCATTATTTCCACATCTAGATGTTGAAAAAAATATATCTTTTGGACTTTCTAAAAATGAAATAAATGAAGGTAGATTAGAAGAAGTTTTAGCCATGTGTAATTTAGAAGATTATAAAAATAAATTTCCTCAAGAACTCTCTGGTGGTCAACAACAAAGAGTAGCATTGGCAAGAGCGCTAGCTCCTAATCCAGAAGTAATTCTTCTAGATGAGCCATTTACAAGCTTAGATGCTCATATGGCTAGAGAATTAAGAGACGAAGTAGTTTATCTTTTACGAAAAACTGAGACTACTGCGATAATCGTAACTCATGATCAAGAAGAAGCATTGTCAGTGTGCGATGTAGTTAGTGTGTTAGAAAATGGAAAAGTTATACAAAGCGCTACACCACAAGAAATTTATTTAAACCCAGTTAGCAAAACTGTAGCGAACTCTGTAGGTGATCCCAATATATTAAAGGGCTACTCAGTTAACGGTAGAGTTGAGACATCTTTAGGAACTTTTGTATCTGCTTATGAGGGTGCTTTAGATGTATCAATTAGACCTGAGTGCATTGAGCTCACTTTAGATTCAGACGGAAATTACTTAGTTAAAGAATGTACATTCTACGGACATGATCAGGTAATTTCATTCCAGAACAGTAAAGGAGAAGTATTCAGAGCACGTTCTTTACCAAACACCATTTTTGAATCTGGCGATAAAGTGAGCATTAATATTTCAGCGGTTACAACGTTTCCTTCAAAAGCTTGATTTAATATACGCAACTCTTCCTGCAAGAGATTGTAATTCAATTTCTAATTCCGAAAGCTTGGAAGTAGCACGAGCATAATCTCCCTCTGCTATGTACTCCCTAGAATTAGCAAGAGACTTAATTAATGTATCCATATCAAAAATTAATGATTCAATTTCAGAGAAAATTAATTGTTTTTCCATCATTTAATTGTAATTTTAAAACTAGAATTAACTTAATTAAAAAGAAATAAGGGGATTAATGGAAGCTAAAATTCAAAAATTAAAAAGATTTAATTTAATAATGGGTACGGTCCATCTTATACAAGGGGGGCTGTTATTTTGGCTAGGTACAGTAGTCAATTCTGATTTTGTAGTTCCAATTACCCTTACTCAACTTGTCGGAGTTGGCTCTCCAGAAGACCCATCTAGTTTTGCATTAGTTCCTGAACTTGAAGTGTGGACAGAAGTTACAAACTTCGGTCCAGCAGTTGCTACATTTTTATTAGCATCTGCAGTAGCCCACTATTTGATTTCCGGACCATTTTATAAAAAATATAAAGAAGATTTATCAATAGGAATTAATAAGGTTAGGTGGATTGAATACTCTATAAGTGCATCAGTGATGATCGTTCTTATTGCACTTTTAGTTGGCATCTATGATATTTGGGCATTAGCTGGAATATTTTTTATGAACGCAGCTATGTGTTGGTTTGGATGGATGATGGAAGTTCATAATCAATATACAGAAAAAGTTGATTGGACAAGCTACATAATGGGTTGTCTAGTTGGTGTTGCTCCTTGGATTTTTATATTTATTAATCTAATAGGAGATGGTGTAGCAACCGACTCTAACCCCCAAGGAGTTCCACAATTTGTTGTGTGGATTTTTGTCAGTATATTTTTATTCTTTAATACTTTTTCGATAAATATGATTTTGCAATATAAGCAAGTAGGTAAATGGAAAGACTATCTTTATGGTGAAAGAGCTTACATTTGGCTAAGCTTGCTTGCAAAGACTTGTCTTGCTTGGCAAGTATTTTTTGGAACATACCAACCGAATTAAATACTTATTTAATTTTTTTCCAAAAAAATATAAGCAGAATAATTATTAAAAATAAACCAATATAAGAAAGTGCCATTAGTCTTTAGATCTAAATTTTCTAAATCCTAACACTAACAACAACAATGGAACCGCAATTATTGCAAAAGATACTACAAAACCAATGATTGATTCAATCCAATTTAATGCTCTTTGTACATAATAATTCCATGAAAATAGTGATACTCCAGAACCCTCTCTAATAACTAACGTCAAAGAAGAGTACGATACCGAATTTTCATAATATTCTTTTTGCCCTTCCAAAACTTGAATGTCTTGATTTATATAACGAAGTTGAGACTGTACTTGAAGTTTATCTGATGTTGATAAAGCCTCCTCTTTAATTTCTTCAAGTGCTTCCTTCTCTTCATTTAATGATTTCAATCTTGAATCGATATCAAGAACATATTTTGTTACATCATTTGCATTTAAATTTATGTTTGTAAACTTTGAAATATCTTCTACTTCCTTTAGAAAATTCTCAAAATCCTCAGCTGGAATATTCATAGTTAAGTTATAACTTTTAAGCCCTTGGTAATTTGTTGAGAGATACGTATTAGAAATATTTCCACTGAAATTCTTTACCAAGAGTTCTACTTCATCAATTGTATTCTCAAAATTAGATGAACTAACGTCTGTGCTTGCATAAGCAGTCTTAATGATATAGTCACCTTGTGAAAAAGAAGATTCTCTTGAGAAAGCTACTTCAGAAGTAGCCATATCTTCTACTCCAAAATACGGTTCAGGTACTCCCATTGTCATTTCGCTGGATTGAGAACAATAAGAAAAAACTAGTAGTAAAAGCAAAATTTTAAATTTTTTCACATCTTAATTATAAGTACTTTAGAAGTTTGAGAATTCAATTATTGGAATTTTTAGTTCCTCTTTTGATATTCCTCCATGGTAACCCTTTAATTGTGCCGAAAGATGTTTTGGATATATGATATGTTGATCTTCAACTAAAAAACAAAAATCAGGATAAATAGATTGCAAAAATTCATTTGTTGGGTTTCCAAGAAGATATGACAACTCTTGTTGTTCTAATAAAACACCTGGTATTTCAGAAAAAGTTTCTAAAACTTTTTCTTTGGTCCCGTTTATATAAACAGAACGTTGGTCACCGTATATTTGTAAGTCATCACGATAATTCAAATGATGACGAAATTCCTCATTAATATTTACAAGACCATGATCAGCTGAAATTATAGTTTTTGTTTTTTTATTACTAACATTTGAAATCTTATTAACTAATTTTTCAAATTTAGTAATTTCTATTTTCCACTCCTTTGAATTTACTCCAAATATATGTGCTGTAACGTCAATTAATGGATAATAGATAAAATTAAACCTATTTTCTAAAACCGAAGAATCTGATAACAATTCAAGAAGATTTTGCCCATCATCATATGGAATCGTATTTGACTGCTCATATAAGAAATTTGAAAGAGCACTTCCAACTAAGTTTCTAGGTTGAAAATTTGAAGCATATATTTTGTTTGTTTTAAAAATTTCCCAAATTGAGCTTTGTTTTTGAAAATAATTATCTAATAATAAATTTTTATTATTCTCATTCCAATTTAAAGCATTTATAAGGCCGTATTTTGATTTGTCATACATATAATATCCTATCAAACCATGCTCAATTGGATTTTTCATAAGTGATATTGAAGATAATGCAACATTTGTGGATGAAGGAAATGTTGTATTAATAGATTTAGTAACATTCTTTTTTAAAGAAGAATCTGTATTATTTAGATTTTCAAAACCCAGTCCATCAGCGAGTATAAAGTTCAGAGTATCTGCCTCATAAAGATCTTTTGACAGAAGTTCAAATCTTGTGTCTATTTCTATTTTGTCACGCAATACTGCTTTAAAAATTTCCTTCGAAAGATCTATTAGATTGGGTTCGTCTAAAAAATTTTTGTTTATCACTTATGAAAATCTTACAAAAAAATTACAATGAAGTTTGAGAAAAAAGTAAACTTTTCAGAGGCTGGACTAAAGTATAAAGTATGATTTCTTATTTTCAAGATTATGTGACCATAGGAGCCGTCCTTGGATTTGGCCTTTTTCTTGTTGTGCTATTACTTGGAGTAGCTTCAGTTTTAAGACCTAACAAGCCTTATGCAGAAAAGCTTCAAACTTACGAATGTGGTGTAGATCCAGTAGGGACTGGATGGAGTCAAACATATGTCAGGTATTACATTTTTGGTTTGCTGTTTGTTATCTTTGATGTAGAAGCAGTATTTATTTTTCCATGGGCAATCAATTTGGAGAAACTTGGATATTTTGGATTAATCGAAATGTTTTTTTTCATATTCATTTTGCTAATCGGTCTTATATACGCAATTAGAAAGGATGTCTTAAAATGGGAGTCGTAGATAAATTTGGCTTACCAAAGCCTATATCCTCTGTATTTAACTGGGCTAGATCTTATTCACTATGGTACTTTCAATTTGGATTAGCATGTTGTGCTATCGAAGTTATGGCAGTTAGTGGTCCGAGACATGATTTTATGAGATTAGGAGTAATTCCGCTTCCTGCATCTCCACGTCAGGCCGATTTCATGATTGTTGCAGGAACAGTAACCGATAAAATGGCACCTTCTGTGAAAAGGCTTTATGACCAAATGCCAGAACCAAAATATGTAATTTCCATGGGTTCTTGCTCTAATAGTGGAGGACCTTATTGGGACTCTTACTCAGTCACCAAGGGAGTAGACCAACTAATCCCTGTAGATGTATACGTTCCCGGTTGTCCGCCAAGACCCGAGGCATTACAGGAAGGAATCATTCTTCTACAGAAAAAAATTCGTGGAGAAGACATGAAAGAAAAGTGGTTAGAAGTCCAAACTGAGCCAATTTAAGATGGAAGAATTTTTTAATAATATAAAAGAAAGCTTTAAAGAGACAACTCTCGAGTTTGAAACAATCAATATCCAAATCGACTCAACAAAGTGGATTGAGGAACATAAAAAACTCAGAGATGAGTTTAATTTAAAATTTTTCTCCTGGCTCTCTGCAATAGATTGGGATAATAATGTTTCTGTTGGAGAAGCACCAAAAGAGAGTGTTTCTCCTAGTTTTGAAATAATTACATGCTTGTCAGATTTAGAAAACACTAATTTAGTTACTGTATCGACAAGTATTAGTAAAGCAGAGCCAAATATCAGCTCACTTATTGATGTTTATGCTGGTGCAAATTGGCATGAAAGAGAAGCGTACGAAATGTTTGGTATAAATTTTGAAAATCATCCAAATCTTGAAAAACTCTATCTCCCTGATGGATACGAAGGCAATCCTATGCTTAAATCTTTTGAGTTAATAAGTAGGGAAGTTAAGCCTTGGCCCGGGGACGTAGATGTAGAGGGAATGCCAGAAGATTCAGAAAGCGATGAATAAGTAGATGGTTAATGCATTAGATCCACAAAATATGAACAGTTTTTCAGAGGCTTCAGTGTCAGTTGAAATTGAAACAGAAGATATGACACTTAACATTGGACCACAACATCCATCAACTCATGGAGTATTGAGATTGGTAGCAAAAGTAGATGGTGAAAAAGTGCACGATGTAAAACCTGTTCTAGGCTACATGCACCGTGGATATGAAAAACTGGCTGAAGTAAGATCCTATCCTCAGATTACAACTCTTGTAAACAGAATAGATTGGGTTGCAGGTTTTTCAAATGAGATTCCATTTATTGCTGGAGCTGAAAGATTAATGGAAATAGAGGTGCCTGAAAGAGCAAAACATATCAGACTAATTCTTACTGAAATGGCCAGAATATCTTCACACTTCGTCTTTAATGGTGCGTATGCTCTTGAAGTTGGTGCGCTAACTCCAATCTTTTACGCTATGGAAGATAGGGAAAGAGTTTTAGACTTGATAGAGTCAGTAACTGGTGGACGTTTTCATCCAAATTTTAATCGTATTGGTGGAGTAAAACCTGCAGCTGGAGCAGGGCCCACTTCGAAAAAAAATATTCAAGATTTACCAGCTGGATTTTATAGAGACACAAAAGTAGCTATGGAAAAAGTTATACAGGCAGCTGATCAATTCCAAAATTTAATTGGTGGAAATGAAGTTTTTAAGAAGAGAACAAAAAATGTAGGTGTTCTCACTGCAGAAACAGCAGAAGCCTACGGTGTTTCTGGCCCAATACTCAGGGCATCAGGAGTTAAGTCAGATTTAAGGACGCAGACAGATTACTTGCCTTATGATCAATTTGATTATGATATTCCAGTTGGAGAGAATGGAGATTGTTACGACAGGTGGGATGTAAGAGTAAAAGAAATGATTGAATCTGCAAAAATTGTTTTACAAGCAATCGATTCTATGCCTTCTGGTCCACTGCAAGCAAAGGTGCCCAAAGTTATAAAAGTTCCACAAGGACGCACCTATGTTAGAGCAGAAAATCCAAAGGGAGAAATGGGATATTATATAGTTTCAGATGGTGGTCTTGGTCCATACAGGTTAAAAGTTCGTACAGCTTCTTTCAGTAATGTTTCTATTTTACCTATTATGCTTGAGGGAGCTTTACTCCCAGACTTAATTGCAATTATGGGAAGCTTAGACTTTGTTCTTGGAGATGTAGATAGATGACAGAAGTTTTAATAAAAGTTGGATTCCTTGCGATTGTGGCACTTAATGGAGCAGTTATATTTACAATAATGGATGTAAAGGGTGCCTCGTGGATGCAGCGTAGGCCGGGCCCATTACATGTAGGGCTGAGAGGTTTTATATTTCCTCTTGCAGAAATACTTAAATTTGTTCAAAAAGAAGACATAATCCCTACCGAAGTTGATAGGCCAGTTTTTAAATGGGCCCCTGCTTATGTTATGGTTTCTTGTGTCGCACTATTTGCAGTTGTTCCAATGAGCCCAACTCTGGTAGTTGCAGATATAGAATTGGGTGTTTTCTTTGCACTTGCAATTAGTTCGCTAGGAACTATAGGTGTGTTGACTGCCGGATGGTCATCTGCAAATAAATATTCTTTAATGGGAGGTTTAAGAGCTGCAGGACAGCTTATAGCTTACGAACTTCCATTGATACTTGCTGTTGTTGGAGTTGTTATTCAAGCTGAAACTATGTCGTTAGTAGGAATAGTAGAAAAACAAATTGAATGGGGAGTGCCTTTTGTAGTTGGGGGTCAAATTGTTGGATTCTTAATATTTATGGTTGCAGCAACAGCTGAAATGATGAGAGTTCCTTTTGATATGCCAATAGGTGAATCAGAATTAACTATGGGCTTTATGACAGAATATTCTGGCATTAGATTCCTCATTTTCTATATTTCTGAATACATGAATATGTTTATTCTATGTGCAATTGCTTCAACATTATTTCTTGGTGGTTACCATGTACCACTCCTTCCAACAGAGTGGGTAAACTTTTATGGACCAATAGTTCTTTTAACAAAAACTGCAATTCTTGGATTTATCTTGGTTGCGGTAAGGTGGTCTCAACCAAGATTTCGAGAAGACCAATTGCAAAATCTTGCATGGAAGATACTTATTCCTGCATCTTTAGTTAATATTCTTGTAACTGCAATTATGAAAGTTGGGTTCTAATGAAAACATTTAAACCAAAAGTGCCTGGGTTTTTAATTGGTATCAAGATAGTTATTGTAAATATGTTAAAAACACTATCTCCTTTCCATTCAAAACCAAATGTCAATTATCCGTTTGAAAAAGAAAAAGTTGCACCAAGAGCAAGAGGCGTCATCGCCTTAGACCAAGAAGCTTGTACTAGTTGCATGCTTTGTGCTCGACAATGTCCAGATTGGTGTATTTATATTGAAGGCCATAAAGAATTACAACCTCCTTCAAAACCTGGGGGCAGACAAAGAAGCCGAGCCGTTTTAGATAGGTTTGATATTGACTATGCACTGTGTATGTATTGTGGAATTTGTGTAGAAGTTTGCCCTTTTGATGCTTTATTCTGGTCTCCTGAATATGAATATTCTGAATTTAATATGGGTGACATGTTGCATGACAAAGAACGTTTAGATGATTGGTTGAAAACTGTTCCAGAGGCTGAAGGTCTAGAGAGCTAAAAATGGAAATTTTTGAAGTTGTAATCTATTTCATTCTTCTTGCGCTCCTTTCAACATCAATAAGAGTTGTCACAACATCTAATGTTATCCATGCAGCAATTTCTCTTGTATTCACTCTCGCTTTAACAGCTATATTGTTCCTAATGTTGTCAGCAGAGTTTGTAGCTTTAGTGCTTATTTTGGTCTACATAGGTGCGGTTATAGTACTGTTCTTATTCGGAATAATGATTACACGTGCTCCTCTAGGAAAAAATGCAGAATTAGATAATGACAAAAATAAAAAACTTGGTGCATTGATCTCTGGGTCAATATTTTTTCTTTTCTCATACATTCTTATCAACGGGTTTGATGGAGAGGTTGTTGTTTCATCAGGGTCTTCCACAGAGCTTCTTGGCGAGATTTTATTAAGTCGATTTGTATTTCCATTTGAACTAGTTTCTTTTGTCTTGCTGGCAGCGTTAATAGGTGGCATAACGCTAGCAAGAAAAGACGAGGCTTTAGTTGATGAGGATCAGATATGATAGTACAACCAGTACTCGTTGTTGCTGCTGCTTTATTTTCCATAGGTATTTACGGAATATTGGTTAGAAGAAACGCGGTTATGGTATTACTTTCTATTGAACTTATATTAAATTCAGTGAATATAAACTTTATTATGTTTGACACAATGCTTGCTGACACAATGATGCAGGGACAAATATTTACAATTTTTATTATTACAATTGCTGCAGCAGAAGTTGGAATAGGTCTCGCAATTGTACTTATGTTATTTAGAAATAGACAGACAGCTAACATAAATGAATTCGACTTAATGAAATGGTAAAAACATCAATTAATTTATTTGCTGAGGGAGAGATTGTCTATACAGATGGTGGTATCCTTGCTGAATTCGCTTGGGTGCTTGTTGTTCTACCATTTATTGCCGCTTTGATAATTACTTTTATTGGGAAAAGCTTGCCTATGAAAGGAGCTGAAATAGCTCTAGCTACAATCGGAATTATTTTTGTTTACAGTGTTGCTTTAATGTTTTTACACATAACACAAGGAATTGTAAACGAGTTCTTTATCAACGTTGGAAGCATTGGTCAATTTGATATTGAATTTGGTTGGGTAGTAGACGGACTTTCTATCATGATGTACTTTGTTGTTGGCTTAGTTGCCCTACTTGTATTTATTTATGCTACTAATTATATGGAAGGCGAGATAAGATATACTTTCTTTTTTACATCTTTAACTTTGTTTGCAGGAAGCATGCTTGTACTAGTTTCTTCTCCAACATTAATTCAAATTTTAATTGGCTGGGAATTAGTCGGAGTTTGTTCCTATCTGCTCATAGGTCATTATTGGGAAATTAAAGATAATTCGTCGGCAGCTATGAAAGCTTTTATAACAAACAAGGTAGCTGATGTAGGATTGATGATTGGAATTATCATTCTTGCTTTAAACACAGGTACTCTAAGAATTTCTGAGATTTTATATCAGGCTACTCATGACTACCCGGCAATTAAAGATGTAGCATTTATAGCTGGAGTATTGCTTTTTATAGGTGCAATGGGTAAAAGTGCTCAATTTCCTTTACACGTGTGGCTTCCAGATGCAATGGCGGGGCCAACACCTGTATCTGCACTGATGCACGCTGCAACAATGGTTACAGCTGGTGTTTATTTACTAGCTAGAATGTTTCCTTTTTATCAAGGCATTGCCAGCGAAGCATTAGATATAGTAATGCTTTTTGGAGTTATAACTCTTCTTACAGCTGGACTTATTGCAGTGGTTCAAGACGACCTTAAGAAAGTTCTTGCGTATTCTACTGTTAGTCAACTTGGATATATGGTGGCTGCAATTGGATCGGGAGCTTATACAGCAGCATTATTTCATTTATGGACACATGCTTTCTTTAAAGCTCTTTTATTTCTCGGCGCAGGGTCTGTAATTCATGCAGTCCATAGCAATAGTATGTTAGAAATGGGTGGTCTAAGAAAGGTTATGCCAAAAACATTCACAACATTCATTATTGGAACAGTTGCTCTCGCGGGACTACCACCTTTTGCAGGATTCTTTTCTAAAGATGAAATTCTTGCCTCATTTAACCACGAAGGTGAAACAACATTTTTCTTCATTGCTGTACTCGGTGCATTCATTACTGCCTTTTATATGACTAGAGCAGTATCTTTGACCTTTCTTGGAGAATACAGAGGGCATGGACACCCACACGAGTCTCACGCAATGATGACAACACCGTTAGTAATCCTAGCTGTATTTGCTGCTGGCTCTGGTTGGGTTAATATTCCTGGTGTTTATACAGGGTTTACTGATTGGGTAACTACTAGGAAAACAGCAATTATCGAATATCACCCAGAAAGTTTTGATTTATATGCCCTAGGGTTGGGCTTAGCTGCGGGCTTGATTGGAATTGCTCTGGGCTATTATTTGTATCAACTACAAGGCAGTGCCGAAACAGGTGACAACAAGATAAAGGTTGAACCAATTTGGACTGTTTTAGAAAACAAATACTATTTAGATGATTTTTATTTCAAATTTATCATTGATCCAATTAAGTTAAATTTGGCAAAAGCAGTTGATGTTTTTAATACAAATGTAATAGATAGATTTGTAAATGGTTTTGGTCAATTAGCCTCGTTTCTAGGTGTGATAATTTACAATAATATTGATCAAAATGGAATTGATAAAGTTTTAAATATGTCATCCTCAGGAACTGATAATTTCGGAGGAAAAGTTAAACTACTACAGACCGGTAGGACACAGCAATATTTAATGTTGTTTTTAGGTGGCGTTGTGACAATTAGTTTATTAATTTTATTTATTATATAGGAGGAAAAGTGGAATTATTAACAAATGGTACAGGATTGACAGCAGTAGTTTTTCTGCCATTAATTAGTGCATTAGTTTTGACCGCAATACCAAAAAGCCAAGAGCTTTTAATTAAAGGCTTTGCATTAGTATCATCGATAGTCACATTTATTATAAGTGCTTTACTCCTACCTCAGTTTGATTTTTCTAATGCAGACAAATTACAACTAGGTAATAAAATTTCATGGATAAAAAGCATAAACGCAAATTATGAAATTGGGATTGATGGAATATCTCTTCCTTTATTAATTTTGTCTACATTTATTACTGTTTTAGCAATTATTTATTCAATTGAACATTTACCAGAACCAAAAAGTCCTAAAGGATTTCTTGCATTAATTCTGGTTTTAGAGACTGGTATGAATGGTACATTTGTTGCCCTTGATTTAATATTGTTTTTCGTATTTTTTGAAATAGTTCTGCTTCCAATGTATTTCATGATTGGAATTTGGGGAGATAAAACTGTAAGAACTGTAGCAGGATTTAAAAATCAAATTGAAACAAGACTATATGCAAGTATTAAGTTTTTTGTTTTTACTCTATTTGGTTCCGCATTTATGTTGCTAGGCTTTTTAGGCTTGTATTACAGAGGAAATAGAACTTTTAGCATTCCTGAGTTAATTGAGCTTGGAACTAATGGGGCATTTACAGGAACATTTGCGATGCTAGTTTTTGCAGTTTTGTTTCTTGGCTTTGCGGTTAAAGTACCAATGTGGCCGTTGCATACCTGGCTTCCGGATGCACACACGGCAGCTCCTACAGTTGGTTCAGTATTGTTAGCAGCAATACTCTTGAAATTAGGATCTTATGGTTTTATTAGAATCGCAATACCAATACTTCCGGAACAAGCAAAAGCCTGGGCGCCTGCGATTGCAATTCTTTCTGCAATAGGGATTATATATGGTTCGCTTGCATGTTTAGCTCAAACTGATCTAAAGAGATTAATAGCATTTTCTTCCGTTGGTCATATGGGTTTTGTAATGTTGGGTATAGCTTCATTAACACCAATTGGTATAAATGCTGCAATTATTGGTATGGTTGCACACGGAGTGATCACGGGCTTATTATTTTTCCTATCGGGATCCATGGCTCATACATATCACACTCGGGATATGGGAAGGTTAGGTGGAAATATGAAACTACTTCCAAAGACTGGAGCACTGTTAGGGTTTACTGCAATGGCTTCTTTGGGCCTCCCAGGACTTGCTGGATTTTGGGGAGAGTTTATGGCTTTACTTGGAGCATTTAATCCACTTGATGGTTTAAACGTTACAGTTTTTCGAGGATCAATGGTCGCTGGTGCTATCGGAACTGTATTAACCGCAGGATATTTGTTGTGGATGTTGCAAAGAGTTAATCTTGGTGAACCTTCCGATGAATGGAATGAAATGGAGCTTCATGATGCAGATGGCTATGAATTAGCTGCATGGATTCCACTGGTAATTCTAACAATTCTTATCGGTGTATTTCCAAAGCTAATATTTGGAGCGACTAATGATGCTGTTGTTAGCCTTCTTTCTAAAGCATTTGGAGGATAAAAATTACTATAAACTATTTTGCAATTTCAACTGAGTTAATAGTTATATTCACTATTGTTGGAACTTTAATATTAGATTTAATTCTTCCAAGAAAATCAAAATATTATGTTGCAGCTTTTGCTCTATTTGGGACATTAGCTTCTTTAGCACCACTAGTAATTCAGTGGGCTACTTACTCAGATCCAATTAATACTTTTGGCAACAGCTTTGTAGTAGATAAATTTTCAATCATTCTTAAAGGTCTGTTTATACTCATCACTTATTTGACATTTTTACTTTCAATAAACTTCATAGAAAGTGATAAGTTTTATCAAGGGGAGTATTATTATCTTCTCCTCAGCTCTCTACTTGGTGCTTTAGTAGTAAGTTCTTCTAGGGATCTACTAACAATATTTATTGGAATTGAGTTAGCATCAACGCCTATGTTTTTATTGTCTGGATGGAAAAAGGGAGACAGAAAATCTAACGAAGGCGCAATTAAATTTTTCTTATTAGGCGTTCTATCAGCTTCTTTAATATTGTATGGATTCTCACTTATTTACGGATTAACCGGACAACTAGTTTTTGCAGATATATCTGCCTATTTACTTGCAAATTCACTTGGGTCTTCACCAGTACTTTTATTGAGTGCTATTTTAGTTATTTCAGGAATTGGATTTAAAATCTCAGTTGTTCCTTTCCACTCATGGGCTCCAGACACTTATGAAGGAGCTCCTTTGCCAATAACCGCTTATCTTTCAGTTAGCTCCAAAGCTACAGGCTTTGTTGCACTGATCGTACTTTTGACGAAGGTGTTTGAAAGTTCTGGGCAAAGTTGGGGCGTAATTTTAGCAATTGTAGCAGGTGCCACAATGACATTAGGAAATTTAGTAGCACTTCAGCAAACAAACCCAGTTAGGCTACTTGCATATTCTTCAATATCTCAGGCGGGATTTATTATTGCACCACTCGCTGTATCTGGAATAACTGGAAATTATCAGGATGGTATTTTTGCAAGTGTCACTTATTTAATTATTTATGCCTTTATGAATATAGGGGCCTTTTTATCAGTACATCTTTTTACGAACTTTACGAAATCTGATAATTTTTATGAATGGGGAGGAATTGCGAAACACTCACCTCTTGCTGGAGTTCTAACAACTGTATTCTTTTTCTCTTTGGCAGGCATACCTCCGCTTGGAGGTTGGTTTGCTAAGTTCGTGGTCTTTAGAAGTCTTTTGAGTACTGGGGAAATAATAGGTATTTCCTTAGCTATAGTGGGTGCGATAAATGCAGTTATCGCACTTGTTTACTATGCAAGAATTTCAAAAGTTATATGGATGGATGAACTAAAAAATCCTGAAGAAGAAAAATCATTTGAATTTCAAAATCCTCTTAAAGTTGTAGGAGCTCTTACAGTTCTTATAACTTTTGTTGCAGGTATTTTTCCTGGGATATTCAGTTACCTTGGTGAAGTCGCTTCGATTTTTTTTGGTAATTAAAACTTGGAATTCAAAGAATTCAATAACTACCTTCTAAGAAAATATAAAACCAACAAAATATTTTTTGATGAATATATGGAGGAAGCTCTTTATTCAAAATATGGTTTTTTTACTAATGAAAAAGTTAGATCAAAAAAAAGTGGAGATTTTCTTACTTCTCCAGAAGTTTCTGAATATTTTGGAAAAATTATTAATAAATGGATTCAAAAAAGAAATTTAGATTTGAATATTACTGAATTTGGTTCTGGAACGGGATCACTTATTGAACAAATTAAAACTAAAAATAAATTTGCTGTTGAAAAATCTTCAACAGCTAGAACAGAGTTGAATAAAAAAAATATCCAAAATGCTTCAAACCTTGAAGCACTTACTTACAAAAATAGTGATTTGGTTTTTGGAAATGAAGTTTTAGACAATATCCCTTGTTCAATTGCGATATATAAAGATGGAAAATGGCAGGAAAAAATAGTTAGCTTTAGTGATGGAATCTTTTCATATGATTTTGTTGAGGCAAGAACAAAGATTGTTGAGTGGATTAAATGTAACCGTATAAAGGCTGATGAAAACATAGATGTAGAAATTCAAACAAATATTGATATATTTTTAGAAAAAATTATCAATAAATTAAGTCCAAAAAATATTCTTTTTTTTGATTATGGTTATGAACAAAAGGATAGAAATAAAAGAAAGTACAGGTCATTAATAAGGACTTATAAAAACCATCACCTTTCTGTAGATCCAATATTAGAACCTGGAAAAGTAGATATTACTTATGATGTAAATTTTTCTGCTGTGATAAGAAAACTAAAAACTATGGGCTATAAATCTAACTTGTCATTACAGAGAGATTTTTTAATCAATAATGGTTTTGATGAGTATTTTGATAATTTGCAAAACAAGCTTTTATTATCTGAAGGTATAGAAAATTTGAAAATTAATAGTCAGCTGTCTGGTCTCAAGGCTCTAATCGACTCAAACGGACTTGGCGGCTTTTATTGTTTGGAAGCAAACAAAATATAATTATTACAAATTTATAATTAAGTTATGAATTTTGTAAAAACTACATTACTACTTACATTAATGACTTTGGTGGTTTTATTTTCAGCAACTGCATTAGGCTTTGATATAATCTCTGCTCTCTTTTTTGCTGTTGTTTTTAATTTTTTTATATACTTTTTTTCTGGAAATTTAGCTATTAAGTCAACAAGAGCTCAACCAATTAAAGATGGAGAATATGAAGAAGTTACCCAAATAATATCCCACCTTATTCAAAAAGAAAAAATGCCAATGCCGGATTTATATGTAATTAATAGCGATCAACCAAACGCTTTTGCAACTGGTAGAAATCCAAAAAATGCCAAAGTAGCAGTAACAACTGGTATTTTAAAGCTTTTGAATAGGGATGAATTAGAAGGGGTTCTTGCGCATGAATTATCACATATAAAAAATAGAGACATTCTAGTTTCAAGTATTGCTGCAATGTTAGCTGCTGCTATTTCCTTTATGTCTAGAATGGTTTTTTGGGGTGGTGGTAACAGAAACAGAAATACACATCCTGCAGTGATAATTATTGCAATGATTGCCGCACCAATAGCTTCAATTATCATTAGGATGGCAATTTCAAGAACGAGAGAATTTGGTGCTGATAAAACTGGTGCTGAAATTTCCGGCAATCCTTTAGCTTTAGCATCTGCTCTTGAAAAAATTGAAAGGTATGCAAAAGTACCAATGGATGTTAACCCAGCTGTTAGTCAATTATTTATCTCAGACCCATTAAAAGCATTTTCGGGTAATAGTTTTAGTAAATTATTTTCTACCCATCCACCAACTAGTGAACGAGTTGCAAGATTACGAAGGAGACAAAGTGGGATTCGGTATTAGTAATACACCATCAATTCAACCAGAAAAGGTAGAAGATTTTATTGAAAATGGACATTTGCTAATTGACGTAAGAGAAGATGATGAGTGGGAAGCCGGCCATCATGTAAATGCAAGTCACATAAAAATGGGAGAAATTCCATCAAATCTAGAAAAGTTTGAAAAAGAAAAAAACTACATAATTGTATGTAGATCAGGTGGTAGATCTGCCAAAGTGACTGATTTTTTAGTGGAGAATGAAATAAACGCTTTTAATTTGAGTGGTGGAATGAAAAAATTTAGTCAAGTATCAAAAAATGTAAAAGATTCATTGGGTAATACAGGTCAAATCATTTAAACTTCTTTAGTGATAATTTGTATTGGTAATGCATTAGTTGATGCCTTAGAACAGATAAACGAAGAAGTTATTGATGAGCTTAATTTAAATAAAGCAAGAATGACCTTAGTTGATAAAGATAGATCTTCATACTTACTATCTAAAATGAATAAACCATCTTTTGAAGCTGGAGGGTCAGCTGCTAATACAGCTTATTGGATCGGCAAATTAGGTGGAACTGCTGGATTCATAGGTAGAGTGTCGAACGATAATTTGGGTAGAACATTTAAAGAAAGTTTAGAAAAGTCAGGTTTACATGACTTAACGGTTACAGAAGATGAAAAGGTCCAAACAGGATTGTGCGCTATTTTTATTACTCCAGATGGAGAAAGAACAATGAATACTTATCTTGGTGCAGGGGAGTTCCTTTCCCCATCTGATATAAAAGTAGATGACATTGAAAAAGCGGAAATTCTTTACATGGAAGGCTATTTATGGGATAAGCCTGATGGTAAAGATGCATTTGTCTATGCATCAGAAATAAACAAAAAAGCTGGTGGAAAAAATGCATTAACACTTTCAGATGTTTTTTGCGTTGAAGCTCATAGAGATAGTTTTAAAGAATTGATAAAGAATAACATTGACTATGTTTTTTGTAATGAAGACGAGCTAAATTCACTGACTATGCTTGATGACACATCTCAATCTATTGAATATTTCTTAAACCAATTTCCTCATGTAGAAGTTTTGATATGTACCCTTGGATCTAAGGGTTCTTTGGTAATAACACAAGAATCACAGATTCATATAGATGCTGCTCATGCTGATGTTATAGATAAAACAGGTTCTGGTGATTTTTTTGCAGCAGGTTTTTTATACGGTATTCAGAATGGTTTAAATCCAGAAGAATCAGCTGAGATTGGCAATAAGAGTGCAGCACATGTTATAAGTGAAATTGGAGTTAGGCCAAGTAAAAATTTCTAAGGCTTAACCCATTCGATTAGCCTTATGTATTCTCTTTCTTTTTCATCTATAGAATAAGATAACTTAATAGGTTCAAATATATTATTTTTAGAAAATATTATGAATTGATTTTCTGAATCTAATGCAAGAATTTTTTCACTGTCATATGACCAAATCAAGCTATTGAAATAGTAGCTTGAGGGTGCTTCAGATTTAAAAACTTCCACGGTGTTAGAACCTTTTTGATAATAAATAGTAACACTTCTATCTGTATTCTCTACTTTTCGCGATGAGTCTATTAATACTTCACCATATTCGTTAAGATTTTGATTTCTTATAGATACATTCTCTACTTCATACTCTTTGAGGATTTCTTTATTTTTGGGGTTAACTTCTAACGCATATTCGCTACTACTAGAATCCTTCCAATATCTTAATACTAAGTTACCTTCGTTATTTAACACTGTATCGTAAAAGTAAAAATTGGTGGAATAAGTTAGTAACTCACTACTGCATAAAACTTCTCTTTCTATTATGTTGCTTGTATTTATTTCAATCTCAAATATACAATCATCAAGCAAATCTGGTGCAGGTGGAATAATATTTGAACTTATTAATGAACTCTGATAGTAAATTTTTCCATCAATTTCTTCATTAATACTATCTGAGTAATCCGGTAATGGAACAACTCCAAATATTCCTACGACAACAATCGTGAAAACAAATATAATTACAGAAATTATTAGTGTATTTTTTTTACTCACCTTTATTAAATCCTAAGTTTGATCTAATTGAATTTAAATATAAGCCTAACGAAACAAGCACCCCTCCTATTAAAAATAAAATTAACGGTGGCCAAATATTGTCAGGAAGGATAGCTGAAATAAGCCTTGGCAAGTTTATAAGTAAAGAAAAACTTCCAACAAGAAAAACAGGTTGTTCTGAGATTTGAATGCTTATCCAAATAATGAAAGTAGAAGCTATTACTAGTATTGCTATGTTTATAATTTGATTAGTTCTGAGTAAGTCTTCAACAAAAATAGCTAGACCAATTAAAAATACTCCAGATGCAATTAAACTACCTAACCAATAAGGTTGAAGCATGTCTGAGTTTGTTGCCAAACCCCATATAATCGAAAGCGATATTAAAAATAATCCAAAAGCCCAAATTTCTAAATTTGGAAATAACAAGTTTCCTAATGAACCAAATACAAAAGCAGTATTCAAAAACAAAGCTCCGTGTTGCAATATAAATTTAGTTTTGAAATATAAAAAAGTTGTATAAAACATCGCGGTAAGAGAGATTACTAAAAATAAATTTTCTTCAGTCAAATCAGTAATATTTTGAGAATTTGTGATATTAAAAGTAAAAATTAAAAAAGCAACAAAACTTACCAGGGAACCAAAATAAAGTACGGACGAGACTCTTTCCGTTGAGTTAAATATAAAGATTTTATTATCTTTGCTTTTTTCACTATAGGATCCGGCAAAATTAAGAAATACTGTAACAATTCCTAAAAATAACAACTGAGCCCAGTAAGCAAGATTATCCCAAATTAATGGAAGGGTTCCTAGTAGTCCTGAAAGTACAAATAGACCTCCAACTAAAGTTATTGTTTTTGCAATTCTAGATTTATAAGTTGAATTATTTTGATCATTCTTTTCAAATTCAAGGATATTGTCAAAAGTTTCTTGATTAATTAAATTATTTTCAAGCCACAAAGATAACTGTTCACGAATATTTTTGCTCATAGTACCAACAATAAACTATTGAAAATTAAACTTACTAATATTTTTATATACTCTAGAATTTATAAAGACTAAGTAAGCCGAGATGCCCGAGCGGCCAAAGGGAGCAGACTGTAAATCTGCCGGTTATGCCTTCGTAGGTTCGAATCCTACTCTCGGCACTATTGCCCTCTTAGCTCAGTTGGTAGAGCACTTCCATGGTAAGGAAGAGGCCTCCGGTTCAAGCCCGGAAGAGGGCTCAAAACTGGAATAGTTTTGGCGGCGTAGCTCAGTTGGTAAGAGCGCACGACTCATAATCGTGAGGTCGGCAGTTCAAGTCTGCCCGCCGCTACAAAGAAAAAAAGGAGATAATAAGATGGCATCTGACAAGAGACCACCTTTAACAATGGTTTGCACTGAGTGCAAAGCTCAAAATTATGTCACCACAAAGAACAAAACAAATGTTCCAGATCGTATGGAATTCAACAAATATTGCTCTTCATGTAGGTCTCATAAACTTCATCGAGAAAAAAGATAGATTTATTCATTTTTCTAATATATCCTTGTAGTAGAAAATGAATAATATTTCTAATATCAAAAATTACAGTGATGACACATCTAACGCAGAATTAGTCAAAAAATCACAGCTAGGTGACAAATCTGCATTTGAACAATTAGTTGTTAGACATCAAGATTTAGTTTTTTCATTAGCTTACAAATTGACTGGGAACAGAGAAATGGCAAATGATGTTGCCCAAGAGTCATTTATTAGAGCATGGAAAGCAATTGAAAAATTTCGTGGAGATTCTACATTCAGTACTTGGATTTATAGAATAACCATTAACACTGCATGGACTCTTAGAAAAAAAGCAAAGAAGCATAATACTCTTAATATTGAGGAGACCTATGAGCCAATTGTTATTGATGAAAAAAAAGATCCAGAGCTAGTAGCGATTAATTCTGACCTATCTTCTGTCTTAGTTAGCGCATTAGATAAGATTCCAATAGATCAGAGAATAATTGTTGAGTTAAAAAACATTGAAGGTAGATCACACAAAGAAATAGCTGAGTTTCTTGGAATAAGTGTTACAGCTGCAAAAGTAAGATTACATAGAGCTCATCAAAAATTAAGACAGATATTAGAGGAAGTAGAGAGATGAAAGACATTTTTTCAAAATTGAAAACAAATATACTTTGTAAAAGAACTAGAAATAATATGTTGTCTTCTTATTTAAGCAATAATTATTTCGGTTTTGACAACAATGCACATGCCTCTTCATGTATTAAGTGTCAAGTTTCTGGAAAAAGATATAAAGCTTTTAAAGAGGAATTAGATAATGAATTCAAAAAAGAAGTCGAAGTACCCACTGATTTTGCTTCGAAGGTAATGGCATCATTAGATAAAAAAGTAAAAACCACTACAAGTAAGAGCACAAAAATAATATTATTGACAATGCTCGGAATATTATCAATTATATTTTTAGTATTTGGACGCAAGCGCTCATCTAGCAAATTAGAGAAGGAGCAGTAACTGAGGGGTGTAGCTCTAATTGGCAGAGCGACGGTCTCCAAAACCGTAGGTTGTGAGTTCGAGTCTCACCGCCCCTGCTGAGGTAATTATGAATGAAATGAACAGAGAAATGAGAAGGATGTCTGAACGTGAAGAGCGTTTAGCAAAAAAGGCTGATAGAAACATTGGTAGACATCAAACAGGCGAAAAAGTATCAAGATTTAGAAGAATTGCAAATTATTTAGGAGAAGTAAGGACTGAGCTAAAAAGAGTTAACTGGCCAAGTTATTCGACATTATCTTCATTTACGATTGTCACTCTAGTCACCATTGCTTTTTTTACTTTTTTTATTTTTGGAATGGACTTTAGTTTTAAAAATACATTGATTAATCTATTATCTTTCGGAGAATAAATGTTAGAAGATATAGCTACAACTGAAGAAGATCACTCTACTGAAGACGTTGAAATTGAAGATACTTTCGTTCCAACACATCCATATGATATGCCTGGTGAATGGTTTGTCCTTAATGCTCAATCCGGACATGAAAAAAAAGTAAAAACAAATATTTTAACTAGAATAAAAAATCTTCATTTAGAAGACAAGGTTTACGATGTTGTTATTCCTACAGATGAAGTTGTGGAAATAAGAAATGGTAAAAAAGTAAATTTAGAAAAGAAAACTTTTCCGGGATATGTTTTAGTAAGAATGGACTTGGATGATACAACTTGGTACGAAATTAGAAATACACCATCAATAATTGGTTTTGTTGGGTCTGGCAAAAGACCTATAGCCCTTTCAAGAAGAGAAATTGAGAGAATATTAGGTTCAAATGAAGTTGAAGAAGTTAAGAAAGAATCACCTAAATTTAAGCCAGATTTTGAAGTAGGTGAAACTGTAAGAGTAACTAATGGACCTTTTGCAGACTTTAATGGCATAATTGAAGAAATTAATTTAGATCAATCAAAAGTTACAGTTTTAGTTAATATATTTGGACGAGAAACTCCTGTTGAATTGGGTTTCACAGATATAGTAAAAAATTAAGGAATAGTTATGGCAAAACCAGTTAAAGCATTATTAAAACTTCAAATTCCAGGTGGTGGCGCTACTCCAGCACCTCCAGTAGGATCAGCCTTGGGTCAGTATGGAGTAAACATTATGGATTTTGTCCAAGCGTTTAACAATGATACTGCTAGTAGACAAGGTGAAACTGTTCCTGTAGAAATTACAATATATGAAGATAATTCTTTTACATTTGTTACAAAGACAGCTCCAGCCTCTTATTTAATTAAGAAAGCTATCGGCATCACCTCTGGATCTCCAGAGCCACATAAAGAAAAAGTAGCTTCAATCACAAGAGATCAACTTAAAAATATTGCTGAAGCAAAAATGGAAGACTTAAATGCTAATGACATTGATGCAGCTATTACAATCATTGCTGGAACAGCAAGGTCTATGGGAGTAACTGTAGAAAAATAGAAAACTTAGTTTGGGAGACTAAAAGTCGTTTGGACCAAAGGAGGAAATATGAAAAAAATAGGAAAAAAGTACAAATCAGCTAAAGAAGCAATCCCAGCTGAAAAACAGTCAAAATCAGAAGCAATAAGCTTATGTAAAAATAATGCTTCTGCAAATTTTGATGAGTCAGTAGATGTTGCCTTCTCATTAGGCATAGATCCAAAAGATGCTGAACAGAACATAAGAACAACAGTCTCATTGCCAAATGGAACCGGCAAAGATGTTCGAATAGCAGTATTTGCAGGTGGAGAAGCCTTAACAGAAGCAGAAGCAGCTGGAGCAGAAATTGTAGGTGGTAAAGAGCTTGCTACTAAAGTTGCATCCGAGCAAAAAATTGATGCGGATATAGTTATCTCAACACCGGAAATGATGGCTGAAGTTGGTCAGTTAGGTAAAATTTTAGGGCCCCAAGGACTTATGCCTAATCCAAAGACTGGTACAGTAACTCCTAATGTTGCAAAGGCAGTTGAGGATTTTAAAAAAGGAAAAGTTGAGATTAAGAATGATAAATTAGGCAATGTACATTTGTCTATTGGAAAAGTCTCATTCGATGAAACTAAGTTAGCTGAAAATTTAGAAGAAGTCATTGCTGTTTTAACAAAAGCTAAACCATCATCATCCAAAGGTGAATTCATAAAAAACGTACATATGTCCTCAACTATGGGTCCATCAATTAGTGTTGATATAAACATATAAATAATTTGCATTTATTTTTCACAATGGTTTATATTTAAATCTGACAATTAAAACCAAAGACCGTTAGTAAATAAAAGTAAATCTAACGCAGGTAAAGTTTACTGGTCCTTGGTATTGAAGGACTTTTTTTATGGTACGAGAAGATAAAGTAAAAGTTGTAAAAGACCTAGAAGATTTATTCAAATCTGCAAATGCTTTAGTGCTTGCAGAATATAGAGGACTCAGTGTTACGCAGCAAACCAAGTTAAGGCGTGAATTAAAAAATGCTGGTGCTTCATTTAATGTAGTCAAAATGTCTTTAGCCAAAAGAGCAGCAGAAAATATTGGTCTAGATTCTTTAAATGATTATTTTTCTGGCCCTACTGGAGTGGCAGTAATTGAATCTGACCCTGTCGAAGCTGCAAAAGTCCTAAAAGAATTTTCAAAAGAAAACGAGGCCTTTGTAGTTAAAGGTGGCTTGATGGATTCAGAACCATTAACTGTAGACCAATTAAATGTTCTAGCTGAAATTGAACCTAGAGATGTACTTCTAGCAAAAATTGCTGGTGGCTTCAATGCACCATTGGTAAAAGTTGCTGCAGGTGCAAAAGCTGTGATCAACAAGGCTGGCTACGCATTAAGTGCTTTATTAGATAAAAAAGCAAGTGAAAAAGAAGTTTCTGAAGCTACTGATTCCGTTAAAGAAGAAGTGGCTTCTGAAGAAGTTAAAAAAGAGGAGGAATAGCAAATGGCAAAAATGACAACTGATGAGTTGCTTAGTGTCTTTGAGGAAATGACTGTCTTAGAACTAAAAGAGTTTTTAGATGCATTTGAAGAAAAATTTGATGTAACTGCCGCAGCCCCTGTAGCTGTAGCTGCTGCACCAGCTGGTGGAGGAGATGATGCAGGAGCAGCAGAAAAAGATTCTTTTGATGTAGTTCTTTCAGATTCAGGATCACAAAAAATTCAAGTAATCAAGGAAGTAAGAGGTCTTACTAGTCTTGGACTTAAAGAAGCAAAAGAGCTTGTAGACAGTGCCCCATCAGATATTTTGAGTGGTGTTTCTAAAGAAGATGCTGATAAAGCAAAAGAAGCTTTAGAAGGTGCTGGCGCTACTGTAGAACTAAAATAATTTACTAATTATTTGTTTGCTTAAATAATAAGAACTAATATACTCTATCTTTCGGGTAGCTGTTATTTAATTTTTGAGGAGGCTTGTTGTCCGCTGTTCAGAATTCTAGACTTTCATTTGCAAAAATTCCTAAAGTTCTAGATATTCCAGATTTATTAATTATACAAAAAGATTCTTTCAAGTGGTTTATTGAAGAGGGATTAAAAGAAATTTTAGATGAGATATCACCCATTGAAGATTTCTCTGGTAGATTCTCCTTAGAATTTCTAAATCATTACTTTGAAGAGCCATTAAAAACTCTTGAAGAATGTAAAATAACAGACTCTACTTATTCACAACCTTTATATGTAACAGCTCAATTTTTAGATCGTGAAACTGGTCAAATAAAACAACAAACAGTTTTTCTTGGTGATTTTCCAATTATGTCGGATACTGGAACTTTTATAATCAATGGAACCGAAAGAGTTATTGTTAGTCAGTTAGTCAGGTCTCCTGGAGTTTATTTTTCTCAAGAGATTGATAAAACATCTGACAAGGAAGTTTTCATTGGCAAGATGATCCCCGGAAGAGGAGCATGGTTAGAGTTCGACACAGATAAAAGAGACACTCTTGGTGTAAGAGTTGATAGAAAAAGAAGACAGCACATCACTGGCTTTTTGATGGCCCTTGACGTTATTGAGAATAAAGAAGATGCTATAGAGTTATTAGGTGATTACCCGTCTGTAAGAAATACTATTGAAAGAGATCCAGATACAACAAGGGAAGCAGCGCTTATAGATTTATACAGAAAACTACGACCAGGAGAACCTGCAACAGTTGAGTCTGCTAGGAACTTGGTAAAACAAATGTTCTATACCCCTAAAAGATATGACCTAACAAAAGTTGGTCGATACAAAGTTGAACAGAAGTTAGGAAGACAATACGGCGAAAAAGATGCTGAATCGTATACAACTGAAGATGATGGAATGTTAAGAATTGAAGATATGATAGATTCTATTAAGTATGTCATCGCTCTACATGCAGGTGAAGACAGCTTTATTAATAATAAAGGCAGTGAAATTCCTGTTCGTCTAGATGATATTGATCACTTCGGAAATAGAAGAATTAGAACAGTTGGTGAACTAGTTCAAAATCAAGTAAGAGTAGGTCTTAGTAGATTAGAAAGAGTAGTTAGAGAGAGAATGACAACTCAAGAACCTGAAGCGATTACACCTCAGTCACTAATTAACATTCGTCCAATTCAAGCATCGTTAAAAGAATTTTTTGGAACAAGTCAATTAAGTCAGTTCATGGATCAACCAAATCCAATTGCAGGCTTAACCCACAGAAGAAGACTATCAGCTTTAGGCCCAGGAGGCTTGTCAAGAGAAAGGGCAGGTTTTGAAGTTAGAGACGTCCACCCTTCACACTACGGTAGGATGTGTCCAATTGAGACACCAGAAGGTCCAAATATTGGTCTAATAGGAACCCTTGCTACATATGGTCGAGTAAATAAATTTGGGTTTATTGAGACCCCGTATTGGAAAGTTGAAAATGGAGTTGTTAAAACTAATAAAGCAGTTTATTTAACTGCTGCTGAAGAGGATAATTTTACAATTGCACAGGCTAACGCTCCTTTAAATGATGATGGAACATTCCAAAACAAGAAAGTTCTCTCCAGACAAAATGGAGGAGAAGTTGCATTCGTGTCAGACAAAGAGATAGATTTTATGGATGTCAGTCCTAAACAAATCTGCTCTGTCACCACTGCTCTTATCCCATTTCTTGAACATGATGACGCAAACAGAGCATTAATGGGATCAAACATGCAGAGACAAGCAGTCCCATTAGTTAAAACTGAAGCACCATATGTAGGAACTGGAATGGAAGAAAATGTTGCAAGAGATTCTGGCGAATCTCTTATTTCTAATATTTCCGGTACTGTTGAAGAAGTATCCGGTGATGAAATCACAGTTAAAGAAGAAGGAACTAATAAAAAATATAGATTTGAAGTTTTAAAATTTAAAAGGTCTAATCAGGCTACAAGTTGGAATCAAAAGCCACTTGTTAAAGTTGGAACAAAAGTTAAACCAGGGGATGTACTAGCTGACGGTCCAAGCACTCAAGGAGGAGAGTTAGCTCTTGGTAAGAATTTACTTGTTGGATATATGCCTTGGGATGGATACAACTTTGAAGATTCAATTGTAGTATCTGAACGACTTGTAAAAGAAGATGTCTTAACTTCAGTACACATAGCTGAACATGAAATAGAAGCCCGTGATACAAAACTTGGTGAAGAAGAAATAACTAGAGATATTCCCAATGTAGCTGAAGAAGTTCTTATGGACTTAGATGAAATGGGAATTGTTAGAATTGGAGCCGAAGTATCACCAGGAGATTATCTTGTTGGGAAAGTTACTCCAAAGGGAGAAACTGAGTTAACACCTGAAGAAAGACTTTTGAGAGCCATTTTTGGTGAAAAAGCAAGGGAAGTTAGAGACACCTCTTTGAGAGTTCCTCATGGTGAAAGAGGGAAAGTTATAGATGTTCAAATTTTGAAGCGTGATGATGGAGCTGATTTACCCCCAGGCGTTAATCAAAAAGTTAGAGTTTATGTCGCAATACAAAGAAAAATTCAAGTTGGTGACAAATTATCTGGTAGGCATGGAAACAAAGGTGTTATATCAAAAATTCTTCCAATTGAAGACATGCCTTACATGGAAGATGGAACTCCTTTAGATATTATGCTTTCACCCTTAGGTGTTCCAAGCAGAATGAATCTTGGTCAAATTTTAGAGACACATCTTGGTTGGGCAGCTGATCAGGGTTGGAAAGAATACAAAGGGGATACAAAAGCATCTAGTGGTGCAAAACCTGGAACCCTTATTTCAACACCAGTATTTGATGGGGCAGATGAAGATGAAATACATGAAATTTTAAGAAATGTAAATCCAAATAGAGATGGAAAATTGATGGTTGATGAAAATGGTAAAGCAACTCTTTATGATGGTCGCACAGGGGAGTCTTTTGATTCAAGAGTTACTGTTGGGTATACATATATATTGAAGCTTATTCACTTAGTTGATGAAAAAATTCATGCAAGATCAACTGGTCCTTATTCTATGATTACACAACAACCATTAGGAGGTAAGGCTCAATTTGGTGGACAAAGATTTGGAGAAATGGAAGTTTGGGCATTAGAAGCTTATGGTGCAAGTTACGCACTACAAGAACTTCTTACTATAAAATCTGATGATACTGTAGGTAGGGTTAAGGTTTACGAATCAATAGTCAAGGGTGATAATATTCCCGAGCCCGGTATACCAGAGTCTTTCAAGGTTCTATTAAAAGAAATGCAAAGTTTATGTTTAAATGTTGAAATTCTTTCAGCAGGTGAGGAAATTTCAATGAAAGATATAAGCGATGAATATGTAAAGACTGCAGAAACTTTAGGAATTGATATGACAAGGCCAGAACAAGATGAGGCAGGGGTATAAATATGGACAAAGTTTTTGATGAGTTAAGTATTAGTCTTGCCACCTCAGATCAAATGAGAAGCTGGTCATTTGGCGAAGTGAAAAAACCAGAAACAATTAACTATAGAACTTTAAAGCCTGAAAAAGACGGCCTATTTGATGAAAGAATTTTTGGACCAACAAAAGATTGGGAATGTTCATGTGGAAGATACAAAAGAATCAGATACAGAGGAATTGTATGCGAAAGATGTGGTGTTGAGGTAACCAGACGTGAAGTAAGAAGAGAGAGAATGGGGCACATAGAACTCGCAGCACCTGTTACTCATATTTGGTACTTTAAAGGAGTTCCAAGTAGATTAGGTTATTTCTTAGATATGTCTCCAAAAGAGTTAGAGAAAGTAATCTATTTCGCTGCATATCTAGTTGTCTCCATTGATTCTAAAAAACGAACAAAAGATTTAGCTGAACTTGAAGAAGCTGTTGTAGCCGAAGTAGAGATAGTTAATGAAGATTTTGAAGAATGGGAACAGAAAAGAATTAAACAGATGGATACTGAAATTAAAGCTATGGAAAATGCAAAAATTCCTGAGCCAGAAATTCAAATTAGAAAAAAAGAAGTTGAAAAAGAAATAAAACAAAAAAAAGCTAAGTCAGATGCAGAAATTAAAGTTATCGAAGAAGCATTCTCCACTTTAAAGACACTCAAGCCAAAAACGCTAATAGAAAATGATACGTTATGGCGTGAAATGATTGACAAATATGATGAGTATTTTACTGGTGGCATGGGAGCCGAAGCAGTAAGAGAGTTAGTACAGCATGTTGACTTAAAAGCTGAAATGGAAAAATTAGAGACTGACTTAGATTCTAAGTCAGCTCAAAGACGACAACGAGCTATACAACGTATGAAAGTTATTAAGCCTTTCGCAGATGGAAAAAACCCTCCTGAAGCAATGATTCTTGAAGTAGTTCCTGTCATTCCTCCTGAACTTCGTCCAATGGTTCAGTTAGATGGTGGTAGATTTGCCACTTCAGATCTTAATGACTTATACAGAAGATTAATTAACAGAAACAATAGGTTGAAGAAGCTTATTGAGCTTGGAGCACCGGACATAATTATCAGCAATGAAAAAAGAATGTTGCAAGAGTCTGTTGATGCTTTATTTGATAATGGTAGAAGAGGACGTGCTGTTGCAGGCGCAGGTGGACGTGGTCTTAAGTCACTTTCAGATATGCTTAAAGGAAAACAGGGAAGGTTCCGTCAAAACCTACTTGGTAAAAGAGTTGATTACTCAGCAAGGTCTGTAATTGTTGTTGGCCCTCATTTAGAACTACAACAATGCGGGCTTCCTAAAATGATGGCTTTAGAGTTATTTAAACCGTTTGTGATGAAGAGACTTGTTGAGCTTGGGCTTGCTCAAAATATTAAATCAGCGAAAAGAATGGTTGAAAGATCAAGAGCTCAAGTCTGGGATGTATTAGCTGAAGTAATTGAAGAACATCCAGTTTTATTAAATAGGGCACCTACTTTACATAGGCTTGGTATTCAGGCATTTGAACCAATCCTTGTAGAAGGCAAAGCTATTCAAGTGCATCCTTTGGTTTGTGAGGCATTCAATGCTGATTTTGATGGAGACCAAATGGCAGTCCATGTTCCACTATCAGCAGAAGCTCAAGCTGAAGCTAGAGTTCTCATGCTATCTACTAATAATGTTTTGTCACCAGCTTCCGGAAATCCTATTGTTTCTCCAAGCCAAGACATGGTTATTGGTCTTTATTACATTACTGAATGTCATGAAGATTTAGAAAGTGCAAAATTTAACTTTGTTGATTTTAATGAAGCTCAAATTGCTTATGAAAGTGGACATATTGGGTTGCAAACACCAATTAATGTAAGGGTTGGAGATTTGGCTGGTGATCCAGAAATGCACTCTGAATTAAAAGGAAGGTTCTCAGAACTATTAACCGATCAGCCAATTGAGGGCAACAAGTTAACGAAAACTACTCTTGGTAGATTGCATTTCAATTCCATCATGCCTACTGATTTTCCATACATCCAGGCTTCTGTTAGAAAACCAGAAATGAAAAAAATAATTTCTGAAATTATTGAGCGTTACAATAAAGCAGAACTCAGAATATTTTTAGACTCGATGAAATCTGTAGGCTTTACGTTTGGTGCCAAATCTGGTTTGACTGTTGCTATGAATGATGTAAAAACACCTCCAAGTAAAAACCAAATACTAGAAAAATATGAATCAGAAGCTGAGAAGGTTGAAAAATTATATTTAGATGACATTATCACTGAAACTGAGCGTAAGCAAAAAATTATTGAGATATGGAATGAGGCCACAGATCAAGTTCAATATGCTATGAGTGCTGAGCTCGAAGCTGAACAGTTCAATCCAGTAGACATGATGGTTAAGTCCGGTGCTCGAGGAAATATGATGCAAGTAAGGCAATTAGCAGGAATGAGAGGCTTAGTTGCAAACCCTAAAGGTGACATAATTGAAAGACCTATAAAAAGTAACTTCAGGGAAGGTATGTCAGTACTTGAATATTTCATATCTACTCATGGTGCTAGAAAAGGTCTCGCTGATACAGCTTTAAGAACTGCAGACTCAGGTTATCTAACAAGAAGATTAGTAGATGTTGCTGCAGGAATTGTAGTTAAGGATATAGGCGATGAAAATATTGATTGGCGTGGTACTAACAAAAAAGTTGTTATTGATGGAAAGTTAAGTAGATACTTACACTCAACATTGTATGGCCGTGTTTTAGCTGAAGATATAAAGATAGACAAAAAAGTATTTGAAATGGGAAACGGCACAAAGCTTACTAAAGGTACTTACATTGATGCTGAAGTCCTTGATGGGATAGCAAAGTCTGGCATAAAAGATGTTAATGTGCTGACTCCATTTAACTCTCTAGATCCAGAATCAATGGATCCTTTATGTTATGGATTTAGCTTGGCAACAGGAAAACCAGTTGAAGTTGGTGAAGCAGTAGGGATAATTTCTGCACAGTCTATTGGTGAGCCTGGAACACAATTAACAATGAGAACCTTCCATACAGGTGGAGTTGTAGGTTTGGATATTACATCTGGATTACCAAGGATTGTGGAATTATTTGAAGCAAGAACTCCTAAAGGAAAAGCTGTGCTTTCTCCGATACAAGGGAAAGTTAAATCTGTAGAAGTAACAGCTGAAGGCAACAGAAATGTAACTATAGGAAATGAAAAAGAAGATGTAGAATTACTTGTCTTAAGAAGACAGACCTTACTTGCTAACCAAGGAGATTCGGTTGAAGCTGGGCAGTCTTTGACAACAGGACCTAAAGATCCAAAAGAAGTTTTACAAATTAACGGTGTAAGAACTTGTCAAGAATACTTGGTTGGCGAAGTCCAAAAGACTTATAGAGATCAAGGAGTTGAGGTTCATGACAAGCATGTTGAAATGATAGTTCGCCAAATGTTAAGAAGGGTAAGGATTGTTAAATCAAACAATTCAGACTTTTTACCAAATGAACTTGTTGATTCAACATTATTTAGAAAGACTAATCAAGAGTTAGTCAAAGAGGGAAAAATTCCTGCTGAAGGAAGACCTGAGCTTATGGGTATCACAAAAGCTAGCCTTGCAACAGACTCATGGTTATCAGCAGCGTCTTTCCAAGAAACTACAAGAGTACTCACTGAAGCCGCAATGAAGAGAAGTACAGATTCTCTTGCTGGCTTAAAAGAGAATGTTATTATTGGAACACTGATTCCTGCCGGAACTGGTTCCGATGCTTATCAAAGTATGAAACCTTCTCTTCCAAATGCTCCTGAAGTTTCGAAATTAGGATTTATGGCTTCAACTTCTGAGGACTCAGAAGACGAAGCATTGCCAAATCCTGCACAATGGCTAGCTATGTTAGGTGATGAAAATGAAGTGGAGGATGAGTAAAAAACTTATAAAAATAAGGTTGTTGTAAGTTTAAATTCGTCATATACTTCTTTTTCGGTAAGCCAAATAAGTAAATTTTAGATTGGAATAACTATGCCTACAACGCAACAGTTGATAAGAAAAGGTAGAAAGTCTAAAGTGTCAAAAGAAAAGACACCTGGACTAAAAGGATCGCCTCAACGTAGAGGGGTGTGTACTCGCGTGTACACTGTTACTCCAAAAAAACCAAACTCTGCTTTACGTAAAGTTTGTAGAGTAAGGCTTTCAACAGGTACAGAAGTGACCGCTTATATACCTGGTGAGGGTCATAACCTACAAGAACACTCAATAGTTTTAGTTAGAGGTGGAAGAGTGAAAGACTTACCTGGTGTGAGATATAAAGTTATCAGAGGTGCTTTGGACACTGCTGGGGTGACAGATAGAAAACAAGCTAGATCTAGGTATGGAAGTAAAAAGGGCTAAGTAAATGAGAAGAGGACCATCACTTAAAAGAAAACCAAAACCTGACCCGATTTACAACAGTTTGTTGGTCTCTCAACTTATAAATCAAGTTTTACTTGATGGTAAAAAAGATTTGGCTAGCAATATTGTTTATTCCGCACTAGAGCTTGTTGAAAAGCAAACTGGTTCAGACCCAATAAACACACTAAAAGATGCTTTTGAAAATGTCAGGCCTCAAATAGAAACAAAATCCAGAAGAGTTGGTGGAACAAACTACCAGGTACCTATGGAAGTTCCTCAAAGAAGAAGTACAACTTTAGCAATACGTTGGATGGTAGATTCCTCTAGAAAAAGAGGTGAAAACACCATGCATGAAAGACTAGGAAGAGAAATTTTAGATGCCAGTAATAAAACTGGTGCTTCAGTCAAAAAAAGAGAAGATGTTCATAAAATGGCAGAGTCAAATAGAGCCTTTGCTCACTACAGGTGGTAATCAATGACTAGAGAAATAGATTTAAACAATTTAAGAAACATTGGAATTATGGCTCATATTGATGCCGGTAAAACAACTCTTACTGAAAGAATCTTGTATTACACAGGTAAAACCTACAAGATTGGTGAAGTCCATGATGGAGCTGCTGTTATGGATTGGATGGAGCAAGAACAAGAACGAGGTATTACTATTACCTCAGCTGCAACTACATGTAGTTGGAACAAGCACACTATTAATATAATTGATACACCTGGCCACGTTGATTTTACTGTCGAAGTTGAAAGATCTTTAAGGGTTCTTGATGGTGCAGTTGCAGTATTTGATGGTGTAGCTGGAGTTGAGCCGCAGTCAGAAACTGTTTGGAGACAGGCAGATAAATATAATGTTCCAAGGATTTGCTTTGTAAATAAATTAGACCGAACTGGTGCAGATTTTGATTTTGATGTTCAATCAATCATAGACAGGTTAGAAGCGAAGCCAGCAGTTCTCCATATTCCAATTGGGTCTGAAGCAGATTTTGTTGGTGTTATTGATTTAGTAGAAATGAAATCTCACACATGGTCTAAAGATGACGGTTCTGAGTGGGACATAACAGATATTGCTGAAGACATGCTAGAGGAAGCAAATACAAAAAGACAAGAGCTTCTAGATGTTGTAGCTGAAGCAGACGATGATGTATTAGAAAAATACTTTGCTGATGAAGAGCTCACTGTTGAAGATATCAAAAAAGCTATTAGAAAAGGTACTTTAGGGGGCATGTTTGTTCCAGTACTTGCTGGAAGTGCATTCAAAAATAAAGGAGTTCAGCTTCTACTTGATGCTGTTGTTGATTATTTACCATCACCTCTTGATATCGAAGATGTAACAGGTTTTAAACCTGGAGATGAAGAAAATGAGATTTCAAGATCTCACAGTGATGAAGAGCCATTTTCTGCATTAGCTTTCAAAGTAGTTAGCGATCCACATGTCGGTAAGCTTACATATTTTAGAGTCTACTCAGGAACTCTTAACAAAGGGGACAAAGTTACCAACACTACAACAGGAAAAGAAGAGAGATTAGGAAGAATTTTAAGAATGCATTCCAACTCTAGAGAAGATATAGATTTTATTTGCACAGGAGACATTGTTGCGGGTGTTGGCTTAAAGAATGCTAAAACTGGAGATACCTTATCAGACTCATCGCAACTTATTCAACTAGAGTCAATGACTTTTCCTGAGCCTGTTATTTCTGTAGCTATTGAGCCTAAATCAAAAGCTGATGAAGAAAAATTATCAGAAGGTTTACAAAAACTAGCTGAGGAAGATCCAACTTTCCGTGTTCAATCTGATGAAGAAACTGGACAAACAATTATATCTGGAATGGGTGAATTACATTTAGACATCTTAGTTGATAGATTAAAGAGAGAATTTAAAGTTGAAGCAAATATTGGAAAACCTCAAGTAGCTTATCGAGAGGCTTTAAAGAAGAAAACAGATGTAGAAGCAAAATATATAAGACAAAGTGGTGGTCGTGGTCAATATGGTCACGTAATTATGGAACTAGAACCTATTGAAGATGGGTATGAATTTGTAGATTTAATTAAAAGCGGAAGAATACCTAAAGAATATATACCTTCTGTAAATGCAGGAGTTGAAGCTGCAATGGAAACTGGAGTTCTAGCTGGATATCCATTAGTAAATATAAGAGCAACCCTTAAGGATGGAACTTATCATGACGTTGACTCTTCAGAAATGGCTTTTAAAATTGCTGGATCAATGGCACTTAAAGATGGTGCAAAAAAAGCTGGTGTTAAATTGCTCGAACCAGTTATGACTGTAGAGGTGGTAACACCAGAAGATTTCATGGGAGATGTTGTCGGAGATCTTTCCTCAAGAAGAGGAAAGATAGCTGAAATGGGGCAAAGAGGATCTGCAAAGGTTGTCAATGCTAAAGTACCGTTATCAGAAATGTTTGGATACGCAACTGATTTGCGTTCTCGAACTCAAGGCCGTGCAACATTTACGATGCAGTTTGATAGTTATGAAGACGTACCAGACAGCATAACTAAAGAAATAACTGCGAGTATTCGTGGAGTAGAGGTAGAAGTTTAAGCCTTAAGAGGTTTAAATTTTAACAAAAAAGGAGAAAATATGTCAAAGGAAAAATTTGACCGAAGCAAGCCTCATGTGAACGTTGGTACAATGGGACACATTGACCACGGTAAAACCACATTGACGGCCGCTATTACAAAAGTATTATCTGAAGCTGGTGGAGGAGAAGCTACTGCTTTTGAAGATATTGACAAAGCCCCTGAAGAGAGGGAAAGAGGAATCACAATTCAGATAGCTCACGTTGAGTATGAAACTGAAAATAGACATTATGCTCACGTAGATATGCCTGGTCACGCTGATTATGTAAAAAACATGATTACAGGTGCCGCACAGGTTGATGGAGCAATTTTGGTTGTTTCTGCAGCTGATGGTCCTATGCCACAAACGAGAGAACACGTTCTACTTGCTAGGCAAGTAGGTGTACCAGCTATTGCAGTATTCCTTAACAAAGTCGATCAAGTTGATGATGATGAACTTTTAGATCTTGTAGAGATGGAAGTAAGAGAATTATTAAACGAATATGACTTTCCAGGAGATGATGTCCCTGTAGTTAAAGGATCAGCACTTGCTGCTCTTGAAGGAAAAGAAGAAGGCGTCAATGCTGTTAAAGAATTAATGGATCAAGTTGATGCTTACATAGAAGAACCAATAAGAGATGTTGACAAACCGTTTTTGATGCCTGTTGAAGACGTATTCTCCATTACTGGTAGAGGTACTGTTGTAACAGGTAGAATTGAACAAGGTATTGTTAACGTAAACGAAGAAGTCGAAATTGTTGGAATTAGAGAAACATCTAAATCAGTCTGTACTGGTGTTGAGATGTTCAGAAAACTTCTTGATGAAGGTAGAGCAGGTGACAACGTCGGTCTTCTCTTACGTGGAGTTGATAAAGAGGATGTTGAAAGAGGACAGGTTATTGCAAAACCTGGCTCAATTACACCTCATACAAAGTTTGAGGCAGAAGTTTATGTCCTTACAAAAGAAGAAGGTGGAAGACACAATCCATTTTTCAAAGGATATAGACCACAATTCTATTTCAGAACTACTGACGTTACTGGTGAAGTAACTCTAAGTGAAGGTACTGAAATGGTTATGCCTGGTGACAACGTTTCTATCTCTGTAGAACTCATTTCTCCAATTGCAATGGAAGAAGGAGTGAAGTTCGCAATTAGAGAAGGTGGTAGAACTGTTGGAGCTGGTCAGGTGACAAAAGTTATCGAGTAATAAAAATTAACCGGGAGTAGACTTCATACTCCCGGTTTTTTTTGAGGAAAAAATGGCAAAAGGACAACAAATTAGAATAAAGCTTAAAGCTTACGACAACTATGTTGTTGATGAATCTGCACGTAAAATTGCTGAAACAGTTCTAAAAACACAAGCAAAAGTTAAAGGTCCTGTGCCATTACCAACTCAAATACATAGATACTGTGTAATTAGGTCGCCTCACGTAGATAAAAAGTCTCGTGAACATTTTGAAATGAGAATTCATAAGCGACTAATTGATATAGTTGAACCAACCCCAAAGACTGTCGACTCTCTTATGAGACTAGATCTACCAGCAGGCGTTGAAGTAGAGATTAAATTATGAACACTTTAATAGCCAGAAAAGTTGGTATGACTCAGATATTTGATGAAAACTCCAAAGCTCTAGGAGTAACTGTTCTAGACGTTTCAGATTGTAGAGTAGTTCAGATTAAAAACAATGAATTAGATGGATACAGCGCAGTACAGCTTACAATAGGAACCAAAAAAAATTCTACCAAACCTCTCCAAAATCATTTTAAAAAATATAATTCTGAACCAGGCGAAATTGTTTTAGAAGTTGAAGTTGATGAAAGTTTTGAATTAGATCCTGGGGCAGTAGTGAAAGTTTCAGACGTATTTGAGATTGGACAGAAAGTAGACATTTCTGGTATTTCAAAAGGAAAAGGATTCGCTGGAGTAATGAAAAGACATAATTTTTCAGGTCAAAAAGCTAGTCACGGTGTTCATAAAGTTCATAGAGCAGGTGGTTCTATTGGTAATGCTTCATATCCAGGACATGTATTTAAAGGTCAAAAAATGGCTGGAAGAATGGGAAATGAAAAGTCAACTATTCAATCAGTCACAATTGTTGGTCTCAATGAAGAAAAAAATTATTTATTGGTAAACGGTTCAGTGCCTGGCAACAAGGGAAACATTGTAAAAATTCAAAAAGCTGTAAAGGTTAAGCAATGAGTGTTAAATTAGATACCTTAAATACAAAAGAAAACAAAGTTTCAAAAAAACAATATAAATTTGAACCTATTGAAGAAATAAATATTGGCCTTTTACATCAAGTAGTAAAGGGAAGTAGAACAAACTTCAGAAATAACACTGCTTCAGTTAAAACTAGGGCTCAAGTTTCTGGTACTGGTGCAAAACCTTGGGCTCAAAAAGGAACAGGACGTGCACGTCAAGGTTCTTTAAGATCTCCACAATTTGTTGGTGGTGGTGTTGCTCATGGTCCTGGAACTAGGGTGTATAAAGACAGGACACCAAAAAAAATGAAAAGCAAGGCATTAGCAATGGCGATTTCTCAAAGAATTTCAGAAGAATCAGTTTTTGTAATTGATGGGAATGGTATAGATTCTCCATCTACTAAATTAGCTGCTTCAGCTTTAAAAGAATTTGATATTAAAAGAAGCTTTACATTGGTTTATTCTGATGAGGACGAAGTTTTATTCAAGTCATTCAGAAACTTGGAAGATTCAAAATTAGTTTCTGTAAGCAAAGTTGCTGCAATTGACATCATATCAACCGATGATACAATTTTTTCTGCAAACGCTATCACAAAATATTTAGGGGATGAATAATGAAATACCTTGAAGATGTATTGATTGCACCTGTGATTTCTGAAAAGTCTTATGATAGAATTTCTAACTCAAATTCTTATACATTTTTTGTTCACCCAAAAACCGATAAGCCTCAAATCAAAAAAGCTGTTGAACAAATGTTTGATGTGAACGTACTCAGAGTTAATACAATGTACCGCAAAGGCAAGAAGAAAAGATTCGGATATGTTTTTGGCCAGCAAAGTACTAGAAAAATAGCTATAGTTACGCTTTCTGAAGGTGAAACTATTGAGGCTTTTGGAGTTTAATTATGGGTTCAAAAAAAATTAGACCAGTAACTCCAGGAATGAGAGGACAGGTTTCAACAGACTTTAAAGATATTACAAAAAAGAAGCCTGAAAAATCGTTGCTAGAGTCTAAAAAATCTTCTGGTGGAAGAAATAATAAGGGTCGAATTACATCTCGCCATAGAGGCGGAGGACATAAACAGAAATATAGAGTTATAGATTTTAAGAGGATTAAAGATGGGATTCCAGCTAGAGTAGCTGGAATAGAATATGATCCAAACAGAAATGCAAGAATAGCACTTCTTCATTATGTCGATGGTGAAAAAGCTTACATCATCGCTCCAGATGGTGTTAAAGTTGATTCAATTATCGAGTCAGGTTCTAAAGCAGATATAAAAGATGGAAACTGTCTTCCATTGAGAAATATTCCTGCTGGTACATTTGTTCATGCAGTTGAGTTAAGACCTGGTGGGGGAGCTAAAATGGCTCGATCAGCAGGATCTTCTGTGCAGTTAATGAGCAAGGAAGGCGACACAGCATTATTAAGACTTCCATCTGGTGAAATGAGAAATGTTCCTATGGACTGCAGAGCAACTGTCGGAACCGTCGGTAATGCAGAGGCAGAATTAACAAAGTTAGGAAAAGCTGGACGAAATAGATGGAAAGGTGTTAGGCCACAGACTAGAGGTGTTGCTATGAACCCAGTTGACCACCCACTTGGAGGTGGAGAAGGTAAATCTTCTGGAGGCCGTGTTCCTGTAAGCCCATGGGGAAAACCAGAGAAGAAGACGAGAAAGAAAAATAAATACAGTAAAAAGTCAATTGTTAGAGGTAGATCTCAAAAGGGAAGAAACTAATATGTCAAGAAGTTTAAGAAAAGGACCATTTGTTGACGAGCATCTTCTAAAAAAAGTAGAAGAAGCTCAAAATACTGGCAACAAGGGAGTCATAAGGACTTGGAGTCGTCGCTCAACTGTTGTTCCTGAAATGGTTGGTTTAACAATAGCTGTACATAACGGAAGACAACATTTACCAGTATTTATAACAGAAGCAATGGTTGGTCACAAACTTGGAGAGTTTTCACCAACCAGAACATTTAAAGGACATCCAGGACAAAGCTAATGGAAAAAACAACAGTAAAAGCACAAAGTAAATATTTAAGGCAATCTCCTTATAAAATGAGACTTGTTTTAAATCTCATTAGAGGGCTTGATGTTCAAGATGCTTTAAATGTATTAACTTTTACAAAAAGAAAAGCAGCAACTGAAATAAAACAGCTCCTCGAAAGTGCTATCGCAAATGCCGAAGCAAACTATAATTTAAATTCGTCTGATTTATATATTTCAAAAGCAATTGCTAATGAAGGGCCAACACTAAAAAGATTTAGACCACGTGCAAGAGGTAGAGCTGGAAGAATCAATAAAAGAACTACCCATTTACTAATTGAGTTAGAAAGTGTGGGTGAGTAATGGGTCAAAAAACACATCCATATGCATTTAGAATTGGTATTGTAAACGACTGGAAATCTCGTTGGTTTAACAGCAAAGATTACAAAGACTTAGTTAATCAAGATTATCAAATTAGAGACTTTCTATCACGACAGCTTCCTAAGGCTGCTGTCTCTCGTATCGACATTGAAAGAAGAGACAAAGGTGGAACATTGACTGTAGACATACATACAGCTAGACCAGGAGTTGTAATCGGCCGAAAAGGTGTTGAAGCAGACAGGTTAAGAAAAGGTATTGAAAAGTTATCTAAGCAGCCAGTAAAGCTAAATATTATAGAAATAAGAGAAGCAGAATTAGACGCCCAACTTTTAGCTAGAGGAATAGCAGACCAATTAGAAAATAGAGTAGCTTTTAGAAGAGCTATGAAAAGAGCTGTTACTGCTGCATTAAAAGCTGGTGCTGAAGGTGTCAGAGTTGAATGTTCAGGCAGACTCGGTGGAGCAGAAATGGGAAGAAGAGAATGGTATAGAGAAGGAAGAGTGCCTCTACACACATTACGTGCCGATATAGATTTTGGAAGAGCAGCAGCACACACAACAGTTGGAGCAATAGGTGTAAAAGTTTGGGTTTATAAAGGCGATGTTGTTGGTTCAAACAAGCTTAGACAAGAAAAAATATCTGCGGAAGCAAACCTAGCTAGTGGCGGTCCAGCAGCTGGAAGAGTTAAATCAGTTAAATCAAGAGCGGAAGCTGCTGTTGGAGAAAAGAAAGATTCAAAAATTCTAGAAGCTGGCGGCGGTAAAAAAGCTAATGAGGAACAAGCATCAAAGATAGTTGAAGCTGGTGGAGGTAAAAAAATTACCAAAGAAGAAGCTCAAGCAAAGTTTGAAGAAGAAAAATCAATTTTAGAAGAAGAGTAAAAATATGTTAATGCCAAAAAAAACAAAATATAGAAAGTCTTTTCGAGGAAGAAGAAAAGGGAACTCAAAAGGTGGAAATCTTGTTTCCTTTGGTGATTTTGGTTTGCAAGCAGTAGAAACTTCTTACGTTACTGGAAGACAAATAGAAGCTGCAAGAATTACAATTACACGAACCATGAAACGTGGTGGTAAGGTATGGATTAATATATTTCCTCACAAACCTATTACAAAAAAACCTGCAGAAGTGAGAATGGGATCTGGTAAAGGTAATGTTGAATATTATGTTGCTGTAGTAAAGCCTGGACGTATACTCTTTGAAATATCCGGTGTGCCAGAGGATGTTGCTCGTGAAGCAATGAGAAAAGCAGGTCATAAACTGCCTATGAAAACTAAATTTGTTACGAGGGTTAACGTATGAGTGTTAACGACTTAAGAGAACTTTCTGTTCAAGAATTAGAAAATAAAATAGTTGATTTAAAAAAAGAACTTATGGATTCAAGATTTGCACTTGCAACAAGCCAGATTGAAGACACTTCTGTTTTTAAAAAAATTAAAAAGGAGATTGCACAAGCAAACACAATTTTAACTGAAAAACAAAATGAACTAAATAATGAGGTAACTGAATAATGGAAAATATGGAAAGATCATCAAGAAAAGTAAGGACTGGAATAGTGGTTTCTGATGCTCGTGAAAAAACCGTTACAGTTGCAATAGAACTTCAATTTCCTCATCCAAAATATAAAAAAATTGTTAAAAAGACTAGAAAACTACATGCTCATGATGAAAGTTTCGAAGCAAAAGTTGGCGATACAGTCAAAATAATGGAAACTAAACCATTTTCTAAAACAAAAAAATGGCGTGTTACTGAAGTAGTGGAGAGGGCAAGATGATTCAAAAAGAATCAAGGCTTAAAGTTGCTGACAACTCTGGTGCAAAAGAAGTACTCTGTATCAAAGTTAAAGGAAGCTCTCGAATTAGATATGCTGGACTAGGAGATACATTTGTTGCAACAGTTAAAGATGCTATTCCTGGTGGTCAAATCAAAAAAGGTGACATAGTTCAAGCTGTTGTTGTTAGGACTAAGAAGGAAACAAGAAGAAAAGATGGTACATATATACGTTTTGACGAAAATGCATGTGTAATTATTAACGAGCAAGAGCAACCACGAGGTACAAGAATTTTTGGACCAGTTGGTAGAGAATTAAGAGAAAAAAAGTTTATGAGAATAGTATCTTTAGCTCCGGAGGTTTTGTAATGAAAATTCAAAAAGGAGACATGGTAAAGGTAATATCTGGAAAAGATGCTGGAAAAGAAGGCAAAGTTTTAAAAGCATTTCCAAAAAAAGGAACCGTCCTAGTTGAAGGTGTTAATGTAAATAAAAAACATCAAAAACCACAAGGTCAAACAATGCAAGGTGGGGTTATTGATAAAAGTATGCCAATAAACGTATCTAATGTTGCATTAGTTGTAAAAAAGAAATCGGGACGAGTTGGTTATAAGTTTGATAAAAATGGCAAGAAATACAGAATATTAGCTCAAACAGGTGATGAAGTATGATTCCTAGATTAAAAGAACAATTTAACACCGAACTAAAGAAAAAAATTATGTCTGAACTTCAATTGGGTAATGTAAATGAAATACCTAGTCTTGAAAAAATAATCATTAACATTGGTGATGGGAAAGCAGCTACTGATGGTAGAGCACTTGAATCAATGGTTGATGAATTAACCGCAATTTCTGGACAAAAACCAGTCATAAGAAGAGCAAAAAAATCAATTGCTGGATTCAAAATTAGAGAAGGAATGCCGATTGGCACATCTGTTACCTTAAGAGGTGACAGAATGTGGGAATTTTATGATAGGTTTGTACAAGTTGTTGTACCAAGAATTCGTGACTTTAGAGGTTTCAGTAAAAAATCGTTTGATGGAAACGGAAATTATACACTTGGATTAAATGAACAGTTAGTCTTTCCTGAAGTTGAGTATGACAAAGTTAGAGATATCAGAGGAATGAACATTACAATTTGTACTTCTGCTAACGATAACGAAAAAGGTTATGTATTATTACAATCGCTAGGATTTCCATTTAGGGAGAATTAATTATGGCAAAAACAAGCAAAATAGTTAAAAATAATCAAAGGAAGAGAGCAATCTCTACCTATGCTGAAAGACGTCAAGAGTTACTGAAGATTATTAAAGATCCTGATACTTCATATGATGAAAAGCGCGAAGCTCAAAAAAAGATTGCAAAAATGCCTAGAGATGCCTCTGCTACAAGACATCGTAATCGATGCGAAGTAACTGGTAGACCTAGAGGTACCCTCAGAAAATTCGGTATGTCAAGAAATACATTCAGAGATTTGGCACTAAAAGGTGAGTTGCCTGGCATAAAGAAAGCTTCCTGGTAAAAATGAATTCAGACCCAATTTCAGATTTTCTTACAAGAATAAGAAATGCATCAATGGTTAGTAAACCATCTGTTTCCGTTCCTCATTCGAAGTTCAAACTAGAACTTTCTAAACTTTTAAAGGATGAAGGATATATAAGCGAAGTTAAAGTTTCTGGAGATGGTTCTGATAAACAAATAGAAATAGATTTAAAGTATTCTGAAAGCGGTTCACCGGTTTTAGCTGGATTAAACAGGCTTAGTAAACCAGGAAGAAGGCTTTACGTAGGTTCTGATTCACTACCAAGAAATAATGGTGGATTAGGAACTGTTATAGTTTCAACTTCAAGAGGTTTATTACCTGATTCTGAAGCTCGAAAAAGAAAACTTGGTGGAGAATTAATTTGTGAGGTTTGGTCATGAGCAGGATAGGAAGTAAACCAATTGAAATACCTGAAAAAGTAGAATTAAAAATCGATAGTAATTTAATAACTGTTAAGGGCCCAAAAGGTGAGCTTACGGTTGAAATTGTTGATGACAGAATAAATTATGAAATTAATGAAAACATTTTAAATTTTTCTAGAAGTTCTGAAGTTGCTGAAGTTAGAAGCCTTCATGGATTATATAGATCTTTAATCGCAAACAATATTCAAGGCGTTTTGGAAGGCTTTAAGAAGACTTTATTATTAAAAGGTGTTGGACATAGAGCAACTTTGAAAGGTAGTGATATTGAGATTCTTTGTGGATTTTCACATCCTGTAATTTTCAAAAAGGTTGAAGGTATTAATTTCGAAGTGCCAGATCAAAATACGATAATTGTCTCTGGAATCGACAAGGCACTTGTTGGACAAGTATCAGCGAACATTAGAGCTATTAAACCACCTGAGCCATACAAGGGTAAAGGCATTAGGTATGAAGATGAATATGTTAGAAGAAAAGCAGGTAAAGCTGCAGCAACAGCTGGAGCATAAAAAAATATTATGAAAGTTAAAGACAGAAGACAACACAGAAAAATACGAATTAGAAAAAAAATTAATGGCACGGCTTCTGTTCCACGTCTTGCTGTTTTTAAAAGTAATTACAATATATATGTACAGGCTATAGATGATTTAAATCAAGTAACAATAGCATCAGCAAGCACACTTTCAAAAGAAATTAAATCCAAAAACCTATCAGTTGATTCCTCAAAAGAGGTAGGAGAACTTATGGGTAAAAAGTTAAATGAACTTAATATTTCAAAAGCAGTTTTTGATAGAGGTGGTTATGTATATCACGGTAGAGTTAAATCTTTAGCAGATGGAATTAGAGAAAAAGGGATTGAATTTTAATGGCTGAACTAGAACTCCAAGAAAGTGTAATTCACATTAACAGAGTCGCCAAAGTTGTAAAAGGTGGAAGAAACTTTGCATTTACTGCCCTTGTAGCAGTTGGCGACGGAAATGGAAGGGCTGGAATTGGTTATGGTAAAGGTTCTGAAGTTCCATTAGCTATTCAAAAAGCTATAGAAAATGCTAAAAAAAACATTCAAGATATTCCAATGGCAGGTTCAACAATTGTTCATACCATAATTGGAAAGCATGGATCTTCCAAGGTTCTTCTAAAGCCAGCAGCTCCTGGTACAGGAGTTATTGCAGGAGGTGCAGCTAGGCAGGTACTTGAAGTTGCAGGTGTTAAAGACATACTTGCAAAATCTTTAGGTTCACCAACTCATCTCAATGTTGCCAAAGCAACAATCAATGGCTTGTTAAATCAAAGAACACCAGACATAGTTGCTGGACTTAGGGGTAAAAAACCATCCGAGGTAGCACCAGCTGGTTTAGTTCAAGCATATGAAAAAACTAAAGCTGAAAAAAAAGTAAAGGCAGTAGATGAAAGTTAAAATTACTTTAAAAAGAAGCTTAATTGGGCAAAAACAAAAAGCTCGAGAGACTGTAAGGAGCTTAGGTCTTAAGAAGATTAATTCTTCAACCGAAAGAGAACTCAACCCAATGATTGAAGGTATGCTTCACAAAATTAGACATTTAGTAGAAATAGAAGAGATTAAATAAAATGAAAAAACTAAGATTTCATCATTTGAAACCAACCCCTGGATCTACAAAACAAAAATTAAGAAAAGGTAGAGGAGAGTCAGGTAAAAGAGGGAAAACTGCAGGTCGAGGTACTAAGGGTACAGGTGCAAGAAAAACAGTACCAGCATATTTTGAGGGAGGTCAGATACCTCTATATAGACGTATTCCTAAAGTGAGGGGCATTGGTAATCCTGCAAAAATGGCATATGTTGTTGTCAATGTCAGCGAATTAGAAGAAAAAAATTTAGTAGGTGAAGTCACTCCTGATACATTAAGAGAGATGGGGCTAACTAGAAAAAAAGGTTTGGTAAAAATATTAGGTGATGGTCAAATCACCAAAAAAATAGATTTGAAAGTTCATGCTATAAGTGAAGTTGCTAAAAGCAAAATTGAAAGTGCTGGCGGTACTGTAGAAATTATTAAAGAGTAATTATGCAACTATCTATTTTTAGATATATTTTCAAAATTCCAGATTTAAGAAAAAGAATTCTATTCACTTTATTCATGTTCGCAGTTTATAGATTAGGAGCTGCTGTGCCAGTACCAGGTGTAGATCTTGATGCTGTACAGAGACTTACAGATTCTGGGTCACAGGCCGGTATCTATGGGTTGCTTAATTTATTTTCTGGTGGAGCATTAGAGACTTTTTCAGTATTTGCTCTTGGAATAATGCCTTACATAACTGCAAGCATTATTCTCCAGTTGTTAACTGTTGTAATCCCAAGGTTGCAAAAACTTCAAGAGGAGGGTGAGTCGGGCAGGAAAGTTATCACCCAATGGACAAGATATATTACTGTTGTTTTAGCCCTTTTACAATCTACAGCATTAACTTACTTATTTTCTAGAGGAAGTTTAACTGGAGGAATCTCATTGATTCCAAACTATACACCATCTCGAGTTGGGCTAATAGTCCTAACCATGACTGCTGGTACTGCATTTATTATGTGGATTGGTGAGCTTATTTCTCAACGAGGTGTAGGAAATGGTATGTCTTTAATAATTTTTGCCAGCATAGTCAGTCAGTTACCATCTCAGTTTGGAAGTTCTTATCAAGTAACAGCTGGACAAGGAAGAGTTGGCCAATTTGTGTTTCTTATGGTCATGTTCATACTTATGATTGTTGGAATAATTTATGTAGAACAAGGTCAAAGAAGAATTCCTATACAGTTCGCAAAACGAGTTAGAGGAAGAAAAGTTATGGGTGGTCAAAGCACATATATTCCATTAAAAGTTAATAGTGCTGGAGTTATTCCAGTAATATTTGCAACTAGTATTTTGTTTTTCCCTGCTTTAGTAGCTACTTCTTTACCGCAAGACAATAATGTTACAGCCGCAATTAGAAATTGGATTGATGTTAATTTAGCTAACTCTCAGGGGACAACTTGGTTTTATGTTTTCTTTCTTGGTATATTGATAATTTTCTTTACATATTTTTATACAACTATTCAATTTGATCCTGTTCGTCAGTCTGACATGATTAGAAGACAAGGTGGCTTCGTACCTGGAGTCAGGCCTGGAATTTCTACTACAAATTATCTTTCACATATTATTAACAGAATTACCCTTCCAGGATCAGTGTTTTTAGCTTCAGTTGCAGTCCTTCCCTCAATAGCATCTGTGATATGGGACATACCTCTTGGATTTAGTGGTATTTCAATTCTTATTACAGTTGGTGTAGCTTTGGAAACTATGAAGCAAATTGAGAGCCAATTAAGTATGCGAAACTATGAAGGATTTATTGATTGAGCAATTTAGTAATCTTTCTAGGACCGCCTGGTGCTGGAAAAGGGACTCAAGCAATATCAATAGCTAAAGAAAAAAATCTTGCTCACATATCAACTGGTGACATGCTTCGTGAGCACGTAAGCAACGAAACAGAGCTTGGAAAAATTGCTAAAACTATACTCGAGGAAGGTAAGCTTGTTCCAGATTCTTTGGTAATTGAGATGTTGCAAGAAAGACTTCTTTCGAGTGATTGTGTTAACGGAGCAATACTTGACGGCTTTCCCAGAACAATTGCACAAGCAGAAAGTCTAGACAAAATAAGCGACGGATTTAAAATTTCTAAAGTAATCGTTTTTGAAGCTGATCGTGATGAGCTAATTAAAAGAATTTTAAGTAGAGGTGAAACAAGTGGTAGGAGTGATGACACTATAGAGTCCGTAAGTGTCAGACTTGAAGTTTATGAAAAGGATACCGCTCCTCTAATTGAATACTATGAAACAAAAAATTTAGTTGTAAAGATAAATGCGGTTGGGGAAGTTGAAAATATTTATAATTTAATACTGAAAGAATTTGCATAAATAATGCTTACATATAAAACTTCTGAAGATTTTGAGAAGATGGCAAGAGCAGGGAAAGTAGTTTCAAATATACATTACGAAATTTACAATTCAACTAAACCCGGAATGACATTCAAAGACCTAGATGATATTGCTAAAAATATTGTAGAAAATTCAAATGTTCAATCAAGTTTTTTTGGTTATGCACCCCCTGGACACGATCCTTATCCAGCTTATATTTGTTCCTCGCCAAATGACACAATAGTTCATGGGATACCTAACGATACAATCATAAAGGATGGTGACTTAATTTCTATAGATGTTGGAGTATCATTTGAGGGTTTTCATGCTGACGCTGCCTTTACTTATGGTGTTGGAGAAATCTCAAGTGAGGACAAGTTTCTAATTGAAACCACCAAGCATGCGTTAAATGAAGCAGTAAAACTAGTTAAAGATGGGCAAAAATTAGGAACAATTGGATATAAGATTGACAAAATAGCTACACGAAAAAACCTTGGTAATGTAAAAAACTATGTTGGACACGGAATTGGTCAAGAAATGCATGAGGAACCACAGGTACCTCATTATGGTAAAAAAAATACAGGCTTTGAATTAAAAACAGGAATGGCTATTTGTATTGAACCTATGTTTAATTTAGGCTCTGAAGAAACAATGGTAGATGAAGACGGATGGACAGTTAAGACAACAGATGGTCAAAATTCAGCCCATTGGGAACATACAATAGGATTAACCGAGGAAGGGACACGTGTTTTTACAGAAAACTTATTTTAATTTTATGTTTGTAATAGTTTCAAATCGCACTAATCTAGTAAATCGGTCACATAATCAAGGCTAATTTTGGTAGAAAAAGAAAAAAACATAATTAAAGTTCAAGGAACGGTTATGGAAACTCTCCCAAATGCCTCTTTTAAGGTCCAACTTGAAAGTGGTGCAGAAATTTTAGCCCATGTGTCTGGAAAAATGAGGATGAGGTACATAAGGATTTTACCTGGGGATATTGTTGAAATGGAAGTTTCACCATATGATCCCACAAGAGGTAGGATAATTTGGAGACATAAATGAAAGTTAAATCTAGCGTTAAAAAGAGAGGCCCTAACGATCAAATCGTTAGAAGAAAGGGCAAACTTTACGTAATAAACAAAAAAAATCCTCGTCATAAGCAGAGGCAAGGTTAAGTTTTAATGGCACGTATTTCAGGTATAGATATTCCAAGAGAAAAAAGGGTAATTGCATCACTACGTTATATACACGGTGTTGGCGCAAAAAGAGCAGACGATATCTGCACAGACCTCAACATTGATCCAAGTACACGCGTTAGCAATCTAACAAATGATGAAGTTGCACAAATTAGAAAGTACATTGAGGCAAATTTCAGAGTAGAGGGTGATCTTAGAAGAGACGTATCACAAAATATTAGAAGAAAAACTGAAATTGGCACTTATCAAGGTTTAAGACATAGAAAAGGTCTTCCTGTTAGAGGTCAAAGAACTCATACAAATGCTAGGACGAGAAAAGGTCCTAGATTTGCAATAGCTGGTAAGAAGAAAGCATTGAAATAATGGCTGATCAAAAAACTAAAAAGAAAGTCAAAAAAAATGTACCTGCTGGAGTAGCACATATAAAAGCAAGTTTTAACAATACAATTATAAATATATCAAACCCATCTGGTGAAACTATAGTTTGGACATCTGGTGGCTCGGTTGGCTTTAAGGGTTCAAGAAAGTCTACTCCTTATGCTGCACAAGTAGCAGCTGAGGAAGCTGTTAGAAGAGCCACTGAGTATGGAGTTCAAAAGCTAGACATAATAATTAGTGGTACAGGTGCAGGTAGAGAAACAGCTGTAAGAACTTTACAAAACATGGGTATGGATGTTGGAACAATCAAAGACATTACTCCAACACCTCATAATGGCTGTAGACCAAAGAAGAGAAGAAGAGGATAATGGCAAGGTATACAGGACCTAGAGTTAGAGTTTCAAGAAGGATAGGATTTAATGTTTTTGAAAATAGAAAAGGTGATAAAGCACTTCAAGATAGGCCTTATCCACCAGGTGAGAATGGTCGAAAACGAGTTAGAGAAACAGATTATGGTACACAGTTAAAAGAAAAACAAAAAGTACGATACATGTATGGTGTTCTTGAAAAACAGTTTAGAAATTATTATAAAGAAGCTACAAGAATGCCTGGTATTACTGGTGAAAACCTCCTTATACTTCTTGAATCAAGGTTAGACAATGTTATATATAGAGCTGGGTTTGCTTCAACAAGGCCTCAAGCAAGGCAGTTAGTTTCTCATAGGCACTTTAAGCTAAACGGTAAATTTGTAGATGTTCCCTCACATAAGGTTAAACCAGGGGATGTTATTGAGATTAAAGATGCAAGCAATGATTTAATTATTATCCAACATACTATTGATACTGGACAGGACAATGTAATACCTAGCTGGTTAGATGTAGATAATAAAAAGAAATCTGTAAAAATTAATGCTGAACCTTCTAGGGGTGATGCAAGTTCGCAGATTGAAGAACAGTTAATAGTAGAGCTTTATTCGAAGTAAACATTTGAGAGGAGAAATAAAATGTTAATGTTACAAAGACCTGAAATTACCCAGGAAGAGCTTGGTAAAAATAGAACAAAGTTTGTAATCGAACCCTTAGAACCAGGATTTGGTCTTACCTTAGGCAATACAATGAGAAGAGCGTTGCTTTCTAGAGTTCCAGGAGTAGCTGTAACTGGAATCAAAATTGATGGAGTAAATCATGAATTTACATCAATACCAGGAGTTGTAGAAGACGTTTTGGACTTACTTCTAAATTTAAAAAGACTAGTTCTAAAGGTTGACGATCAAGAAAGTCACACACTTACTGTTAAAGCCAAAGGTCCAGGAGATGTTCTCGCAGCACAAATCCAATGTCCTGCTGGAGTTGAAGTCGTGAATACTGATATGAAAGTATGCACATTGTCAGACAACTCTACTCTTGATATGGAAGTTTCAATAGCACATGGAGTAGGTTATAGATTGGCTGATAAAAATAAAACAAGCGATTCAAACTTCATACCAATTGACTCTATTTTTTCTCCAATTGTAAAAGTGAGCTATGGAGTTTCACCTACACAGGTTGGTCAAGTAACTGACTACGATAAGTTAACTTTAGATGTTGAAACTGATGGTTCAATTGAGCCAAGCGAAGCAATCTCATCAGTTGGAAAAACTCTTGGTGAATTATGGAAGCTTTTTGCAGATATTGATGAGGGGGTTGGATTAGAACTTGGAGAATTAACTATTTCTGAAGGAAGTTCTCCTGATCTCTCATTATCAGTTGATGCACTAGATTTATCTGAAAGACCAAGAAATTGTCTAGGTAGAGAAAATATAACTACAGTTGGTCAAATTCTTGAATATACAGAAGATGATTTGCTAAACCTAACTAACTTTGGACAAAAAAGTTTAGATGAATTAGTTGCAAAGCTTGATGAGCTCGGACTCAGCCTTCCAACGAGTTCTGATCTTGACTCAGGAGATATGGCTGATGCCTAAACCTACTAAAGGTAAAAGGCTTGGAGGTTCTTCTTCACATGAGGATCAAATTATTAGTAATTTAATCAGTGCTTTAATTGAACATGAAAAAATTGAAACAACAGTTACAAAAGCTAAAACTGTAAAGCCTTATGCAGAAAAGGTTATTACAAAAGCAAAAAGTGGCACTCTTCATGATAGAAGACAAGTGTTAAAAATAATTCAAAACAAATCTGTTGTTGCAAAACTTTTTGATGAAATTGGTCCAAAGTATGAAGACAGAAACGGTGGGTATACTAGGATTACAAGAACTACATATAGACAAGGTGATGGCACAGAGCTAGCTGTATTAGAACTAGTTTAAATTTGAATTCTTTAAAAGATATCTGGTCACAATTTCAAAAATTTATTAGATTAAATCAAGATGTGTTTATCAGATTCAGTAATGATAGATATGAGTCTGGAAACTCACTTATAGTAGTGCTGGTAAGCCTTCTAAGTATTTATGTTCCATTTATCCTGAATTCAAGCTCAACAAACATTAGCGATATTGTTTTTTACGGATTAGTAGACGGTGTTTTTGCTTGGTTGTTTGCAACTCTTGCTTCATGGTTTTTATTAACAAGGGCATTTAATACGATTATTGAAATTACTAATCTTTTAATTTTTACAGGATACACTCATGGACTTCTCTGTATTTTTGGGATAATTATTTTTATTAATAATTACTTTTCTATTCCACAAAATATATTTCAACTTTTAACTTTATTAATATTTGGTTGGATGTATTTTGTATTAACTAAAGCACTTGCAACTGCCTTCCTTCTTGAAAAAAGAACATCAAGTATTGCCTCTGTAACATTTTTAGCTATCTTAATATTTTTTTCTGATCCAATTCGTATTTTTGTTTAATGCAAAACTACAAGTTAATTATTTCCTACGATGGAACTAAATTCCACGGTTTTCAAATACAAAAAGATAAAATAACCGTACAAGGGGAATTCCAAAAAGCAATAGAAATATTTACTGAAAAATATGAATTGAATTACTCTGGTAGAACAGATGCAGGTGTCCATGCTAAAGCACAAGTAATAAACATAAAAACAGAATTAGCTATTAACAACAAAATAATAAATTCTTTAAATAAAATTTTAGGTTCCAAAATCTCTATAAATTCTTTTAAGACAGTAAAAGACAGCTTCCACGCTAGGTATGACGCATTTGAGAGAACTTATAAATATTTTTTGTCAGATATTAATCAGCAATATCCTTATTTAAGCAGTCACTCTTATATTTATCCAAAGAAATTAGATTTAAAAAAACTAAACTATGTATCACGGGTGTTTGAAGGTGAACATAATTTTTCTTCTTTTTCAAAACTTGATGTAAATAAAAACCCAAATAGACAAATATACAAGAGCAACTGGGTAAAAAAGCGTGATTATTTTGAGTATACAATTACTGGTAACTCTTTTTTGAGAAACATGGTGCGTAATTTAGTTGGTGTTCAAATAGCTTATTGTGAGGATAAAGTCACATATAGTGAAATTTCTAAAAATCTTCTTAATCCTAAAGAAGAAAGGCTAAACTACTTAGCTCCTCCAAATGGCTTAGTACTTTGGAATGTTAAATACTAGTTTTCATAAATATAAATGCACTTTATACTAGTAGTTCGTTACAATTCAAAAAGATTGATAAATGAATACTAAAACAACATTTAAAGGCATAGAGGCTTCTGAGCGCGAATGGCACTTGGTTGATGCATCTGGACTACCTATAGGTCGCTTAGCGAGTGAATTAGCTCAAATTTTACGTGGTAAGCACAAACCACAGTATGCTCCCCATTTAGATGTCGGTGATCATGTTGTTGTAATAAATGCAGGAAAAATTGCAATTACTTCAAAAAAACCTGAACAAAAAATGTATCATTCCCACTCTGGTTATCCTGGAGGAATAAAGTCTGAAAGTTTTAATTCATTAAGACAAAGAAAGCCTGAAAAAATAATAGAAAGAGCGGTATGGGGAATGCTTCCAAAAAATCGACTAGGAAGAGCTGTACTAAAAAAGTTACATATTTATCCTGGTGCAAACCATCCTCACCAAAGCCAAAACCCAAAAGAATTAGTTTTTAACATAAAGAAAGTTGAAGAAAATGCCTGATAATTTTTATGGAACAGGAAGAAGAAAATCTTCTGTAGCAAGAGTAACTATTACTGAAGGAAACGGCAAGTTTACATTTAATGGTAAAGATTTAGCACAATACTTTCCAAGCCCGTCAATGAAAATGACAATAGAAAAACCGTTTAAGGTGGTTTCTCTTGAAGGTAAATTTGATATGGTCGTTAATGTAAGCGGAAGTGGACTTTCTGCACAATCAGATGCAGTAGCTCTTGGAATATCCAGAGCATTAATAAAAATGGATCCTGAACTAAGGCCAAAGCTTAAGAAGGCAGGACTTCTAACACGGGATGCTCGCAAGGTCGAAAGAAAGAAATACGGTCTTAAAAAAGCTAGAAGAGCTGAACAGTTTACTAAGAGATAAAAAACAAATTGAAGAAATATTTCGGTACCGATGGAATCCGAGGTATTCCAAATAAAAATTTAACCAAAGAAATAGTTGCTAATGTTGCCTGTTCTGTTGAGGATATTTTACAACCAACTTCTGTTGCTGTTATTTTAGATACCCGCGATTCTTCATTAGAAATATTAGATTGGATCTGTGAAGGATTTTCAGAAAATATTGAAGTAATTAATTATGGAATATTACCTTCAGGATCTATGCCCGTATTGCTAGAAAATTTTGGACATAATCTTGGAATTATAATTTCAGCTTCACATAATCCGAGTGAATATAACGGTATTAAATTAATTGACGAAAATGGTTCTAAGCTTCAAGACGAAATTGAAATTAAAATTGAAGCAAATATAGAAAATATTCTTTTACCAAGTGCACACACTAGTTATAAAGAATCTGAAGAAGGATATAAAGTTTATTTTGAGTTTCTTAACCAGATTCTTGATTTTGAATTAACATCTTTTAATTTACTTATTGATAGTGCAAATGGTTCTGCATACAAAATAATAGATGAGTTATTAAAAGACAGTGACGCTAAGTATAAAATGATTGCAAATGAGCCTAATGGAGAAAATATAAATCTAGCCAGTGGAGCTACACATACAGAAAATTTAATAAAAAATCTAAAAAAAGGAGAAATTGGAGCTGCATTTGATGGAGATGCAGACAGGCTCATAATGGTTGATGAAAACGGTATTACTTGTAATGGAGATATCTTAATATTATTAATTGCTAAATATTTATCCTCTACCAATCAACTCAACAATGACGTCGTGGTTTCAACTGTTATGTCTAATTTTGGATTTAAAAATGCAATGGAAAAAAATAATTTTAAAAATATTGAAACAGCTGTTGGAGATAAATATGTGGCCGAAGCAATGTTAGAAAGCAATGCTTCTATTGGTGGAGAGCAATCTGGACATATAATAATTTCAGACAAGCTTCCAGTAGGTGATGGTCTTCTTACTTTAATTTATTCTTTAAAAGCTTTATCATTCTTTAAGACTACTTTATCTCAATTTCGTGAGGATAATATTAAAGAGTATCCACAACAGCTAATCAACATAGAACTTAAAAATATGCCGGATGTAAACCAACTAGAAGAATTAGACAATATTGCAAAGACATTGTCAGAGGAAGAAAATTTAGACGGCAGATACTTAATAAGAAATTCTGGTACAGAACCACTTCTTAGAGTTCTTGTCGAGGCCAGTGAGGAAGAGTCTGTTGAGAAATTCAGTGAAAACTTAGTCAACAAAATTAAAAACTTCTTACAAACTTAAATTAGTTTCTTATAATTATAATAACGAGCAATTAGCGCCAGGCCTTGAAAAAGGTGACGAGGAAGTATGTTATCGAAACATTCGGCGGATGCATACTCGGCTCTGCAGTCGTAATAAATTGTTTAAAAACATAGAGAGATCTGTGAACAGAAACAATTTAAAGCAGTCTTTATTACAACCTGCTCGTTGGAATGGAGATATAATGTGTGGAATAGTAGGGTATTCAGGCCCAAAAGAACCATTACCAATTCTAATTAATGGTTTATCACGTTTAGAGTATCGAGGATACGATTCAGCTGGTATTGCAATTTCTGATGGTAACAAGATTATTGTTGAAAAAAAAGAAGGTAAACTCGACGTTTTAAAAAATCATTTAAAAGATAGCAACATTAAAGGAAATTTAGGAATTGGTCATACAAGATGGGCAACTCATGGAGTTCCAAATGATGTTAATGCACATCCACATTCTGACAATAGTGAAGAATTTGCAATTATTCATAATGGAATAATCGAGAACTATGCAGAAATTAAAAAAGATCTTTTAGAAAAAGGTTTTAAATTTAAATCTGATACTGACACAGAGGTTGTTGCAGTTGAATTAAGTCGAAAATGGAATGGGCAATTGTTGAAAACTGTTACTGATGTAGCAAAAACTTTAGAAGGAACATATGCTCTTGTAGTAACTACTACAAGAGAAGAAGGAACAATTGTAGCAGGCCGTTTAATGAGTCCTCTTGTTTTAGGTGTTGGAGAAAACGAAGTATTCCTAGCATCTGATTCAGCAGCTATTTTAGAACACACAAATAAAATGATCTTTCTTGAAAATGGAGATTTTGTAGAAATTAAAAATGGTCAGTATAAGTTGTTTGATTCAGAACTGAATGAGATTGAAAGAGAAATTCAAGAAATAGACTGGGAGGTTTCCGAAGCTGAAAAACTAGGGTATGACCACTTTATGTATAAAGAAATACTTGAACAGTCAGAAGTAATAGAACGAACCATTTCTGGAAGACTTGAAAAAAATTCTAAAGAAATTCCAATTAAGCAAGATGAAGCATCAAAGTATGAAAAAATTTGGATAGTTGCATGCGGTACTGCTTACCATGCTGGTTTATTCGGAAAAGACATATTTGAAAAAGTTCTAGGAGTACCAGTCAGTGTTGAACTTGCTTCAGAATTTAGATATAGAGAACCAATAGTTGGCGAAAACGATTTAGGCATTGTAATTTCACAATCTGGTGAAACCATGGACACAATTGCTGCTACTGAGCTCTTAAAGGAAAATGGTGCCCATGTGCTTGCTTTAGTTAATGTTGTGGGTAGCTCGTTAGCAAGAATGGCTGACAGTGTTTTTTATTTACACGTTGGCCCAGAAATAGGTGTGGCTTCAACTAAAGCTTATCTTGGAATGTTAGTTGGACAATTACTTTTAGCTAAACATTGGGATTCTGCAAATAAATTAGATGTTTCTTTTAATGAGATTGCCGAACTACCAAAATTGATTGAAGAGACTATGGCTTGTGAGAAACAAATAAAAGAAATATCTGAAATAATTTGTAAAAAAAATGATATTTATTTTATTGGTAGAGGACTAGATTATGCACTTGCAGCAGAAGGTGCTTTAAAATTAAAAGAGATTTCTTACTTACATGCAGAAGCTTTAGCAGCTGGAGAACTAAAACACGGAACTTTAGCTTTAATTGAAGAAGGAACTCCAATAATCGTAACCGCTAGTCAAAATCATTTGTTAGACAAAACAACTAGTAACGTACAAGAGGTTATTGCTAGAGGCGCTTATGTCATAGCAATTGGTGATAATCAATCAGAAAAATTAGAAAATATATCTGATGAATATGTCACCCTTCCAGATAGTAATGAAATTTTAACTACAGTTATATCTATAATTCCACTCCAGTTCATTGCATATCATGTTGCAAATCTAAACGGAGAGTCTATAGATCAGCCAAGAAACTTAGCTAAATCTGTAACTGTTGAATAATTTGATAATTATCTTTATTCTCGATATATGAGTAAAAAAGAACTTAACATCTCTTTTAAATTGGTGGAAGACAAAAATGGATAGAGGATTTATATATATTAATAATTCAAATTTAATTAACAATTTAAATTTTCTTAAAGTTACTACAAAGAAAGAATTGTGTCTTGTTGTAAAAGCAAATGCTTATGGACATGGATTAGAGTGGGCTGTAAAAAATGCAAAAAAATTTGGTGTCAAGTGGTTTGCTGTTGCTTCTGTTGATGAAGGAATTCAAGTTAAAAAAGTATTTGGAGAATCACGTGTATTATTACTTGCTGAACCTTCAAAAACTCAGTTGGAAAATATAAAGGGAAATGTTTTAGATCTTACTGTATACAACGAAAGCTTTATTGATGCTTTAATTGAGACAGGAGATGAATATAGTGTTCATCTCAAAATAGATACTGGAATGCACAGATTAGGTTGTCCTCCAGAGAAGTTTAATGACTTATATAAAAAAATAATAAGCTCAAATTTAAACCTTGTAGGTATTTGTACACACTTTCCTATGGCGGATACTGATGTAACCGAGACAAAAAAATCAATTGAATTATTTGAAAAGACTATTTTAGATATAGATCTAACTGATTTGCTTTTGCATGTAGACAATTCAGCATCATCTTTATACAATCTCGAAAATTCTTTTAACATGACAAGAGTTGGTATTGCTGCATATGGTGTCGAAATTACAGCAGTTGAACATAAAAATGAACTGTTACCAATTATGGAAATCAAAACAAGAATCTCAAATTTGCAATTAAGAAAAAAAGGCGATGCAGTTTCTTATGGAAAAGCAAAAACACTATCTAGAGACTCAATTATTGCGACTGCACCTATTGGGTATGGTGATGGCTATCCTTGGAATTCATTTCCTGATGGAAAAGTCATTGTAAATAATCAATTTTGTAATTTAATTGGCCGGGTGACAATGGATCAAATATTATTTGATGTTACAGATGTAAATGTTCAAATCGATGATGAAGTAACTGTTCTAGGTAATTCTACAGATGGTAAGTTGAATATTTCTGTTTCTGACATTGCCCAATGGAATAAAACAATTGAGTGGGAAATTTTGACTAATATGTCTAAAAGACTTGAAAGAATTGAAGTTGAGTAATTTAATTAAAGAAAATGATTTAGATAGCTTTCTTGACAGTTATTTAAAAAGTTTGATTCTTCCAAAAATTATTGGATTGGCAGGTCCTCTAGGTGCAGGCAAAACTACACTTGCGAAAAAAATTATAAAATTTTTTGGTTGTAATGATGTTGTCACTTCTCCAACTTTTAACATTGTCAAAAATTATGAAGTTGGCGAAATAAAAATATTTCATGTAGATTTATATCGTCTCGGTAGTTGGTCAGAGTTTATTGATTTAGATTTACCTTTAAATGAAGAAAATACTTTAGTAGTAATTGAGTGGGCAAATTTAATGGCTGAAGCAAATATTCCTATAATGGATTTGATTGAAATTAATATAGTCGATGAACATACTAGAGAGATTTTTATAAATGCATAGCTTATCCATTTCAACTTCAGGAAAATATATATCTGTAGCCATTCACGATGATAAGTTGATTTCTAGCAGCTCTGTTTTATCAGAAAATGGTACTACGAATTTATTGATGAAATCAATCGATGAAATAACCAAGAAGTCAAGAATAGAGAAGTCCGATATGAATGTAGTGTATCTTGATATTGGCCCTGGTTATTATACAAGTCTAAGAATTGGATTAGCAGTAGCACAAGGAGTATGTGGCAGTCTAGGAATTCCATTAGTACCTGTAAATGGACTCGATGCGCTAGCTTTCGCAGCGCACACTGGCCATAGAAAAATTTGTACAATTATTGACATTAAGAGAGAGGAATATGCTTTTTGTTTATATAAGCCAGTACCGGGTGGAGTTGTCAGAGATTCTGAGCCAGAGGTTCTAAATGCTGAAAACCTTAAGATTAAATTAAAAGAAGATAATGATAAAAAACTTGTAGTAGGAGATTGGCACAGTTTGAGTGAAAATTTATTTGGTGAAAATTCATACATTAAATTTGGGTCTCCTGAACATGTATCGTCTGAAAATATTTTTAATATTGGAAAAGAATTATTTAAAAATAATGATTATCCAAATTTTAATGAAGTCAGGCTTGAATATATGAGAGAACCAGACGTATCCTTTTCAACAAAAAGTTTAGAAGGTAAGATTAACTTCCATGATTAAGATAATTGAAAAATCAACAATTGAATTAGCAGAAAAGTTGGCAAAATTAGAAAAAAATTTATTTGAGTCTGCTTGGGATTGTGTTGTGATTAACAACAAAATTAATAATGGAGAGTTTGTATATTGGGTTTTTGAGCAAGACAATCAAATTGTTGGATATCTTGCAATTCAAAAAACATTTTTTGATATTCATATTTTAGGAATTGGAGTTTTGGAAAGTCATAGAAATAATTCAATTGCAAAAAGTCTTACACAGGAACTAATTTCTTATTTTGAGGTATCTGATTTTAACAAAATATTATTGGAAGTCAGGCAGTCAAACGATATAGCTATGAGTTTGTATAAGTCATTTGGATTCAAGCAATATGGTGTAAGAAAAAATTATTATGTAAACGAAGATGCTAACTTATTTCACTTGGAAAAAATTTATGCTTGATGACCAAATAATTCTTGGATTTGAAACATCATGTGATGAAACAGCTATTGCGATATTAAAAGGTGATGAGTTATTAGTAAATACAATTTCATCACAAGTAGATATACATGAAAAATTTGGAGGTGTAGTTCCTGAAGTTGCTTCAAGAGCACATGCTGAAATGATAAGAAATATATTCCATTCTTCATTAAATAGTGCAAATTTACAAATTTCAGATATTGACATAGTTTCAACTACAGATGGCCCTGGCCTCGTTGGAAGTCTTGTAGTAGGATATAATTTTGCTAAGTCAGTAGCTTGGTCCATAGATAAACCATTTTTCACTGTTGACCACATGGTAGGACATTTGGCAGCACCATTAATTGAAAATAGAACAATGAAACCTCCATTTATGACACTTTTAGTTTCAGGTGGCCATACACAAATTGTACTTGTAGAAGAGTGGGGTAATTACCAATTATTAGGTACAACGATAGATGATGCAGCGGGAGAAGCTTTTGACAAATTATCTAGGTTTTGTGGATTCGGTTTTCCAGGAGGTCCAGCAATTCAAAAAATTGGTGAAGGTGGAGATCCTAATAAAATAAACCTTCCTCGGCCCAAAACAAAGCATGAATACAACTATTCATTTTCAGGCTTAAAAACTGCCGCAACAAACTTTTTGAATAACCTAGATCCAAATGACAAAGTAACAAAAGCTGACTTTGCTGCATCTTACCAAGAGGCTATTGTTGATTCATTATTATCAAATTTTGTCAAAGCAGTCAATGAAACAGGCGTTAAAAATATTTCTGGAGGTGGTGGAGTGATGGCTAATTCAAGACTAAGAGAAAAAATGAATATTTTTGCAGAAGATAATAATCTCAATATTTACTTACCAACACCAAAATTATCAACTGATAATGCAGCAATGATTTGTGTAGCTGCCCAAAATAATTTAATAACAAACGAGATAAATGCTGATGATGTCCGTTTAAGTTCAATAATTGTTTAATTTTTAAATAATTTATTTACATATATAAACAAGACAGTATTAAATTCACAATGTAGATATTTATTTAGGAGGTAAATATATATGAATCTTCAACCATTAGGAGACAGAGTTGTAGTAAAACCTTTGTCAGAAGAAGACAGTAAGACCCCATCAGGGATCTATATACCTGATACTGCGAAAGAAAAACCACAAGAGGGTGAAGTTGTAGCAGTTGGTCCAGGAGAGCCAAATGATAGTGGCGAAAAAATTAAACCAGATGTTGAAAAAGGCGACAAAGTCGTTTACTCAAAATATGGTGGTACAGAAATTAAAGTTGAAGGCGTAGAGTATCTTATTCTTTCAAGTAGAGATATTCTTGCAAAAGTTAGTAAATAAGAGGAGAAGTTCATGGCTAAAAAGACATTAGTTTTTAATGAAGTAGCAAGAAAAGGGCTTGAAGCTGGTGTTAATAAACTAGCGGATGTTGTAAAAGTAACACTCGGTCCAAAAGGTAGAAATGTAGTTTTAGAAAAAAAATGGGGTGCTCCAACAATCACAAACGATGGAGTAACAATTGCAAAAGAAGTTGACCTAGAAGATCCATTTGAAAACATGGGTGCTCAGCTAGCAAAAGAAGTTGCATCTAAAACAAATGATGTAGCTGGTGATGGTACAACAACTGCTACAGTTCTTGCTCAAGCAATGGTAAAAGAGGGTATGAAAGCTGTTGCAACGGGTGTAAATCCTATGGAAGTCAAAAGAGGCATGCTAGAAGCATCAAAAGCTGTAACAGACTTCATTGCAGGATTTTCTAAGTCAATTGGCGGAAAAGATGAAATCGCTCAAGTAGCATCAATATCTGCTGCAGATACTGAAATCGGTGAAACAATTGCAGAAGCGATGGACAAAGTTGGTAAAGATGGAGTTATCACTGTTGAAGAAGGTCAAACTTTTGGTATGGAGCTTGAATTCACAGATGGAATGCAGTTTGATAAAGGGTTTATATCCCCTTATTTTGTAACTGATGCTGATAGGCAAGAAGCCGTATTAGAGAATCCATATATTTTAATTGTTAATTCGAAAATAACAGCTGTAAATGACTTATTGCCATTACTTGAAAAAGTAATGAATTCAGGAAAGCCGCTTTTAATCCTCGCAGAGGATGTTGAAGGTGAAGCCTTAGCTACTTTAGTAGTTAATAAATTAAGGGGAACATTTACCTCTGTAGCAGTAAAAGCTCCTGGATTTGGTGAAAGAAGAAAAGCAATGTTACAAGATATTGCTATTTTGACTGGCGGAGAAGTTATTTCAGAAGAACTTGGTTTGAAGACTGAAAACACAACTGTAGACATGCTAGGTGAAGCTGCAAGAGTTGTTGTGAAAAAAGATGCTACAACAATTGTTGATGGCAAAGGAAAGAAAGCTGATGTTGAAGGCAGAGTTAAGCAAATTCAAGCTGAGATTGACGAATCAGACTCTGACTGGGATAAAGAAAAACTTCAAGAAAGATTAGCAAAATTATCAGGTGGAGTAGCTGTTGTTAAAGTAGGAGCTGCAACCGAGGTAGAGCTAAAAGAAAAAAAGATGAGAATTGAGGACGCTTTAGCCGCTACTAGAGCTGCTGTTGAAGAAGGAATAGTTGCTGGTGGAGGTGTCACATTAATTAGGGCACAAGATTCAGTAGATAAGCTTTCTGGTGGAACAGAGGGCGAAATAGTTGGACGGAACATTGTTCAAAAAGCTCTTGAAGCTCCACTAAGACAAATAGCGGTAAATGCTGGCTATGAAGGTGGCGTTATGGTTGAGAAAGTTAAATCTGCAAAAGGTAATGTAGGACTTAATGCTGCAAATGGTGAAATAACCGATTTAGTTAAAGAGGGTGTAATTGATCCTGCTAAAGTAACAAGATCAACTGTACAAAATGCAACTTCAATAGCTTCTTTGGTATTAACAACAGAAGCATTAATTGCAGAAGAGCCAGAAAATGAACCACCAATGCCTCCAGGCGGAATGGGTGGCATGGAAGGTATGATGTAATTAATTTACATCTAAGAATTAAAAAAGAGTGGACATCAGTCCACTCTTTTTATATAGTAAACAAATATTATGAAAAGCATACGTGGAGCAATTGCAGTTGTAGAAAACAATGAAGAAAGCATTATGTCTTCTTCAAAAAAACTTATTAATGAAATTCTAATTAATAATGCAATAACTGAAAATAATATTGAATTTGTTATTTTTACAGTAACTTCCGACATTACTGAAGCTTTTCCAGCAAAAGCATTTCGAGAGCTTGGAATGACATCTATTGCCGCAATAGATACTCTTGCACCAAATATAAATAGTGACCTTTCAGGGTGCATTCGCATATTGATCTACCTAAATAAAGATTTAGAAGAAATTAATCATGTTTATTTAGAAGATGCCAAAAAGTTAAGACCTGATAGATAAAAATTTATTTGCAAAGCTAAATAGTCTGCTAACATATTTGTTAATGAAATTAAATAACGCATATTTTTACTTTAGAGAGCACATATAGGTCGCCCTAAAGTACGTTGTGTGAAATCGGGCAAAAGCCCGATTTTTTTATTTTGAGGAGGAAAAAAATTGATAGTAGTAATGAAGCAGTCTCATACAGAAGAAGATATTGAGAAAGTAAAACAAAAAGCAATACAGCAAGGACACGAACCACTAGTTATTAACGGTGTTGAAAGAAGTGTTGTTGCTGTTAGTGGAAAAGTAAATGACGATCATAGAGCCGTTATGAAGCTTTTACCGAATGTAAGTAGAGTTATTCCAGTAGGAAAACCATATAAACTTGCAAGCAAAAACTACAAAAAGGAAAATTCCATAATTCAAATACAAAATTTAACTATTGGTGGTGATGAAATCGCAATTATTGCTGGTCCAGATAGTGCAGAGACTCAGGAACAAACAATTGAAACTGCAATGGCTGCAAAGGATGCAGGATCAAATGGTTTGAGAGGTGGTGCATTTAAACCAAGAACTTCACCATATAGTTTCCAGGGATTGGGCGAAGATGGATTAAAAATGCTAAAGGAGGCCTCCGAAATTACTTCATTACCTCTTTTTAGTGAAATTATGGATGCTCAACATTTGTCAATGATGGAAAAATATGTAGACGTTCTACAAATTGGTGCAAGAAACATGCAAAATTTTAAACTCCTCGAAGCTGTTGGTGAATCAGAGTTGCCTGTATTGTTAAAACGAGGAATGTCTGCAACATTGGATGAGTTATTACTTGCAAGTGAATACATCTTATCCAGAGGAAATGAGAATGTTATGTTGTGTGAAAGAGGGATTAGAACATACGAGACAGCCACAAGGAATACATTTGATATAAATGCTATTCCTTTTTTGAAGCAGAACAGTCATTTACCTGTAATTGCTGACCCTAGTCATGCGACAGGCGACAATACTTTAGTTGAACCAGTTGCTTTAGCGGCTATAGCTGCCGGGGCTGATGGATTATTAATTGAAATTCACCCAAGGCCGGATGAAGCTTTATGTGATGGTCCACAAGCATTACTACCTAGCGAATTAGAAACTTTGATAAACAAAGCATCGATTGTCGCTAAGGCGGTTGGAAGGTCACTTTAATGCTAAAAAAAGTTCATATTATTGGTCTTGGTTTAATGGGAACTAATTTAGGAATCAAGTTGGTTAATAGTGGCATTAAAGTTAGCGGATCTGATATTTCAGAAAAAAATGTAGGACGCGCAAAAGATTTTGATGCTATTTCGTTGAAACATAAAGAATCAATAGATTATGATCTTACTGTTCTGGCTACACCCATAAATGAAATTATCAACTATTTTGATTCACAATTATCTCTGAAAACAAAAGCTATTGTTGACCTGGGAGGTACAAAAGAGCTTATATGTAAAAAAATGGATACATCTACGATTCCTTCAATAGGTGGACATCCATTATGTGGTATTGCTGATAATAGTACGTGGGTACCGACTCCTGAAATGTATGAAGGTGCACCATTTTTGCTATGTGAAACAAAATCAACAGATGAACAAAGCAAAGCACTAGTTTCAGAATTTGTACGAGCTATTGATTCCAAAGAAATATGGATTGATCAATCTAAACACGACGAGTTAATTTCTTTGACTAGTCACTTGCCGCATATTCTAAGTTCCGCCTTAGTGTCGCTTGCTATGAAAGAGCAGGATTTAAACGAATTGATAAATTTAGCTTCAGGTGGTTTTGATGGAGCTACTCGTCTATCTAGGACTTCACCAAATATGATTTCTGATATGTACTTAACAAATGTTGACAATGTCAAAGATTTAATAGATAAATTAATATCAGAACTTGAAAAAATTAAAAAAATTAATGACGAAAAAATTATGTTAGATTATTTGTCAGATACTGTTGATTGGCGTAGGGCGCTAGCAGACAAATTTGGAGAAAGAGACCTCACATAGTGAAAATCCAAGGATCTTTAAGTATTATTGGTGACAAATCTCTTTCTCATAGAGCAGTAATTCTCTGTTCTTTAGCAACTGGAGTTTCAAATATTAAAAATATTTTATTGTCAGGAGATACTAAAGCTACGATACAAATTTTTAGACAATTAGGTGTAGAAATAAATGAAACAAAGAACAATGAAGTTGAGATTCACGGAGTAGGGTTACATGGCTTAAAACAACCTAAAGATTCACTTGATGCAGTAAATTCTGGTACAACTGCAAGGCTTCTTATAGGTCTACTGTCAAAACAAAATTTCAGCACTGAATTAACCGGTAGTTCTCAATTAATCAAACGCCCAATGAAGAGAGTAGTTAGGCCGCTCAATGAAAAGGGTGCTGATATAAAAGATTCCAATGGTAAATTACCAATTAAATTTGAACCAAAAGATTATAAATTTGAAAGTATTCATTCAGATAAACCAAGTGCACAAGTTAAAAGTGGATTTCTTCTTGCATCACTATATCATGATGAATTCCCTACGACTGTTACTGAAGAGTTGCCAACAAGAGATCACACTGAACGAATGTTAAATTTAATGGGAGTAAATACTGTTAGACTTGGTAATTCTATAACATTAGAGCCTGTACAAAGCCTTAGAAGTATGGATTATATTGTTCCTGGAGATCCTTCTTCAGCAGCTTTTTTGATAGCACTTGGGCTAATGAAAAGTAAAAAATTAATCATCAAAGATGTTTTACTTAATGAGAGAAGAATTGGTTTCCTTAAGATATTAAAGAGAATGAACGCAAAAATTACAATCGAAAATTTAGAAATCAAAAATAATGAATCAGTAGGAGATATACATGTTTCAAAATCTAATCTCTCTGCTATCAAGGTTAGTAAAGAAGATGTATCTGACATGGTAGATGAATTTCCAATATTTACCCTTTTAGCAACTCAAGCAAAGGGATTAACTACCGTTAGTGGTGCAGGTGAGTTGAGACTAAAAGAATCAGACCGTATAGAATCTATGGAAAAATTTATTAAAACTCTTGGTGGAGAAATAGAGGTTAACCCTGATGGGTTTAAAGTTAACGGTCCTCAAAATCTCAAATCAGGACAAATTAAAACTTTTGAGGACCACAGAATAGCTATGACTGGTGTAATAGCAAACCTAGCAATTAATGATGGAATTAAACCAGATAACATAAATTGTATTTCAGATTCATACCCTAGTTTCTTTTCAGATCTTGAAAAAATTGGAGCAAATTATGACAATTAGATTAGGGATAATTGGTTGGCCATTAATAAAGACATTTTCTCCAAATATACATCAAACTCTCTCTGAGATTTCTAATGTTGATGTTACTTATAAAAAATTACCAATTGAAAATTTTACTTTAGATATCTTTGAAAGTTTAAATAATAATTTTGATGGATATAACATAACAATTCCTCATAAAGAAAACATTTATAACTTATCTAAAGAATTAAAAAATGTTTCGAGGTCATTAGCAGTTGATAATATTAAAGCTGTAAATACCGTAAAAGTAGATGACAATATTGTTTCATTATCAAACACAGATGTGGATGGTATTAATCAAACTTTTGAATTTTTAAATTTTGATATTAATGACAAACATGTTCTTATTCTTGGTAGTGGAGGAAGTGCTCAAACTGCACAGTATACGTTATCAGAAAATAATAAGGTTTACATAGTGTCTAGAAATAAAAAGTATGGAGACTTAACTTATTCAGATCTTAATGAGATTTCTGGTGATATTGACGTCATTATAAATACTACGCCACTTGGAATGCCACCATATGAAAACGAAAAACTTCCAATAAGTCTTCTAAACTTCTCAAAATTAGAATTGTTCTATAACTTTGGATATGGCGTATCAAAGAAATTAACAAGTGAACTTCCTAAAAATGTAACATCAATTGATGGAACAATAATGTTAATTGCTCAAGCAATTTCATCGTTTAACATATGGACAGGACAAAGTATAAAGTTTAACGAAGCTTACAAGGAAATATTAGAAAGGATAAATCATGAAAATTAAATATTTGACTGCTGGTGAGAGTCATGGACCAGAATTAACAGCAATTATTGAAGGCATTCCATCAAATTTTGAAGTAAGTAAACGTTATATTGACGAGTTTCTAGCAAGAAGGCAAAAATCTTTAGGTTCTGGCGGAAGAATGAATATTGAACAAGATGAGGTTTTAATTACTTCTGGTGTCATTAATAATATATCAACTGGTGGTCCGATAGCAATAAAGATAATCAATAAAGACTGGAAAAATTGGAAGGATAAAGAAATAGAACCTTTCGTAGTTCCTCGTCCAGGACATGCTGACTTAGTCGGGACATTTAAGTATCAACATAATGATATAAGACTTACACTTGAAAGAGCAAGTGCTCGTGAAACTGCAATTAGATGTGCAATTGGAGCTATCTGTCATCAAATTTTAAATCAACTTGGAGTTGAAGTTGTTGGTTATGTTTCATCTATTGGCGAGCAAAAGTTAGAAGATATTAATTTAGAAGACATAGGTCAAATTAAAAAACTTGTTGATGAATCTGAAGTTTCCTGTCCAGATAAGGAAACAAGTGAATTAATGATAAATGAAATTTTAAAGGCAAGAAAGAAAAAAGACACTTTAGGTGGCTCTATAACATTAGTTGCAAAAAATTTTCCTGCAGGTTGCGGTAGCTATGTTCATTTTGATAGAAAGCTAGATGCAAAACTTGCCTCATCAATGATGTCTGTACAGAGCGTTAAAGCAGTTGAGATTGGAAGTGGTATAGAGGCATCTAAAGATTTTGGTACTACAGTACAAGATCAAATAGTTTTAAACGAACAAAATGTTGAACGAATTACAAATAATTTAGGTGGATTTGAGGGAGGCATGTCAACTGGAGAGCCTATTATGATAACTTCTTATTTAAAACCTATAAGCACAACTTTGACTCCCATAAAGAGCATTGACTTGGCATCACAGAAAGAGACAGAAACTACCTATGAAAGGTCTGACACCTGTGCTGTCCCTAGAGCTGTACCTATTTTTGAAAGTGTAATATCTATAGATCTTTTAAATTCCCTGATTGAAAATACAGGCGGAGATAATAAAGAAGTAATTTTTAAACGAATTAATGAAATAAAAGACATAACTCTTGATAGTTTTAATCTGGCTAATAAAACATGGTCCATGAAATATGAAAATGAATAATTCATTTTATTTATGTGGGTTTATGGGTGTTGGTAAAACTACGATTTTAAACAACATTAAAGAACAAACTAAATATAGGTGTATTGATTTGGATGAAAGTATAGAGAATAAGTTTGGTCAAATAGAAAATATTTTTGAAGAAAAAGGAGAGACTTTTTTTAGGGAAATTGAAGAAAAAGAATTTTTTGCAAATCAAAACAAATTTGATTTAATTTCTTTAGGTGGTGGTGTGATAGAAAATGACAATATTTTTGAGAATTTACTTAAAAGTCACAAAACCATTTATTTAAGTCTTAACTTTGAAAGCCTTTGGGAAAGAATTAAAAACAGCAACAGGCCATTAATTAGTAACGGAAGAGAAGTTCTTGAAAGTAGATATAAAAACAGAATAAAAAGATACGAAATGATGGAATATAAAATTTCCAATGAAAATTTAAAAGATACTACAAGTAAAGTATTAGAAATAATGGAAACTCAAAATGCCTAAAAATATTTACTTAAACCGCACTGAAGAATTAATCAAACATATTAATGGAGAATTATCAAATGAGAGCTTAATTATTTTGGACTCTGCTCTCGAGCAATTTCAATTACATAACAACTTTAATGCAAGCCATGTTTATCTAGAAGTATCTGAAGAAACAAAGAATTTAGAAACAATTGAAAAAATTTGGGAAATAATGTTTTTATCAAATTTAAATAGGTCACATGAAGTAGTAATTATTGGAGGTGGGGTTATGCTCGATCTCTGCTCTTTTGCTGCAAGTACATACAAAAGGGGTGTTGCCTTCACATTAGTTCCGTCTACTTTATTAGCTATGGTTGATGCATCTCATGGAGGGAAAAACGGTTTTAATAATGTTCATGGAAAAAACCAGATTGGAACTTTTAATTTGCCAAAGAGTGTTGTTGTGTGTTTTGAACTTCTTGACACATTGAAAGATAATGATTATAAAGATGGATTAATTGAGCTTGTAAAACATGGACTAATTGGAAGTAAAGAAATATTTAATGAATTGGTTTTTACAGAAAATTTCAAAATAGATACTAAGACAATCAAAAAAGGAATACAGATCAAAGAAGATATCGTAAAAGAAGATTACTTAGAAACTGGAAAAAGGAAATATTTAAATTTTGGACACACAATTGGCCACTTAATTGAGCAAGATTCGAAGTTCAATTTATCACACGGTGAAGCAGTCGCTATAGGAATAATTTATGAACTCGAACTGTCAAAGAAACATTTTGGATTACCACAAGAGGTAATTGATTTATATATATCGTATCTAGAAAAACTTAATTTCAAGAAATCATATAAATTTGAAAACAATATCGATTACTTATTAGAAATCTTAAAAGATGATAAAAAAAGCAAATCTGATTCTGTAGATATTGTTTTATTGTCAGATATATCACAACCTAATTTAATTAGTATAAGTTTTGATGAATTGATTGAGGTGATTCAAAATTAAAAATATATACATTATCAATGGTCCCAATCTTAATTTTTTAGGTATTAGAGAAATTACACAATACGGCTCCACAAGTTATGATGAGTTAAAAAATTTAGTAAATTCTGAAGCTAAAAAGTTAAAAATCAAAACTGATTTTTTTCAATCAAATATTGAAGGCGAAATTGTAAGTTATATACAAAATCTAGTTAATAATGAAAATACATGGATTGTGATTAACCCTGGTGCGTACACACATACAAGTATTGCAATAAGAGACGCTTTGCAGACTTACTCACAAAACAATGAAATAGTTGAAGTTCATATTTCAGATATAAATCAAAGAGAACAATTTAGAAAAATAAACTTAATTTCTGATATTTGCAATAAATCAATTATTGGAAGAGGTGTGCAGGGATATATAGAAGCACTGGAGTATATTAATGAACAGTAAAAAAATAATTGCTTACCAGGGTTCATCTGGCTCATATTCAGAACAACTTTTGAAAAAAGAGTATCCAGATTATCTGTATCATCCAACAGAAACATTTACTGAGTTAATTTCTTATGTAAAATCTGATTCTGGTATTGGGTTATTACCTGTTGAGAATTCAATTGCAGGTACTGTGAATGAAGCATACGAAGAGCTTATAGACAGTGGTTTAAAAATCTTTGCTGAATATATACACAGAATTAACCATAGTTTAATTGGCTTAGTGGGTTCAGATATATCAAATATTACAAATGTTATTTCTCACCCACAGGCATTACAGCAATGTAGCAAGTTTATACAAAAGTATAAGTTCAGAATCACTCCAGTCTTTGATACAGCGGGAAGTGTATTTGAAATTTTAGAAAAAAATGAACTTACTATCGCTGCGATAGCCGGTGAACATTTTGAAAGCGATGAAAGATTTTTGATTTTAGAAAAAAATATATCAAATCATGAAGAAAATTATACAAGATTCCTTCTGATTGGAAATATAGATTTAGATCATAAACAATTTAATAACAAGGTTTCATCAGTACTCATATCTGATGATAAGCCAGGTTCATTATTGCAGTCTTTGAATATTTTTAGTGAACTGGATATAAACCTAACAAAACTTGAATCACGACCAATACTTGGAAGACCTTGGGAGTACAAATTTTACATAGATTATGAACTAGAAAACTTAGAAAAACAATATGAGCTTGAGGAAAAAATAAGTAAAGTCGCCAAAGAATTTAAGTTATTGGGGCATTATCCAAAAGCTATTCAGTAACTTTCCATTGAATGCCTTCTTCAGAATCTTCTATTTGTAAACCTGCAGATTCTAATATATCTCTAATTTGATCAGAAAGCTCATAATTTTTTTCATTTCTCAACTTTGATCTAAGTGTTATTAGATTTTCAACTAATATTGCGAAGCGCTCATTATTTTTTTTATTAGACTCTATTTGAATTTCTAAATTAGCGATTTCTTTCAAGATAGCTTTATCTGTAGAATTTACTTCAGCTGCAACACTATCTATTTTTTCGATGGAGCTTTTTTTGTCAGAAATCAGAAGTTTTTGTAGTGCACTCAAACTTTCTTCAGATTTATTTTCAAAAATATGAGTTCCTTCATTATTTAAAACAGTTACATTACCTAATCCAACAACTTTGAAAGTTTCTTTTTCGCCAGAAATTATTAGTGCGGTATGTTCATCGATACCAAGAATGTTTGAGTAAGAGTTATCTAGAAGAGTTTTCATTCTATTTTCCCCAACATAACTAAAGCTTGTATCATGATTTCCACCCTCTGCATTATTAAAGTGAGGAACTACAGTACAAGACAAACCATAAACATCTAAAATATTCAACCCCTTTTCCCAATAAGGATCTTGACCAACTTTATAAATTTCATAAACAGGCAAGGTATACTCTCCGAGAGTAGAGGCCGCTGCACTTGCAAATAAACTGTTGTTACCATTTATAAGATGATTTTTTAAAGTTTCTTGAAACTCATTACCGAACCAAAGCTTGCTTGCATAGCTAGGGCTTCCAGGTCCAGCAAAAATAAATGAAGCATTTTCCAATAATTGAATTGATTTAAAGAATGATTTTGAATGTAATTCTTCAATTTTTCTGTAAGTAGCTAATTTCATATCAACGTTTAAACTAACTTTGTAAAAATCTATAATTTTTTTTACCAATTGGCTAGCATTTTCTTGGAATCCAAATGGCGAATCAATCATTAAAACATCTGAAGAATCATCTAGTCCATGTAGAAGTTCTCTATGTACACTAACTAAGTTAGGACTTGTTTCACCGGATCCTAAAATAGCTAATGAACCTGTAGCTTTTTTCATTAAACTATTATATATTTTTTTTGTATACAACTAAAGGTGTATAATTTAATCATGGCAAGTTTTTTAGCTTTAGTCCTTGAAAAATTTACAATTGAATTAATTCCAAAACTTCCTCTACTTATAAGAACACCACTATATGTAAACATATTAAAACTTAGAAAAGTTCGTGACCGAATTAGGCTCGATGTAACGAAAAAAAATCCTACATTTCAAGATCGCTTAAATTATGCTATCGATTCAAGAGCAAATCTAAATAATTCAGGTGAAAGAATTTTATCTTTTAATGATGAAGTTCAAATGGAGGAACTAGAAGACTCACCTGTAAAGATTTATAAATTTACTCCAAAAAATGCGGAGACTGGAAAGTATGGTGTTTATTTTCATGGAGGAGGTTATTTTGCAGGTAGTATTAAATCTCATAAAAATTTTGTTTCAATCGTTTCTCAAAAATCTAATTTAGTAACTTATTTTTTTGAATATAGGCTCAGTCCAGAACATAATTTTCCTGCTGCCCATGAAGATGCAAAAGTAGCTATAGAATTTATTGACAACCTTCACAAAGACGAACAATCAATTTGGATGGGTGAGTCAGCTGGAGGAGGCCTAGCCACAGGTCTTGTGGTTGATGATGGGTTTGTATACAATCCTGACAATCTCATTTTGCTCTCACCATGGCTAGATTTGTCAGATGGGTTCCAAGACAAAAGATTTCTTAAAAACAGAGACATAACAATAATAATTGAGGGAATGTATGAGGTTGGAGAGTTTTATGCGGGGGAGTATGGCACTACCAACCCAATACTGTCACCAGTTTATGCAGATATTAATAATTTTCCAGATACTTTAATTCAAGTCTGCTCTGATGAATTACTTTACAATGATGCAATTGAATTTGTGAAAAAATTAAGAGATAAGAATACAAATGTACAACTTCAAACATGGGATAAGCTTTGGCATGCATGGCACTTTTTTCCAATTAAGGAAGCATTTGAGGCTATTGATAACATAGCTGAATATATTAAGTCCTCAGAATTTCACTCTTCTAAATGATGAAGGGCAAATCCAAAAGGTAATTCCAACCTGTTGTCTGACATAATTTTTTCGTTTTTAAGAATTTTATAAGTGTCATCATCTGCAGTAATTTTACCGTTGTTTAAAATTACACTTCTATTACAAATTTCCAATGCCATTGGTAAATCATGCGTAACAAGGATAATTGATACATCTAAATTTTTAAGTATATCTATTAGTTCCCTCCTAGAAGCAGGATCTAAATTTGAACTAGGTTCATCTAAAACTAGTAATTCAGGCTCTGAAGCCAGAACACTTGCTATTGCCACTTTTCTTTTTTGACCAAAGCTTAAATGGTGTGGTGGTTTGTCTTTAAACTGCAACATCTTAACTTGTTCGAGTGCGTTAATTGAATTTTTCTTCACTAACTCATCACTGAATCCAAAATTTTTTGGTCCAAACATTACATCTTCTAACACGGTTGGCATAAATAGTTGATCATCAGGATCCTGGAAAACTAAACCTACAGATTTTCTAATTTTTGAAATATTTTCTTCGGAAAAATCTATATTATTTAATGTAATTTTCCCGTTTAAATCACCTAGAATCCCGTTCAAATGAAGAATAAGAGTAGTTTTACCTGCTCCATTAGGGCCTAATACAGCAAGCCTTTCACCTTTTGATAAACTTAGATTTATATTTTCAAGAGCTTTAAATCCATCTGGATATTCAAAACTTAAGTCTTCTATATTCAGGTATTCCTGCTTCATAAAATGAACCTATCTACAATACAAATTACAATTGAAAATATAGAAATTAGAAGAATTAAATTAGATGAATTAAACTCTCGTGCCTCTAGCTCTAACGTTCCTTTAAAGCCTCTAGAAATCATAGAATTATAAACCCTTTCTCCTCTTTCATACCCCCTAATCAATAAGGCACCAGATGCAAAAGCAAGTGGCTTAAGTGTTTTGATTCCTTTTTCAGAATAACCTCTAGAGCGCATTGATATTTTTACTCTTTTTACCTCGTCAATGAATACATCAATATATCTAATTGCAAAAGAAAATATAGAAATTAACAAAGGTGATACTTTAAGTTTCTGTAATCCATATATTATTTCGATATTAGACGTTGTCGCAGTAAGAACAATTGCCAACGTGACACAAAGAGTAATTTTTATCAGAATTGATATCATTTCATCAACTCCAGTCTTATAAATACTGAAATTAAAAAAACTTGTTAAGACTTCTCCATTCCCTTTACTCACAAATGGTAAAAATAAGGCGAACAATATAAATGGTATATCTATTGAAAGTCTTTTTAAATATGTTTTAAGTTGTAATCTTGAAACAATCAATAAACCCGCAACTATTACTGCTTGAAGTACAACCGAAACATTGTTTTCTAAACTCAAAAAGGCAATAGAGAGAATAATTGCAAAAAAGGAAAGTAATTTTATTTCAGGTTTGATTTTAACTAAATACGAGTCACTATGAGTTTCTAAATGATGAGAATGGGATGTTTCCATATTTGTATATCTTAATGCAAATTATTTGCAATAAAAGATTTATTTACATTTTTTGCAATACCCTGAGTATACGAAGTGATTTGTTATCTCTCTAAAATTTGTTTTACTAGTTATTAGATCATTTACTTTTTCGGATGTTTTTATATCAAGATCTGAAATGTCTCCACATGACTCACACACAATATGTATATTTGAATGTACATCTTTTACAAAATATAATCCTGACCCATGTACCTGGTGAGAATGTTCAATTAGATTTATATTTTCTAAAAGTTCTAGAGTTCTATAAACAGTAGCCAAGTCAATATTTTTATCTTTTTTTAATGAAAGTTTATGTAGCTCTTCAACAGTAAAGTGTTTATGCCCAGATGTTTCAAGAATTTTGCAAACGACTTCTCTTGCATTAGTTATTCTTTTACCTCTTTTTCGTAATTCATTAACGAAATCCATATCCAAGTATATTATATGTTTGGAGGGCAAAATTATGAAAAAAAAGTTTCTTAGAATATTAAACAGGTATAGTTTGCTCTATCTTCCCACGGGATGGGTTATTGGACTGGGTATCATTTTTATTGCTTATGAGCCAATAACTGTTCTTTATTTTCTTAGTTTATTTGTTTTGGGTATATTTGGATTCCTTATTCTTTATACATCAAATAGAAGAATGGTTGATGACTCTTATAATATTTCAGATTACCAATACTCAATAATTGAGTTTTACTCAGACTACTGACTAGGTTGCACTGCTTCAAAGTTCATAGTTGATGAATTTAAAAAGAAAAATCCAGACGTTTATTTTGTTTCTATAAATGCAAGTAAGCAAAAAGATCATGAGTTTATTGATATATATAACTTAAACAATACTCCAACATATGTATTGATTAATAATGAAGGTGAAAAACTTGGAAGAAGAGTTGGTACATTTTATCCTAAGTATTTTGAAAATAAAATAGGTTAGGAAACCTTGTCTCCAAGCTCTGCTTTGTCGGATGGCTGAAGCAATAGTACATCTCCATTTTCAGAAATTGATCCTAAAACTAAGCACTCGCTCATAAATGGCCCTATTTGTTTATTTCCAAGATTTATAACTGCTATACAAGGCTTTTCATGAAGTTCATTTAATTTATAGTTTGTTATCTGTGCACTGGTCTTTTTAGTGCCAATTAAATCACCAAAATCAATTGTCAGTTTGTATGCTGGTTTTTTAGCTTCTTCGAAAATTTCTGCATTAATTATTTTTCCGACACGAATATCTAATTCAAAAAAATTAGTTGATTTATCACTTTCCATATAACAAACATAATTACATACTTAATTCATGTCAAAATTATTAATTCTTAGCGCAGGAGTTAGTGAAGATTCAAACAATACCAAATTAGCAAAAAAGCTAAACAAATTTCTAGATGAAAAGGCTGTGCCTAATGAAATTCATGAAAATCTATATGAAAATATTCCATTTTTGCTAAACAACCAAAAAGATGTTCCCAAAAAAATATTGGAAATTAGAAATTCTCTAGAAAGTGCAGATAGGATTATTATTTTTAGTCCAGTTTACAATGGAGGATTTTTGGCACATTTAAAAAATACTCTTGATTGGCTATCTCTTGCTTACGATGAAAATAGATATAATTCACTGTTTAAAGATAAAGCAGTAGGTGTCATTACATCAGTTAGTGGTGGTGGTGGAAATGCTCAAAATGCCTTTAACATACTGCGTGCGCAATTAATGAATTATGGATTAAGAGTTTTTGAAGAATTTCATTTGATTACAAACAAGGAACACCAAGAAGATACCTCAATTGAAGAGAATCAAACAGTTTTTGAAAATATTACACATTATGTAAATAGATTTTTAGAGTTTTAGTTTTTCATCGATTAAGTTATAAATTTTTGTTGTTAAATCCTCTACAGAAATTTCTTCGGTATTATCAATTGGGTTTAATATCTCAATAGTTATTTCACCACTTCTCAACCAAACCTCTCCTTTTCTCATAAGATTATGTGCATTATGAGTAACTACTGGAACAATAGGTAAATGAAAATCTTTTGATATGTAAGCAGCTCCTTTTTTAAAGGGGAGGAGATCTTTCTGATTACTTCTTTTTCCTTCAGGGAAAATCATGATAGAGTTCTTGTTATTAATTACTTTTGATATAGAGTCATTAATTTTTTCGAAATTTGCGCTGGCATTTTTTCTATCTATTCGAGGTAGTCCTAGAACTTTTAACACTCTTCCAAAGATGGGAATCCTAAATAGCTCAGTTTTTGTTAGAAACCTTATTGAGACAGGTAAAGCGGTTATATGTGTAAAAATATCTAAAGTAGAGGGGTGATTTGAAACTACAACATAACTTTTATTTAAATCTATTTTTTCAGCACCCATAACAATAAGTTTTATACCTACAAATTTAAGCCCAACCCAACCAAAAAATTCATAAAGCTTTGTTGCAATTAATTTCCCATAAGGCAAAAAAGAAGCAACAATTATTAGAAGCATTATTGGAAATAATACAAAAATCATAAAAATAGGAAATAGAAAAATTGTTCTGATGAAAATAGGAATTGTGACTTTAGTTTTCATATTTGTATTTTAAAAAAAGAATTGCCTTGATATCAAATAATTAAAATAAATATCATTAAAATTAGTAAAATGAAAAAATATTTTATTATTTTGTTCCTACTACTTGCTTTTTGTGGTGATAATTCTGAACAAACACCTCAACCTGAAGCTATTAGTACTGACACAACAGAAGTAATCGTTGTTGCAGAAGAGGAGTCTACAACTACTACTGAAATTGTACAATTAGATTCTTTTGAGGGTACAGTCTATGAAATTCTAAAAGACAAAAGTAAGGTAGGTTATTTAGCTCCAAAGCAATTTTTGAACTCTGGTCTTGAAACAATAGAAGGTGTTACAAGTGAGATTATTGGAGAGTTTACTCTCGAACTATCAGAATGCGACCAATCTGATTCTTGTCTATATATAACAAATTTGTTGATTCGTGTTGACATCTCTACTCTTAAAAGTAATAACTCAATCAGGGATTCAGCAATTAAATCTCAGTGGCTGGAATCAAAATTATTTCCAGAGGCTGTATTTAAGATAAATGAATTGGTTATTCCAAATAAAAATTTTGACTCAAAAGTTGAAGATACAATAGTTGGTAAATTGTCAATTAGAGAAATAGAGTTAGACACACCCTTTTCTATTACAGCATCACTTGTGGGTGATGAAATACGAATTCAAGGGTTCACAGAAATTGACACAACTTGGTTTGGTTTCGATGCTCCAACAAAATTTAATGCATGGGAAGTTTTGAATCCAATAGGTTTGACAGTAGATTTGGTCGCAAAGCAAAAATAAATTGGTAAAAAACAGATTAGTTTATAAAAATTTAGATAAATCTGTAGATAAAACAAAAAATAAATATGCATCGGTAGCTGTTTTATTCATTGATGAAGTTGAAATTCTGTTTATAAAGCGATCAGAAAACATGCCTACACACAAAGGGCATGTAGCGTTTCCTGGTGGAAAAAAAGAAAAAAATGATACGAGTATCATTCATACTGCAGTACGTGAAGCCACAGAGGAATTATTAATATCTGATAATTTGATCACTCCATTTGGCTATATAGACTCTGTTGACACAGTAGAGTACAAATTTGAAGTTTACCCTATTCTCTGCCTGTTAGAAAGCAAACCAAAAAAGTTCAACAAAGATGAAGTACAAAAAGTTTTATACGCATCAATTGATGATCTAAAGTTAGAAAAAAATTGGGTATACAGAGGTCTGTATCCAAATGATTGGATTTTTCATATTGAT
>Ga0208547_1000006_pt1 | contig 114424 bp, 119 predicted proteins | sample DEB08_DNA_5_FD_185501 | JGI IMG/M metagenome (GOLD analysis project Ga0208547, IMG submission 185501) | Aqueous microbial communities from the Delaware River and Bay under freshwater to marine salinity gradient to study organic matter... | ecosystem: Environmental > Aquatic > Marine > Coastal ...
TAATTACTAACGATTTCAAAATCTTCCAGAGCCGGTGCTTGCATGGCCTCGACGAACCTGCCATAGGTCCAAGGCCAGCTTGCAGGAATCCCTGCGCTATTGAGATACCAGCTATTACAGCCCCCAAGATACCAGACAGTTTTTTTGGCAGCAGTTTCTCTGGCAAACTCGTATTTTTCAGTGGCATCTATTTTTGGATGAATATATTTTGTCTGGCCTTGAAAGAGCAATGTGATCAATTGAGAAATGTATTGCATCTGCTGCTCAGCGATATCTATCAATGAAAAATTGCCTACAGGGCCGTTGGGTCCATTGAGCATAAATAGATTAGGAAAACCCGGCATTGCAATTGAGTAATAGGCTTTGGGATATTCTTGCCAATAGTCTTCTAAGGTTATGCTGTTCAATCCCAGAATATTTATAGGTCTCATGAACATGCTGGTATCAAATCCCGTCGCATAGACAATAACATCTAAATCTATTGCTTCAGTATCTGTGACAATGCCAGTTTGGTTAATGTGTGAAATGGAATCAGTGATTAGGTGAGCATGTGGTTTTTGAATAGCATCATAATACTCTGAGGACCAAATTAATCTTTTGCAAAGTGGTTTGTGATCAGGAGTTAGCAATTTCTTTAATTCAGGATCCAGCACTCTATCTAGGTTCATTTGACAATACATTGCCATTTCATGGGCGGCTTCTGATTGCATATCTATTAGTGCATGAGAATATCTATCCACTGCAGCTGCATAGCCTTCAAAATCCATTGCCTGGGCTAAGAGATCAGGATCTGCAAAAGCTAACTTTTGCTCATTAGAAAAGGAACGATTTTCTAGTGGCATCATCCATTGAGCAGTTCTTTGAAAGTGATAAACTTCTTTAGCTTCTTTGGCTAATGCAGAAACAATTTGTATCCCAGAAGAGCCGTTGCCTATGACGCCCACCTTTAGATTTTCTAGTGGAAGATCGTCTTCCCACTTAGCACTATGGAATTGCTTGCCTTGAAAGATATCCTGACCATTCAAAGTTGGAATTTTTGGATGATGCAAAACTCCTGTAGCAACAATAACAGCTTTTGCTGTTACAGCTTCTTGTTCAAGAAAGTCTAATACCCAATAGTCGCCATCAAATGATAGTTTAGAGACCTCTGAGTTAAATTGAATGCATTCTTTAAGGTTGTATGATTCGTAGATAGATTCAAAATACTTTTGTATTTCAGATCCGGAAGCATAAGTCTTTAACCAATGAGGGTTTCGGGCAAAACTATAGGTGTAATGGTGAGCTGGAACATCGCAAGATAGACCTGGGTAGGTGTTTTCACGCCATGTTCCACCAACATTATCTGCTTTTTCAAAAAGGGCTAAATTTTTGTAGCCTTGCTTACGCAACTCAATCGCAGCAAGCATGCCAGCCATGCCTGCCCCAACAATTACTACATCAAATTTTTTCACTGACTATGATAATTTTTATACGGTAAAATCATTTTACCCATTTAAGTTATAAAGCATGAAAAAAAATAGGTCGTATTGGAGAATTAATGTAACCGTGATCAGCGTCTTGCTGATTATTTGGTTCTTAATCTCGCTTGGCTTTGGAATTATGTTTTCAGATGCGATGGATACCTATAGATTAGGTGGTTTCAAATTGGGGTTCTGGTTTGCTCAACAAGGAAGCATTATTGGTTTCGTCATTATTATCTTCCTGTATGCAGGAATTATGAATCGAGTAGATAAAAAGTTTAGCAAGAAAGACAAATGAGTACTCAACTCCTGACGTATATATTTGTAGGTGTTACTTTTCTTCTCTACATAGGAATTGCAATTTGGTCTAAAGCCAGCTCAACCAATGACTTTTATGTTGCTGGAAAAGGCGTTCATCCGGTAGCAAACGGAATGGCGACTGCAGCTGATTGGATGTCAGCAGCCTCTTTCTTATCAATGGCAGGATTGATTGCATTTATGGGGAGAGACGGCTCTGTTTATCTTATGGGTTGGACAGGAGGGTATGTCTTATTGGCTCTGTTGCTTGCTCCGTATTTAAGAAAATTTGGCCAATATACCGTTCCTGACTTTATTGGAACAAGATATTACTCAAATCTAGCAAGACTTGTTGCAGTGATTTGTTTGATAGTAATTTCGTTTACTTATATTGCAGGGCAAATGCGAGGTGTTGGAATAGTATTTTCTAGATTCCTTGAGGTAGACATTAATACAGGAGTTATTATTGGGATGGGCATTGTTTTCTTCTATGCCGTGCTAGGAGGTATGAAAGGAATAACTTATACCCAAGTAGCACAATACTGTGTTCTCATTTTTGCCTACTTGGTGCCTGCTATCTTTATTTCAATTATGATGACAAACAATCCCAATCCTGTCTTTGGATTTGGTGATACCTTGGTAGGTTCCTCTGAATACCTTTTAGATAAACTTGATCGGGTGTCTACCGATTTAGGTTTTGGCGCCTACACTGAATTCCAAAGGTCAAAAATCGATATCTTCTGTATCACCGCAGCATTGATGGCTGGAACAGCCGGCCTTCCTCATGTGATAGTAAGGTTTTTTACGGTACCAAAAATATCGGATGCTAGAAAGTCTGCGGGGTATGCCCTCCTCTTTATTGCTATCTTATATTTAACAGCTCCTGCTGTTGCCTCATTTGCGAGATTAAATTTAATTGATTCCATCCAAGATAAAACCTATCAAGAAACTCCCGATTGGTTTAAAAATTGGGAGTCGATTGGACTTATAGCTTGGCAAGATAAAAATCTAGATGGAAAAATCACTTATGCAAGTGGCGATGCATTTATCCCCCAAAAACCAGAGTTCGTAACCAGGCTAAACACAAATAATCCTAGGCCGCTAAGTAATAAATCTAATTCCAGCAGCACTAATGAAGTATATATAGATAGAGATATTGTGGTATTGGCTAATCCTGAAATTGCTGGGCTATCAGGTTGGGTTATTGCGCTAATTGCTGCAGGCGGTTTGGCAGCAGCTCTATCAACAGCTGCTGGTTTACTCTTGGTTATTTCAGCTGCTATATCACATGATTTAATGAAGAAAATTCTAAGACCAAAAATCACAGAAAAAGAAGAATTATTCTTTGCAAGATTAGCGGCTGCTGTGGCCATTGTAATTGCAGGATTATTTGGAATTTATCCACCAGCTTTTGTGGCTGAGGTAGTGGCGTTGGCATTTGGATTAGCCGCAGCAACTATATTTCCGGTCCTGGTATTGGGGATATTTACAAAGTCTGTAAGCAAAGAAGGAGCCATTGCTGGGATGTTATCTGGTTTGATATTCACTCTGGGCTATATCCTTTGGTTTAAATTTATCTCACCTGAACTCAACTATGCATCATTTTGGCTAATGGGCATTTCTCCTGAGGGGATAGGAATACTTGGTGCAGCAATTAATTTCTTGATAGCAAGCGTGGTTAGCAAGATTTCTAATCAGCCTCCAAAAGAAATTTTTGAATTGGTAGAAAGCCTAAGAGAGCCTCTTTAAAGTTTATTAGATCTTTATAAGTGGATTATATCTAACCCTATCTGGGATTGCCTCAGCTCCTGGAACTCCTCTAGCAATCAGGAAAGGCTTTAATACCTCAATTGCTTTTGGCTCATCAAAATGCCCAATGCTTGGATGAAGATGATGTATAAAGTGAAGCTGCATGGAGTGATTAATATACCTTGGCATCCAATGCTGCCAAAATCTGGTGTCTTTGTAGCGTCCTTGTTCGGTGTTTAGGTGAGGGTACCATGAGAAAAAGGTAGTAGTGTATATAGTGCCTAATTTTGCGGGCAGCCACCATAAGAATAATGTGTGCAACGGGAGCATAAAAACTGCGATCATTAGGATTGCTCTGTATGTTAACCCAATGATCGCGCCTTTCTTGAAACCTTTTTGAAATGCTGCATCTTCAGCAAAAACTTCTACGTACTTTGAATAATCAACCGTTGTGCCATCAAGAACTTGAACAGCTAACTTAGCAATCGAGCTCGCATGCTGGTTTTTATAATCTGGGTCCTTTTCAGGATGATTGGTATAGGCATGATGCTTCATGTGGGTGACTCTTAAAATCTCATAAGGATAAATTAAGGTAACCAAAGTGAGGTTTCCCACAAGCGAATCAATCCATCTCCGCTTAGGATTACCTCTGGAGTAATTACCATGCTGCGCCTCGTGGGAGGGCAAATAGGCAAAACACGCACAAAGCGTTGCAATCAAAAAACCAGCCCAGAGAGGAACATAACCCATCAAGGTAAGCGGCCAGAGGCTCAGAAAGATCGAAGCCTGGCCGACACCAATAGCAATCATCTCCCATTGAAATCTTGTGGATAAACTCTTGGCTATAGCTTTTTCTTTTTCAAATGAAAATTCATCGGGTAGATGGCGATCTAATTCCATAGCCATTTCCCCCTGATCTTAGCAACCATACCGATGACAAGACCTATAAAAAAACACCAGTAGGTGATGTTAGGTAGCTGATTGATTAGCTCCAGTTTTGCCGCAAGCGCATTGAGAATGCTTCCAATAAAGATTAAGCCAAACCAAACCATCCTCCAAGTTTTTATGTGTGCTATAAGAATATCGAACATACCTAAGTAAATTCTACCTTATTGGTTTATAGAAATTAATTCGATCTCAAATATTAAGGCTGAATTTGGAGGAATAGAGGGCCTTCCCTCTATGCCATAAGCAAGCTCTGGATCAATATATGCTCTCCAAATATCTCCGGGTCTCATTAAAGAGAGAACTTTTTGACATCCAGGTATTAGCTTTGAGAGCTCAACTGTCAATGGCTCTCCCATTTCTACTGAGCTCCAAAACACCGATCCATCAATCAGAGTTCCGTGAAAATGCGCTGTGATTGTATCTGTGGTGCTTGGATTTTTACCAGCAGGATCGCCAGATTTCAAAACTTGATATTGAAGTCCTAACTCTACCTCATAAGTTCCCTCTTCAAGAAGATTGGCTTCTAAAAAAGCTCTGCTTTGGTTTAAGTTAACTTGATACTGATCAGGCTTGCTGCAAGATTGTGCAATAAAAAAGAGAATGGTTAATAATGTTAGATTAATTTTCATTTAGTAATCATAACATTGGTGGGTCTGGGTGAATTCGAATCACCGACCTCACCCTTATCAGGGGTGCGCTCTAACCAACTGAGCTACAGACCCAAAAAATTGGAAGCTGCATTCTACCTTTGTCGGAGTTAACTGACAATAACTAGTATTAATAAGAAGAAGGATTAAGAGACTTATATAATGAGTAAAAAAGATAAGTCAAAGGGATGGTGGTTATATATTTAACTATAGTAGTTAACACTATAAATATGACATTCTCTTCTTGAATAATTAAGCTGCCGACCAAACCAAATAATAATTGAACTCCAAGGAAAAATAGACATAAAAAGAATAATCTGACTCCATGCACATCAGAGTTCTCCCATGCATTTCCAAGTGCTTCAAAAGCTTTCTGGCCTCCAAGCATTACATAAGATGTTGACATTCCTAGTCTACCAAGAAAGTAAAAACCTGGAAGCACTAATAACAATAAGCCAAAACCAAATATGAAGCCCTGCAATAACGAAACTCCAAGCAAGGTAATAAAGCGTCTAAAGGCAACAAAATATAAATTTAAAATATTTACCGTCGTTCCATTATCAATATCCCTATAAGCCAAAATTACTGCTCCGCTAAATGTCGTACTAATGCAGATTGAGACTAGCAATACGATAGCTGCTGGTAATGCTGTTTCTTGTATAAGCTCAATAATCATTGAGTCAGACATGGAGCCATCAAGACCGAGATTTAAAAAATAAAAAGATGAAGCAAGATCCACTGCAACAGCAGGCAGAGCTATTCCGAAAAATAATACTGAAAAATGTTCTCTGCAATAGTTAATTGCTAGAATAAGCTGATTCATAACTTAATTATAGTTTAAGGGCCTCTCGCATGTTTAATAAAGCTTCAATTATTTTTTCACTTTTACTCGTTGTGTCGTGTGGGCAAGAAATCAAAATGCCGCATAGCAAAACAGTTCAACATGCAGACAATTATCATGGAACATTGGTATCAGATCCTTACCGTTGGCTTGAAGACTTTACCTCAACTGAAGTGAAGGAATGGGTAGATCAACAAAATACTTTTACTGAAACCTTTTTAGCTAATTCAAGCAGAGACGCTATTAAAGAAAATCTTGAAGATATCTGGGTTAGTGAATCAATCAGCACTCCCTTCAAGGTGCAAAATAAGACTTTTTATTATTTCAACTCTGGAGAATGGCAACAAAGCAAACTAATGATCAAAGATTGTGATTCATGCGAAGCTAGAGTCCTGCTTGATCCAAACACTTTTTCATCAGATGGAACTGTTGCTTTAGCTTCAACTAGTGTAAGTCCAAGTGCAAAATTGATTGCCTTTGCAATCTCTGATGGTGGGTCAGACTGGAGAAAATGGAAAGTGCTAGACATAGAAACTGGTGATGAGCTTGCTGACACCATAGAGTGGTCAAAATTTTCTGGAGCCGAATGGGCACCAGATAGCTCTGGATTTTTCTATAACAAATATCCTGCTCCAGAAAATGAAGCATTGGCAGATCTCAATAGAAGTCCAGCTGTTATGTTTCATATCATTGGAACCATGCAAAGCGAGGATAGAATAGTTAAAGAAGATCAGAGTGATTCTAAACTATCTTGGTCAGTGCAAGTATCTGATGACGGTTTGTATAAAATCTTATACACATCGAAAGGAACCGATGAAAGAAATTTAATTGCAATTGCTGAATATGCTAGTGAAGTTTTTATCCCGGTGGTTTCTGACTTTGTTGCCGATTATTCCTTTATAGATTCTTTTGAAAACACTCTGTGGTTCTATACAGATCATAATGCGCCTAACGGCAAAGTTGTGAAATTAGATGTCAATGATATTGAAAGCGGATTTCAAGACGTAATCCCTGAATCTAATATGGCTATCAATGGAGTAGATATTATCTTTGGACACTTTGTTATCAACTATTTAAAAGACACTTTTTCTGAAGTTCAATATTTTGATAAAGAAGGGAATTATCATGCAACTTTGGAAACGGAGTCGCATGGAACAATTTCAGGGCCATATGGGAAGTTGAGTGATAGCTCTGCCTATTTTAGCTTCACCAATATTGTGCAACCAACCCAAATCTTTGAAATTGATTTCACTACTGGTGAAAAATCTCTCTTTTGGGAAGAGAAACTTCCCGGGTTTGATGCTAGAAATTACCAATCGAATATGGTGTTTTATATATCGAAAGATGGAACCAAAGTCCCGCTTCATATTAGCCATAAGAGAAATATTGCTATCACAGAGTCCACCCCCATTTTGTTATATGGATATGGTGGGTTTGATATCTCACAATTACCAAGTTTTTCTAAGCGTTTCTTAGCTTGGATGAATCAAGGAGGCGTCTTTGCGCTTGCAAATTTAAGAGGCGGTTCTGAATATGGAGAAGCTTGGCATCAAGACGGTATGTTACTAAACAAACAAAATGTTTTTGATGATTTTGCTTACGCTGCAAAGTACTTACATGCCAAGGGATTTGGTTCTCCTGCAACTACTGCGATCCAAGGTAGATCAAATGGTGGGCTGCTGGTAGGCGCAACGATGCTGCAATATCCAGATACATTCGGATTTGCTATTCCTCAAGTAGGCGTAATGGATATGCTAAGATTTAATCAATTTACTATTGGTTGGGCCTGGGAATCGGATTATGGCTCACCACAGGATCCTGTCCATTTTAGAAACCTGCTTGGTTATTCTCCATATCATAATATTAAAGAAAATGTTTGCTATCCACCAACATTGGTAACGACATCAGAAAGAGATGATCGAGTCGTGCCTTCGCATTCTTATAAATTTGCTGCAAGACTTCAAAATCTTCAAACTTGTGAGAATCCAATTTTACTAAGAGTTGAAACCAGAGCCGGTCATGGAGCAGGTACCCCAAGAAGTAAGCAAATTGAGGAAATAGCTGATATCTATGGATTGGCTTTAACAAGTATGAGCAACTAAATTCAATCTAATTAAGTTATATCAATTTTCTTAATTTTTCTTTTGCCAACTTGGAATATTGCCTTGGTGCTTTTCTTAATGGATATTTGAGGATCTTCAACCTTGATATCATCAATTTTAACTGCGCCCTGCTTAATCATTCTCATAGCTTCAGACGTGCTTGATACCATCTCAGCATCTTTGAGTAGATTTGGTAAAGCAATTTCATCCCCATCTATTTGCATCTTCAGTTCTTCGATATCGTTAGGCAGGATGCCCTTTTGAAATCTATTAATAAAGGCAGCCTCTGCTTCTTGCGCATCTTTTTCAGAATGAAAACGTTCAATGAGCTCTTTGGCTAGAAGTATTTTAATATCTCTTGGATTTTTGCCAGCTGCCTGATCTTTTTTTAATGCAACAATCTCTTTATTGGATCTAAAGCTTAGCAGGTCAAACCACCGCCACATTAGTTCATCAGAAATAGACATGATTTTCCCAAACATATCAGTTGGCGGTTCATCTATACCAACATAATTTCCTAAAGATTTGGACATTTTTTTTACGCCATCAAGCCCCTCAAGAATAGGAACAGTGATGACAGCTTGTGGGTCTTGCCCATAAGCTCTTTGCATTTCACGTCCAACAAGTAGGTTAAATTTTTGATCCGTGCCCCCTAGTTCAATATCCGCCTCAAGGGCTATGGAGTCATAGGCCTGGATTAATGGATACAAAAATTCATGAATGGCAATACTCTGGTTGTTCTTATAGCGAGTATTGAAGTCTTCTCGCTCTAGCATTCTTGCTAGATTGTAATTTGCAGCCAACTTTATTATTCCCTCAGCGCCAAGTTTTTTGCACCAGGTTGAATTAAATAAAACCTCTGTTTTCTTAGGATCAAGTATTTTAAATATTTGTTTTTTATAGGTTTTTGCGTTTTCTTTGATGTCTGCGCTATTTAATGTTGGACGCGTTTTATTTTTACCTGAGGGATCGCCAATCATCCCTGTAAAATCTCCAATCAAAAATATCACTTTATGCCCCAAATCCTGGAAATGTTTTAATTTATTAATCAAAACCGTATGACCTAGATGTAGATCAGGTGCAGTTGGGTCAAATCCAGCTTTTACAATTAAGGTCTTCTTTTTTGCTAGCTTAGCAACAAGCTCTTGTTCACCGATAAACTCATCAATACCTCTTTTGATTAGCTCTAGAGCATCTTTTGACATAGTGATTTATTATAGTACGAATCGGGAGATATTTTAGATGACCAATAACACCCAAATGGAATTTATTTTTCCTCCAACCATCCGAGGAATGAAAATTAAAGATGAAACTTCATTGTTTCCGGTAGGTAAAATTTACTGCGTCGGAAAAAATTATGCTGCTCATGCCAAAGAGATGGGCTCTGAAGTTGATAAGAAAGAACCGTTCTTTTTTTCCAAGCCTCCTCAAGCATTGACTCAAGTCAATGAGATTCCATACCCCTCTAAAACAAATAACTTGCATCATGAAGTTGAATTGGTAGTCTTTCTTCATAAGGGTGGTGCTAACGTTACAAGAGATCAGGTTGCTGACTTAATTTATGGCTATGCCGTAGGAGTCGATCTAACCAAGAGAGACTTACAAAATGAGTTTAAAAATGCAGGCAAGCCATGGGACTTATCCAAGGGCTTTGATTATTCAGGACCCATATCTGAAATTTCTCAAAATAAAACCATGCTAAATAATGCAAAAATTACTCTCTCTGTTAACGGTGACATTAAACAAGAGAGTAATATCTCCATGATGGAATGGGATATAGCAAGCTTAATCTCAATCCTCTCTCAACAAGTTACTTTGAAGCCTGGCGATGTAATCTTTACAGGCACACCAGAAGGGGTGGGACCGCTCAATAAAGGTGACAAAGTTGTTGCTGAGATTGAGAATGTAGGAAGCTTAAACTTCAAAATTATTTAAAAGTTTTGCAATGGAAACTTTTAAAGACCTAAGCTTAAATAAGTTTGAAGACGAAGCGCTGCTGCTTGAAAAGCTGCTTAGTGAAGCTAATTTTCTAAGCAACCCATTAATTGAATCAAATGCTGCCGCTATTGTCTCAGCGTGCAGATCCCAAAAATCTAAACAAACTAAACTCGATGCCTTTCTTGCTGAATATGGTCTCTCTAATAAAGAGGGTGTTGCATTGATGTGTTTGGCAGAATCGTTGCTGAGAATCCCTGATAACAAGACTAGAGATGAGCTCATTCAAGAAAAGCTGTCGCATTCAAAATGGAAAGAGCATTTAAATAAATCAGACAGCCTTTTAGTAAATGCAGCGACTTGGGGTCTGTTGATTGCTGGAAAAATCGTTAAACCTAAGCTGCAGAATGATTGGTTGGAAAAGCTTATTACCAAATCAGGAGAGATGCCAATCAGAGAAGCGGTCTTAATGGCTATGCAGATTATAAGTAAAGAATTTGTATGCGCTGCTTCTGTAGATGCATTAAAAAAGCTTGATCTTGTAGATAAATCGCCCTGCTCGTTTGATATGCTTGGGGAGGCAGCAAGAAATTCTAATCAGGCTAACAATTATTATCGTGCTTATGAGGAGGCAATTACTGCGATCGGATCTTTAAATAAAGCAAGCAAATGCAAGCATGGCATTTCAATTAAATTATCAGCACTTGAACCTAATTATTTCACCCACAAGCAATCTATAGTTATTTCAAAACTAGTTCCTAAAATAATAGAGCTTTGCAGACTAGCTGCATCGTTAAATGTAGAGATTACTCTTGATGCAGAGGAGCAAGATAGACTCACGCTAAGCTTATTAATAGTAAAAGCAATACTTGATGACGATAAGCTCAAAAATTGGCAGGACATGGGTATTGCTGTTCAAGCTTATGGAAAGAGAGCTCTAAATGTCATTGAGTTTATGAGCAAAGAAGCCCAAAAACGTCCCGGTATTCACGTAAGATTAGTAAAAGGTGCCTATTGGGATTATGAAATCAAACAAGCCCAAATTAAAGGCTATGAAGGCTACCCTGTTTTTACTTCAAAAAATCATACAGATCTTAATTATCTAGTTTGTGCAAAAAAATTAATGCAAGCAAAGGAGCTAAGATGCAAATTTGCATCTCATAACGCTCATACCATAGCTGCAATTCATAATTTAGCAGTTGAACATAATAAAACAGTTGAATTCCAAAGGTTGTTTGGAATGGGGGAATTAATATATAAGAATGCTGCCAAGATATTAGAAAACTTTCCTGAAGTATCCATTTATGCTCCAGTTGGGGCATATAAAGATTTGCTTCCATACCTTGTAAGAAGGCTGCTAGAAAATGGTGCAAATAGCTCATTTGTTAATAGGCTCTTTGATAAATCTCTTGAGCCCCAGATTTTGACAAGATCACCTCTTGCAAAAATCTTAGCTAAAAAAAATCGAACGTCTTTTTTATCTAATCCTGATAAGCTTTTCAATAACAGACTGAACTCTCAGGGGTTTGATATGAGTGAGAAAATTAACCTTGACGAATTGACCAAATCTCTCAAGATCTTGGGGAATCAATCTTATAAGGCAAAATCGCTAACTACTCTTTCAATTACTCATACCGATGTATCTGAAAGAAAGATTATTGGAACTTCAAAAAAACTGGGTGACATTCAATGCCCTAGTAAGGAATTACCCCAAGCTCTTTCCTTTATGTTGCCTTCAAAGGCATGGCAAACAACTGATGTTCAAAAAAGGGCCCAGGTTTTGCAGGCACTAGCAAGTGCTTTGGAGAAGAATAGAGATCAATTCTTATATTTGCTTATTAATGAAGCAGGTAAAACGCTTAGAGACTCTATTGATGAAATAAGAGAGGCTGTCGATTTTCTTAGATATTATGCTGAGGAAGCAAATAAACTTCTTCAGAGCAGCACATCATTGGAGGGTCCTACGGGAGAAAGCAATACATTGGCTTTTGTTCCTAAAGGGATATTTCTTTGCATTAGTCCTTGGAATTTTCCCTTAGCAATAACCTGTGGCCAAATTGCGGGTGCATTAGTCTGTGGCAATACTGTCATTGCAAAGCCTTCTGAACATACGCCACTAATAGCTTATGAATTAATACAAGCCTTTTATACTGCCGGGCTCCCAAGAGATGCTCTGCATTTATTTTTGGGATCTGGTGAACTAGGCGATACCTTGAGCAGGCTACCCAATATTAATGGTATCGCATTCACTGGATCATTAGTTACTGCTAAGAAGATTCATCAAAATATTTCATCTCGAGCAGGCGCGATAATACCATTGATAGCTGAAACTGGAGGATTAAATGCAATGATTATTGATTCGAGCGCATTGTTAGAACAAACCTGTGATGATGTAATCCGCTCAGCGTTTGGAAGCTCTGGACAAAGGTGCTCCGCTCTAAGAATTGCCTTAATAGATCAGTCTATTTTTACAGATTTTTGGGAATTATTAACCGGAGCTATGAAAGAGCTAGCTATTGGAGCATCTCAAGATTTTGCAACAGATATTGGGCCCATTATCTCTAAAGAAATGGCAGAATCTCTCAAAATCTATGTTGAATCAATGCGCAATAAAGGCAACACAATTTTTTCCTTAGACGTGCCAGAAGAAAATAGTCATCAATGGGTTGGCCCAACTCTTATTAAAATAAATTCCTTAGATGAAGTGAATGAAGAAAAATTTGGACCAATACTGCATTTACTTCCTTATAAAACAAGTGATTTAAAAACACATTTGGAAGCCATGCAGTCTAAAGGTTTTGGATTAACCCTCGGAATTCAATCAAGGATTGAAGGCAAGGAAAAGTTAGTTACAGATATTTTGAAAGTTGGAAATACCTATATCAATAGAGATACTATAGGTGCCGTTGTAGGCTCTCAACCGTTTGGTGGCATCGGTAAGTCAGGGACAGGATTTAAAGCCGGTGGTCCTCATTACTTGCCACAATTCATGGATGAAGTTGTCATTACAACAAATACTGTTGCCTTTGGTGGGAACGCTGACTTACTTAATCTCGAAGAAGAAAACTAAATATGGGATCTTTATTTAAAGGCTTCATAGGGCTCTTTTTAGCAATCATAGTTATAGCGGTAATTATGCAACTAGCTGAGGATCAGACGCACAAAGAGCCTGTGATTACCCTCGAGGGTTCTCTTGCGCCAAGCATTGCAAAAGAAAAAAATCTTTATAGGAAAACATATTCTGTTGAGAGCGGCGACAGCCTTACCGTTATATTTGAAAAGTTTAGCGTTCCTTTAAATACCACCTACTCGCTCCTTAAAAACGACGATAAAAAAATCCTTACTAAAATCATGCCAGGAGATGAATTTATCTTTGAATATCAAGAAGACAAAATCCTAAAAATAATCCTACAGAAAGGAAATCTTGATGCCTATATGGTTGAGTTAGAAGGTTCAAATCTTAAAATTATAGAATTGCCTGTTGAGAGAGAATTTACACAAAACTTTCATGTCGGACAAATTACAGACTCCTTTTACATGGCAGGAATCAAGGCTGGCTTACCTGATAGCATTATCATGGATTTTGCTTACTTATTTGGCTGGGACATTGACTTTGTTTTTGACGTTCGGGAGGGAGATACATTTTATGTATTGTATGAGACGCCCTTTATCAATGGGGTTCAATCTGCCAATGGCAGCATACTCTATGCAGAATTTAAAAATAAAGATCGGGTATTTAAGGCTATAAGATTTGGAAACTTTGATGAATATGATTACTTTGATGAAGAGGGTAAAAGCCTCAAAAAAGCCTTCTTAAGAGCGCCGCTTGATTTCGCCTATATTAGTTCGCATTTTAATCCTAACAGAAAGCATCCTGTTCTAAATCGAATTAGAGCGCATAATGGAGTGGACTATGCGGCAAATAAAGGCACTCCTATACGATCAACTGGAGATGGAGTCATCATTCAAAGAGGTATACGAGGGGGTTACGGTAATGCAATCGAAATAAGGCATGGCGGAGAAATAACAACTCTCTATGCGCACATGGATAGATTTCACCCAAATATAAAACTTGGATCAAAGGTAACTCAAGGACAAACCATTGGCTATGTTGGTTCTTCTGGTCTGGCCACCGGACCCCACTTGCATTATGAATTTAAGTTAAATAATAAACCTGCAGATCCAGTGAAAGTTAAATTGCCCTTTGCTGAACCAATTAGCAAAAATGATTTAGATGCCTTTATGCAGTTAAAAGCTAATTACGAAATAATTATTAATAGATTTATACTAAATAAGCGTGATGACTGATAAATCCTCAAACATTTATATCGGAAGCATGAGTGGTACCAGCATGGATGGCATAGATGTATGTGCTATATCAATGAATAATACTATTCCTAGGTTAATTGCTTTTGATTCGTATGCTTATCCAAAGAAACTTTCGACTCAATTATTTGAGCTCGTCAAAGAACCAATAATGCATCTAGATAGTTTTGGCAAAATAAATTATCAAATTGGTCAGGCTTTTGCTATCGCAATAAAGCAATTCATTAAAAAGCACCGCATTCCTTTAAAAAAAATTAAAGGTGTAGGATTATCTGGGCAAACAGTTTGGCATTCTCCAAGGGGACATACTCCCTTTTCATTGCAACTAGGAGCCCCTCACCCTATTAGTCGCGCTATATCTGCTCCTATAGTCTTTGATTTTAGAAATAGTCACATACAAGCTGGAGGTGAAGGAGCGCCCTTGCTGCCACCCTTCCATGCAAAGATGTATGCTTTCAAACAAAAAAGCATTGTGCTCAATATTGGCGGAATTAGTAATTACACACTTGTCTCAGGAGCATCCTTCTTCGGATCTGATATAGGTCCCGGTAATGCTCTATTGGACAGTTATTGCAAAGAGATCCTAAAAAAGCCTTTTGATCGCAATGGAAAGCTAGCAAGCAAAGGGAAAACCAAGACTAGTTTAGTAGAAAAGATGCTGCAAAATAAGGAATTAAACAAACGGCATCCATTCTCTACAGGAAAAGAAGTCTTTAATCTAAAATTTTTACCAAAACAAATTTTTAATCTAAGTCATGAGGATGCGCTTGCAACTATTACTGAAGTGACAGCACTATCTATTTCTAATGCATTAAACAACCACAAGATGTATAAGAACATATATGTTTGTGGCGGAGGTGTTTTAAATCGTCATCTTATGAAGAGGCTTACAGAATTATGTCATCAGGAGGTTTACTCTTCAGAAGTTATTGGAATTCATCCTCAAGCTATTGAGTCTATGGGATTTGCATGGATGACTTATATGAGACTGGCTAAAAAAAAGATTTTAATTCAACAGACTAAAAATAAAGCTCTATTAGGTTCGATTCTAGAAGCTAAATAGCAAAAGACTCGCCACACCCACAAGTAGTTTTCGCATTAGGATTTTCAATAATAAATCTTGAGCCTCCTAAATCCTCAACAAAATCAAGCTTTGAACCATAAAGATAGGGATAAGATAAAGCATCAACAAGGATGGCTATTTCTTCAAAACGCTGAATGTCATCATCGGCTGCAATTTCTTCATCAAATTTAAAGCCGTACTGAAACCCAGAACAGCCCCCTCCAGTAACGTAAATCCTGAATTGGTTTGATTTTTGTTTAGCAGAGAGTGTGGTTATCCGCTCCAATGCTTTTGGAGTAGGTTGAATCGAATGAAAAGTTTGTGTGTTCACAACATAATTATAAGTCTCAATTAGAGTTTCTCAATAACAGGAATAATCTTTCTTGATCAGCTTGAAGACACTACAATGTGACAATGTATATTTGGTTAAAAATATTTCATATCTTTTTCATGTTTGCATGGTTTGCCGGAATTTTTTATCTACCCAGATTATTCGTCTACTTTATTGAATCAGAAAATCAAGAAACTAAAACAACCCTTACCTTGATGCAACGAAAGCTATTTCGCTTCACTTTTCCCATGGGAATAATAGCTATCTTTATCGGTCTATATATGGTTTATACCCTAGGAGGCTTTGCGTATCTTATTTCACAGAATTGGGTGCTACTAAAGCTTTGTTTAACCTGTCTTTTAGTCCTATATCATCTGTATTGCTGGAAATTAATACATCAACTAGAGTCAAAACAGTTGCAATGGACCAGCAAACAAATGCGAATATTTAATGAAATACCAGTAATAGCACTGCTATTTATCGTCATTGCTGCCGTCTTGAAATTTTGACTGAGCACTCTTCTAGATTAAAGGGAATACATTTAATCATCAATGAGTGTGATTGGAGAAATTCTATTGAAGCAAAAATAGAAGATATGATTAGAGGCGGTATCAGGGTTTTTCAATTTCGTTTTTCAAAAGCATTCTTGTTAAATCTAGAAAGAATTGAAATTCAAAATATTCTATTAAAAATTAAAGAAGCAAATGCGATCGCGCTTCTTAACAATCATTGGCAACTAGTGCAAAAGTATAATTTTGATGGAGCACATATAGGTCAAAGCGATGGAGATCCATTTCTCATTAAAAGTTTTCTTAAAAAGAAAATCTTAGGTATTAGTTGTTATGGCCATCTAGGACTTGCGTATAGTGCAAAAAAAACAGGGTGTGATTATGTATCCTTCGGAGCGTATGCTAGATCAAAAACAAAGGAGAATGCAAAAGTGCTCAGCAATGAGCAATTAGAGATAATTCTGACTTTCAAGGAATTACCTACTGTACTCATTGGCGGGATTCATTCAGATAACTTAACAAGCAATATAGCATTAAATTTTGATATGATTGCTATCTCAAACGGGATCTTGGGAGCACCTGATCCGAAGCAGGCTCTGCAAGAAGTCATGAATATTATTAAAAAATGAAATTTGATAAATCTAAGGCGCTCTTTTTAGAAGCCCAAAAACATATACCAGGTGGTGTAAATTCACCAGTAAGAGCTTTTAAGAATATCGATGGTAATCCAATTTTTTTTCAATCCGCCAATGGCCCCTACCTGACTGATGCCGATGGTAATAAATTTATAGACTACATAGGTTCTTGGGGGCCTATGATTCTTGGCCACTCTAACCCAATTATTCTTGAGGCGATTAAAGCTCAGCTTGAATTAGGAACAAGTTATGGGGCACCCACCGCAATTGAAACTGATTTAGCTGCTCTTATTAAAAGTCAGTACAAGTTAGATAAGCTCAGAATGGTGAATTCTGGGACTGAGGCAACTATGAGTTGCATTAGGCTTGCAAGAGGCGCCACCAAAAAAGATAAGATCATTAAATTTACTGGATGTTATCACGGTCACGTAGATTCCCTGCTTGTCAAAGCTGGCTCTGGAGTATCAACCTTTGGTCTGCCTGATTCCCCTGGGGTTCCAGCCTCTCTTGCAAAGCATACTGCATCTTTAGAGTACAACAATATTTCTGAGGTCCAAGACTTTATGCAGTCTCATGGAGATAGTGTTGCTGCTATTATTGTTGAGCCAATTGCTGGAAATATGGGCTACATTCCAGGAAATGAAGAATTTTTGCTTTTCCTTAGAAGTACATGCAATCAATATGGCTCAGTTTTAATCTTTGATGAAGTGATGTCTGGTTTCAGGGTAGCACTTGGTGGCGCTCAACAATTGTATGGAATCACCCCAGATTTAACTGCGTTTGGCAAGGTTATTGGTGGCGGACTACCAGTGGGCGCATTTGGTGGCAAGGCTTCTTTGATGAACATGCTTGCTCCTGATGGGCCAATTTATCAAGCAGGCACCCTTTCAGGAAATCCATTAGCCATGGCAGCAGGTGGTGCTCTAATAAGAGAATTAATAGTTCAAGATCCCTTCTCATTATTACAAACAAGAGCCAATCAATTGCTTACAGGAATGGCTGAGATATTTAATTTAAAAGATATTCCATTTGTGTATGGTGCATCCGGAGGTATGTTTGGTTTCTTTCTAGCAGAGAAAATGCCAAACAACTTTAATGACGTACTGGAAACCAATAGCGATTTATTTAAACGCATTTATCTTGCTTGTCTGGAGGAGGGAATATATTTTGCTCCATCAAAATTTGAGGCAGGATTTATTTCTACCACCCATGAAGACGAAATTATTTTTAAGACACTTGAAAAAGTAGAGTCTGGATTAAGGAGAGTATAGTTATGTACGATATTGTTGGTATTGGAAATGCATTGGTGGACACTCAGTTTAAGGTTACGCACAAACTAATAAATGATTTAGGGTTAAAAATTGATCAAATGACTCTTAGCAGCTCTGAAGAGCATGCTCCCATTATTGCAAAACTGATAGCAGAAAATGCGCCCTCTGTATCTGATTGTGGTGGCTCTGCAACAAATTCATTAGTTGCTGCATCAATGTTTGGGGCTAGCTGCTTTCATAATTGTAAAATTTCAGACGATGAAGATGGTCACAGATATCTTAATAGTTTGAAAGATACGGGTGTCCAACATTCGGGCTTAATGAGCGATCCCGATATCCTTCCAACAGGAAAGTGTCTTATCTTGGTCACTCCTGATGCTAAGAGAACTATGCTGACCGCACTAAATGTTAGCGCCGCCATGAACGAACAAGATATCATTAATGACTCGTTTGCATCTGCAAAGATCTTTTATATGGAAGGCTATATGGTAACCTCAGATGAAAATTACGGAGCGCTGAATGCAGCAATTGATGCTGCTAAAACTAACAACTCAATTATAAAAATCCTCTCATTATCAGATCCTGGTATTGTTGAAATATTTAAAGACAGATTTAAAAAAGTTGAAAGTAGTGGGCTGGACTTTATTCTTTGCAACGGAGAAGAAGCCATGGCATTTACTGAGACTGCAACTTTAGATAATGCAATATCAGTGCTAAAAAGCAAACCCTATAAAAGCATCATTACCAATGGAGCTGATGGATGCTGGATCGTGGACGGTTCTGAGATTACTAAAGTTCCCGGGGTCTCAATTGAGCCTGTTGATACTAATGGAGCTGGAGATATGTTTGCAGGATGCTTCATGTTTGCCCTTCTCAATGGATGTGATCTTCAAGTAAGTTGTGAGTTTGCCAATTTAGGAGCTTCGAGAGTTGTTGAAACTTTTGGGCCAAGACTGGATGCCAAAGGTTACGCTGAGGTAAGAAAAAAATTTAAAAATAACTAGCTTAGAAAAAGATATTCTGATAATTTGTTGCGCCTTGGAAATAAATAAAAGAAACTTAAGCAATGCCTAAAACAATAAAAAAATCCCCCACAACCAAAGCTTCTTCAAAAAAGGCAGCTCCAAAGAAAGTAATTAAAAAAACTCCTGCAAAGAAAGCTGTTGTAAAAACAGTGGCTAAAAAAACTCCTGCCAAGAAAGCTGTTGTAAAAACAGTGGCTAAAAAAACCCCTGCAAAGAAAGTAACCTCAAAGAAAACTAGCAAGACCTCTAAGATAATTTCTTATGAAACCAAGAAAAATGAAAAATACATGAGCGCTGCAATGAAAAAACATTTCACTCAAGTCTTAATTGAATGGCGCGAACATTTAAAAGAAGAGATGCAAAAAACCTTTGACCACCTGAAGAATAAAGGTGAAACATTTGCCGATCCGATTGACAGAGCTTCTCAAGAAGAAGAATTTGCATTTGAACTGAGAACTCGTGATCGAGAAAGAAAGTTAATAAATAAGATAGCAATTTCTTTAGAGCAAATTAAGCAAGATGACTATGGATATTGTCATGCTTGTGGTATAGAAATTGGTGTTAAGCGTTTGGAAGCAAGACCAACTGCGACCCATTGCATCGATTGCAAAACTTTGGATGAAATTAAAGAAAAACAATTTGGTTGGTAATGCTAACTAATTCCTTTGGGTCAATAATCACCACTTGTTAAAAAACCATCTCACCAAAAAACCACCAGGTTCCCTAAGGAACATTAAAACTGATTCTTTAGCACTCGAGATCCTAAAACAACTAGGACAACATAACTTTCAAGCTTTTTTGGTTGGGGGCTGTGTGAGAGATGCACTTGTGAATCTAGAACCAAAAGATTTTGATATAGCAACCAATGCTACTCCTGATGAAATAAGGAAGATCTTTAAAGCTTCTAGAATAATTGGTAAACGTTTCAAACTTGTCCACGTTTTTCATAAACAGAAAATTATTGAAGTATCTACTTTTAGGTCCTCGAAAGTAAACGCAGGAGATGACGATCAAGAGATATTAAAAGATCAACAAGGAAAAATTGTCAGAGACAACTCGTGGGGCACTATTGAAGAGGATTGCCAACGCAGAGATTTCACTATAAATGCGCTCTATTACAATCCTGCAAATCAAATATTATTTGACCCGCACAATGGGGTTGAGCATGCTAAGAAACGTTTACTAGTTTCAATAGGAAACCCCCTTAGGAGGTTTGAGGAAGATCCTGTAAGAAGTCTCAGAGCAATAAGGTTTGCAACAAAATTAGGCTTCAATATTCATCATGACATCAAGGAAGCTATTTATCAAAAAGGAAGTTTACTCAACTCGGTTTCAACTGCTCGGATGTTTGACGAATTTAACAAACTTTTCTTGCAAGGACTGGCAAAAGATAATTTCTTTATGTTGGATCAGTTTGGGTTAAGCAAGCATTTATTCTCGACAAAGCTTGGTGAAGAGGGGTCGTTTCAAAGAAGAATGCTAATACGCTCATTGGAAAATACAGACGAGCGAGTGAGAAGCAGCCAGTCTGTTACTGCAGGGTTTTTAATTGCGGCTATGTTATGGCCAAAATTAGTAAAACTTTCAGCAGATAAAGAAGAAATAAATCTAAAGACATTCTATAGAAATATGGATTTTTGTATTGGACATCAAATGGTGTTAACTGCTGTGCCAAGAAGATTCTATGGATATATTAAAGATATTTGGGCCTTACAAATTAAGTTGCAGAGTAGATTGGGTAAACAACCAATAAAGCTAGTTGGTCATCCAAGGTTTAGAGCTGCATTTGATTTATTGCTTCTCAGAGAGCAATGTTTTTCTAAAAGTGAGGGTCTTACAGAGTGGTGGTTAAAGTTCCAAAACAGTTCAAGAGCTCAAAAATCCTACATCTTAGAAAAGCTTTATGAGGAACGCAAAGGCACTGAATATAAAAAGTTTGGATTCTCTGAAGAGATAAGCTAATCTTTGTTTCTAAGAGATGAAATTAGCTATCAAAGAAGCTCCGCTTCCCAAATATATTGCTGTTGAAGGGCCAATTGGCGTAGGCAAGACCACTCTTGCTCATAAGCTTGCAGAAACTTTTAATTATGATGTTTTCTTAGAACAGCCCTCTGAAAATCCTTTCCTAGAAAGCTTCTATAAAAATCCCACTCAATCGGCATTATCTGCTCAACTATTCTTTCTATTTCAAAGGATGCAGCAAATCCAAGATCTTAAACAACGAAGTCTATTTGAGCCCGTTCGCGTGGCAGACTTTGTAATAGAAAAAGATCGTCTGTTTGCAGAAGTAAACCTATCTAAAGAGGAGATGCAGCTCTACGATAAAGTATATGAGCATCTAACCATAGATGCACCAACACCAGATTTAGTTATTTACCTACAGGCCCCGGTTGATGTGTTGCTAGATCGTATTAACAGACGAGGCAATAAAAATGAAAAATATTTGACTGCAGACTACCTAGATAAGTTGAATGAGGCTTATTCCAAATTTTTTCTTTATTATGAAAGTGCCCCACTGCTAATTGTGAATGCTGCGGGCATCAACTTGCACGATAGCGAAAGAGACTATGAAATTTTGGTTGATAATATTATGTCTAACCCTAAAGGGAAAAACTTTTTAAACCCCCAACCAAGCATTCTATAAGATGGCAGATAGCCTCTACCAGCCACCGCAACTGAATACTAATCCTCATTTTAAAGACTGGGATGACTATCAAAAAAAATACGAAGCATCGATAAATAATCCTCTTGAATTTTTTGCCAATGAAGCATTGGACCTAGACTGGTTTAAGTCTTTTTCAAGCATTCATAACAATGAATTTACAAACGCAACATGGTTCGAAGATGGCATCATCAACGCATGCCATAACTGCATTGATAGGCATTTAAATAACAAAGGAGATCGTATTGCAATTATCTGGGAGAATGATGACGGCACTACAAATCAAACTTATACCTTCAATGAATTACATGAAGAAGTCTGTATATTTGCAAACACTCTTAAAGCTCTTGGAGCTTCAAAAGGATCAAAAGTATGTATCTATATGCCCATGATCCCAGAAGCTGCATTTGCCATGCTGGCTTGTGCACGAATTGGTGCAGTTCACTCAGTAGTGTTTGGCGGCTTTTCTGCTGAATCTCTTAAGGATAGGATTTTAGATGCTAAATGCGAGCTTGTGATAACTGCTGATGAAGCCATCAGAGGCGGTAAAGTTATTCCACTTAAAAGCAGTGTAGATGAAGCCCTTATGCACTGTCCTGAGGTTAAAAATTGTCTTGTCATAACAAACACAGGAAATAAAATTAATTGGAATCCAAAAATAGACAACAGTTACTCAGAACTAAAAAAGAATCAAACTAAAGAGTGTCCGTGCGAGCCAATGGCAGCAGAAGATCCTCTTTTTATTTTGTATACATCTGGTTCAACGGGAAAACCAAAGGGTGTGTTGCACACCACTGGAGGTTACTTGCTTGGAGCACATATGAGCTTTAAATACATCTTCGGTTATAGAGAAGATGATATTTACTGGTGCACTGCTGATGTCGGCTGGATTACTGGACATACCTATATTATTTACGGACCACTCTCAAATGGAGCAACCACGCTGATGTTTGAGGGTATTCCCACCTTTCCCAATGCTTCTCGTTGTTGGGAAATTTGTGATAAACATCGAGTTAGTATTTTTTATACAGCACCCACAGCAATTAGAACTCTCATGTCTCTTGGGGACACCTATGTAACTCAAACAGAAAGAAGTTCATTAAGGCTCCTTGGAACCGTCGGAGAACCAATCAATCCTGAAGCATGGGAATGGTATTATCGAGTAGTTGGGAATGAGCAGTGCCATATCGTAGATACTTGGTGGCAAACCGAAACAGGTTCAGTATTAATTTCTCCTATCGGCGGCATAACTCCAGTAAAACCTGGGTCAGCAACGCTTCCTTTTTTTGGTATCAAGCCTGCTTTACTCGATGATGATGGCAATATGCTCAAAGGACCAGCAACAGGCAATTTGGTCATGACAACTTCATGGCCGAGTCAAATTAGGACGGTCTATGGAGATCATCAAAGAATGGTTGATACTTATTTTTCCCAGTATAAGAATTGTTACTTCACAGGGGATGGCGCCCGAAGAGATGAAGATGGTTATTATTGGATTACTGGTAGGGTAGATGATGTGCTTAATATTTCAGGACACAGATTAGGCACAGCTGAAATTGAGAGCGCGCTAGTGCTGCATGAGTCAGTTGCCGAAGCCGCAGTGGTCGGAATGCCTCATCCAATAAAAGGGCAAGGAATATATGCTTTTGTTACCTTGATGGTGGATATTGATGGTAACGATAGTCTTATTGATGAGTTAAAATCTATGGTGGCAAAAGAAATAAGTCCAATTGCTAAACCAGATCTAATTCAATGGGCTCCAGGCCTTCCCAAAACGAGGTCAGGTAAAATTATGCGAAGAATACTTCGTAAAATTGCTGAAGGTGATTTTAAAAATCTTGGAGATGTAACAACTCTTGCAGATCCTAGTGTGGTGGAAAACCTAATCAATAATACTCAAAAGCTCTAATTAAAAGAATAATGTAACTAACGTTAATATTCCTAACATCAAGTAAAAAAGACTCATGATGGGGGCAAACTCAACATCTGCAGTTTCTGCAAGCGTTTTAAACATCCTTTCGGTCATGTCTCTAGCAACAAGCATAAAAACAACGCTAATAATATGGTAAGCAAATACTAAAAAGATAATGGTTTTTGGGTGAAACATGTAAGTGATTCCAGTGATTGCTGAAAAATAAATTTCTATTGCAAGAAAAGTCTTGAAAGGTGCATTACCTCTGAGCCAATTAACAAAGCTTATATTTTTTTGAATTGCATAAAAAAAACTAATAGCTAGAAAGAGATAGTGAGTGCTTAGCAAGCTAATTAACATATTTAGACAAGGACCCAGTTTTCTTGATCTTTGTTAACTATGCCGTCCTTTTCAAGTTTGCGTAGGTGGGCTTCAAGACTTCTAATAGCTAGTGGAAATAACCTTCTATCAACATCATCGTATACCAATGGCAGAAGCTCTTCGATTTTAAAAACCCCAGAACTCTTCATTTTTTCTAAAACTTTTCTCTCTCTTTGCATACGATGATTTATGATCCAATCTATAACTTGAAAAGGGTTATCCATAAACTCTCCATGACCTGGCCCAATCTTATCAAATACATAACCTTTTAGTAACTCAAGGGAATCAATGTAAGCAGACATGTCTCCATCTGGAGGCGCTATGACAACCGTTGATCCATTCATAATATGATCACCGGTAAGAATGCAGCTTGATTCTTTTACTAGAAAGCATAAATGATTAGATGCATGACCAGGAGTATGAATTGTCTCAATGGTGTATTCATCTGTTTCAACAAGGTCTCCATGAAAAAGTTCTCGGATTGGTGCAAAGGTTTTATCTTGAAGGCCATCATCTTTTTGAACTCTTTGCCCAAAAACTGGAAGAGAATATTTTTTCTGTAAATAAGCCGCACCTGGAGAGTGATCTTTATGCGTATGAGTTACTAGAACCCTTTTTAAGTTTGAACCACAATCAGCAACAATTTTATCCAATCGATTTTCTTGAAGCGGACCTGGATCTACAAGCGAAATATCTTTATGACCTATTAAATAAGTATTAGTTCCAGGACCTGTAAACATGCTGGCATTTTCAGCACAAATTCTTTTAATTAGATTATCTTTCATTGTATCCCTCATCGCCTGGTAATAGGCCAACCCATTTATTATTCTCTTGATAAAATTTAGGCAAAATGGTTTGTATGGAACCGGCGGGTAAACCTTGGAAGTGCGCCATAGCTTCTGAGCTTGATGAAAAGGAGCTCAAAACTTCAAGATTCTTTATGGTTGGCATGATTATATTGAATTTACCTGCACGATGATTTTGCAGCGCATCTGTAGGTTTGATCCAAAGACTTTCAGTAAGTTCAAAACCATCATGCCATCCTTCAATTTTTTTTGGTGCAATGGTTATAAAGAATCTTGTGCTAAAACGTTTAGGTTCAATGACAGGAGTAATCCAATGTGCACAATAAGCAATATTTTCTGTTTGAATGGTAGCATCGTATTTTTTTAAAAGATCGTTGTAGCTAAGCTTGCCTTTATTCAGTAATGCTCTGTCATCAATAAGTCTGCCATTAGAGAAAGTTCCTTTCCCTAAAATAATGCCTACTTCTTCAAAACATTCTCTAGCAACTGCAACCCAATAGGCAAGTCCATCCTTCTCTAGCCCTAATAAAGCTGACGCCTCTATATCTGATAGCCCTTTGCAACGGTCATACAAGTCATGATTGTGATCTGAAGTATCTATTTTCCCTCCGGGAAAAACATAAATATCGCCAAAGGGACTTTTGGTGCTTCTTTTTACCATGAGAACTTCCAGGCACTGATTGCGATCTCTTACAAGCATAACCGTAGCAGCTGGATGAATTAACTTAGATTCCATGGTAAAGCTATTATCCTTTAGAATAAGTGCTAATGGAAATTACCAAAAACCTCAATCAAGATCTAAAAAATGCTCCGCTATGGTTCCAGGAATCAATTAATCTAAATTTTCAAATTAAAGAAACTGCGATAAATAACAAAAAAATTGTATACCAAACCCTTGGAGATTCCGCTGAGGAGGTTGTTTTGCTTCTTATTCATGGGACAGGAGCTCATAAGAATTGGTGGCGTCCATTAGGTCCGCTCTTTAATGGAAGTCACTATTTAATCATTCCAGATTTGCCTGGAATGGGGGAATCAGATTTTCATGATACCTATAGCTTTCCTCTTTTTAAAGATGGGTTAGAACAAATACTAAAAGCTGAGGATTGTCTTCATAAAAAGGTAGTGCTAATAGGTCACTCTCTAGGTGGTCATATTGCAGGGTTTATGGCAAGTGAGAATAAGAATATGTATGCAGGCATGATTATGATAGATACGCCAATTAGACCTCCCAACTATGACTACACCAGCCATAAAGCAAGTATCCCAATAAGGAAGATAAAGTACTATAAGGATAAGCTCTCAATCCTGAATAGATTTAGGTTAATGCCGCCCCAAGATTGTGAAAACTCTTGGTATTTAAGATACATTGCTGAATTCTCAGCTAAAGAGACACCTGATGGCTGGCGCTGGAGGTTTGATGACACCATATTTCAATCCTTAAATAGGCTACATGGCTACGAATTTCAATTTCACTGCCCATCGCTTTTTATAGCTGGAGGAAAAAGCGCGCTGTTAGATTCTCGGATTATGCAATACATGAGAGAAGCATTTAAAACAACTATGGACTTTGAAGTTATTAATAATGCAGCTCATCATGTCTTATTGGATGAGCCACTCTTACTTGTAGATATGATTAACGCTAAACTAAAACAATGGAAAATCCACAAAACATCTTAGCGCTATCAATGATAGTGGTTGGGGCATCTGTTTTCTTATGCCGTCATTTAGTATTAAAAGCCAAGCCTTTTATCACATCACCAAAAGTAATTAAAGTTGCTGGCATCGTAAGGTTAATCATAGGGATTGTAGTGCTTTGGTACGCACTAACTTTTGAAACGCCCTATGCCTGGATTTTAATAATTGGATTTATTGGATGTTTGCTGGTTTTTTCTGGCATTCTAATGACTTTCTTTGTCACTCTTTCAAGAAATCTGATTAATGATCATCTTGAAAGAATCATTCCTGTGGTTTCTATCTCTATTTGCTTGATTGGAGTATTTTTGCTTTGAAACAAAACTTAATTCTTGCTTTTACTATCATGCTAGCTTATGGCTGCACTCAAGAGTCTATCTCTCCATTGCAAGGTTGCGAATCCAATAATGAACTCATTGTTTACTGTGGTTTTCAAAATCCAGAAGACTTAGCTATCACCCCTGACAACAAATTCCTTATTGTCGCAGAGTTTGGGGGCATGGCACCCCTTGCTCCTATGACTTCGGGTAGTTTAAGTTTTTTTGATTTAGACAAAAAACTTAAGATTATGCCTGTAATAAAGTTTGGGCCCAACGAGTGGGGTGAGCCATCATGCCATAGAGATGCAAGTATTCCATTCGGTCCTCATGGCATTGATTTGATTAAGAGAGATGATGGAAGATTTCAGCTTGCAGTTGTAAGCCATTATCCATATGAAAGCATTGAAATGTTTCAACTGATACAAGACCAAGATTGGTACCTTGAGTGGAAAGGATGCATCAATCTAAACGAAAAATATTATTTTAATGATGTGGCTCTTGATAGAGAGGGAAATTTTTATGCAACACATATGTTTGCTAAAGATTATTCTCTTGTTAGGTTGGTATGGAATGTATTTATGAAGTCTAATACAGGCCTAGTTGCATATTGGAATAAACAAAATGGCTTCAAAGAGCTTGGTTTCACTGCTGGTTCATTTCCCAATGGCATTGCGCTTGATATGGCAAACAATAATTTGATTGTAAATTATAATTTAGGAGACAAAACTTCTCTCTATAGTCTTGAAAAACAACTAGTGATTGGTGAGTATAAACATAATTCTCCTGATAATGTTGTTATTAGAAACGGATATGTCTGGGTAACCAATCATGACCATGGGGCAATGGACACCTTTAAGTGTGGAGACAATTCAAATTGCCCACTACCCTTTTCTATTAATCAATTATCTCTCAAAAATCTTGCTCCAATAGCATCTCATTCATTTGAGAACACCAACATGGGAGTTGGTACTGTTGGCTTAGTGCATAATCATTCGATCTGGATAGGTTCATATCACTCTGACCGTCTTGCTGAAGCAAGATTGCCTTTAAGTGAATAAACTTTATACAACTGAGCAGATATTTGCTTCTGAAAAATCTTTTTTTGATAAGGGACATCCGCAGCTTGAGTTAATGTTGAATGCAGCCCATGCCTCTGCGGATTGGCTTTTAAATAACTTTCCCAAAAAAAAATTTCTTTTCCTGATTGGTCCAGGGAATAACGGCGCTGATGGCTTATATACAGCAAACATTCTGCAAAATAATGGATTGGAAGTATTGGTATTGGATGTCTTTCCAAGGAAATTAAAGTCAGACCTAAATAGTGAGGCATGGAAAAAACTGACTTTAAAAAAAATAAAATCAATGGATAAGATTTCAAAAAACACTGTGATTATTGATAGTATCTTCGGTATTGGAGGCAAAGCTAGAGCAAATAAAAAGTTGCAAAGAATTATTGAGGCGGCCAATACATTTAATCATAGAGTTGCAATTGATAGTCCCACGGGTATAGACCTGACACATGGAAGACAAGCCTTAACAATTAATTTTGAAGCGCAGATTACACTCACATTCCTTGGGCTAAAGCAAGGATTCTATCTTTGCTCTCATAACATCTTAAATACAGGTAAAATTATTCTCTTAGATTTAAATAAAACTGTTTTGAAAACCACAAAGAGCAATGCAACATTATTTGGCTTTGATGACATTGGAAAAATATTGCCTGAAAGAAAGCAGGATACTCACAAAGGGAATCATGGAAAATTAGCTATCCTCGCTGGCGATGAAGGCATGGGTGGCGCTGGTATCTTAACAGCAATGAGTGCACTGATGTCAGGAGCAGGAGTCATAAAACTATTGACTCGAAAAGCACATATTGCACCTGCTCTTGCTCAAATCCCTGAAGTAATGGTGATTGGAGGAGACAACGCCCAGGATCTTGAATTAAAGTTTGGGTGGGAAGATGTTTTAGTGGCGGGGCCTGGTTTTTTTAAAAATTATTGGTCAGAGCAAAATCTATACAAAGTATTAGCATACTCTCAAAAAAGTAAATCAAGATTAGTAATTGATGCGGGGGCATTGAGCATGTTGTCTGAAAAACCTTTTTCTAAATTTAAGCTAAACCCCAGTACGGTTTTAACCCCCCATCCTGGCGAAGCAGCAAGTTTATTAAAAACCTCATCGGAAAATATTCAAAAAAACAGAGTTGCTGCTGCTAAGAAACTTCATAAAAAGTTTGGGTGCATTATTGTTCTTAAGGGAATGCATACTGTCATAGCATTTAAAGAGAAAATATTCATTTGTGAGAATGGATCTCCCTCTCTAGCTACTCCCGGCTCTGGAGATGTGCTTACTGGAATTATTGGCTCGTTTATGGCACAAGGTTTAACCTCTGTTTCTGCAGCAAAGGCTGGAGTTGCTGTTCATGGCTTAGCAGGAGAGATTCTTGCAGATGAAGTCGGTAGTATTGGCATAACCGCACAAGATATTATTAGCACAATTAGAAGCTTAATTAATTAAATTGATTATTTATCTACCTAGTGAAAATGAAACACATGGCATGGGTGTAAAGTTGGCTAATTTTATACAAGAAAATAATGCAAGCCTCGAAATTCATTTGATAGGAGATTTAGGTGCTGGCAAAACTACGCTTGCTAGGGGATTAATAGAGGGTATGGGTTGGAGAAATGCTGTTAAAAGTCCAACTTATACTTTATGTGAAGAGTATGATTTAGATCATTTTTTTATCATACATTGTGATCTATACCGATTAAATACTTTAGAAGATCTAGAATTATTAGATCTTGATCGCCAGATTTTTAAAACTAAAATTTTATTAGTTGAATGGCCAGATAGATTGCCTCTGGTTAGAAATCCCGACATTGAGATGCGGTTAATTCATTGTGACAAAGGGAGAAAAATAGAGTGCAATGTCTTGAGTGAACATAGCGGACTTAAGGAATCTTTTCTATGAATTTAGCATCTAAAACTCTATTAGCTTTCTTGTTGTTCGGATTACCCATGGTTCATGCCACCAGTGTTAGTTTTAAAGAGTCTTCAGTTACTCCTGAGGGCGATATAAGGTTAGTCTTTGCAATGGATAAAGTTTCGCTAGTTAATGCTTATGCTTTAGATGACCCTTCGCGAATAGTTATAGACCTTAAAGATGTCATGTTAGGTGAAATGAAGACAGTCACAATTGGTCCAGTGCAGTCTCTAAGAGGCATCCAAGAGCCAGATTTAACTAGGGTGGTTATTGATCTAAATAGATCAGTTTATTGGAAAAAGCCCTGGCAAGTTAAAACGCAAGAAGGTGTGCTGCTGATTTTAGAAATGAAGAATAATCAAAGTTCTGCTAAAAATATCAGGGATATCTTAGTAGCCATTGATGCCGGACATGGAGGAAAAGATCCGGGTGCAGTTGGTAAAAATATTCTAGAGAAAGATGTTACGCGCATGATAGCTACAGAATTAGAGCGTACACTCAGAGACACGCAAGGTTACCAGCCCATCATGATTCGAACAGGAGATAATTTTGTAAATCTTGATGATAGATATCAGATTGCACGTGAAAAAGGAGCAGATTTATTTGTGTCTATCCATGCAGATGGCTTTAGGCTGAGTTCAGTTAAGGGAGCATCGGTATTTGTATGGTCTGAAGAAGCTTCTTCAATTACTGCAGATAACCTCTCTAAAAAAGTTTTAGCTGAGGATCCGGCTGTTAGATCCAAAATCGGCAAACTAGATATCAGAGACTTTGATGAGGATGCTGCCAGAGCTCTCTATGAAATAGCCTATGAAGCAAAAATTGAGAATAGCACTATCTTGGCAAATCATATTCTTAAATATCTAAAGGCTGATCCATTTACAAAGATGCACAAAGACCAGGTTGAATATGCTGATTTTAGAGTTCTTAAATCTGTGGACATCCCCTCTGTGCTTGTCGAATCTGGTTTTATCTCGAATCCTGACGATGCAAAAAGATTATCTGGAAAGCCAGGAAGAAGAATGATTGCAAGAGGGATCTTTTTAGGATTGCACGATTACTTTAAAGAGAAGCCCAAACCCAATACCATCATGGACAACTATCAGGGTTTTTTAGTGTATGAAGTGCAATCAGGAGACGTGCTTTCCGAAATAGCGATTCGATTTGGAGTGAGTGTTTCCGAAATTATTGAATGGAATAAATTAGGTAGTAATCCCATTTTTCCTGGCCAAGAAATTATGGTAAGGATTTAATATGAAAGAGGTTGTCGTCATCACCGGTGCAACGAATGGTATTGGTAAAGCAGCAGTTTTAGATCTTGCCAAAGATTTTCAACACATTATCTTTACATACCGAAATGAAGATCTAAAAAATCATCTTTACCTCGAGTTAAATGAAATCAATTCAGTTATCCACTTAGACTCAGTCTACTGTGACTTTTCGAGCTTTGACTCAATCAGAGAAGCTTGTGATCGTATAAAAAACTTAACTCAAAAGATTGATGTTCTAATCAATAATGCAGGGGTGGTTAATACTACCTATCACGAAACTGATGCAGGCATTGAAAATACATTTGCAGTCAATCACCTAGGTTATTTCCTATTTACTAATTTACTGGTTGGACTGGTGCCCAGTCATTCTGGAAAAATTATCAACGTTGCATCTGCAGCTCATGCTTTTGTAAAAGAAATGCAATGGAATGATTTAAATTATAAAAAAGACTTTAACATGGGCTTTAAGGCATATGGACAATCAAAGCTTGCAAATATCCTCTTTACCAAACATTTAAGCAAAAAATTATTAGCTAAAGGTATAGCTGTAAACTGCATTCATCCTGGCGGAGTAAATACTGCCTTGGGAAATCAAAATAAATCTTTGCTAGGCAGAATACTTAAGATGCTCTTAAAACCATTTTTTAGAACGCCTCTTAAAGGAGCGCAAGGCATACTTTACCTAGCGAGGATGAATGACAATTCATTAAGTGGTGAATATTTTGTAGATAGCAAAATTAAGAAGACCTCGATGGCTGCGAGGAGTGAATCCTCGCAAGAGAGATTATGGGAAGTTTCTGAGGAGATGGTAAAACAGACCTTTAATCTTTAGTGCTCAACTGGATCAATATCCCAGGTCCATTTAACCGTTCGCTTAGCAGTTTGAATATTTCTTAAAACCACATCTAAGTTTTGGCTTAGTTTATTCCGGGATAATGCCTGAATAATAATTTGGTGGAAATAATTGCCTCCTTTCTTCGCTGTAACTGCAGGCATTGGTCCGAAAATTTCAGCTTCTTTGAACTCTATAGATGCAAGGCTATTCAAAGCATCCATATTCTTCTTAATACTTCTCGAATGACATCTAATCACCGCTTGATAAGAATAAGGAGGCAGTTTTGATCTTTCCCTGTCCTCAAGAATTGTTTTAGCAAACATATCATATTTTCCATTTTTGAGAACTCCCAACAGAGGATGGTTTGGGTAACTGGTTTGCAATAATACTTCTGCGGGAGTATTCTCTCGGCCTGCCCTTCCAGCAACCTGAATAATTTGTTGTCCTAGATCCTCCAAGGCAAATGGATCCAAGCTAATTAAACTTTGATCTAAGTTCACAATCACTACCAAAGCCAAATTTGGGAAATGGTGTCCTTTGGTGAGCATTTTGGTTCCTATTAAAATAGATTTTTGGTTCTGGTTGATTTCCTCCATTAAATTTTGCATAGATCCTACTTTTCTGGTCGTGTCCCTATCTACTCTTATTATTTTTGTATCAAAAAATCTTGCTTCTAAGACATGCTCAATCTTTTCAGTGCCCTCCCCAGTCATGATAAGAGAAATTTCATTGCATGCTGGACAGTGTTTTGGAATGGCGTATTTAGATTCGCATCTATGACATATCATGCGTTTTTCTAACTGATGAAAAACTAGATTAGATTCACAATTATTGCATTGAGCAATCCAGCCACATTCAGAGCATAAAAATTTAGGAGCATACCCTCTTCTATTTAAGAAAATTAAAGCCTGTCTTTTCTGTTTTAATACTCTTTCTATTGCATCAAAAGCCTGTTGACTTAAGCCAGCCTCCGATTTGCTTAATGCCATATCTATAATAGTAAAGCTGGGAGGATTGCCAGAAGTAATCCTTTCCTTTAGATAGCTAACACTATATCGAGAATCATTTATAGATCTTATGGTTTGAAATGATGGTGTGGCGCTACCTAGCAAAATTGGAATATCCAACATTTGTGCTCTTTTGATTAATAAGTCCCTTGCAGAAAATCTAAATCCCTCATGTTGCTTATACGATTTATCATGCTCTTCATCAATAATAAACATTCCGGGGTTTTTAATAGGGAGTAAAATCGAAGATCTTGTTCCTATGATTACTCTGGCAGCACCATTTGCTGCAGAATTCCAGACTTTCATTCTTTCCTTGGGAGTCATTGCTGAATGATAGGCATAACAAACATTCCCAAATCTATCTCTAAAACGTTTGAGTGTTTGCGGTACCAAAGATATCTCAGGAACAAGTACTAATACTGATTTATCATTACGAAGCATTTTCTCAATAGCTTGGAGATATACTTCAGTCTTCCCAGAGCCTGTAACGCCCTGTAATACATGGACATTAAAACTATCTAATGCCTGAATATCTTTTAATGCTTTTTGCTGTTCGTTTGAGAGCAACAAGGTTGGCTCATGAATTAAAAAATTACCAATACTTTCTTTTTCAAAGGGATGCTGGCCTTCCATCTTCTTTAAGTATGCAGGAATGAATGCATGGATAACTTCACCCATGGGATATTTATAGTAGTCTGCTGACCAATTCAAAAGCTTAAGTTGATGTTTTGAAAACAAGGGCTCGTTATCAAGGATTCTTATTATTGGATTGGTTTTAAAAGCAGGCTGAGAAGTTCTTTTTACAACTATGCCAAGAATCTCTTTCTTACCAAATAAAATTCTTACTCGAGAGCCAATTTTAACGAGTTGAGGACCCTCGTAGGTATAAAGTTGTGCTAATGGGCGGTTGATGGCGACATCATAAAAAAAATTTTTCACAGGTATTTGTAAAAAGCAGTTACTTTGGTATAGTGCTCCTCCTTAAAACTAATTTTATTATGAAAACTGGTATACATCCGAACTATCAAGAAATAAAAGCAACATGTAGCTGTGGCAATTCTTTTTCGGTGATGACTACCCTCAAAGAAAACCTTGCCTTAGATGTATGTTCTAAGTGCCATCCTTTCTATACTGGTAAGCAAAAAATCTTAGATACGGGTGGAAGAGTTCAAAGATTTAAAGATAGATTTGAGAAAAAATAATATTTTTTATTGTTTTTTCAAAAAAAGTAGCTAAATGCTGCTTTTTTTTTGCCTTTATTCTTGCGTTGCGCTATAACTATTGAGTATAGCAAGGATTAATTATGGCCAAGTCTTTAAAGTTTCTTTCCCTACCCGTTTTTTTAACATTTTTTTTAGTAAGTTGTTCGTCAGAATATAGCTCTGATGGCGAACTAGATCTCTCTAAAAGAACTTTTTATAACGAGTTTATGGCTTGTACTGCTGGTCCTGACTACTCACCAGCTTCTATGACAAAAATGATTGCTGACTGGCACAAGCTGATCTCAACAGAAGATTTGATGGGAGCTTGGGGATACGTCCCGACTTCTGAGGACATGAGTAATGGTTGGTGGGAACTGCAATGGACTTCCAAAGAAGCAGCAGATATGGCTTGGGTAGCATGGTTAGCAAATGAAGCTGCAGATGAATGGACACAAAAATATTCATCTGTTTTGCAATGTAATAATGAGGGAAGAGGAAAATTCACTGGAGTATTTCCAATTGAAGCGGAAGAATTCGGTGCATTGCCCAGCTCAGGTTATTTCTTGGCTGCTGCTTGGTTATGTAAGTTTAACGAAGGATCTGGATACACTGATGCTGTATCATTTTTACCAGGCTTTACTTCTGCTGTTAGATCTAGCGAAGGCTATGCTGGTACCTCGTATCATTTTGGAAATTACTTTTCTATAAATAACCCTGATGCTGATTTCCTATGGGTAGACTTTGCTAATTCAAGAGAATCCATGGATCAAGCTATTGCAGCTTTTGCAACAGATGTTGAACCAACTCAATTTCCAATTTTCAGTGAATTTGCTACTTGTGGTGATGCCCCAGACGTCTATGATGGCTGGACACTTTATGACAGCGAAAATAAGGCATACATGCCCTCATTTGAATAGCATTTAATTAATTACTCTTTAAGCTTTTTTGTCTATTGTTGCCAAAACAAATAAGCCAGCAATTATTCCAAGATTCTTAATAAAGTTCTGTGCCTCATGTGCTTGGGATGGATCGCCTGTTAAATTCCAAAAGTCATGAATGAATATATTTATAAATATTGTTAGTCCAACTAGCAAAAGAGAAGAAATCCTGAGATTTTGTCCAATAATTAAAAAAAATCCAGCCAACACTTGGACAATGATAGTAATTGGTAAGAGGACACTGCTTAATGGTACGCCCTTGGATATCATTAAAGATAGTGTGTCGAAATAAGTTGGGACTTTAAGGGCTCCAAATACTAAGAAATATAATCCAAGCAATGTTCTACCAACTAAAAAATAAACATTGTCATACTTTTTTAACCAATCCATGTTTGCATTCCTTAAAATGTGACTATCTATAACTTAACATAAGCTGCACTATGCAAAACCTTAAATTTTTAACACTGCTCTTCTCAATCATGTGTTTTGGAGCTTACTTTCTAATAGGGAGCAAGGTTGATGAAAGCGGGATTTTAAATGAACCGTTTGCCTTATTACCATTAGGTTATGTGTTTGGAATAATTGGCGCTGTTTGGTTAATAGTTTCGGGTATTTTTTCAAAATAAGTTATTCTTTTCCTGAGCTCCCAAAGCCACCTTCTCCTCTAGCTGTCTCTTCAAAAGAATCAACTTTTTTAAAATTAACCTGTTCAACAGGCACAAATATCATCTGGGCAATTCTATCTCCTGGCTGTATTTCAAATGGGTCTTCAGATCTATTCCATAAAGGTACCTTTAGCTCTCCTTGATAATCTGAGTCAATAAGCCCTACTAGGTTGCCAAGGACAATTCCATGTTTAAATCCTAATCCAGATCTAGGCAGCACAAGAGCTGCAAGCGATGGATCTTTAATATGGATAGCTATCCCTAAAGGCATCAAAAAATTCTGATTAGGTTCTAAAATTAATACCTCATCCATGCAGGCTCTTAAATCTAACCCCGCTGAACCTGGTGTGCTATAGCTGGGTAGATCGATCAAGTCTTCAATTAGTGGATTGAGGATCTTAAGTTCAATTTCACGCATAATCTTTTGGTATGTAAAAGTTTACTAGTGTATGTGAAACATTCCTGATATCAACCCATGAAGTAGTAAGCTGTATTTCAGCTAGCGCACAAGTGGGAAATTTATCAATGCGGCTTCCTGTAAGAATCTCGGTAAGGTAATGCATTGAAGGATTATGTCCAACTAATAGAATAGTTTCCTTATTCTCTTGGATTTCCAATAAATTCAATAGCGTTTCAACAGAAGCGTGATATATGAGATCTTTAATATTAATGATGTCATCCGAAAAATGTTTACCGGCAAGCTCAAGTGTCTCAAGCGTTCTATGGCTAGAGCTCACTAATACAGTATCTGGATAAATGCCTTTCTTAATCAAGAAACCTGATAATTCAATAGCATTTTGAATGCCGCGATTGTTAAGCGGTCTTTGAAAATCTGAAAGATTGGGATTATCCCAAGATGATTTTGCATGCCTTAATAAAAATAGTGTTTTCAGATTAAATTCCTACTTGCCTTGCAGGTTCCATTACTTTAAAATCGTGCCCCTATGAGTAAAGTATGTCAAGTTACAGGGAAAATGCCGCTAACAGGTAATCACGTTTCCCATGCTAAAAACAGAGTTAAAAGAAGATTTTTGCCAAATCTTCATACCCATAAGTTTTGGGTTGAGTCTGAGAGCCGTTTCATAACCTTAAAAGTATCTGCTAACGGCATGCGTATCATTGATAAGAAAGGCATCTCTGCTGTTCTTAAAGACATTAGAGCAAGAGGCGATAAAGTTTAAGTTTAGTAGACTACTGCTTCTTCAAATTTTACCGGCCCACCAAGCATAGTTCTATCGCTCCTAACCTCGGAACCATCTTCATTTGTAATACCATATTTATTGCCAAGCTCAGCAATAATTAAAGTTTCGCCTGTAGACGCATGTCTTTCATCATCTTCATAAAAAGCATGAATTACTTTGCCTGCAAAAGTCTGACTAGCTGCTCCTTTTAAGAATTGAGCATATTGCTCTCCGTGCATTTCACTTACTTTTTGAGTTTTTTCATCCTTAACAATCCCAGACCACATGGAGACAGCGGTGACTCCAAGTTCTTTTAGATCATATGCCATATCAAATGCCATCTTATCAATTCCAGCTTTTTGAGATCCATAAATTGGGCCATGCATATAGCATCTTGCACCATGTGATGAAATATGGACTATGAGTCCTGATTGGTGCTTTATCATTAATGGAGCTAGCGCATGGGTGAGAAGATAGTTTGAACGCAAACCAACCTCAATAATAGACCATAGCTTAGTTGATTTCTCCCAAAAAGGTTTTGGCTCAACCAAATCATCGTGTATCTGGCATGCTGCATGCACCAAAATGTCAAGCCTGCCAAATTTAGTGTCTATATAATTTGCTAGCTGAATTATTTCTGAGTGAGAATTAAGGTCTATGGAATATGGCACTGCATGAGCGCCTAAGTCATTTAGGACATTGCAGGTTTCTTCTGCGCTACTTGAGATCTCAAATCCAAACTGCTTTACCTTGGTGCCCTTGGCAATACTTCTTGCAGCACAAATAACAGTATCGCCTTTTCTAGCTATACCCTCTGCAATACCCTTGCCTACTCCCCTGCTAGCACCAGTAATTAAAATAATTCTTCCATGACTCATTTGCTGTAACCTCTCCTGTAAAATTATATCTTATGATATATCTGGCTTCTCAATCTCCAAGAAGGTCTCAAATCCTGCAAGATGCTAATATTTCCTTTGAAATTTTGATTTCAAGTGCAGAAGAGGAATTCAATGATGCTCATTCTGTAGCCGATAATGCTAAAAGACTTGCATTAGTCAAAGCAAAAGCAGCTCTGGAAAAGATTGAAAGAGAAAGCAGGCAATATTTGCCAATACTGTCAGCTGATACGATTGTGGCTGTTGATGGTAATATGCTTGGAAAACCGAAAGATGCTGCAGAGGCTCGAGATATGCTTAAGTTACTTTCAAATAGACAGCATTCAGTGGTTACAGGGGTTGCATTAGTTGATAGAGAAAAGAAATTTCACACTATTTCAGTCGAGACCTTGCTGTACTTTAAAAAACTAGAGGAACAAGAAATTGAAAACTATATAAGTACCAATGAACCGTATGACAAAGCAGGTGGAATATCTAGCCAAGGAGGAGCAAAAAAATTTATTACCAAAGTAATCGGCAGTAGATCAAATGTGCTTGGATTGCCCTTGGAGGAATCTCTGGATTTGTTAAAAAGAGCAAAGGTTTGCAGTTAATCGTAATTAGTTTTACGCGCCAACAAAACAGCATCTCTTTGCAAGGCTCCAAGCTGCTTTGCATTCAAATCATCTTCTTTAAAACTTCCCCAAGATTCTAAAATAGGATGGATTTTTGTTCCCTTAACTACAGGATACTCAAGATTGAGATAGGCATATTTTTCTTGCGCCCATTCGGAGGTTAGCCACTCAAGAAGGTTGATCGCTGCTTCAGACTTTTTACTGTATCTCACTAAGCCGCCTCCAGAAATATTTACATGCACACCAGTGGAGCCTTGATTGGCCCAAACAAGGTTGAGATTTGTGCCTTCATCATCTACTAATAACCTTCCTAGATAATATGAATTAACAATCGTTGCATCGCATTGCCCAGCTTGCACAGCTTTTAATGCAAGAGTATCGCTTGAAAATACTTTTGTAGATAAGTTATTTACCCAGCCTCTCACAACTTTTATTGCCTGATCCTCTCCAATATTTGATATAAGACTTGCAATAAGAGATTGGTTATAAACCTTTTGAGAGGTTCTAAGACAAAGCCTATTTTTCCATTTCTCTGAGGATAAATCTTCGTATGTTTCTGGAGATTCTATAAGGCCGATATCATTAACAACAATCGTTCTTAAGCGCTTGGATAAACCAAACCATTGGTTGTCTGGATCTCTTAAATAATTTGGAATCCTTCTATCCAGAAGCTCAGAATCAACTTGAGCAAGTATACCTTTTTCAGCAGCTTGCCATAAAACTCCAGCATCCACTGTGATGAAAAGATCGGCGGCGGTTGTTTCTCCTTCAGAGTTTATGCGTTCTAAGAGCTGCTGAGCATCTCCGGAAAGAAGCACAATTTTAATTCCAGTTTCTTTGGTGTATTGTTCAAACAGTGGCTCTATTAGCTGAGGCTGTCTGGAGGTATAAACCACTAAACTCTCTGGATTTGATTTGTCAGAACAACCAGTAATAGCAAGTAAAAAAGAAATAAGTAATAACTTTTGCATAATTCTTAATTTTACTCTAGATATCAAAAATGCCTTCTGCACTTTTAATAAAAAATTTCTTGAGAGGGTTAATGTTATTTACCAGTGAAAAACCTGAATTTCGAATGACTCTTATGTAGATATTATCGCTTTGAAAAAGAGCATGAATTCTATGAATGCCTTTAATCATAGAGTCATTAAGAAGCTTTCTTTTAATTTCATATCTTTTTAATACCTTACTCGATCCAATATCTATTCCTTCATTCCTTGCTTTGTTAATTTCTGAATAAAGAGCATAGCAATCAGCCAGACCAAGATTAAGTCCCTGACCTGCCATAGGATGAATAACATGAGCAGCATCTCCAATCAAACAAGATCTGTTGGTGAAATACTTAGTGGCTATAAATTTCTTAAGGGAAAAAGTTTCAATGTCTGAATCAATCAAAAGCTTTGCGCCTAACACATCCTCAATTTTTGTAAGGTTTGTGTTCACATAATCTATTGGGCTATCCTCTGGTGCTTCAAGAGACCAAACTACCGAAAATGTATTAAGCTTTGACTTAGTGATTTTGTGAATAGGCATTAGCGCAAAAATATCCTTGTTATAAAATACCTGGGTGGCCCTAGTAGGCAGAAGTTGGCTGCTGGAAATTAAAAAAGTTGCAGCCAATTGCTCGTATTCATCTGGAGCACTTAAGCTAAATAAGTTCTTAATAGGCAAAGGCTTTGAGTTACTGGCTATTAACAATTTTGCATCCAGAGTATCACCACTAAGTAACTCAATAGAAATAGTGTCGGATGTAGAATGTATGTTCTTAGAAATATAGTCTGTACTAAGATGATTTATTTTCGTATTTAGTTTTTGAATAAGTTCAGAATAGTAAACGGTAAAAGCTAGCTCGCTTTGCTCAATATCTTTTGCATCAAATTCAATCTTCCCTGTACCTACCGCATCTCTGACTAGCATGCTTTTAATAGGGCAAGCTTGTATATCAATGCCCAAAGACTTAAAAAGCTTCATGGATTGCAAATTGAGTGTAACAGTTCGAAGAGAGTGGTTTAATTTAGCTGACTGATTATCAATAATTTTGACTTTCAAGCCTGCTTGTTCCAGCAATAATGCAATTACAGCGCTATTAATCCCACTGCCTGAAATTACTGCATCGAGCATGACTAACCAGCCATAAGAGCTTCAATATCATAGGTCTCTACTGGAGCGCTTGCTGTAAGATTTTCGTTTCCTTGAGCTGTGACGAGAATATTATCTTCGATTCTTACTCCAATTCCTTTCCATTTATCTTCTACACTAGCTTTATTTGAAATATAGATACCTGGCTCAATGGTTTGAACCATTCCAGCTTGGTAGTTGGTAAAATTAGTGCCATCAGAATAAGCACCCACGTCGTGAGTATCTAGTCCGATCCAATGGCCAATCTTATGCATATAAAAGGCTTTATGTGCACCTTGTTCAATCAGATCTTCGGTATTGCCTTTAAGTATCCCTAAATCAATTAACCCCTCTGTTACGACTCTCTCAGAGATCTCTTGAGGTTGCATAATATGATTTCCAACTTTAACTGCAGCTATAGATTCTTTTTGAGCCTGCAGGACTATGTCATAAATGGCGCGTTGTTCAGAGCTAAACTTTCCATTAACAGGAAAAGTTCTAGTGATATCTGAGGCATAATAATGATATTCGCCCCCAGCATCTACAAGGACAAGATCTCCATCTTTTAGTATTTGATCATTTTCAACATAGTGCAAAATACATGCATGCTCTCCTCCAGCCACAATGGGAGTATAAGCAGGAAAGCGAGAACCATGCTCAGCAAACTTATATAAGTAATATGCCTCCAAAGTCTGTTCGTTCATTCCTGGACTTACAAATTGCATTGCAGCCTTGTGAGCTTGTGCTGATATTTCGCAGCCTCTCCTCATTAATTTTATTTCAGATTCTGATTTAACTCTCCTAGCATTAGAAAGTATTGGTGCAGCATCAAAATGCTCAATGGCAGCAGTATGGCGATCTTTAAGTCTAGCTTGCTTAACCCAACCAGATACTCTTTTAGAAAATTCTTCCTTATAGCCTATCAATGAGTAAACTTTATTAGCTCCTGAGAGCAACCCAGGAATCTGTTTATCAGCATCAAAATTATTAAAGCCCTTATCGAAACCATGGTCTTTCTCTGCTCCGATAGGACCAGCTCGATAACCATCCCACAACTCAGAATGCTCATCTTTTGGTGGAACAAATAAATATGATGTCAGTTTTCCAAATCCATCTGTCTTCAATAAAATAATCGAATCAGATTCATTGAAACCAGAAAGATACCAAAAATAACTGTCCTGTCTAAAAGGATAAGTATGGTGAATATTTCTTGAAACATGGTTATTGCTTGCGATTAGCAAACAAGAATTTGCTCCAAGGAGGTTAGCTATTTCTTGACGTCGATTAATAAACATACTATTCATGAACGCATTTTACTCCTTAAATAGCAAACTTCCCTAAATTCGTTAGAAGAATTAAACTAAGTTATGGCAATGCATGATGCAATTAAAACCCTTGCTGAGCAATTAAAAAAGCTGATAAATCGCTTTGAAGAGCAAAAGGGTATTATAAACACCTATATAGAAAAAGAGAGAGAGTGGAAAGCTATTAAGATTGAACAACATAACAAAATAGAAGCCCTCAATCGACAAATACAAGAGTTAAACGAAAACCTAAATAATGAGCAATAAAGAGATCCTGTCATTGAGGATAACCGGGCGAGACATATCTATTGCTTGTCCTCCAGAAGAAAAAGAAGCTTTAATCAAAGCTGCGAACTACCTTAATGAAAAGATTGATGGTATTCCTAATAAACAAAATAACTTGATACTAGCTGCTTTGGCTCTTGCTCATGAAAGTCTTGGTAGCACAAGTAGAGATGAACTTTCAGATGAAGTGGTGAATACAATAGATAGCTTTAATGAGCAAATTAAAAAAATCTTAAGCTAGCAATTTTTTATCATATAATTATTTTGTCTGGTTCATTTGCAAGTGCATCATACATTTTTGAACCTATAATTAAATTAACGGCGATGATCCACTTTCGTTGGTGTGCAATACCGCAAGGGAAGCCTGAAACGATAAGATTGTTGCCACCTGGACGTAGGGTTCGGGAAAAGTGCGCTTGCGGTGAATTGGATTTTTGGCCTCTGCAGTATGATTAAATCTTCTTTCAGAAAATCAATCTTACGGCGGAGGCTTGCTCTTCCTAAGTCCATAGTAAGCAGTCTCAGTGAAAGAATTCAAACAACCCTTATAGAGTCAGAGTATTTTCAGAAAGCAAAATCGATTGCTATCTACTCTCCTATTAAAAATGAAGTAAAGACAGATTTAATTATTGAAACTTCGATTTCTAAAAATAAAGATGTTTTTTTGCCTAGGATTGATAAAAAACATTTAAGTTTTGTTTCCTTTTTGCCAGAGTCTAAATTGACAGAAAATAAATTTAGTATTCCTGAGGTCGCAAATCCAAAAGCTTCTCTTGCTAACCAATTTGATTTAATAATTTGTCCTGGGGTATGTTTCGATGGTAAAAAAAATAGAATCGGTTATGGCGGAGGTTACTATGATCGTTTTCTTTCGCTGGCTTCATACAATCACTTAGGAATGATAGCCTTTGATATGCAAAGAATAGAAATAATTGAGCCCGAGGAACATGACGTACCTATGGAATTTATTATTACAGAGAGCGGATTTTTAAATTAGTTTTGAAAAACTTGCAATGTCTTTAGCAAGCACCTCAGGGTTTTCGAGAGCAGCAAAATGTCCGCCAGCTGCTCTAGTCCATTGAACAATGTTATAAATTGGTTCAGCCCACGCTCTGGGTGGCCTAGCAATTTCATTATCAAAAAGAATACAGCCTGTGGGTTGGGCTACTGGGTTTAGAGAAAAACCAATCATCCCATTTTCATGATACAACCGCATTGAGGAAGTGATAGATTCTGTGAACCAATACAGAGATACAATATCAAGCACCTCATCTTTAGAAATCACAAGCTTGTTAACGCTGTCATTGGTCCAAGCTTGAAACTTTTCTACAATCCAGCCAGCAAGGCCAACGGGAGAGTCATGCAAACCATATCCTAGAGATTGAGGTTTTGTATTTTGGATTAAATAATAGCCATAACCTTTTTCTTGATACTTTTTGAAATTTTCCATTCCTTCTATTTCATCTTGAGTTAATCCATCCATTGAGTCAGTATTTTCAGGAGGAAAAGCCAGAACTAAATTAAGATGCAAGCCTATGCAGTGCCCTGGGAAGAGTTCAGCCATCCACTTGGTTACTGTCGCGCCCCAATCACCGCCTTGTGCTATGTATTTCTCATAGCCAAGGGCCATCATGAGTTCATGATTAAGTTTTGCAATTGCTTCGGAATTCATACCATGGCTAGTTGGCTTATCAGAAAAACCATAGCCAGGCATAGATGGACAAACCACATGAAACGTTTGACCATTAATGCCATGATTGAGCAAAGGTATTATTTTTAAAAACTCCTGGACGCTCCCTGGCCACCCATGAGCCATGATTAAAGGAATCGCGTTGGGATCATTGGATTTACTATGCAAGAAATGCAAATGAAGTCCCATGGCTGTCTTAAATTTAAAGCTGCCAACCTCATTTAATGCTTGCTCAGCCTTTCTCCAATCATATTGATCAGCCCAATAATTAACCAACCCTTGAAGAAAATTAAGGCCAGTTCCAAGCGACCAACGCTCATCATTTATCTCATCTGGCCACCTAGTTAAAGCAATTTTTTCTTTTAAAAAATCAATTTCTTTGCTCGGAATATTAATCTTAAAGTCATAAATATTACTCATTGCAAGAAAGTTTTGTAGGCTGAATTTGATGTCTCCTCATAAAATTCATAATCAAGTTCTTTGAGGTGATCATTAAGAGATTTGCTTGAAGACTTATGATCCTGAATACCTATCAAAACATTGGCAAATGCTGCGCCTAAATTCCTGTAGTGAAACAATGAAATATTCCATCCATTTCCAAATGCTCTTAGGAAATTTAGGAGCGCTTCAGGCTTTACGGGAAATTCACATCTAAATATTCTTTCGGACAATTCAGAGTTTGTTTTAGGAGAGCGTCCCCCAACCATATGCCGAAGATGATCTCTAGAAATTTTATTGAGAGTAAGATCTTGAAATGTATATTTTTTAGCTTCTAGTTTGGAGCAAATTTCTTTAAAACGACCTTCGTTTTCAATTCGAATTCCAACAAGAACATAGGCATCGCTTGCATCTGAAATTCTATAATTAAATTCAGTGATAAGTGACTTGCCAAACATGCTGCAAAGTTTTTTAAAACTCCCTGGTTTTTCTGGGATTTTAATACTTAAAAGCTTTTCTCTGTTCTCTCCAACTTCAGAGCGCTCAACTATATAACTCAATCTTTCAAAGTTAACATTTGCTCCACTTGAGATAGCAAGCAGCTTTTTCCCCTGAATCTTAGCTGCATACTGTTTTAACCCCGCCAAGGCTAATGCGCCTGCAGGCTCAGAAATAACTCTGGTATCTTCAAAAATATCTTTGACAGCGGCACAAAGTTCATCATTCGTAACTGTAATCACGCCATCAACTGTTTCTTTAATGATCTCAAATGTGTTTTTACCTACTTGTTCTACAGCCACTCCATCGGCAAAGGAACCAACTTGGCTCAATCTCACTCTCTTGCCAAATTTTATTGCCTCGGTTAGGCAAGCGCTGTCATCGACCTCAACCCCATATATTTTTGTGGTTGGAGAGAAGGCAGACACATAAGCTGCAATGCCAGCAAGAATACCACCTCCCCCAACAGGGACAAATACCGCATCGAATACATGTTTATCTTCCACAATCTCTTTGCCAATGGTGCCTTGACCAGCAATCGTATAAATATCATCAAAAGCATCAATAAATTCCTTTGATTTAGCAGCTGCAAGCGATTTAGCTTTCCTTAATGCTTGATTATAGTTATCTCCATGAAGAACTACCTTTGCTCCAAAATTTTTTACCGCTTTTATCTTTAGCTCTGGAGCAGTTACTGGCATAACTATTTCACAAGCTATCCTTAATCTTTTGCAAGCATTTGCAACCCCTTGAGCATGGTTACCTGCAGATGCAGCTATTACTCCTTTTTTCTTCTGTGCTGGACTTAGGTTAGAAATCTTATTGTATGCGCCTCTATTTTTAAATGAAAAAATGGGCTGGAGATCTTCTCTTTTCAAGAAAATATCATTTTCTAGTTTTATCGATAAATTATTAGCAAAAGTTATAGGCGTTTTGATGGCAACATCATAGACATTAGCGCTTTCAATTAGTTTTATGCATTTATCAGCATGATGGCGCGTTAATATTTTTTTTATCTTATGTCGCATAAATCACCTTTATAACATTATAAGATATTAATAGAATAGAAATATGACAGCATTGAAAGAAGCGGCAGCAAAAAAAGCTCTTGATTATATCTTACCAAATTTGGAGCCTGAAACAGTAATAGGAATCGGCACTGGCTCAACCTCAGAAATTTTTATAGATTTGTTGGCTACCCACAAAAATTTATTTAAAGGAACGGTTTCAAGCTCTAAGAGATCAACAAAAAGATTAGAAGGCGTTGGTATTAAGGTCTTTGATGTCAACGAGGTAAATGATGTTGCGTATTATGTGGATGGCGCCGATGAATGCGATAGTAATCATAACCTTATCAAAGGCGGCGGAGGCGCGCATACTAAAGAAAAAATCTTAGCAAACATTGCTAAAGAATTTTTATGCATTATTGATTCCAGCAAGCTTGTAAGTAAACTTGGTGCTTTTGGCGTACCAATTGAAGTATTTCATGAGGCTAGAAGCTTTGCATCAAGAGAGATAATTAAACTTGGAGGAACGCCAGAATTAAGATTAGGAGTTGTAACTGAAAGCAATAATCCTATTGTTGACATTAAAAATTTAGTTATCAATGATCCAATTATTATGGAAGCATCAATTAATAAAATACCTGGTGTAGTTGATAATGGTATTTTTGCAATTCGTAAACCTAATAAGGTCTTTGTTGGAGAATAGTTTATTTAAAAAAGATGTTTAATTACGTGCTATAGGATTTCTTCGATAGCATTTGTCAGCTCAATTGATTCAGGTTCAACTTTGTGATGAAACCAAGAAACCTTGCCATCTTTGCTTATTAAATACTTGTTGAAATTCCATTTTGGTTCATTGCCAGTAATATCTGAAAGATATTTAAATAATTCAATGGCATTTTTACCCTTAACATTAGAAGTAGCGAACATTGGAAATGTCACGCCAAACTCAGTACTGCAAAAGTCAGCGACTTCTGATTCATCTGAATATTCTTGAAAGAAAAAATCTCTTGAAGGAACACCAATAACTGTAAAACCCTTATCTTTATACTTAGAATAAATTTTTTGTAAGCCTTCATATTGAGGGGTATAGCCACATTTACTTGCAACATTAACAACTAGAACCGTTTGATTAGAAAACTCGCATAAAGATTGAGTTTCATCAGAGTCTAATTTTCTTAAGGTAAAATCTAATGCTTCATTACATGCAAATATATATCCACCAAGAATAAGAAACAAAAAAAGAGAAAGTTTATTCACGATGTGTGAATTTTAAACTGCTGGAGCAACAGCGTAAACAGTAGAAATAAAGATAGAGACTAATACCAATAATTCAAAATTTTCTTGTAATTTATTTAAATTCATAACTATAAAAATGGAGAGCCTAAAAAGGCTCTCCTAACTGTTTCCAGAAATATCAGCAATTCATAGGGGGAGAGGAGTGCTGACAAGTATTATTATATATATTTATATATATATATCAATATAAATGATATATTTTTTTAAATAATTTATATATATAAGTAATTCTAATATCTAGATGAATAAGCTTAATTTAAAACATGTTATTTCTAAACATGTATAATTATTTCTTCTAAATAGGAATAATATGAAGGGCCAAGTCAATTATAAAGTTATAGATAATATTGCAATACTCGAGGTAGATAACCCCCCAGTAAACCCATTAAGTAGCGGGGTCAGAGTAGGTCTTGTTGATAATATCAAGAAAGCTAATGAAGATCGCGATATAAAAGGAATTATTTTAAAAGGAGCAGGAAACGCATTTATTGCTGGTGCTGACATATCTGAATTTGGGCAAAAAATGGAGGGTCCAGACCTTCATAGTGCACTAAGAGACTTGGAGTTTAGTAACAAGCCAGTAGTTGCAGCCATAAATGGCCCTGCACTTGGTGGAGGATTAGAGACTGCACTATGCTGTAATTATAGAATATCAACAAAAGTTTCTATTTTAGGTCTACCAGAAGTGAATTTGGGTCTCTTGCCTGGTGCAGGGGGCACTCAAAGACTACCGAGAGTTGTTGGACCAGCTCAAGCTTTAAAAATGATGATCTCTGGAACTCCAATTAATGCTAAAAAAGCTTTAGAAATGGGCGTTATAGATCATATTTCTGAAAATGATCTTATCGAAGATGCCCTTGCATTTATTAAGGAAAAGATTTCAGTTACTGATATCCATCCGAAAGTTAGAGATTTAAATGAAAAAGTTATCGAAGCAAGAGGAAATGGCAATATCTTAACTGAAGCAAGGGCATTAGCCAGTAAAATGCGTAAAGGTCAATTTGCACCAGGAAAAATTATTTCATGCGTCGAAGCAGCTATATCAGAAGATGACTTTGATGCTGGGCTTAAAAAAGAGGGCGAATTTTTCTTAGAGTGTCTTCTGAATCCACAACGAGAAGCCATGATACATATCTTCTTTGGTGAGAGAGCAGCATCTAAAATAAATGATGTTCCAAAAGATACTTCTGTCTTTCAAATTCAAAATGCTGGTGTAGTTGGATCGGGAACTATGGGTGGAGGCATAGCAATGAATTTTGCTAATGCAGGAATTCCTGTATGGGTCCTTGATCAAGATAAAGATAATCTAGATCGTGGCATGGGCGTCATTAGACAGAATTATAAAATGATGGCAGCCAAGGGGAAAATGTCCGAAGAAAATGTTGATAAAGTAATGTCTCTTATTAAACCTACCCTTTCTTATGAAGATCTAAGGAGTACTGATATTGTTGTTGAAGCCGTGTATGAAAATCTAGATTTAAAAAAGGAAATCTTTGCAAAACTAGATGAAGTAGTTGGAGAAAATACCATACTTGCATCTAATACCTCAGGATTGGATATTGATGCCCTATCATCAGTTGTTAAAAGACCAGAAATGGTAGTGGGTACTCACTTTTTTAGCCCAGCAAATGTAATGAGATTGCTTGAGGTTGTCCGAGGGAGCAATACATCTAAGGAAGTTTTAGCGACGGTTATGAAGTTAGGCAAAACATTGAATAAAGTCCCTGTACTTTCTCTTAACGCCCCAGGTTTTATTGGAAATAGAATGCTTTATGGATACACCAAACAAGCAAATTTATTATTACTAGAAGGCGCTCTTCCTCACCAAGTTGATAATGCTCTTGAGTCATTTGGTATGAGTATGGGTCCATTCAGAATGATGGATCTTGTTGGGCTAGATTTAGGATGGAGGGCTAGAAAGCTTGCTAATTTAGAAACACCTCTTGTAAATAAAATAGCTCATGAATTATGTGAGAAAGGCAGATTTGGCCAAAAAAATGGAAAGGGCTTCTATAACTATAATGAAGGATCTAGGGCTCCAAATCCTGCGCCTGAGAATGAAGAAATCTATTTAAAGGTATCTCATGAAAATAATATCACTAGAAGAGAAATATCCGATAGTGAAATAGTTGAAAGGTGTATTTATGCATTAATTAATGAAGGTGCAATTATTTTGCATGAGGGAGTCTCTCAAAGGGCTGCTGATATGGACATTGTATATATTAATGGCTATGGATTCCCGATTTGGAGGGGAGGCCCAATGCATTACGCAAATCAAACTGGTTTAGAGATTGTTGTGAATAAAATCCAGGAATTTGCAAAAAAAGATCCTGATTCATGGCAATTAAGTCCATATCTATCAGATCTTGCTAGCTCAGGTAAAAAATTAGGTGATGCTCCAGATGCTGAAAATCGAAAAGAAATCCTGAATTTTAGAAAAAATATAGATATCTAAAGCTTAATATTAACTCTTGTCCCTTTTTTTAGGAGATCAAATAACTCAATCACATCATGATTGAGCATTCTTATACATCCATGAGAGGCTTTTTTACCAATAAGTCCCTCTTCATGTGTACCATGGATATATATAAACCTATTAAAAGAGTCCCTGTTGCTCCCTTTATTGAAACCTGGTTCTAAGCCAGTAAGCCACATAACTCTTGAAGTAATAAAATCTTCTTCATTATCAATAGCCTCTGAAACTATATCTGCAATTTGAGAATAAGATTCTCTATTCACAAATATCGTATTCTTGGGACTATTTTGACCTATCATTTGCTGTATAGCATGCTTTCCAAGAGGTGTCTTATATGAGTTTTCTATTTCGCCTTCACCGTAGTATGAAGAAGAAATGGGATAACTTTTTATTAATTGGTAATCTTCGTAAAGATAAAGTCTTTGTTCAGAAATATCTATATCCACAGATAGATCTTGCGAATATAAATTAACAATAAAAAAGAGGCTAAGGATGTTAAATATTAGTTGCAAACTTTCTTCTTAAAATAAATGAAAAAATAATAATAAAACATGGAAATACAAGAGACAACCACCATCCATGAAGTACATAAAAACTAGTTTCAGCATTTAAAAATATCTTGCCTCTTAAATTGGTAGAAACTCCTTTATCAATTTTATGAACTATTGTCCCATTATTATCAATAATGGCACTTATCCCATCATTTGTTGCGCGTAATAAGTATTTATTATGTTCAATGGCCCTCGCTCTGGTAATTTGTAGGTGCTGACTTGGTCCATATGATGATCCAAACCAAGTATCATTGCTAATATTTACAATAAAATGATATCTATTATTTAATTTTGTATATGAAAAAGGATAAGCAATATCAAAACAAATCGCAGAAAGAAACTTATGTCCATTAATTTCCAAAATTTTATTCTCATTACCCGCAGATACAAAAGACATTGGCAGCTCTAATAAATCAAATAAGTCATTAAAAAAAATGGAAAGTGGAACAAACTCACCAAATGGGACAAGGTGTCTTTTTGAATAAAAGTCCCTTGTATTATAGATCTCAAGTGTATTTAAGAGTTTTTGTTCCTGATATCTCCATGAACCTCCGACAACATTAATCCCTTTTTGATTTAAATAGTTTCTTAGGTAGTCCATATTAGGGTGTTCGGTGTCAAAAGGAAGGGGTGTTTCTGGCCATATATTTATGACTTCTGAATCATGAACTGTATGTGCAAGTAATGCATCAATAATATTATTAGATGACTGCAAAGAGTACTTCGCATCTAATTCAATTGCAGGTTGAACGAGATTTACATCTGCTGCTCTATTTGAAATTTCTTTTGAAGGAATTGGTAAAAAACTTATCAAGAGCAAGGTCCAAATTAAAATAATTTTTATGCTTGATCCAGGAACAGTCTCATTAACAAAAAAATAAGCAAAGAAGTATATAAAAAATGACATCCCAAATACCCCTATTAATGGAATGCCTGTTTGGTAAAAAGTATCAATGGTGGTAATTCCTGGAGATAGCCAAGGGAAGCCACCAAAAAGAAAATAACGCAAAAGCTCAACTCCTAAGAAGCAGCTAGCAAATAAAATTCCCTTTAAAGAATTTGGAGTAGATTTTATGAGGTTATTAAATACTCCTAGAGGAGTAATAAATATAATTGATAAAAAAATACTCAATATAACTATAGCTAAAAAAGCTAGGTAAATATTGATATTTCCATAATAGTGAATACTTACTATTATCCATCCAATTCCAAAACTCCAAAATGCAAAACCCCAGATAAATAGTCTAATAAATAAAAAATAATCAGTTACCTTTTGATTAAAAAGATAGGCAATATAACCATAAGAAATGATGACTAGAAATTTAAGATCAAATGGAGCAAAAGATAAAAAATTAATGGCTCCAAATAAAAAAGGAGTCAGAATATTACTTAAGAATTTTGAATTATTTTTCTTTAATGGTGATGCCAATTTTCTTAACTTTGCGCTTGTCCGCTGCAGTCACGGCAAGTATTAAATTATCAAATTCTATCCTATCTCCAACTTTAGGCAGCAAGCCAAATCGTTGGATAAATAAACCTCCTAGAGTTTCTGCATCAATAGCCCTTACATCAACCTTAAATGCTTCTGCAAACACTGGCAACTCAAGCATAGCATCTGCAATAAATTCTTTCTCGGCAACCTGAATTAGCTCATCTGTTTCTTCAACATCATGCTCATCTTCAATTTCACCAACAAGCTCTTCCAATACGTCTTCAATCGTAACTAGGCCTGAGATAGTTCCGTATTCATCAACAACCACTGCTAGGTGGGATTTGTCTCTTTTAAAGTCTTCTAATAAAGTATCTAACTTCTTATTTTCGGGTATAACTTTAATTTCTCTTAACATTTTCTTTATATCAAGCTCTGAACCATTCACCAATTCAGGAATGATGTCTTTTGCAAGCATTAGTCCTAATACTTCATTAGCGGCATTTCCAAGCACTGGAAACCTTGAATGCCCAGAAGAAATAACCTTTTCAATTATATTTTTGTGAGATTCTCCAGCTGATATTGTTACCATCTCAATCTTTGGAACCATTATTTCTTTTGTTTTTCTCTCTCCAAGTTTTAGCGCTCTGTCTGCTATAAAGAAAGCTTCTTTATCAATCAAATCAGTTAAATGGGCTTGCTCAAGTTGACTGCTTACCTCATTTAATGAGGATGCTCTAAAAATTTTAGATGCAATTCGCCTCCTTAAATTTTGAATAAATGAGGTTTTCGAAGGAGGTTTATCGTTTTCGATCATATGACAATATATGGATTAGGAATATTAAGTTTTGCAAGTATTTCAATTTCAAGCTTTTCCATTTTAACAGCTTCTTCTGAAGTTTCATGATCATAGCCCTTAAGATGAAGAAGGGCATGTAAAAGCATATGCATGATGTGATTTTGAATAGGTTTCTCTTGTTCGATGGCTTCTTGTCTACAAAACTCATAACAAATTGCAATATCTCCCAAAAATTGATCTTCTGTAAAAGAATCATTTGGGAAAGCTAAAACATTAGTGCATGCGTCTTTATTTCTAAATTGATAATTGAGAATCTGCATATCCTCTGCATTTAAAAATTTAAGATTTGCATTGCAGTCACCTAAATCACTTATGGCATTATTGAACACTTCTTGAAGGTTTTTTTCGATTAAAGATATTTGCTCTGATTCTTTAACAGAGTTGATTACAGTTAATCCCATTATTTGTTATCTTGCTCAGCAATGCTATATGCATCAACAATCTTTCTCACCAACGGATGTCTTACAACATCTTTTGAGGTTAGGTATGTAAATCCAATACCATCAACACCTTTTAACACTTCTTGTGCATGACTCAACCCTGATCGAACATTTTTGGGGAGATCAATTTGGGTACTATCCCCATTAACTATGGCATAAGAGCCAAAGCCCATTCTAGTTAAGAACATTTTCATTTGATCAGTTGTTGTATTTTGACTTTCGTCCATGATTATAAATGCGTTATTAAGGGTTCGCCCTCTGAGATAAGCAAGTGGAGCAACCTCTAGAATATCCTTCTCTATCATTCGTACAACTTTTTCATAGCCAACCATTTCATACAAGGCATCATAAAGAGGGCGAAGATAAGGATCTACTTTTTGAGATAAGTCTCCTGGGAGAAAGCCAAGCTTTTCACCGGCCTCAACTGCAGGCCTTATTAATATTATCTTTTGCACCCTATCAGCAAGCAAATACTCAACAGCTTTAGCTACAGCCAAGTATGTTTTACCTGTTCCCGCAGGACCAATACCAAAATTTATTTCAAAAGAATCGATAGATTCTAAATACTCCTGCTGCTTAGGAGATCTGGCTTTAATAGTCTTTCTTGGGGTTTTGATGATGATATCTTTAAAAATAGTCTTTATTTCAGCATCTGTTTCTGCAGCGTTACTAACCATATTTGTAAGCAATTCTTTTGAAATCTGCTCTCCTGAATGAGTAGCAGCATATAGCTCATTCATAACCTTGCTTGCTTTAGAAATCTGTTGAGAATCTCCCACAATTTTAATTACATTGCCGCTTTGAAAAATTTTAACCTGAAGTCTTTTTTCAATAATTTTTAAATTGCCGTTTAGCTCTCCAACAAAATTAGCAAGAGCAAGATTGTCTGCTGGCTCTAAAACAAGTTGTTGTGAAGTTCTCTGAGATGCTGGCATCAGGTTAGAGATGAGTGCTCCTTTGCGAATATGTGACCTTGAAGTGAATGTGCCAACGCTTTGTTAATCTTTATATCTAATAATGTACCTAGAATTTCAATTTTTTGAAAGTCAAAATTTACTACTCTATTGCATTCCGTCCTGCCCTGCATTCTTGTGTTGTCTTTCTTAGAAAGACCTGTTACTAAGCATCTTTGAACTGTACCCTCTAAGTTTTGGGAGTATTTTCTTTGAAAGCCATCTAGCAGGGTTTGTAGCTCATAAAGCCGCTCCTTTTTTTCATTCATTGAGATATTGTCTTCAATCTTTGCTGCAGGGGTTCCTGGTCTTGCTGAGTAAATAAAACTGTAAGAAGCATCAAACTGAACTTCATTAACAAGGTCTAATGTTTCTAGAAACTGTTTATGAGTTTCTTGAGGGAAACCAACTATAAAATCTGATGAGATTTTAATGCCTGGCCTGGCCTTATGAAGTTTAGCAATAATCTCAAGATAAGTTTCCCTAGTATAGTTTCGTTTCATTTTTGTAAGTATTTCATTTGATCCAGACTGAACCGGCAAATGGAGGTGACTAACTAGCTCAGGAACATATTTATAGCATTCAATTAAATCATCTGTCATATCTAATGGGTGAGAAGTGGTATAACGAATTCTTTCTATGCCATCTACTGAGCCAGCAACTTCTATCAAGTCGCTAAGCCTAAGTAGCCTGCCATTATGTGGGTATTCATATGCATTCACATTTTGACCAACAAACGTAATCTCAGAAACTCCTTGCTCAGAGAGTCTGGCTATTTCATCAAATATCTGCTGGGGATGTCTGCTAACCTCATCTCCTCGAGTATATGGTACAACGCAAAAGGAGCAATACTTTGAGCAGCCTTCCATAATAGAAACAAATGCGGTTGGACCATCAGCAGTAGGCAAGGGAAGCAAATCAAACTTTTCTTCAATTGGAAATGAAACATCAACTGCCTTGATTTTATTATTTTCCTCAAGCAGCTTAGGAACTCGCTGTAATGTCTGGGGACCATAAATTAGGTCTACAAATGGAGCCCTTTTATAAATATTATCCCCCTCTTGAGTTGCAACGCATCCCCCTACGCCTATTTTCAAGTGAGGATTTTGCTTTTTGAGCTTGTTGAGTCTTCCTAGCTCTGAATAAACTTTTTCTTCTGCTTTTTCTCTTATTGAGCAGGTATTTAGCAAAATAATATCTGCTTCTTCAGGTGTAAAGACCTCCTGAATATCTCCGCTAGATTGCATTACCTCTAGTGTCATTTTTGAATCGTATTCATTCATTTGACATCCGTAGGTTTTAATATAAAGTTTCTTTCCCATAACCTAAATATGAATAAAAGTAAGACTATTTATAAAATAATTTTCATGCAACTTGGTGAAATATACGAGATATTTGCACGGCAAATTTATCAAAGTGATATGTATGGTTTCATTGAGGTGGAAGAGTATATATTCAATAAATCAAAACAGCTAGTAGTTGATCCATCAACTGAAAAGCTAAAAAATGAATTCAAAAGCGTTGAAAGATCCTATATTCCAATCAATCAAATAATTCGAATTGATGAAGTGGTTGAAACTGGTGAAGCTAAAATCAAGCAAAATAAAAATCAAGTCACTCCGCTACCAATAAATATCCAGCCAGCAAGTTCTAAAGATTAGATCTTTTGCCTATCATGTTGGTAATGAGATTTTTCGAGTGTGCCATATAATTTACTTATGCAAAGAAGAGATTTATTAAAGTTTTCTGCATTAAGCGCAAGCTTTGGACTCCTATCAGGAAAGATTTCCAGTAATGTCAAAGGGGGTTCATTTAAGCATGGAGTTGCAAGCGGAGACCCCACTCATAAATATGTGATTCTATGGACAAGAGTCACTCCTAAATCCCCGGGAAGTATTTTAGTTACCTTGGAGGTTTCCTCTAACAATAAATTTAATGACATAGTCTATAAAAAAAGACTTTACACCGATCCCATAAGAGACTACACCATAAAACATGATTTCAATGCAGGGCTCTATTTTGACCAAGGCCAAAGTTTTTATTTTAGATTTAAATGTGGTGATTCATTTTCAGATATTGGAAGATCGCAAACCTTTCCAAAACTGGATGTAAGGTTTGCATGCTTGAGTTGCTCAAATTATCCAACTGGCTTTTTCAATGCTTACGAAGCATGTGCTAATGAGAATCTAGATTTTTGGCTCCATCTTGGAGATTATCTATACGAGTATAGTGACAAAGGATATGGAACAGAAAACGCTAGCAAACTAAATCGGGTGCCAGAGCCATCTCATGAAATAGTAACACTAGGTGATTACAGAACTAGGCACTCTCAGTATAAGCTTGATGAAGGATCAAAAAAACTTCATGCTTTTGCCCCCCTGATTCCAATTTGGGATGATCACGAGTTTGCGAATGATGCATGGATGAGAGGAGCAGAAAATCATGCTTTTGATGGAAGTGAAGGCACTTTCTTAAAAAGAAGAGCTGCTGCAATAAAGGCTTATATGGAGTGGATGCCAATAAGAGAACATAAAAATAAACGAAAAATTTATAGGCAATTTAAAAATCCAATAATAAATTTAATGATGCTGGATACGCGTCAATTTGGAAGAGATGAACAAATTAAACCTTTAAACTATCTTGAGAACGGAAGGTTTGACAGAACTGCTTTTTTTGAAAAATTACACGATAAAGAAAGGCAGCTTCTTGGAAAAAAGCAGCTTGCATGGATTGATAAAAATTTAAGACAAAACTCTTCAACATGGGTTGTAGCTGGGCAACAAATCTTAATGACCAAGGTAAAATTTCCTAAAATTAAAGATCTGCTTGATGGGAGAAATCCCCCGCAATGGCTAGAAAAATTTTTACCTCTGCAAAATGAAGATATTCCGTCAAATCTCGATGCGTGGGATGGGTATCCAGCGGCTAGATCATCGTTGTATGACCTATTTAAAAGATCAAATATATCTTTGATCTCATTAGCGGGTGACACTCATAATAGCTGGGTCTCAAATCTCAAAGATGATGTGGGTGATCCCATCGGTTTTGAACTAGGAACTCCTTCAGTAACCTCGCCAGGGGTAGCAGATTCCTTAAATATTGACCCAAAAAAACTAGAGAATGGAATTAAAGAAAATTCAGCTGAAATTGCATGGATGGATGCAAAATACAGAGGTTACTTAATATGCAAAGCATCCAATAAAAGATTTACTGCTCAATTCAAATTTATCGATACTATTACAAAGAAAAAATTTAATGTTATAGATGGCCCTATGTTTGAAGCGTCGACAGGAAATAGGAATATTTCTAGGCTCTAAAGATTTTATCTTTATAAAATTTTAATTCCTTGATCGACTCTCTTATATCATCCTGAGCTCGATGCGTTGAAGATTTTTTATAAAGCTTGTCACTCTTGAGCCACCTTGCTATTAATTCTTTTATAGTTGAAACATCAATATGTCGATAATGAAAATAGGACTCAAGCCTAGGCATGTATTTCGCTAAAAACCTTCTATCATGAGATACAGTATTCCCGCACATTGGCGACTTTCCTTCTCCAACAAATCTTGAAATAAAATCTAGAGTCTCAATCTCTGCAATTTGTTCAGTAATTGGGCTTGATTTTACTTTTGCCAATAATCCGCTGCTTTTATGTTGATTTTGATTCCAATCATCCATCGTTGAAAGTAATTCTTTGGGCTGATGAATGACTAAGTTAGGTCCTTCCTCTAAAATATTTAAATCCTTATCGGTAATAATGGTTGCAATCTCAATGATGCGTTCTTTTTCTGGATCAAGTCCTGTCATCTCAAGGTCTATCCAAATTAAGTTCTTATTTGATTTTTTTAATACCATATTTTATTGATCGAATGCTGTATTGTGGTACCTGAATGGAAAAAGTTCAAATTGGAAGAATAATTGAAATCTACAAAGATTCTTGTCTCATACAAGTTGATAAAACCGTCATAAGATTATTGCTTCCCAAAAAATTAGCTATTGTTGTGGGAGATCTTATTAAATTAGACACTTCTTCAAAGAAAGAAGCACAAATATTAGAAATTAAGCAAAGAACTTCTTCACTAACAAAAACTATTAATAAAAAAAATAGAGTTGTTGCGAGCAATATTCATAAAGTAGCGATTTTAGCTTCCTCTAAACCAAAGATTTCTAACTCCTTAGTTGATAAATGGTTGGTTTTATCAAAGATAAATAAGTTAGAAGCAATTATTATTTTTAATAAAAGTGATCGAGAAGATTTTGAAAAAATTAGGAATGATATTACTTTATATAAGAGTCTAGGCATTGAATGTTTTGAAGTTTCAACAAAATATGGGGCCGGAATAAATACGCTAATAAATTCTATTGCCAAACAAAGCGTTGCGTTAGTTGGTCTTTCTGGAGTGGGTAAGTCCAGCCTTATCAGGCTATTAACAGGAGCTGATATTAAAACTCAAAATCTTTCAAAGAATACTGGTAGGCACACCACAACCACAACAAGGTTATATGATGGGCCTGATTTTAGTCTAATAGACACACCCGGTGCAGGAGATATAGATCTAGAAAATTTTACTAGATTGCAGATAACTTCTGGTTTTCATGAAATATTTTCTGCTGCCACGAGTTGTAAGTTTACTAATTGCAGTCATGCAAGCAATGAACAAGGTTGCAATGTTTTAAAAATGTTGAATAAAGGCATAATTGCTCAATCTAGATACGAAAACTTTATGCAAGAAATAAATGGAAGAAAATAATAAAACACATTTTGGCTTTGAAGAGGTAGGCCTCGAAGAAAAACAAACAAAGGTTAAAGGGGTTTTTGATTCTGTTGCTGAAAATTATGACTTCATGAATGACCTAATGTCCTTTGGACTTCATAGACTATGGAAGAGAGCTTTGCTGGAATTAGCAGAACTCCCCCCTCATCCATCAGTTTTGGATATCGCATCAGGGACTGCAGATATTCCAAAACTAATTATTCAATCTAATCAAAATACTGCGGTGCAGGTCACCGACATCAATGGATCTATGTTAGAGCTTGGAAGAAATAGAGCGATTGATGAAAATTTTATATCGAATTGTTTTTTTCTAACTGCCTCGGGTGAAGAGCTTCCATACAAAGATGCAACCTTTGATTTAATAACTGTGGGCTTTGGTCTAAGAAATTTCACAAACAAAGATAAGGGCATAGCAGAAATGCTGAGGTGCCTTAAATCAAATGGCGTTCTTCTCATACTAGAATTTTCAAAGCCAAAGAATTCCTTTATCAGGAAAGCATATGACTGGTATTCATTCAATATTCTTCCAAAAATGGGTAAATTTTTTGCTAACGACGAAAAGAGCTATCAATATCTGGCAGAATCAATAAGAATGCACCCAGACCAAGAAAGTCTGAAAATGCATATTCTTGCTGCCGGATTTTCAAAATGTAATTTCTATAACTTTCAAAATGGAATCGTCTCAATTCATAAGGCCATCAAATGAATTTGAGCTTAAAGCCACTGTTAAGATCTATCATCCAGAATGATTCTAGCTTTCAATCTAAAATTCAAGCTCTCGGGCCGACTTACTTTAATATTGATAATGGGGTTTTGAAACTAGGCATTGAAGTATCAGAAAATGAAGGGCGTATATGCTCGCCATTTGAAAACCCTGATTTTATCTTAGATATAAAACCAAAATCGATGATGAGAATTTCCACTCTTAACAAATCGTTATCAAGTTTTGTGAGTGGTGATATAGAGAAATTTATCAGTTTTGTATCTATTATTTCTGAATTTAAAGTTGATTGCTCTGTCGCGATTTATGATATTTTTGGGAACAAGGCTGCTTTCATTTTTGAATCGATACTATCAGCCTATCCTATGTTGACAGCAGAAAATACTAAAGACAGGCTTGCTCCAATTAAAATGAGAATTCGAGCAACGCAACTAAAGCTTGATAGAATTGAAAAAATTATAAACAGCAATGATTATGCAGTTCGTTAGTCTTGCCAAAGCTATTTTTCTTCTATTTAGATATGGGCTAATAAATGATGCTGCAAACTTGCATCCTATTACAAAACTACTTGGATTTATAAATATATTTTATTACACAACCAGAAACCAATCTTTGGGAGAAAGATTGGTGAGTTACCTAGAAAGCATGGGGCCTCTTTTTATTAAGTTTGGTCAATTGCTCTCCACAAGGACAGATTTGCTTGATAAGAGTGTAACCTCTGAACTTAAAAGATTGACAGATGCATGCCCCCCATTTAATTCTGCAATTGCTGTTTCATCCATAGAAAAATCTCTAGGAACAAGCATTGAAGCAGTATTTTCATCTTTTAATACAACTCCAATTGCTGCTGCCTCCTTGGCTCAAGTTCATGAAGCAGAGCTAAAAGACGGTTCTGAGGTAGTTATAAAAGTACTTCGTCCTGATATAAAAAAATTAGTAACTAAGAATATAAAACTAATGAAGTTCATTGGTTTTTTAATAAGTCTTTTAATTCAAGATAGCCAAAGGCTTCAAATTAGCAAAGTGCTTCAAGATTATGAGAATACTGTGCTCAATGAGCTAGATTTAAAGATAGAAGCAGCAAATGCAATCAAAACAAAAGATTTTTTTAAAGGCAATGAACTTCTCAAAGTGCCGTTCATCTTTCAGGAATTTTCCTCGCGGAACATAATTGTTATGGAGAAAGTAAGCGGAATTCCATGCACTGAAATTTCTGAAATTCATGAGGCCGGATTAAATATAGAGCAACTTGCAGAAAATGGAGTAAAGATTTTCCTAGACCAAGTATTCAGAGATAATTTTTTTCATGCAGACATGCATCCAGGAAATATTTTTGTAAACAGAGACGCCAGTATTAATGGATATGTAGCTGTTGACTACGCAATCTGCGGAAGCCTTAGCGATCAAGACAGATATTTCTTAGCTAGAATGCTCAAAGCTTTAATTGAAAAAGATTTTAAATCTCTTGCTAGGTTATTTATTCAAGCTCAGTGGGTTAATGCTGGAACAGATATTTTTCAGCTTGAACTCACGCTTACTAGCGCATGCTCTGATATCATAAATAAACCTCTTTCTAAGATTGAGTTTGGCAGACTTCTTTTAGAACTATTTGATTCAACAAGAAAGTTTGGGCTTTCTATTCAACCCTCTTTGGTTTTATTACAAAAAACATTAATTCATATTGAAGGCATGGGTAGACAGATTCATCCCGAGCTTGATTTTTGGGGTATTGCCAAGCCATATCTAGATAACTGGCTGGCTGATCAATATAACCCTTCGCTCCTTTTGAAGCATATAGCTGAAAATAAATTAGAGATCTTAGAAAAATCAAAAAAATTACCAGCCAATATTATTAACCTCATTGAGAACTTTGATATCAATCTTCAATCAAAACAATCCCTAGAGAAAGAACTCATAAACACCAATCTAAAACTAGAAAGGTTGGAACGCCTAGGCAAGATCATGATCGCAGGATTGTTAATTGGAGGCTCAATAATCTTTGTGTTACAAGGTCCTTTTGCATTAATATAGCTATATGTTGAGCGGAATTAGTATTTGGCAACTCCTAATCATACTTTTAATTGTACTTGTATTATTTGGTGGCAAAAAACTTAGATCCATGGGATCCGACTTAGGACATGGTCTAAAGGATTTTAAAAAAGCTATCAAAGATAATGATAAGCCAACAGATAAATCTGAGTAGCTGAATTGTTTCAAGTCGGATTCTTAGAAATTCTACTTATCTTTGTAATATCACTATTTGTATTTGGACCTGACAAGCTTCCCTCAGCAATAAAATCTATCACTAAATTTTGGTATCTCACAAAATCTAAAATCGAAAAAGCAAAAACCGACTTTGAAAGAGACATAGGCGCCGAAGATATTGAACAAGACGTATTTAATGAGTTGAAACTCAAAGAACTTGAAAAAAATGAATGATGCCGGTGAAATGCCTTTATCAGAACACTTGCTTGAGCTAAGAAAAAGACTGATAAGATTTGTTATGTTTCTTGGCATTGTTTTTGTAGCTTCTTTGCCATTTAATGAATATATATATGCATATTTAAGCAATCCGCTATTAAGTTCGCTGCCTCAAGATGGTAGGCTAATAGCTACACAGGTAACTAGCCCGGTGCTAGTTCCTATAAAGACAGCCTTTTATGCCGCCTTGTTGGCATGCATGCCTATCCTTTTTATTGAAATCTGGGGCTTTTTAAAGCCTGGCCTTTATTTGCATGAAAAAAAATTAGCTCTGCCAATAATAATTTCAACAACCATCTTATTTTTTATGGGAGTTGCGTTTGGTTTTTATGTTGCTACTCCTGTGATCTTTAACTTTATCCATACATTTAGTCCGAATAATATTTTAATCATGACAGACATAGGAAACTACCTATCATTTATGTTGAAATTATTGTTTGCTTTTGGCATTGCGTTTGAAATGCCCATAATTGTAAATCTTTTAATAAGAACCGGAACTGTAAGTAAAGCTCGCCTTAGAGAGCTTAGGCCCTATTTAGTAGTATTATTTTTTATACTTGGGATGTTGCTAACTCCGCCCGATATTTTTTCTCAACTCTTCTTGGCTATACCAATGTGGATGCTTTTTGAGCTTGGCCTATTAGTTAGTAAGGAAAAAACTAGATTTTAAGCCTTGTCATCCAATCATCTTGGGATGGCGCCGTTAAATTTAAAGCCATTTCTACAGCCTCTTCTGGAGATGAAGTAATAATTATTTGATTTCTATTAATATTGGATAAAAACTTGTGCTTAACTGCATTATCCATCCATGCTAAGAAATGATCATAGTAATTAAGCGTATTAAGAATAATTAACGGCTTAGCAATCATGCCAACTTGATTATTCACTTGAACATCTAAAAGCTCATCTAAAGACCCCATGCCTCCAGCTAAAACAATAAAAGCATCACTGATTTCTAAAAATTTCTCTTTTCTTTCAAAAAAAGTCTTAGTAATTATTTCTGTTGTAATCCTAGGATTGGTTTGTTCAAATTGATCTAGCTTAGAAAGAGCAATTCCTGTAACTTTTCCATTGTTGTCAATTGCAGCATCTGAAACTATTCCCATTAAGCCTCTGTTCCCCCCTCCAAAAACTAGTTCTGCTTGATTTTGGGCGATGAGCTTTCCTACTTCACGAGCATGGTCTGAAAAGATCTGCTCTGAGCCAGAATGAGCCCCACAAAAGACTGCTATTTTTCTATTCATTTGGTAATCCTAGTATATTTTTAGATATTATATTAAGTTGAATCTCGGAACTTCCACCGGCGATAGTATAAGCTTTTGAATAAAAAAATGATTTAATAATGTCGTATTCATCTTCGGTCGCACTTTCTAAGTCTTTGATGCCGTCAGCTCCAAGGGCAAATAAATTCAGCTCCCATCTTTTTTGAACCTCTTCGGTTGATAGGTATTTTAGAACCATGGACGGATGGAAATTTCCCTGACGTGCTGCTTGACCTGCTCTAGCAATGGTGAGATCAATTGCTCGTTGCCGCAAAGTATGACGAATTATTTTGTAATAAAAAGTAGTATAGGCTTCTAAGCCTAGCAAGGTAAAAAGCTTTGCTGGGTCAACATCTACTGCACCCTCTGCGCCTAAATCAGACATCATCATCCTCTCTAAAGCCAATAATTTCTTTGCAATCTCCCAGCCTTGATTTTCTTTTCCAATAAGACTTTCCTTAGTAACTCTCACATCGGTAAAAAAAACCTGACAAAATGGTGATTGACCACTTAGAAGTTTGATTGGTTTAATTTCAATGCCAGGTAAAGTCATATCAATTAAGATAAATGAAATTCCGCCTTGTTTTGATTCTTTGGAGGTTCTTACCAAGCAGTACATATAATCTGCCTTATTTGCTTCAGAGGTCCAAATCTTTGAGCCATTTATAACATATGAATCCTCTTCTTCTAAAGCGGAGGTACTTAAGCTTGCAAGATCAGAGCCTGACCCTGGCTCAGAAAATCCCTGGCACCACCAAATCTCACCTCGTGAGATCTTAGGAAGGAAAAATTCCTTTTGCTTTTGATTAGCATATTCTAATAACACCGGACCTAGCATTGTGATACCAAAGTTTATTTGTGCGGGTCGTGCATTAATAACTGCAAGCTCCTCTTTCAGAATTTGAGCTTTCTCTTGATTTAAACCCGCTCCACCAAACTCAATAGGCCACTCAGGCGTACAATAACCTCTTTTAGTCATTGCAAAGAACCAATCTTTAGCTTCTCGATTTGGGAATTGTATATTTGAAGAGGACCACACTTGCTCATCATTTGGCATCGAAGTTCTCATGCGCATTGGACAGTTGTCTTCAAGCCAATGCTTAATCTCTTCCCTAAATTCCATATCAGAAATTATAAATTAGTGTATAAGGACCATCATTAATAGATGATACTTGCATACTTGCACCAAACTCTCCAAAAAAAACCCTTATGCTCAGATGCTTTGATGTTTCAATCATTAAATCAAATAGATTTTTTGCCTGAGAAGGTTCTAAGGCTAAATGATAGCTTGGTTTAAGACCTTTATTTGTTGAAGCGCTAAGCGTAAATTGACTCACAATCAATAGTGCAGCATCTAATTGTGCCAAACTTGTATCTAAATTGCTACTATCTCCTTCAAAAATCTTGTATCTTGAAACTTTATCAAAAAATTTATTTATACTATTTTGATTATCGCCTGACTCAAAACATACATAGGCCAGCAGGCCCTTTTTAATAGATGAGTATTGAAGGCCATCTATTGAAACAGAAGCCTCCAACACCCTTTGAAGGATAACTTTCAAGTTTATTTAGTTTACTGTTGGATCAAGACTGCCATCAAGATATCTGAGATGCATTTCCTCCAATGAGATAACAGATATTTTGTCTGCTTGACCAGCAGTGCCAAAAGCCTCATATCTATCTATACAGATATCTCTCATTGCATCAATTGTCTTTGCAAGATATTTTCTAGGATCAAACTCCGATCTATTCTCTTGCAAAAATTTTCTAATCGCGCCTGTTGATGCTAGCCTCAAATCCGTATCAATATTTACTTTTCTTACTCCATGCTTAATTCCTTCTTGAACCTCTTCGACAGGAACTCCGTATGTTTCTGGTATCTGGCCACCAAAATGATTGATTACCTCTAGCCAATCTTGGGGCACTGCAGAAGATCCATGCATAACAAGATGAGTGTCAGGAATTCTTGCATGAATTTCTTTTATGCGCTTTATTGCTAGAATATCACCGGTTGGGGGCCTAGTAAATTTATAAGCTCCATGGCTGGTGCCAATTGCAATAGCTAGAGCATCAACATGAGTATCTTTAACAAATTGAGCTGCTTCTTCAGGATCTGTTAGCAATTGATCATGCGACAAAATACCTTCAGCACCTGACCCATCCTCATCTCCTGCCTCTCCTGTTTCTAGAGATCCTAGGCATCCTAGTTCACCTTCGACAGAAACACCGCAAGCATGCGCCATCTCAACCACTCTTTTAGTAACTGATGAGTTATATTCGTAATCTGCTGGTGTTTTCATGTCTTCTAACAATGATCCATCCATCATCACCGAAGAGAAGCCAAGCTGGATTGAGCGCTGGCAAACGCTTGGAGAGGCCCCATGGTCTTGATGCATGACTACAGGTATATGAGGAAACTCCTCCAATGCAGCCAAAATAAGATGTCGCAAAAAAGTTGGCCCCGCATACTTCCTTGCGCCTGCCGAAGCTTGCACAATGACTGGGCTGGATGTTTTATCTGCAGCCTCCATGATAGCTCTCATCTGCTCAAGATTATTTACATTAAATGCTGGTACGCCATAATTATTTTCTGCTGCATGATCTAATAGTTGCCTTAAACTTATTAAAGCCATAATAATTCTCCTGTTTACTTAAAAATCATATCCTAAGGCTTCTAGTGCGGGAAGCTTTTTGCCTTCAAGAAATTCTAAGAAAGCTCCTCCTGCAGTAGAAATATACCCAATCTTAATTGGATCAATAAATTCATTGATTGCTGCTATGGTCTCTCCTCCGCCAGCTATTGAGAAAGCATTAGAAGATGAAATAATAGAGGCTAGGTATTTAGTGCCATTTTTAAATCCCTCTTTTTCAAAAACTCCCGCGGGACCATTCCAAATTATTGTCTTTGCTGTCTCAAGGACTTTTTTATAAGAACTATCGACGTTGATATCTAAAATTAAATCATCGTCCTCTATTGCATCAATGGATTTCATTGTTGAATGATGATCATCAAAGCTTTTTGCAGTAAACACTTCTGTTGGTAATATGCAGTTCCCTTTTTCGAGAATAGATTTAGCCATCACAAGCATATCTGTTTCCACAAGCGAGCGCCCAACATTAAATCCTTTGGCTAGTAAGAAAGTATTGGCGATGCCTCCACCTACAATAATGTGATCTGATATTTCGGATAGTTTTTTTAACACTGACAATTTTGTTGAAACCTTTGACCCGCCTACAATAGAAACAAGAGGAGCATCAAATGATTTAAACGCCCTAGTTAATGAGAGCACTTCTTTTTCAACTAAAAGACCAGCACAAGATACCTTTGATTCAATGATAGCTCCATAAGTAGAGGATTGAGCTCTGTGAGCAGTTGCGAAGGCATCAAATACATATATATCGCAAATGCTCGCTATTTTCTTAGAGAGAGTTAATTCATTATTCATTTCGCCTTCAAAACACCTTATATTTTCAAGCATTGCTATTTGATAGCCATCTTTGAAGCATTCTTCAAAACTAATTTCTCTACAAAGAGGTATTTCTAGGTTTAATAAATTTGAGAGGTATTTGGCTACTGGTTCTAGAGAGCTCTCTTTATCAAAAGCTCCCTCGGTTGGCCGTCCAAGATGTGAGATTATTAAAAGTTTACAATCTGCTGAGAGAAGTTGCTCAATTGTAGGAATACAGGCCTCAATTCTGGTTGCATCTGCAACTACGCCATCTTTAATTGGTACATTTAGATCTAATCTAAGTGCAATATTTTTTTCAAGATAGTCTTGATCTTTAAGAAGCCTCATCCTATTAAATTCCTAGCCTCAAGTGCTATATTTTCGGGATCAAATCCAAATTCATGAATCAATACTTCGCCTGGCGCACTTTCACCAAAAGTAGAAATTCCTAATATTTTGTCTGTTGAGGAAGCCATAAGCCCCCAACTATTGGGGTGAGACATTTCAACAAATAGCTTTGGAACATTAGGAAGAACAACGCTATCTTTGTATGCTTGGTCTTGCTCGTTAAAAAGATCAAGACATGGCATCGATACTACATTTATATCTTTGATTCCTAATATCTCTCTGGCCTTGAGAGCTGCTCCAACTTCGCTGCCAGATGCAATAATTTGAAGAATTGGATGATCATTTTGAGCTAGCAAATATCCTCCCTTGGCAACTTCTTCTATTTTATTTTCTGTTAGAGGAAGTTTAGGAAGGCTTTGTCTAGATAAAATTAAAGTATGAGGGTTTTTGCTAGAGTGTATCGCTGCTCTCCATGCAACCGCAGTCTCAGTAAGATCAGCGGGCCTCCAATTATAAAGATTTGGTGTATTTCTGAGCGTTGCAATATGTTCTATGGGTTGATGGGTAGGACCATCTTCTCCTAATCCAATAGAGTCATGTGTAAAAACATAAGTCACTGGGATTTTCATTAATGCAGATAGGCGCACAGCATTTCTTGCGTAGTCCATAAATACAAGGAAAGTTCCTCCGTAAGGCCTAATGCCACCATGTAATGACATTCCGTTCATGATGGCAGCCATTCCAAACTCTCGAACACCATAATAAATATGATTTCCACTTGGATCATCGCTTGCAAATACACTGCTTGATGAGGACAGCGTGTTATTAGATCCAGTTAAATCTGCAGACCCCCCGATAAGTTCAGGTAGCTCTGGGCATAAAAAATCGAGACACTGCTCGGAAGCTTTTCTTGTGGCAACTGAATTTGTTTTATCAAGGGTAGATAGAATAAATTCATCCATCTTGGAACTAAAATCTTTGGGAAGTTCATTGTTTATTAATCTGAGCAGCAGACCATGTTCCTCTGGAAACATGTCGCCATATTTGATGAGCAGTTCGTCCCAAATACAATTATCCTTTTCCCCACTTTCAACAGCATTCCATGCCTCGTAGATTTCTTCTGGGATACAAAAAGGGTCGTAAAGCCAATTCAAGTTAGCTCTTGTTGCCTTGATTTCATCGATGCCTAATGGAGAGCCATGGGATTTTTCTGAGCCCTCTTTGGCAGGCGATCCAAAGCCTATCTTGGTTTTACAACAAATCATGGATGGCTTATGCAGCTCTTTTTTTGCAGACTCAATAGCTTTGTTGATTGCGTTAACATTATGTCCGTCTACCTCAATTACTTGCCATCCATAAGATTCAAAACGCTTGACTGTGTCGTCTGTAAACCAGCCCTCAACCTTGCCATCAATTGAGATGCCATTTTGATCATAAAAACAAATAAGCTTGCCCAATGAATGAGTTCCAGCAAAAGAGCATGCCTCATGAGAGATACCTTCCATCAAGCAACCATCACCTAAAAACACGTAGGTGAAATGATCAATGATATTGAAGTCTACTTGGTTAAACCTGCACGCCAAGCTTTTTTCAGCTAAAGCCATACCAACGGCATTAGCAAGTCCTTGTCCAAGCGGCCCAGTTGTGGTCTCAATTCCAAGCGCTTTGTCATATTCAGGGTGACCGGGTGTTTTAGATCTTAATTGTCTAAAATTTTTAATATCATCTATGGTGATGGAATATCCAGTTAAATGAAGCAAACTGTAAAGCAACATTGACCCATGGCCATTTGATAAAACAAATCTATCTCTGTTAAACCAATAGGGATTTTTAGGATTATGCCTTAAATGATTTTTCCAAAGAGAGACTGCGATATCTGCCATCCCCATTGGCATTCCTGGATGCCCTGAATTAGCTTGCTGTACCGCATCAATTGATAAAAATCTAATAGCATTTGCAAGGCTTTGATTATTTATGTCCGCCATCAAAAGATCTTAATATGAATATGCTTACAAATAAACATATGGATTGAGATAAACACTACAAAGGTTTAAAATAAGCACAAATAGCGATTTGTTCCTGCTTGCATGCTAAAACTGCTAAAAGGGGCGCCTTATAAATATAGGTGTAAAGATGAGTATATCCTTAGAATTTTTTCCACCCAAAGATTTAGATTTTCTAAAGGTTGTTGCTTGTTTAAATGATTTAACTAAATTAAATCCAAAATTTGTCTCTATAACATGGGGAGCGTTAGGAAATTCAGAGGAGAAGTCTATTGGATTAATTCAAGCGATAAAGAATGCTTCAGATATTGAAGTTGTCTCGCATTTAACTCTAGTTAATAAATCAAGAAATCAAATTAATGAAATTGCAAAAAATCTTACAAACGAAGGCATAAAAAGAATTGTTGCCATAAGAGGAGATAGTCCAGATGGAAAATTTAAAAGTCACCCAGAGGGCTTCTCAGCTACCAGTGAGTTTGTTGCATTTCTTAAAGCAAAGGGTTTTGAGGTAACAGTTTCTGCATATCCAGAGCCACATCCTATGTCAAAAGGGCTTGAATTTGACTTGGATATTCTTGAGCGCAAGGTAGCTGCAGGAGCCACTAAAGCAATTACACAATTTTGTTTTGATACCAGACAATTTGAAATTTTAAAAAATAGTCTAGCGCAAAGAAACATAAATATTGAATTGATCGCAGGAATAATGCCAATCTATAACTTCGATAATGTTTGTAATATGGCAGCCAGGTGTGGCGCTCAAATACCTTTATCTATTATTAAAAAATTTGAAGGCAAATCAAATGATGATGAAAATCTTTCTGTCCAAATAGCTGTTGATCAAATAACAGAATTAAAGGATATTGGATACGATTCTTTTCATGTCTACACCCTTAATAAATCAAACTTAATAAATAAAATTTTTAATAGCCTTAGCTAACCAAAATACTTAAATTTAGGAGAAATTATGACTTATATATTTACATCGGAATCAGTCTCTGAAGGCCATCCTGATAAAGTTTGCGATCAGATATCTGATGCAGTTTTAGATGCTTACCTCAAGGAAGATCCCAACAGCAGAGTTGCATGTGAGACTTTGATCAAAAATAATATGGTGATAGTTGCAGGAGAAATTACCTCATCAGGAAACCCTAATCTTGAGCCCATTATTAGAAATGTGATAAATAACATTGGGTATAATGATGATGCGCTGGGCTTCAATGGCAATAATTGCGAAATTCAAAACTTTATTTTTCAACAATCTCCTGACATAGCTCAAGGTGTTAATGAGGGTGAGGGTGAAAACTTAGAACAAGGCGCCGGAGATCAAGGTTTGATGTTCGGTTATGCATGTAATGAAACTCCGACTTTAATGCCAGCGCCTATTGATCTTAGTCATAAGCTTGTTAAAAGACAGTCAGAAATTAGAAAAAATGGAGCCCTCTCTTGGCTAAGACCAGATGCTAAGAGTCAGGTTAGTGTAATTTATGATGATGGCGGAAAAACCATTAAAGGAATATCTGCAATTGTACTATCGACTCAACATGATGAAGGCATTAAACAGAGTGATCTCAAAGAGGCTGTTTTAGAAGAAATTATTAAACCAGTTATTCCAAGTGAGTGGATTCTTGGGAGCACAAAAATTTTTATAAATCCGACTGGTAAATTTGTAATTGGTGGACCTGTTGGCGATTGTGGTCTTACAGGCAGAAAAATTATTGTTGATACTTATGGCGGAATGGCAAGGCATGGAGGAGGAGCCTTTTCAGGCAAAGATCCATCCAAGGTTGATAGATCTGCTGCTTATGCAGCTAGATATGTAGCTAAAAATATAGTCAATTCAGGTTATGCTGATTGCTGCGAAATTCAAGTTTCATACGCAATTGGAGTTGCTGAGCCTACATCCATCAATATTAATACTTTTGGAACTGAAAAGACTGATATCGCAAACCTAGAATCATTGGTTCGGGAAAAATTTGATCTTAGGCCAAAAGGAATTATCAATATGCTTGATTTAAAAAGACCAATATACCAAGATACAGCTGCCTACGGGCACTTCGGAAGATCAGATGTTGTATTCTCTTGGGAAGAATTAAACGTTAACTTGTAAAAATAAAAGGATTAGTTAAATGAGTAATGATTATAAAGTTGCAGATATTGCATTAGCAGATTTCGGAAGAAGGGAAATATCGCTTGCTGAAAATGAAATGCCAGCGCTTATGACGCTTAGAGAAAAATATAAAAACGAACAGCCATTGAAAGGCGCAAAAATAATGGGCTGCATACATATGACTGTTCAAACAGCTGTACTCATGGAAACCCTAGCTGACCTAGGGGCTGAGCTTCGCTGGTCATCATGTAATATTTTCTCTACTCAAGACCATGCTGCTGCAGCTATGGCTGCAAGAGGAATACCAACCTTTGCTTGGAAGGGTGAAACCGAAGAAGAATTTGAGTGGTGTATTGAGCAAACTATTCTCAAAGACGGAAAACCATGGGATGCAAATATGATTCTCGATGATGGTGGGGATTTAACTGCCATGGTTCATGACAAATATCCAGATATGCTTGAAAACATTCATGGTATTTCAGAAGAAACGACGACGGGCGTACATCGATTAAAAGATATGCTAAAAAAGGGAGAGCTAAAGGTTCCTGCAATCAATGTAAATGATTCAGTAACGAAATCCAAAAATGATAATAAATATGGTTGCAGACACAGCCTTAACGACGCCATTAAGAGAGGAACAGATATGTTGCTTTCTGGAAAAAAAGCATTGGTTATTGGGTACGGCGATGTTGGAAAAGGTTCTGCGCAAAGCCTCTCCCAAGAAGGCATGATTGTTAGAGTAGTAGAATCTGATCCAATTTGTGCAATGCAAGCCTGCATGGATGGTTATGAAGTAGTTTCGGCCTATAGAAATGGTGTTGTAACTAGAAAAATCGAGGATATAAACACCGCTCTTTTGCTTGATACCGATCTATTAGTAACCACAACTGGAAATGTAAATGTATGTGATGCTGCTATGCTAGAAAGCCTTAAGAATGGCAGTGTAGTTTGTAATATCGGTCACTTTGATAATGAGATTGATACTAAATACATGAGAAATGCATGGTACTGGGAGGAGATCAAGCCTCAAGTTCACAGAATATTTAGAGATGCAAAGCCTCATAGTGATCCAGATTTCAGATCTAAGAATTTTATTATCTTGCTGGCTGAAGGCAGATTGGTTAATCTAGGAAATGCTACTGGTCACCCAAGTAGAATTATGGATGGATCTTTTGCTAACCAAGTGTTGGCTCAGATATATCTTTACGAGCAAGCCTTTGCAAATATTAACGATGAAGATAAAAAGCAAGAATTACTTAAAGTTAGGGTTCTTCCAAAAAAATTAGATGAAGAAGTGGCAAAACTTATGGTTGAGGGCTTTGGTGGAGTAGTAACCAAACTAACTGAAGAGCAAGCCAACTACATTGGCGTAAAGGTTGAAGGCCCATTTAAAGACGAAGAATATAAATACTAATTAAGAACTTTGTTCTTATACATTTATAATTGGACAATGTATAAAAATTTTCTAGTGTTTTTTGTCATGGCATTGGCTCTTATGTCTTGCGGATATAAAGGCCCCATCAAACCAAATACAGAACTATCCTTGATTAAAATTGAACAGCTTTAAATATATTGATGGCACTCTTCATTGTGAAGAAGTCGCAATCGAAGATATTGCTAGCAAGTATGGGACGCCATCATATATTTATTCAGAGAGAGAGATCCGAAATAATGCAAAAGCGTATCTATCAAGCCTAAAAAAACCAGGCATTATATGTTTTTCAGTTAAAGCTCTATCCAATATTCATATTTTAAAAATTTTAGCAAACGAAGGCTGTGGTTTTGATGTTGTTTCTGCTGGTGAATTACAAAGGTGCTTTGAAGCAGGTATAAGCGGGGAGAAGATAATCTTTTCAGGCGTGGGTAAATCAGAACAAGAAATTGCATTAGCAATAAGCTCGGATATTTATTCAATCAATGCTGAATCAGTTTCCGAAATTAATAGAATCTCCAAAGTGGCCGGAGAAATTGGAAAGGTTGCGCCCCTAGGCATACGAATTAATCCAGATATTTCAATTGCTAGCCATGAATATATACAAACCGGAAAAAAAGACGATAAGTTTGGTATTGATCTAAGAGATGCACTTACAGTAACAAAAAAAGTTTTAAGTCTACCTAATTTAGAGCTCAAAGGTATTGCCTGCCATATTGGATCACAGATTTCTGATCTAGATTTTTTTAAGAAAGCTACTGAAAGCATGCTTGAAATTCTTAATGAAACTGATGCGCTGAATATCAATTTATCATTTATAGATATGGGAGGAGGAGGAGGCATCACTTATATTGATGAAAAGCATCTTGACCCTAAAGAAATCATTGAACAAATAGAAAAAGTTCTTCATGAAAGAAGTGAGTTACTTGTTCTTGAGCCTGGTAGATCGATTGTTGGAAATGCTGGTGCTTTAGTTTCAAGAATTGAGTATCTCAAATCTTCTTTTGCAATAGTAGATGCAGGAATGAATGATTTGATTAGACCTGCTTTATATAAAGCAAAGCATAAAGTTGTTGATGTTAATTTATCATCAGCTAAAAAGAAGTCTCTAAAAATTGTAGGCCCAATTTGTGAGTCTGGAGATTATTTATCTCAAGAAACTGAGCTTAATTCAGTCGAAGGAGATCTAATTGCTGTTCTGGGTGCTGGAGCTTATGGCTCTGTTATGTCTTCAAACTACAATTCCAGAGCCAGAGCCCCTGAAATCTTAGTAAACGGTAATGAATTTAGGCTTATCAAAAGAAGAGAATCAGTGGCAGATCTGCTGTCTTTAGAAACTAGTTTATGAGTATAAGTTTCAGCAAATGGCATGCAAACGGTAATGATTTCCTAATTGCAGAGCTTCTAAGCAAAGACTTTTCATTAACGAAAAAACAAATTTCTCAAATTGCTGATAGAAACAAAGGCATAGGTTTTGACCAGCTTATCTTAATACTACCGCCAAGAAGACCAAAAAGTGATTTTGCTTTTAAATTCTTTAATTCAGATGGCACGCAAGCAGGAAACTGCCTAAATGGCTCTAGATGTGCGATAGCATTTATTCATAAAATCGGTCTTTCTAAAAAGGATAAAATTACTGTTGATATTAAAAATAGGTCAAATATTTTTACTATTTCAAACAGATTGGTTGCAACAGAGTCGCTGCTTCCAGTAAGCCTAAAAAAACCAGCATTCATAGACAGGCACCTTGCCTTATTCAAACTGAATTATTTGGGTTTTGTAGATATTGGCAATAAACATTTGATTGCTCTAAGTAAAGAGCATCCAAATTCTATAGATTTGCCCATATTAGATAAAAAAATTAGGGGGCTTAAAGATTGCAGAGAAGCGAATATTTCTGTAATTCAAAAGAAAAAAGATCGCATCTTAATTAGAACATCTGAGAATGGTGTTGGTGAAACACTGTCTTGTGGCTCTGCCGCAGCATCTGTTGCTGGCTTGGTTGATGAAAACACTTTGGTAATCTTTTCTCCCGGCGGAACTCTTAAAACTTCAAGAACAAAAAGAGATACAATAATATTACAAGGCCCAACGGAACATATCATGGAATGCATATGGGAAGCAAAAAAGAAATAACTGCAGCAGAGGTTGAGCTTTATTTGCTAGATAACTTAGATTTCTTCAAATCAAGAGAATCCTTGGTTTCTGAGCTAGAATTTAAAGACTCTGTCTCAGGGGCTTCCTCCCTGTTAGAAAGACAAGTACAAAAACTGCGAACCGAACAAAACTCGTTGTCAAGCTTACTAAATAAATTCCTGTCGAACGCTTCCGAAAATGAAGCGCTTTTTAATAATACAAAAGATTTATTGCTTAGAGCATTGGCCAGCAATGACTCTAAAGAGATGTTCGTTGAGTCTGAATCTTACTTTTTAAATATTGAGGGAATTGACTTTTGCAGTTGTAAATTCTTTGATGCAGAGGATAAATCAATCATTGAGAATGCCCTAGGAGATGCTCTTCAAAAAGAGCGTATTTATATTGGCAGTTTTTCATTTGAAAAAGCAGAGCAGATTTTTGGCCATAAAGAACTTAGATCTGGAGTGATTGCTATTTCTAAGGCACCTAAAAAAAGCGTGCTTATTAAGCTAGCCTCAAAAGATGGATCAAGATATATAGGAGATGAAGGAACAACCTTGATTGAATATGTTTTGGAAATACTTGCAGCAATTGCTAATAAGTTAGATGGATAGAGGGTTTGTTAGATAAAGAGATAGCGGACTTTTATGAATATGTTCATCTTATTAGAGGGCAGTCAATCAACACGGCTAAATCCTATAAAAGAGACTTAAATAAACTCAATACATTTGTTGCACAAAAAGAAATCTCGACTCCAAAAGAGATCAAAAAAGAAGACATGTCTGAATGGATTGGGAAATTATTTGACTCTGGATTAGGAACGAAGAGCATTCAAAGGCATATTTCTTCTGCAAAGGCTTTTTTTCTATTCCTTAAAAAAAGAGGTCTCATCTCATCCTCTCCACTGCAAACTATTCGGCCACCAAAGTCAGCGAGCTACTTGCCCAATACTCTATCTCCTGAGGACGTTATGCAACTTTTATCTTTTGAACCAAAAAAACGAAATGAAGTAAGAGATCTTTGTATTATTGAGTTAATTTACTCATGTGGGCTGAGGGTTTCGGAGGCAGCAAATATTAACATCAAAGATTTTGAAGAAGATTTTCAATTTTTAAGAGTTCTTGGTAAAGGAGCTAAAGTCAGATTACTTCCTGTAGGCTCTTTTGCTGTAAAAGCTATCAATAGATGGTTAGAGAAAAGAAATACCATTGAATCCCATGGTGACGCTTTATTTATTAACCTAAGAGGTAAACGAATCACTACCAGAGCAATTCAGAATGCTATTAAAAAAGTCTCCATAATTCAGGGATTGCCTCCAGTAAACCCTCACATGCTTAGGCACAGTTTTGCAACTCATCTTTTAGAATCTAGCGGAGACCTGCGTAGCATCCAAGAGCTTTTGGGACATGCTTCACTTTCAACTACGCAAATATATACTAAATTAGACTACCAACATTTAATGAGTGTGTATGAAAAATCTCATCCAAGAGCGCTAAAAAAATGAGCAATATCAAACTAATTACTTTTGATCTTGATGATACATTTTGGGAAATTGGGCCAGTCATTATTAAGGCCGAAATAAAAACAAGAGAATATATTGATAGCAGCCTAGGAGAGAAAATTAACTGGGGAAATATGGACGAGTACTTAGCAATTAGAAAGAGTCTAATAACCGAAAATCCAGCTATGACATATGATTTAACATTGCTGCGAAAGGGAATGATGAATCATTATTTAACACCTTACTTTACTAGCGAGAGTGCTAAAAATGACTTACTGGATGCTGCTTTTGATTTTTTTCTAGCCGAGCGTCACAAGGTATCTTTTTATGAAGGAGTGAAAGACACTCTTGGCGAGCTTGCTAAAGCATACTCGCTAGGAATTTTAACTAATGGTAATGCTGATATGAAAAAACTAGGAATGGAAAGTTATTTTGATTTTTCAATATCCTCAGAAGACGTAAAGAGCGCTAAACCAGAACCTGGTCATTTCGAAAAGGCTCTAGAAATTTCAACCCTTGAACCAGCTAATGTGTTACACATTGGTGATCATCAATTGTGCGACATGATAGGTGGCATACAATCTGGCTTCAATGTGATGTGGTTCAATAATAAAGACATGCTTTGGGAATATTCTACCCCTAAGCCCGAAGAGTTCTCTACATGGAAAAATGGAGCAAAGATCATTAACAGCTACATTGAAAGGTTAAAAAATGAATGATGCGCTCTTAAAGTTATTAGAGTCCTTAAAAGATAAGTCTAAAAAAATTTCTGTGGATCTGCCTTCAGAAGAAGATTTATTAATTCTTTTTGAGTTGTTGCATGAACAATTAAAAAATAAAACGGATGCTTTTTTGGCAGCAAGAGGTTATGTTGCTGAAAATGAAATTGCTAAGCTCGAAAAAATTATTGAGAGGCTTGAAAGTAGGCTAGCTGATTTAGAATCTAGGCTAGGATGAACTTATCATGTAGTTTACAGCTGCCTCAATCTCTTCAATAGAGCAGTCAGCACATAAGCCCTTGGCAGGCATTCCACCAATACCTTTCCAGGCATTATTAACCAAAACGTCGATCCCCTTAGCAATCCTAGATTCCCATTGTTTGACATTGCCTTTCATTGGAGCTCCTGCAACCCCTGCATCATGACAAGCAGCGCATCCAACAGCATAAACTTGATCTGCAGATCTAGCAGCAGCAGACCCATTGGATGTCATTACTATCGATGCCGCACCGCATGATTGGCCTTCTAGGCAAACTGCAACGGAGGTTGATAATCGCTCTGAAACAGCTTCTTCATATTTTTTACCATTGAATAAAAAAACTGCAGCAAAACAAATAATAATAAATGCGGATTTGTTTTTCATGACTTAGGATTCCTCTTTTTGTAATTCAATTAAATGATCAACAATTTCAAGCAAGTAATCATTTGATCTTTGGGCTTCAACTCTGTATTTTCCATCTACAAACATCATAGGCACAGAAGTAACCTTCAGTTGCCTAGTTAGCTCAATAGCTCGCTTGGTTTTTTGACGTACAAAAAATGAGTTCATCTGTCTAACAATGTCTTCCTCACTAACCCCGAGCTTCTTTAGAAATGAAATAATTGAAGTATCGCTTCCAAGATTGTTTCCCTCTTTGTGAATTGCTGTAAAAACTGCCCTATGCCCAATATCGCTTATGCCAAGAGCTTCTATCGTATAGAAGAGTTTTGCGTGAGTTTGATGAAATGGGCCCCAAGTTACTGGAAGTTTGCTGAAAACAACCCCATCTCCTTGAGCAGCACTCCACTTTTCAATGGTTGGCTCAAAGGAATAGCAATGCCCACAGCCATACCAAAAAGCCTCAACAACTTCTACCTTGCCATCTTTTTTTATGGGCAAAGGTGAATCAAGTATCCCAAAATCGGTTCCAAGCTTTGGCGCGGCCTGCAGAGCGATCGATGCAAACAGAGTCATTAATATTGAAGCGAAACCGGCTCTAATCATTGCGAATAAAGCCCATGCATATAATTTGCAACCGCCTCAATATCTGCGTCTGTAAGATTTACAGCAACAGTCTGCATGACAGATGCATATTCACCTGTGTTTCTGGATTTAGAACGATAGTTCTTCAAAGTAGTTTGTAAATAGCTAACTTGCTGCCCTGAGATGGCTGGAAAGCCAGCTTGCTCTAATCCCATGCCGCTGAGGCCATGACATGCTGTACAAGCAGGTATGCCTTTATTGAGGTCTCCTGATCTATAAAGCCACTCTCCTCTCGCTAGCAAGGCTTGATCGTCTTTAGCCTGACCAACAGATGTTGGTTGTGAGTTGTAAAAAGCTGCTATATCAAGAAGCTGCTGATCACTCAAGTTTTTAAGATAAGGAACCACGGCCATCATCAATACATTTTCTCTTTCGCCGCCTTGAAAGTATTTAAGTTGAGAAAATAAATACTGTTGACCTTGACCTGCAAGGTTTGGCCAGTCGCTATTGATGCTAGCGCCTGCCGCTCCATGGCAAGCAGCACACTGCGCAACCAAATTGGAACCAGCATTAGCATCTCCCAAAGGCAAGGTTTCTGCGGTGGTAAGCTCTTTTGTGCTTAATGGCAAGCCTAATAGCGCTATAATTAATAAAGAATTAAAAAATTTCATCTTGGGCATCTAAAGAGTGCTTATTATAAGCATACAGCCATGAATTTAAAATGAAAAATACCCTCAGAGAAACAAAATTTATAAAAGGAGTTACTTCTTATAAATCACTTCCGCAAGATGAGGGTGTTGAAATTGTGTTAGCTGGCAGATCTAATGCAGGCAAATCAAGCGCACTCAATGCTTTGTGTGAAAATCCAAAACTTGCGCGCATTAGCAAAACACCTGGAAGAACCACTGAAGCAAACTTTTTTGAAGTAAATACAGAGCTAAGATTGGTTGACCTTCCTGGTTATGGATATGCAAAATCAACAAAAAAGAAAATCAATAACTGGGCTCCGTTTCTTGATGAGTATTTTGTAAAAAGAAATTGTTTAAAAGCAGCCGTGCTATTTATGGACATTAGGCACCCCTTAAAAGATTCCGATAGAGTTTTTGCGGATTATTGTCTTGGTCTTGCTCCGAATTTAGAAATTGTCTATGTGCTGACCAAGGCTGATAAGCTAAAAAAGAATGAACAAAATAAAGCGGTTTTTTTTCTTGAAAGCTTTATGAATACTTCTAATGTTTGGGTAATTTCATCTCTGAATGGCTTCGGTATTGAATCGCTTAGAAACAAGTTATTAAAATTTATCTAAATTTCAATGAGCCTCATTCCAGTTTTTACCAGCCCCAATTTCTACTTCAAGAGGCACAGATAAATTTACAGCCTTCTCCATTAAGTTTTTAATAGTTTTGGAATAATCTTCAAGCCTATTTTCTTTGATTTCAAAAACTAGCTCATCATGAACTTGCATGATCATTTTGATGTCTTGCAGATCATGGCACCAAGCATGAATATCAATCATTGCTTTTTTGATAATTTCAGCAGCAGACCCTTGAAGCGGTGCGTTTATAGCAGCTCTTTCTGCAGCCTGCCGCCTAAGCCCGTTTGATGAATTAATTTCAGGCATATAAAGTCTTCTGCCTAAAATAGTCTCAACATATCCATTTTTCTTAGCGTTTTCTCTAATGCTTTCCATGTAATCTTTGACTCCTGAATATTTTTTAAAGTAATTATCTAAATATTGTTGTGATTCTGCTCTAGTAATATTCAACTGCCTGCTTAATCCGAAGGCCGACATCCCATAAATCAACCCAAAATTTATAGCCTTGGCATTGCGCCTCATATCAGGATTCACGCTTTCTAATGGGGTTCCAAAAACCTCTGCTGCGGTTGCAGAATGAACATCAAGCCCATTTTTAAAAGCATTGTTAAGAGATCTGTCTTTGGATAGGTGAGCCATAATTCTTAGCTCTATTTGAGAGTAGTCAGCTGCTACCAGAACATAACCACGATCTGGAATAAATGCGCCCCTTATCTTTCTCCCTTCTTCTGTTTTGATGGGTATGTTTTGTAGATTGGGTTCTGTTGAAGAAAGGCGCCCGGTTGATGTGATTGTTTGATGATAAGAGGTGTGAACTCTTCCGGTATGTGAGTTGATGAGAGCAACCAAAGACTCAGTATAGGTTGACCGTAGTTTGGCTAAACCTCGATATTCCATAATAAATTTTGGTATTTCGAATTCCTCTGCAAGTCTTTGAAGAGTGCTTTCATTTGTTGAGGGCTGACCTTTGGGCGTTTTCTGCAATACAGGAAGCGATAACTTATTATATAAAACGTCTCCAAGCTGCTTTGGGGAGTCTAGATTAAACTCCTCTTTAGCTAAGGAAAATATTTTTGCGGATAATGAATCTAATGAATGTTTTAGGTCTTTTGCAAAACTTATCAAGAACGCATCATTAATTTTAACTCCGTTTGCCTCAACCGAGATTAAAGCTTTAAGAAGTTCATACTCCACAGAAACGAGAATTTCGTTTTGAGATGGATTCTTTTTAAAATAATCCAATAAATGATTATAAAGCTGCAATGTAACATCAGCGTCTTCACCTGCATATGCAGTTGCTTCTTTTATATCTACATCTGCAAAAGAAACCGCCTGCTTCCCTTTGCCAACTACCTTCTCAAATGAAATTGTTTGTATTCCAAGGTATTGGTTTGCAAGCGCATCAAGGCCATGTCGAGATAATGCTGGGTTGGATACATAAGACATTAACATGGTGTCTGCCAAAAAATTTTCTAGCTTCAACCCATGACGCCATAAAACTGGTATGTCAAATTTGAGATTGTGGCCAACAGCTTTGGAAGAATTTTTTAGTATGGCAGGCCACAATAATTCTTGGATTTTCTCAATTGGGATTTGAGAATCATTGGTTTTATGATTGATGGGAATATACCAACCATCCCCTTTTTCAAAAGAAAACGATAAGCCAACTAAATCAGTGGTTATTGTGTCTAATGAGTTAGTTTCGGTGTCTAACGCAAATGCCCTTGATGCATTGATCTTAACTATTAGCTGCTTGAGCTTTTCTTCGGTATCGACTGTTTGGTAGCTTGTTTTACTGGTTATGCTTGGCTGAGCTTGTTTCTTTGAGGTCCAAGCATTGAATTCTAGCTCTATAAAAAGCTCGTTAAGCTTTTCTTCATCTTTTTCAGCTTCTAACAGCTTGTCTAAACTGGGCTCAAGATCAATATCAGACTTAAGAGTAACAAGATCAATATTCATTGGTAACAAATCTATTGATGCCCTAAGACTTTCCCCCACTGCGCCTGTGATTGCATCTGCTTCTTTGAGTAAAGATTGAATGGTTTTATGCTCGTTCAGCCACTTTGCTGCCGTTTTAGGGCCTACCTTTGGAACGCCTGGAATGTTGTCAGAACTATCGCCAACCAGAGCCAAGTATTCGACTATTTGCGACGCATTAACTCCAAATTTTTTCTTAACTCCCGCCTCATCAAACGTTTCGTTCGTCATAGTATTCATCATCCTAATCTCAGGATCTCTGACAAGCTGCATAAGATCTTTATCAAGCGATGAAATCGTAACCCTAGGAAATCTTCTGGCTGCCTGCAAAGCAAGTGTTGCTATCAAGTCATCGGCTTCAAAACCCTGCATTTCAATAACAGGCATTCCCATGACATTACAAATTTTCTTGAGTGGCTCTAACTGAGGCCGCAAATCTTCTGGCATAGGCGGCCTATTGGCTTTGTAGGACTCTAGTATCTTGTGTCGGAAATTTTTACCTTTAGCATCAAACACTATTATTGTTTTTGACTCAGCAAACTCTTTCTCAATATTTCTAAGCATGCTTATGACGCCCTTAATAGCACCAGTAGGCAAGCCTGACTTTGTCGTTAAGGGAGGCATGGCATGAAATGCTCTATATAAATAGGATGAGCCATCGATTAAAATTATTTCTTTAAATTTTTGCACTATAACAATTATCTCATTAGAGGCTTATAATCTCCATTTGGTTTTATGGCTCTCTTATGCAACAGCTGATAAATTTCTTTTTAGTTCGATCTAACTTCATCATTGCATTAATATCTTTTGGCTTGGTCCTTGTAGCATACCTCTTTGAAATATTGGGCGGATTTGAGCCTTGTCCACTGTGTATATTTCAAAGATGGTGTTTTGTGGGCATGGGGTTAATGGCGCTACTAAAGTTATTTCTAGGTAGCAAAAAGATAGGCATTTTGGCAATAACTGGAATTTGGTTTTTTGGTGCCAGTGGATTAATTATTGCAGGAAGACAGATATATCTTCAGCATCTACCAAAAGAGCTCGTTCCCTCGTGTGCACCACCAATGGATTTTTTGTTGGATGCTTTGCCATTTACTGAGGTTTTAGCAACGGTTTTTTTAGCAGATGGAAATTGTGCTGAAGAAGACTGGAGATTCATTTTCAATTTTGCTGAGTGGGCTGCATTGGGCTTTTTAGCGCTTACGCTTTTTAGTATTGCATCTCAATTTATTGCAAAAAGAACATAAAAATTTGGGTTATAATTAATTTGGAATGGTGAAAAACGACGAACTTACTCAGGTTTTTGAGTTAACGGCTGAAGAGCTTATAGAAAAATCTCTAGAAAATGGAGAAGGCGTTCTTGCGTCCAATGGAGCACTTTCAGTTGAAACGGGAGAAAGAACTGGCCGGAGCCCTAACGACAGGTTTATTGTTAAAGAACCTGGAACGGAGGATCTGATTGATTGGGGAAACGTTAACAAGCCATTTGATTCCGATAAATTTAATGCGCTTTGGGATAAAGTAGAGTCATATCTAGTTGAGAAAGATCGCTATGTTTCTCATGTTCATGTTGGTGCTCATGAAGAACACTACCTTCCTATAGAAGTAACCACAGAAACTGCTTGGCACAGCCTTTTTTCCCAACTCATATTTATTAAGCCAAGCGAATATAACCCTTTAGAAAAAAAGCAATGGCGCATCTTAAGCGCTTCCAATTTCAAGTGCTCTCCTGAAGAAGATGGCACCAATTCTGAGGCATGCGTAATTATTAATTTTGCATCAAGAAAAGTATTAATTGCTGGAATGAAGTACGCTGGCGAAATGAAAAAATCTATGTTTTCTGTCCAAAACTTCTTGATGCCAGAAAAAGATGTTTTGCCCATGCATTGTTCGGCTAACATTAATAAGAATGGTGATGTTGCTTTATTTTTTGGGTTGTCTGGCACTGGTAAAACTACCCTGTCTGCTGATCCTTCCTGTTCATTAATTGGCGACGATGAGCATGGCTGGGCGGAGGGCTCAGTTTTTAACTTTGAGGGAGGTTGTTATGCAAAATGTATTGATCTTTCAGAGAAAAATGAGCCTGTGATATGGAAAGCTATAAAAAGAGGAAGCATTATTGAAAACGTTATTCTTGATGAAAGAGGGGTGCCAGATTATACAGACGTTAGCCTCACTCAAAATTCGAGATGTTGCTACCCAAGAACTCACGTAGATGATGCCGTTGATTCTAATAATGGCATCGAGCCAAAAGCGGTTATTTTTCTTACTTGTGACTTAACTGGAGTTTTGCCTCCGGTTTCAATACTCTCGGAAGAAGCAGCGGCATACCACTTCTTAAGCGGCTATACAGCAAAAGTTGGTTCCACAGAAATGGGGTCAACAAAATCAATTGATTCAACGTTTTCGACATGTTTTGGCGCGCCCTTCTTTCCAAGACCAGCTGGAGTCTACGCTGATCTTTTGATAAAGAGAATACAGGGTTTCAATTCAAAAGTATTTTTAGTGAATACTGGCTGGACTGGCGGTCCTCATGGTGTCGGGAAGAGGTTTGATATTCCCACAACAAGAAGAATTGTTAATGCAATTCAAAATGGGGAATTAGATAATACAGAAACAGAATTTCTTCCTGGGCTAAACCTCCGCATACCAAAATCAATAGAAGGCGTTGATTCTAGTCTCCTTAATCCAAAGCGAACTTGGTCAAATCCTGAAGAATATGATAGCTCTGCAAAAGAATTAATTGAAAAATTTGTCAAAAATTTCTCTAAATTTAAAGTAAGAGAAGCTATCGTAACTGCTGGCCCTCAGCTATAAGATCAATCATGGCAACAAGCCATCTAAAAAATAATCTTGAACGGATTAAATCTGAGGGTTTTTTTGAAGACCTTAAAATTACTAGGGGCATCGAAAGAGAAACACTAAGGGTCACTAAAGACAATAAAATTTCCAATGCGAACCACCCTCTTGCGCTTGGCTCTCCCCTTTGTTCTGATGAAATAACTACTGATTTTTCTGAAGCGCTTCTAGAATTAGTAACACCAACATTTGAATCTAGAGATAAGTTATACGATCGCCTTCTTGCTCTCCATCACTTTGTAAATACCAAAATAGGTAACGAAGTATTATGGAATTTTTCAATGCCATGCGCCTTTGAAAATGAATCAGAAATAAGGCTTGCTGAATATGGCACAAGCAACCAAGGAAGAATAAAAAATATCTATAGAAGAGGTCTTAAGGAAAGGTATGGCGCTATTATGCAATGTGTTTCTGGAATCCATTACAACTTCTCTCTTTCCCAGCATTCCAAGGAAATATTCTTATCAGCACATCCATCAATCATTGATCAAAACGAAATGTATCTTGGGGCCATCAGAAACTTAAAACGGATGGCGCCATTTTTATTGGTGTATTTTGGAGCCTCGCCTATTTGTGATGGCTCGTATCTTATGGGAAGGAGCCACAATCTTATGCCAAGAGGCAATGATCTATATCTACCAAAAGCTACCACCCTACGAATGAGTAAAATTGGCTATCAAAGCCCAGTCCAAGAAGAGCTTGGTATTTCGTATAACGATCTAGATTCCTTCGTTGAGGCCCTTGTTAGAGGTATAACCACCCCCCACCCTTTATTTACAAAAATAGGTCTAGAGGATAGTTCAGGATACCCTTGCCAAATATCAGACGGCATTTTGCAAATAGAGAATGAGTTATACGATATTGTAAGGCCCAAAAGAAAGGGAAATAAGCTTGATAGGCCGGTTGAGCTATTAAGGAATGAGGGTGTTGGATATTTAGAAATAAGAGGAATTGATATTAATCCATTTGATCCTGCAGGCATTGCAAAATCTCAAATGGCTCTTTTGGATGTATTTCTATTGTTGTGTTTGGTAAAAGATAGTGACAAAAGCAACAAAACTGAACTGCTAAACAATATTCACAACCAAGAGCTTGTTGTTGGGTTTGGTAGAGATCCTAGTTTGAAAATATCGATTGGCGATAAAAATATTTATTTGTCAGAATATTTCAAAGCACTAAAAGATGAGTTACTGCTGGTTGCAGACTATCTAAAGGATGCTGAAATCAATGAAGCTATTAATTACTATTTTGCTGGCGAACATTTATCTGAAAGGGTTCTGGATTTGGTAGAAGGTAAAGAGTTTAAAGATGCTGGGTATGAGCATAGCGTCAATATTAAAGCGTTATTTACTAAAGAATTCCAAGATGTTTATGGTTTTGAAAAAAAGGCGGCTGACTCACTAGAGGCTTTTAAAAAACTCAATTCTAATGAGGCGACTGATATTAGAGAATTTGTTAAGCTTTACAACAATAAAATTAAGGAAATGAAATGAAAGCACTTAGATGCAATGAATTAGGAGGCCCTGAGAAACTATCTATTGAAGATATCTCAGTCCCAGAACTTCAAGCAAACGAAGTATTGGTTGGCATCAAGTCTGCAAGCGTGAACTTTCCTGACGTCCTGATGATTCAAGGGCTTTATCAATATCAACCTCCTTTGCCATTTACTCCGGGAGCTGAAGCAGCTGGAGTAATAGAGGCTATTGGCTCAGATGTAAATAATTACAACATTGGAGACAGGGTCTTTGTTATGGCTGGGGCTGGTTGTTTTGCTGAAAAAATAGCGGTTGAAAAAAATAGAGTGCAGCCCATTCCTGATGATATGGGATTTGATGTGGCTGCTGCACTTACCATGACATATGGAACCTCAATATATGCATTGAAGCAAAGAGCAAGTATTCAAGCAGGTGAAACTTTATTAGTCATGGGTGCTTCGGGGGGAGTTGGGTTATCAGCGGTAGAGCTTGGCAAAGCCTACGGTGCAAAGGTCATAGCCGCAGTATCATCTGCTGAAAAAGCAGATGTTTGCAAGGAACACGGAGCTGATGAAATCATCATCTACTCACCAAACGGTCTTGGTAAAGATGAACAAAAAGAATTTTCGACCACTATCAAGAGCTTAACGGGTGGACTGGGTGCAAATGTTGTATACGACCCGGTTGGAGGCAGCTATGCTGAGCCAGCTATTAGAGCTACAGCTTGGGATGGAAGGTATTTAGTTATAGGTTTTGCTGCTGGGGAAATACCTAAGCCGCCACTAAACTTGGCGTTGTTAAAAAATTGTCAAATCGTTGGTGTTTTTTGGGGAGCCTGGACAGCTATGTTCCCGGAAGAGAATTTAAATAACTTCAAAGAGCTATTTGATCTTTTTAATAAAGGAAAAATTAACCCGCGAATAACCGACAGGTTCCCATTAGATCAAGCGGCAAATGCTATAGCTCATCTTGGAAATAGAAAGGCAGTGGGCAAGGTTTTAATTGATGTTTAGATTGGTTATTTTAGCTAGTATGTTTTTGGCCAACTGTTCAGGAGAGAATAAAGAAATGTTAATTATTCATTCAGAAGATCCTGATCTTCAGACAGAGGAAAACAGAAAAATTCAATTTGAGGGAACCCATAACACTAGAGAGCTTGGCGGCTATAAGACAACAGATGGCAAAACCATCAAGTGGGGCAAACTATACAGATCAGATAAGCTAGAAAATCTTACCGATGCGGATCTTGATTATTTCAATGCACTTAACATTAGGGAAGTTATAGACTTTAGATCGGATCAAGAAGTGAGCGAAGAGCCAGATAGGTTGCCAGAAGGTATTAACTACAAAAGGATACCTATTGCTGCAGATGCTGCTATGAGGCCTTATGTAGAATCTGTTTTAAGGAAAGAATTGGAAATGGATTTGGGGATATTACTTGTAGAGGCAAATGAGGATTTTGTTCTTAAATATCACAAAGAATATCGCGATTTTCTTTTAACAATGTCAGAAACTGATCAGCCCAAGCTGTTCCATTGTACTGCTGGCAAAGATAGAGCTGGCTTTGCAGCAGCGCTTCTTTTATTAGCACTGGGAGTTTCAAAAGAAACCGTTTTAGAGGATTACATGAAAACCAATGCTGCCAATGCAGACTATGTAAACTCATACCTAGGAAAAGTTAAAGCCCTTAGCCTGTTTCAGGCAGATGTCGAAAAGTTGAGGCCGGTAATGGGTGTAGAGGAGCGCTATATTCTTAAAGCCTTTGAAACAATCGAGAATAGATATGGTTCCATAGAAGCTTATTTAACTAGGGGACTCAATCTCTCCGCAGAAACGCTTGAAAAATTAAAAGCTAATTATCTAGAGTCCTGACTGGTCACAGATTGATAAACAATTGACATTCTTTCTGGTTCAAATGCTGGCCTAAAAAATCCTGCGTATTTGCTTTCAGGGTTTATCAAAATTAAATTGTTCATATGGTTCTCAAGATGGCCGTCATGAGAATGGTTGTTGTGGTTATTTTTTGGCTCTGTAACCATTACATCGAGTTGAGATGCTAGACTTAGCAATGCCGGCCTTGATGCTCGTGCACCAAAAAAATTAGCATCAAATGCTTGTGCGTACTTATTTACAGACTCAGAGGTATCTCTCTCTGGATCAATGCTAATCAATAAAAGTTGATGATTATCTAAATCATAGCCACGATTGCGCAGAAGAGAATAAAGCTGTTTAGATGCAGAAAGTGTTACTGGGCACTCTGATGGACATCTCGTATATCCAAAATATACTAAAGTCCATTTATCAGCAAAAAAAGTCTTATCAAGGATTTGTCCTTCTGATGAAGAAATTGAAAAATCAGAAAAATCCTTGGGGGCGCTTAGTTTGTAAAATCCGTTCATCAGCAACTCTTCTGAAGAAAGAATTCTTGGGGATGTGATTTTATTTATAAACAACAGCAACAGAGTGGCTATAAATACTAATATCAATGAAACGCTTAACTTAATCTTATTCATTTAAATATAAAAGTATTTATCTAGCAAAAAGCCTATAAAAATTATAAAGATATAATAAATAGAGTAAGAAAAGATAGGCATGGCTAATGATTCATTTTTAGCAATATAAAATCTAAAGCTTAAAACTACAAAGATTAAGCCTGACAATAAAGCAAACATTAAATAAATGAGCCCAGACAGCATTACTACATAGGGTAATATGCTGACAATCAACAACAAAATAGAGTACAAAAGAATTTGAAGCTTGGTAAATTTAATGCCGTGAGTAACGGGCAACATTGGAATCCCCTCGCCTGCATAATCATCTTTTCTGTGAATGGCAAGAGCCCAAAAATGAGGAGGGGTCCATACAAAAATTATCAAGACTAGTAACAATGGAAATGCATCAATAGAGCCAGTAATTGCTGTCCAGCCCAACAAGGGCGGTGCCGCGCCGGCAAGTCCACCGATAACGATATTTTGAGGGGTTGCTCGTTTAAGAAAAACCGTATAAATAAATGCGTAACCAATTAGTGAGGCAAAGGTTAAGTATGCTGTAATGGGATTTACAAAAATATATAAGGTACCAAAACCAACTATTCCCAATGTGGCAGCAAATACTATAGCTTCAGTGTTAGTAACTGTTTGAGTCGGAAGAGGTCGATTAAGAGTTCTTTGCATATTAGCATCTGCTTTCTGATCAATGATTTGATTTATTGCAGCGGCCGATGCTGCACATAAACCAATGCCAATCTGAGATAGAACTATCAACCCATAGTAGGAAAAAGAATTAGCAGCGAGCAAGGAGCCCACTAAAGCTGTGATTAGCATTGTGTAAACCACGTTGGGTTTACATAGTTGGTAATAAGCTCTTAGCTTTACTAACAATTATTCTTCCTCGTTATAAATAAAACACTTAGTGTGGTGAGGAGAAGCATGGCTGCAACTAAATTATGAGCAATTGCGACATATAAAGGCAAAACAAAAACCACATTCATAATTCCCAGTGAAATCTGAGTTACTAAGACTATGCTTAGTGCTGATGCAAGTTGGCCGACGCCTGCCTTGAATAGCCTAAATACTAACAATCCATATACAAGCGCAACCAGAATTGCATTAAGTCTATGCATATAATGTATTGCAGTGCGAGCATCGTTCTCAAGTTGACCGTAGAGGTAGTTTGGGCCCACCTCATGAAATAGATCAAAGCCTTCTTTGAAATCCATGTTGGGCCAATAACTTCCGTGACAAGTTGGGAAATCTGCGCATGCTAAAGAGGCATAATTAGTGCTTGTCCAAGCTCCCAAAAATATCTGCAAAATTAATGCAATTAATGCTGTGAATGCCAGCCCCCGTATTTGGGGAACATGAATCTTGGAAAGAATTCCAGAGGTGTGTAAAAAAACATAAAAGAACAAAGATAAGGTTATAAAGCCTCCAAATAAATGGCCCGTCACTATAATCGGAAGCAGCTTCAGACTCACAGTTAAGTAACCAAACAATCCCTGCAAACATATAAATAAGAACAAGAATGTTGTTAGAGCTTTAATTGATCTTGTTGTATTGGTTCGAAAAGCCATGATCATTTGTGCGATGGCAAGGAGTCCCAGGGATGCAGCAAAATATCTATGAACTACTTCTGGAATTGCTTTATCTATTTCGTAAGGAAACATGGGGAACCTTGATTCAGCGATTGCTATCTCTTCACCGGATGTTGGAAAAAATACAAATCCGTAACACCCTGGCCAATCTGGGCAACCTAGCCCAGCATCTACAAGCCGCGTCCATGCCCCTAAAGCAATAACAATAAACGCAAAGAAAATTGAAAACAAAGAAAAGTGTTTGATATTGATCATATTAATACCTTCAGATCTTTTAATAATTTTTTAGGGTCAATGGTTTCAAGTTCATAGTACATAACCGCTCTTCCATATGGGTCCAATAAAAAAAGTTTATCTGTTTTATGGAAGTCATCTGTAGAAAATTTCTCCAAATCTTCCCTGAGCGTTTCATCCAGTTCTTGTTGCATGATCACTCTTGGGAACTGTTCTTTAAGCGCATTCAAATCAGCAAGGTTATTAAAAAAAATATATCTATCTAATTTATATATATCTCTATTCAGAGCTATGTTCACTTGTTTCATAACATACATTGCCTTTTCTTTGTTTTTGAAATCATCGCCGTATATTCCAAGAATCCAGGTACGACCACTGAAATCAGCAGCTGGATTGTCTTCTAGATTTTCCAATGAGTGAACGGAAAAGCTTTCCTCAAAAAAGGTTCCATAATTTTTTGTGGCTACAGGCCCATAGCCCAAACTAAATGCAAGGGATGAAAGGCCCAATACAATTGCGGGAGAGATCAGTAGAATTAATAAAATAGTTTTATTGTTCATGGTGTTTATTAATAAATTTAAAAAAAACAAACGCAAGCACAATTGCCATGATCAACCATTGAAAAGCATAGCCAAAGTGCTTAGAAGAAGAAATTTTACTAGGAATAAGCGGAACATATTCAAGCGTGTATGGGTTGGCAGGATCTAATTTAATCAGATACTTTTCAAGTTTATTAGGAAAAACTGATTCTAAAAAAGAAATGTCTTTTTGCTGAACTACTTTTGGCCAATCATCGCTTGCAAGCTCATCTCCAACAACAAAATTTTTTTCTGGGCTGTAGATTATGCCTTTAATTGTTTTGTTAGATTCGTTTAAAGGAGTGGATGAATAAGAATTACTGGCCCAGCCACGATCTACTAAAAAAGTATGCAAACTCAAATCAGTTGGAGTAAATGGGGTAAGCACTGTGTAGCCCTTTTGGCCAGAATATATTTTATTATCAATTAATATCTCTTGGTCAAAATCAAACCTACCGTTAACGGTTATTAAATCCCATTGTTTTGAGTCATATGAATATTGTTCGGGCAACAATGCAAGCGATTGCTCAAAATCTGCTTCCAAATCATATTTTTCAAAACCCTTTGAAGTCTGCCAAACAGACAAGCAGATGAACACAATAAAAAAGAAGGCGCTAAAGAAACTTAATCTAGGGTTGTCTTTAATATTAGTTAGAAGCATTACTCTCTTTAATAATGATAAAATAAAGCTATGTTACTAAAAGCAGCAATAGTCTTATGCATAGTTGTTATTTTCATAAGCCTTACTAGCGGTCTTTTTTTTCTATTTAAAGACAAAGGAAAGACAAAATACACTGTATACAGCCTTGGGGTTAGAGTTAGTGCTGCAATTATTCTGCTAATCTTAGTTGCTTATGGTCTTTATAACGGCCAACTTGGCAATCAGGTGCCTTGGTCTAGTTAAAGAATATAAACAAAAAGAAATAACATCACCCAGACCACATCCACAAAGTGCCAATACCAAGAGGCTGCTTCAAAACCAAAATGGTCTTCTGGTTCAAAATGATTATAAAAGATCGATCTAATAAGCATTACAGCTAACATAAATCCTCCAAGCATCACATGAAATCCATGAAAACCAGTCAACATAAAGAATGTGGAACCGTAGATTCCTGAGTTAAGAGTTAAGCCGTAATGTGCATACGCTTCATAATATTCGGCAGCTTGTAAACCAACAAAGGTTAAGGCAAGAAACACGGTTACTCCAAGCCATAAATTAAATGTAGATTTATTGCCAGCCTTTAGTGCTAAATGAGCAAAATGGACGGTCACACTTGAGCTTAATAATACGATCGTATTCCACAATGGTAACCATGCTAATAAGTGGCTAAAACCTGGAAAGCTAAGATTCTTTTCAGGCAAGGTGTATGCTGCTCCATCATCAGGAGTGTTCATAAGTGGCCAGCTGGATTCAAAATCTGGCCATAACATATTGGCCAAACCCTTTTCGCCTTCTCCACCTAACCATGGCACTGCAAAACTTCTAACATAAAATAAAGCTCCAAAGAAAGCGGCAAAGAACATCACTTCAGAAAAAATAAACCAAGCCATGCCAAAGACAAACGATTTTTTTAATTGAGCACTATCAAGACCTGCCAGATGCTCTTGTGTAACTTTTTTAAACCAAAAAAATAAGGTTGTGGCCATAGCAGCTAGACCAGACCATAAAATATATTTCCCAGTATTGCTTTCAGTGCCGAGAGAATTAATAGTAGAGGCGGCCCCCATAACTAATAGAAACATAGATGTTGCCGCAAATATTGGAAATTTACTTTGCTCTGGAACGTAATATTTTTGATACTCCATTAATGGCTCTCCTCTGAATGCATGGAATCATGGTTCATTTGCATGGCTAATTCTTGCTTGTCATAATCTGTTATATCAAAGATTGTATAAGACATTGCCACGCTTTTAATGTTGCTTGGTAGATCTGTATCCACTAGAAATTTCACAGGAAGCAAGGCTTCTTCTCCTGGCTTTAAGGTTTGCTGATTAAAGCAAAAACACTCTAGTTTGCTTAAGTGAGAGGCTGCATTTGATGGAGCAACGCTAGGTATTGCTTGAGCAGTCATCTCTTTGTTAGTAACATTTTTTACATAAAAAGTTGTTGTGTAATATTTGCCAGTTTTGATATCAAGCACTTCTTCTGAGGGTTTGAAAATCCATGGCATTTCCTCGTTATTATGAGAAATAAATTGAAGCTTTATCTCCCTGCCTGTATCTACTTCATCAATATTAGTGCTTTCAAGAGCCACCTTTCCGTTAAGGCCAGTAACTTCGCAAAACACATCGTAAAGTGGAACTAGCGCAAAAGAAAAGAAAAACATGCCAAATACTGCAAATCCAAGAAATTTAACTGTTTTTTTTGCAGATTTATTCAATTAACTTACCTTTGGTGGAGTTGTAAAAGTGTGATATGCGGGCGGGGAATCGACTGTCCACTCAAGACCCTCTGCGCCTTCCCATACTTGAGAGGTTGCTTTCTTGCCCCCTCTAACAGTTTTTATAACAATGAATAGGAAAAGTATCTGAGAAAGACCGAATGCAAAAGCTCCAGCAGTTGAAACCATATTCCAATCTGCAAATTGGAGGGCGTAATCTGGGTATCTTCTTGGCATACCTGCTAGACCAATCCAATGTTGAGGGAAAAATGTCACGTTAACTGATACAAATGAAAGCCAGAAGTGCAGTCTTCCGAGTCTCTCGTCATACATGTTTCCAGTCCATTTAGGGATCCAATAATACACAGCTGCCATAATAGAGAAAATGGCGCCAGGGACAAGTACATAATGAAAGTGTGCGACCACAAAATAGGTATCATGATATTGGAAGTCTGCGGGAGTGATAGCAAGCATTAATCCTGAAAAGCCTCCAATAGTAAACAAAACTACAAAAGCTATAGCAAAAAGCATTGGGGTTTCGTAAGTAATTGATCCCTTAAACATTGTAGCAACCCAGTTGAAAACTTTGACTCCTGTAGGAACCGCTATAAGCATGGTGGCCCACATAAAGAATAGCTCAGCTGCAAGAGGCATGCCAACTGTAAACATATGGTGTGCCCAAACAACAAAAGACAATATTGCAATAGAGGCCATAGCCCATACCATCGATGAATATCCAAAGAGGGGTTTTCTGGAAAAAGTTGAGATGATATGAGATGTAATTCCAAAAGCTGGAAGGATCATAATATAAACTTCTGGATGACCAAAAAACCAAAAGATATGCTGGAATAATACAGGGTCGCCTCCGCCAGCTGCATTAAAAAAACTGGTGCCAAAATGAATGTCCATTAACATCATAGTCACTGCTCCAGCAAGTACCGGCATAACAGCAATTAAGAGATATGCAGTTATAAGCCAAGACCAAACAAATAATGGCATCTTCATTAATGTCATTCCTGGGGCTCTCATGTTCATGATGGTTACAATTACATTGATGGCGCCCATGATTGAAGAGGCGCCCATTATATGAACTGAGAATATAAAGAAAGTAACGCTGGGTGGCGCATATGTGGTGGAAAGCGGAGCATAGAAAGTCCAACCAAAGTTTGGTGCTCCTCCTTCCATAAACAATGACGATAAAAGCACGAAAAAAGCAAAAGGCAGAATCCAGAAACTAAGATTATTCATTCTGGGCAATGCCATGTCAGGAGCACCAACCATCATTGGCACTAACCAGTTAGCAAGGCCTACAAAAGCAGGCATAACTGCTCCAAAAATCATAATCAAACCATGAAGTGTTAGCATTTGATTGTAAAATTCAGGTTGAACTATTTGCATGCCTGGCTGAAATAACTCAGCTCTAATAACCATAGCCATAGCGCCGCCGACAAGAAACATTAGGAAGCTAAACCAAAGATATAGGGTTCCAATGTCTTTATGGTTAGTAGTAAACAACCACCTTGTTAAGCCTTTTGCAGGACCGTGGTGATGATCGTGATCGTGTGATTCTATAACTGCGCTCATAGTTACTCCTTAAGACTTTTGATTGTTGTTTTTATATTCAAGAATTTCTTTAGGCAAGACGACTTCGCCATCGCCTTTTTCTCTATTGCCCCATGATTGTCTTGTGTAAGTTATTACGGAGGCTATATCAACCTCTGAGAGTTGATTGGCGAATGATTGCATGGCTGCTCCTTGCACGCCTTCCATTAAAATTTCTATGTTTCTTGGTTTGTTATTAAGGACTATTTCGCTGCCTGCTAGACCGGGAAATATTCCTGGAATGCCTTGTCCAGATACTTGGTGGCAAGCCGCACAGTTTTTTACATATACTGACTCTCCATTTGCGACAAGTTCTTCAACTGACCAATCTTTTTCAGTAAGTTGCGCTAACTCAAATGCTGCCTGCTTCTTTCCTGAAACCCATTCATCGTATTCACTCTGCTCAACAGCTCTAACAACTATAGGCATAAATCCATGGTTTTTCCCACATAGCTCTGTGCAATTACCTCTATATAAACCAGGCTCATCTACAATTGTCCAAGCTGTATTAATAAATCCAGGAATTGCATCTTGCTTAATTGCAAAATCAGGAACCCACCAAGAATGGATTACATCATTTGCTGTAATGAGAAATCTAACTTTTTTGCCTACCGGAATAACTACAGGCTCATCAACTTCCAAAAGGTAGTGTTCTCCCTTTGGTATCTTGTTATATATCTCGTCCTGATCGGTTGAAAGATTTGAAAAAAAGTTTATGCCATCTTCAAGGTATTTATATTGCCATTTCCATTGGTATCCAACTACCTGGATATTTACATCGCCCTCTTCATCATTGTAAATTTCCTTTAGGACATTGGTTGCAGGAATTGCCATGACAACAAGAATTACAAAAGGTATGACAGTCCAAAGAATTTCTAGTTTTGTGTTGTCATGAAATGTTGAAGGGTTAGGATTTTTCTTCTTGGTGAATGCATACATTGAATAGAACATTACACCAAATACAACAACACCAATCACTACGCAAATCCAGAAGATCAACATATGTAAATCAAAAACTTTCTTACTAACCTCGGTGGCTCCTTCGGTCATATTGAGAGCATTCCAGTCAGCCCAGCCAAATATTGGGGCCACTAGCAAGGAAGATAAAACTAAAAATTTTGCAAAATTGGATAACTTCATGAGGGTTGTTTAATAGTATTTATTTATAATTGATTATAATTTATTTTTATAATTGTGTCTTCAAATAGAATTTAAATTGGCGCTATTTTAAAGCTTTGGAGAATCTTTTTCTAGATCTAGCGAAGTTGTTTTTATTTGGGGTTTAAGTTCCTCAAAACTGCAGTTGGTACAATATATTTTTTTATCATCTGCAGTCAGAGCGATTCTGTCTGGAAGCTTACATGATGGACAAACAGCTCCAGCAATAAATCTAATCCCTTTCATCGACCAATTCACTGATTACAAGATAAGGATCAACCTCAATTCCAAACCAAATCTTAAATGATAGCGCTGCCTGAAATACCAACATACCAAGACCATCAATAGATGATAAGAATCTAGATTTAATATCTTGATTATTGATTAATGAGTTTTTGTAGGAGAGATCTACAAACAATGGGTTTGGTTGAAGGTTTATCTCTTCAGTTAAGATTTTTGTTAGGATATATTCGCTTGCGATAGGTGGGGTGCTGTTAATAACCAAGTCAACTGCCTCACCATTATAAATTCTGTCTCTAAGACAATCAGGAAATGTCTCAAGACGATTTTGATTTCTATTCATATAAGAAACTATTACATCGTGATCAAGCAATGATGCTCCTACAGAACGTGCGGCACCACCCGCGCCAACAATGAGCGCTCTTTTGCCTTTAATATCAACAAGCTGTTTGATTGATTGGACAAATCCAGTCCCATCGGTCGTATAGGCTTTGATTTTATCGCCAATTTTATGAAGGGTGTTGGCAGAATTACATTTATCGACCAAAGGATCGATATTTGTTGAGAAATTGATCGCGAGCTCCTTAAAAGGAACTGTAACATTAAGTCCCCTGGCCTCATCATGCTCAAAAAAGATATCAAGATTTTTTTTAAATTCTTTTGTTTGACAGTCAATAACTTTGTAATCGATTTTTATTCCTGACTGCTCAGCAAAGCGCTTATGAATTTTCGGTGAAAGCGTATATTGAATATTGCTTCCTATTATCCCTATCCTTTCCAACTTATTTGATTATCCAATCCCTATTAATGTGGTTTAAGAGTTTTTTCTCTTGTAATAAAAGATTTTTGTCTTTAAATGGTGGCCAAAGAACTGTTGGTGGCAAGGAGGCTAAAATAGAATCAGATCTTCCACCTGACTCAATTCCAAATTTTGTTCCTCTATCATGTAAAAGATTAAATTCCACATACCTTGACCGCCTATACTCTTGAAATAGCTTCTCATCCTCCGTATATGGAAGACTAAGCCTTTTAAGTAATATTTTTTTATATGAAAAAATATAACTTTCTACTACAGAGGTAAGTAATTCAAGACATTTGTCTATATTTTTCATCTGTATTGAATCAAAAAATATGCCTCCAATTCCTCTTTTTTCAGATCTATGAGGCAAGTAAAAGTATTCATCGCAGTTTTTAGCAAACTTTCTATAAAAGGTTTTGTTGTGTTGGTCTAAGCATTTTTTTGCATTTCTATGCCAAAGCTTGGCATCAGAAACATATGGAATAAATGGCGTTAAATCATAACCACCACCGCACCAATATCTGTTTAAATTATTCTGATTGTCGAACAACGTAAAAAATCTAACATTCAGGTGACTGGTAGGCGCTTTTGGATTCACTGGATGGGAAATAATAGAAAGACCAGTAGCATAAAATCTTCCCTCTTGATGTTTGAAATCATCTGCTGCAAGAGAAGAGTTTGGGAGTTTGGTATCTGTGATTGAAGAAAAATTGCAGGCAGCTTTCTCAATATGATTATTTATAATTGTGATGCTTTTTCCTCCGCCCCCCTTTGGTCTTATCCAGTCAACTTCATCAATAAAAGTTGTATGACTGATTTCATTAAAGAAGCATATTGCTCTTTGCTGCAATTTACTAATTGTGTTTTCAATTTTTAGAACTTGTTCAGGTTTATGCACGAATTACTTTCCCCGTTACGTAGTCAATTATTTTTGATGGTTTTTTTTCATTGCCTAGCCGTTCTTTATAAAGAGCAACATCATCAAAATCAAAGATTTCTTGGATAGATTCAATGTTGTTTGTTTGTTCTTTGCCTGAAATATTAGCAGATGTTGATAGTATTGGTTTTTGCAAGATATTAAGAAGTTTTTTAATTGGATTGTGAGCGCTTACTCTTATTGCAACTCTATCTATATCTGATATTAATTCAGGTGGACATAATTTAGATGGTCTGAGCAACAGGGTTGTGTGGCCTGGCCAATACTGGTCTAAGTCATCCTTATTGAGATCCGCGGAAAGCTTGAATACCCAATCAATATTTGGACACAGGATTATGTAATTTTTAGACGAAGATCTTGATTTAAGTTTTGACAGACGCTGCATGGCTTTTTTTGAATTATACAAACAACCCAAACCCCAAACCCCTTCTGTTGGGTGAATCAAAATTTTTTCAGACGAAAGCCAATCTGCTGCTTCATTTGGGTCGGCTAAATGTTGCAACTTTGTTATTTTGAATTATTTATTTCAACAACATCTTGGGTCATTTTACTTCTGTAATCATTAAATTTATTTGCTAAATCTTGATCAGAAGACGCAAGAATTTGGACAGCAAAAATTGCTGCGTTTATTGCTCCAGATTTTCCAATAGCAAATGTAGCAACAGGAATTCCTTTTGGCATTTGGACGGTCGAAAGCAAAGAATCCATTCCTCCCATTGTTCCGCCATCAAGAGGGATTCCTAAAACAGGTTTATGGGTATGAGCTGCAATAACTCCTGATAAATGCGCAGCCATGCCAGCGGCTCCAATGAATAGTTTTGCACCCTTTTGTTCTAATTCTGTTATTTTACTAATAACCTGAGAGGGGGTCCGGTGCGCTGACAAAATATTGTATTCATACTCGATTCCGAATTCATCAAAGATGCCAAATGCTGCAGATACTGTGTCTAAATCTGATTTAGAACCCATAAATATTCCAACTTTCATCAAAACTCCTTGTTAAACTATCTGATTATAAATAAAACCAATATAATATCCACATGAAGCTCCTTGATATTCTGACATATCCAGACCCTAGGCTGAGAACGGTAGCGAAAAAAGTTAATGTTTTCGACAAAAGTCTAAAAAATCTTTCTGAAAATATGCTTTACACAATGTATGAGGCAGAGGGTATTGGCTTGGCTGCATCACAGGTGGATGTTCATATTCGATTAATTGTAATGGATTTATCTGAATCTAAAGATAATCCTATGGTTTTTGTTAATCCTGAAGTTGAAATATTAGAGAACAAAAGTCACCTTTCATATAGAGAGGGTTGTTTATCGGTTCCTGGTTTTTATGAAGAGATAACAAGACCAGATAAAATAAAGCTTACTTGGCAAGATATTGAAGGAAACCAACACTCTACCTATCCAGAGGGTCTGCTTACAGTTTGCATACAGCATGAAATAGATCATTTAGAGGGAAAGCTTATGGTTGACTACGTTTCGAGACTTAAAAGAGAAAGATTGAAGAAGAAAGCAGCAAAATAAGAGATTTTAGCAACTTTTAAGGGATTTTATAATATTTTAATGAAAGTTATTTTTGCTGGATCACCTCCTTCATCGGCACATGTTTTAAAGTCGCTGGTGGATTCTGGTATGGAAGTTAGCGCAGTGATAACTCAACCTGACAAACCATTTGGAAGAAAACAAATATTATCTCCTTCAGCGGTATCTCTAGAAGCATCAAATATTGGTTTAAAAATTTACAAACCTCTTTTCTTAGATCAAGACTTTATAAACGAAATAAAGAAACTGGAAAGGCCAGATTTTTTAATAGTCTCTGCATATGGGAAAATCTTGCCAAATGATTTGCTTCAACTTCCAAAAATCTCACCAATAAATATCCATTTTTCATTGCTTCCAAAATATAGAGGCGCATCACCAATACAAACCTGTCTTTTGAATGGGGATCAAAATTTTGGATACAGTATTATGAAAATGGATCAGGGTCTTGACACGGGCCCTGTATATTTTTCAAAAAATATAAAATGCGATAATGATGCTACAAAAAATCAAATAGAAAACCTCATTGCTGATGAGGCTTCAAAAGAACTTCCAAAGATATTAGAAGATATTAAAGAAGGAATAATTTCTGCTGTGGAACAAGATCATAGCAAGCACAGTTTGTGCAATAAAATTACAAAGGCTTCAGGAGAAATCAATCATTCAATTTCATCAGAAACAATTAAAAATATGTTTAGAGCTTATTTTGGGTGGCCTGGGATATTTTTTAATTATAAAGAGACCCTTATCAAAATCCATGGCTTAGAGATAGCAGATTCAAAAGAAATTCCAAATTCTGGTAATAAAAAAATAGGGACAAATGATAAAAAATTATATTATAAAACAAGCACTGGCTGGATAGTAATTACTTACTTACAATTACCTGGAAAAAAAGTAGTTTCTTCAAGTGACATGCTCAACTCAAATCAAAAATTATTTGAAGAACTTTAATTCTCTAATAAAGAGAGTAACCTATGCATCATGGATATAGTAATTCTTGGAGCAGGGAAAATTGGAACTGGCATTGCAACAAATCTTGCAAAGCAAAATTACAATATTACTGTTGTAGATTTTAACGCTGAGAAATTACAATCTCTTCAATCTGATTTTGACTTAGCTACCATAATTGGTAGCGCCTCATCACCAGAGACTCTAAAAAAAGCTGTCACAAAAAAAGATACGGTTGTTCTGGCTGTTACTAATTCTGATGAAACAAATTTAATAGCATGTCAGTTGTGCAAAAATCTTTTCTCGGTCAAAAGAACAATATGCAGGTTGTCTAATAGGGCATACTTGGATCACCTTAATGCACTTGGGGGATATGTAGATGTTCCAATTAGCCCGGTATCAGAAATAACTTCTCATTTACTTGATTTAATTGAACATCCCGGCACGGAGCAAATTGAATCATTCATAGGAGGAGAAGTTAAGCTGGTATCAGTAAAAGCTAAAAAAGATGGAATGCTGGTTAATAGAGCGCTTAAGAGCTTGAAAGATGACCTCCAAAACATTGAGGCATCAGTTACTGCTATTTTTAGAAAAAATAAACCCCTAATACCAAACGAAGAAACGGTAATTAAAGAGGGAGACGAAGTATATTTTTTAGCAAAAAAAGATGATGTTGACGATGTTGTGTCTGAAATTCGTAATCAAGGCGAAAGACACAAAAGAGTAATGATAGCTGGCGGAGGAAAGATTGGCTTTGAGCTTGCTAGAAACATCGAAGATAAATTGAGATTAAAGATAATTGAGCCTGATAAAGATAGGTGTGAGTTTTTATCAAGCGAGCTAAAAAGATCAATTGTATTAAGGGGTAATGGTTCGGATGAGGACTTATTAAGAACAGAGAATATTGAAAACATTGATCTTTTTTGTGCGGTTACTAACGATGATGAGGCCAATATTATGGCGGCATTTCTTGCTAAAAAACTTGGTGTCAAGAAAACAATTATTCTTTTAAATAATTACTCATATATAAACATTCTTCCAAAAGGTTTTGTTGATGTGGCCTTGTCGCCCCAAAGACTAACCGTTTCAATGGTTTTGCAGCATTTATATAATGACGATGTTACACAAGAGGTGATTCTTAAAATGGCTTCCGGCGTTGAAGCAATTGCAGGAGTTGTTCATAAAAATTCATTTACTGAAAAATATATTGATAAACCAGTTTTAGATTTGCCTTTGCCAAAGGGGTCGCTGGTTGGAGCAGTTTACAGAAATGAAAATCTCTTTAGTCCGGCAAGAACAAAAGACCTTTTATTAAAAGAGTCTGATAGGTTAATCATTTTTATCTCTTCAAAAACTGAGAAACAAGAAATAACAAAACTTTTTGCATCTTAATGACTTTAATATCACCTATATATAACCTTGTAGGTCTATTGTTGATGTTTTTCAGCTTAGCGTTTGTTCCTTCAATTGCAACTGCTTTCATTTATAGTGAAGGGACCGCTCAAAGTTTTTTTGGCCTTTTTGCAATAACTCTTCTTACCGGAGCTCTTTTATATGCTATTTCAAAAAAAGACATTAACTCTCTATCCATACACGATGGCTTTCTGGTAACAGTTATTTTTTGGCTAATCCTTGGATTGTTTGGATCTATGCCATTCTTGTTAATAATGGATCTTTCCTTGGTTGATGGATTTTTTGAGTCTTTTTCAGGGATTACAACGACAGGTGCCACTGTATTATCTGGAATAGAAAATTATGATAAATCAGTCTTATTATTTAGGCAGATTCTTCAATGGATTGGTGGGATGGGGTTGATAATCCTAGCCGTTGCAATTCTTCCGTCTCTAGGGATTGGTGGAGGACAATTATTTAAAATGGAAACCCCTGGTTCAGATAATACACAGAAAATTACTCCCAGAATTAAGGAAACTGCGCAGGCCCTATGGAGGATATATCTCGCATTATCTGTTTTATGTTTTATCTCTTACATGATGGCTGGAATGAGCTCATTCGATGCGCTTGCGCACGCTCTCTCAACGGTGTCTATTGGCGGATTCTCTACCTATGACCAAAGCATAGGATATTTCAACAGCATTCCGATTGAGCTTGTGTGTATCTTTTTTATGTTACTTTCATCCGTCTCGTTCGTTCTTCATTACTCGGCCCTATCATCAAAATCTTTAATGAGATACTTTAAAAATCCTGAGCTAGGTTTTTTTCTAGGAATTATGCTTTCAATTTTTTTGGTAGGATTGATTTTTTTGGTAACAACCAAATCAGCCGAAGACCCTGACTTGAGATCGCTTATATTCCAAACCGTTTCAATTGTAACTACGTCTGGTTTCCATACTGAAGGCTTTGCTGGACTACCAATGTTTCTTGCTTTTCTGTTGTTAATAGGGGCATTTATTGGTGCATGCTCAGGATCTGTTGGGGGCGGAATTAAATCATGGCGAGTTATGGTAATGGTGAATCAGGTAAAAAAAGAGATATTTAAGATTGTCCACCCTGATGCAGTAGTAATTTCTAAAATAGGAAACAAGGTCATTGATAGCTCAATTGCAGAAAAAGTTTGGGGCTTTTTTTCAATATACGTAATAACCTTTATGTTTTTATTTTTGGCGATGCTGGCAACCGGAGCAGATTTTGAGACCTCATTTTCAACTGTTGGAGCATGTTTGAACAACCTTGGGCCAGCTCTTGGAGAGGCACTTTATAACTACGAGAATATCTCTTCGGTTGGAAAATTTATATTAATTTTGGCAATGGTTTTGGGTAGATTAGAAATCTTTACATTTCTTGTGGTGCTTGCGCCCTCTTTTTGGAGAAGATAGTTAGAAAGAATATAAACTCTTATTTTCTTTAATCTTTCTAAACTTTTTATATTCCCATGAATATTCCTTGGGATTTTTAAGAATTATTTTTTGATATATGCGGTTCATTTTATCTGTTGAAATCTCGGCACTTGAAAGATGATCATAGGAAACAATGTACCCAAATTCATTCTTAGTTAAATAAACCAAGCAGGTAGAAATATCTTCTCGGGCCGAAAGCGATTCAACCAAATTGCTAGAGTAGCAAGCCGCCTCAAAGAAAGAGCTTTCAACACCAAAGCCGTCTGCAGGAACCTGGTCTGATGCAAAACAAACGTCTGTTCCAGATTTTAAAGCTTTTATTACGGCCTTAACGCCGCCAATAGAGGCAGTAGCTACAGCGCTATGGTTTTTAGATCTTTGTCTTTTTACATAAGCATCTAGTTTTTTATATTTAATAGTTTTGTATAAAGTTGTTACAGAGTTGTTGAGCAGTATGAGGCCAAGCAACAGATCAATGCTTCTATTGTGTAAGGAATAAAACAGCGTTGCTTTTTCTTCAAGCAGCATAAATCTGTTTTCTTGTTTAAACGCAAGTTTGGAGATTTTGTGTTCTGATCTAGACCAGGAATATAGCGTTTCATAAATCGAGATAATTGAATTCTTTAGGCTTTCAAAAGCAAGAACGTTATTATCAGCGTCAGTATTGTAGGGAAAGCATTTAAAAATATTAATTTTGGTTACCTTAAAGGCATTAGTTTTTTTTAACAAAAAATTGCATGGATAAGCGGAGATGATCGTGTCTATAATTTTTTCAGCAAATTTAACTCGAAAAGGAGAAAGCAGAATAAAAACGTATCTCATTTATTAATAACTATATTATTGAATTACAATGGTGCAAGTATATATCATTAGGAGTTTTTGAATGGCTGCCAAATCAATGGATGAACTGGTTTCTCTTTGTAAAAGAAGGGGGTTTATCTTTCAATCATCTGAAATCTATGGTGGACTTCAGGGCTTATATGACTTTGGGCCCCTTGGTGTAGAGTTAAAAAACAATATCAAGCAATCATGGTGGTCATCTATGGTGTACGAAAGAGATGATATTGAGGGGCTTGATGCATCAATACTTACTCACGCCAAAGTTTTAAAACATTCTGGGCATGAAAGCACATTTACAGATCCATTGGTTGATTGCAAAAACTGTAAGAGTAGACACAGAGCAGATCATATTAAGGACAAATGTCCCGTTTGTGGATCGAATGATCTTACCAATCCAAGACCATTTAATTTAATGTTTAAGACATCAGTCGGCCCGGTAGATAATGATAGTAATATTGCGTATTTAAGACCAGAGACAGCCCAACATATATTTATAAATTTTAAAAATATAGTTGATTCGACCTCAAGATCTTTGCCATTTGGTGTAGCTCAAACAGGAAAAGCTTTTAGAAACGAAATAACTCCTAGAAATTTTATTTTTAGAGTAAGAGAGTTTGAGCAAATGGAGTTAGAGTTTTTTTGTGAACCTGGCAGCGATAAGACCTGGCATAAATATTGGCTTGAAGAAAGGTTGGCCTGGTGGGAAAGACAGGGTGTTAAAAGGGAAAACATTCAAATCCTTGATGTTCCTTGTGAAGAATTGGCTCATTATTCAAAGGGTACATATGATTTGATGTATAAGTTCCCACATGGTTTAGAAGAGCTTGAGGGTATTGCTAATAGAACAGACTTTGATTTAGGCTCTCATAGTAAAAACCAAAGCGAGTTGAATATAGCCGCCAAAACAGATATAAATGAAAATTCTAATGCAAGGCTTGCTGTTCAGAATATTGAGTCTAAAGATTGGGTTGTTCCCTACGTAATAGAGCCATCAGCTGGAGTTGAAAGGGCGTTTCTTGCGATATTAAATGAAGCATACGAGAGAGAGGTTCTAGAAGGAGATAAAGAAAGAATAGTCCTAAAATTAAGGCCTCACCTTGCTCCAATAAAAGCCGCAGTCATTCCACTTAAGAAAAATGATTCTAAACTGGTGGACCTTGCTATAGAAATAAAGTCAAATCTACAACGAAGCCTAAAGAAAAAAGTTGTTTTAGAAAATACTGGCAATATTGGTAAAAGTTATAGGAAACATGATGAAATTGGAACGCCATACTGTATAACAGTGGATTATGAATCTATTGACAACAAAACCGTGACCATCAGAAACAGAGATACCATGAATCAAGAAGTTATAAAAATAGAAGAGTTAATTGAAAAATTAAAGTTTTAGAAAGATTTCGACTATATATCTAGATTTGCAACATTTAGTGCGTTTGCGTCAATAAATTCTCTTCTTGGCTCAACCTGATCACCCATTAGTACCTCAAAAGCATCGTCTGCATCTTTTGCATCCTTAATTTTTACTTGAAGCATCCTTCTGTTAACAGGGTCCATAGTTGTTGTCCAAAGTTGATCTGGGTTCATTTCACCAAGACCCTTATATCTTTGGACATCTATTCCCTTTGATCCGGTTTTGGATAATTCTTTTATAGCCCCGTCTTTTTCAGATTCATTAGAAACATAAATCTCTTTTTTCCCTTTAGAAACTTTATAAAGAGGTGGTAAGGCAATGTATATGTGGCCTTTGTCAACAATATCAAACATTTGTCTATAAAAGAATGTTAGTAAAAGAGTTCTAATATGTGATCCGTCAACATCGGCATCAGTCATTATGATAATTCTATGATAACGAAGTTTTTCTAAATTAAAGTCGTCTTTTCCTATTCCGCAGCCAAGCGCAGTAACAAGCGTTCCAATTTCTTGAGAAGATAAAACTTTATCAATTCTCGCTTTTTCAACATTTAGAATTTTTCCCTTTAGTGGCAAGATCGCCTGATTTTTTCTATTTCTACCCTGTTTGGCAGAGCCACCAGCAGAATCTCCCTCAACTAAATATAATTCAGAAAGCGCGGGGTCTTTTTCCTGGCAATCAGCAAGCTTACCAGGCAACCCTGCAACCTCAAGCACCCCTTTTCTTCTTGTCATTTCTCTAGCTTTTCTTGCTGCCTCCCTTGCTAAAGCTGCTTCAGACACCTTGGTTAAGATTGCCATTGCATCTTTGGGGTTTTCTAAGAGAAAATCATTTAAATTTTTATTAAGCACATTGCTTACGACCCCCTCAACCTCTGAGGAAACGAGCTTCTCTTTGGTTTGTGAAGAAAATTTTGGATCAGGAACCTTAACAGAAATAACTGCTACCAAGCCCTCTCTAACATCATCTCCTAATAATTCAATTGGTGCCTTTTTGTTAAGTTCTTCTTTTTTTACAAATGTTTTTAAGACACGCGTAAGGCTTGCCCTAAAACCAGAAAGATGTGTTCCACCATCTTTTTGTGGAATGTTGTTAGTATAACAAAGCACATTTTCACTATAAGAATCGTTCCACTGAAGAGAAATTTCTACCCCAATATCATTTGAGCTGTCCTGACAATGAAAAATTGAAGATATTTGTTGCTTTCTTCCTCTTAAAAAATCTACATAACTTGATACGCCGCCAGCGTTTTTAAACTTTTTGTTCTTCCCGGTTCGCTCATCTTTTACTTCAATAGATACTCCGGTATTTAAAAAAGAAAGCTCTTGTATGCGTTTATTAATTTTTTCAATATCAAATACTATGGAAGAGAAGACCTCTTTTGATGGAAGGAATGTTATCTCCGTTCCAGTTTCTTTGGATGCCTTTTTCTTTGTAAGCTTGGTTTTAGGCTTTCCGTTAGAATATTTTTGCTCGAACATTCCTCCATCTCGACAAATTACAAGCGAGAGTTCCTCTGATAGAGCGTTTACAACAGAGACGCCAACCCCGTGCAATCCCCCAGAGACCTTGTATGAATTATCATCAAACTTACCGCCAGAATGAAGTGTTGTCATGATGAGCTCTGCTGCCGGAATTCCTTCTTTTTTGTGAGTATCAACAGGAATTCCTCTTCCGTTATCCTTCACAGTAACAGAGCCATTTTTATTAACCTGTACCAAAATATCAGTGCAATGCCCGGCCATAGCTTCGTCAATGCAATTATCAACCACCTCAAAAATCATGTGATGCAAGCCAGATCCATCATCAGTATCGCCAATATACATTCCTGGCCTTTTTCTTACCGCCTCTAGTCCTTTTAGAACTTGGATGTTTGATGAGTCGTATGAGTTTGGATTTTTTTTATTTGGCATCTTAGTTTAATTGTTCCACGTGGAACATTTTAAAATTGTTAAATGGATTTTCTATTTTACTATCAAAGAGGCTAGTAATGTTTGAAAACATCAACTGATTTTCGAATTTATTAAAAAGGGGGTATAAAAGCTCAAGATGATGGGGGTCAATCTCTGAGCCAAGATCATCCAGGGTGATTAGAGGACAAGAAGAAGATAATTGATTGATGGTCTCAGCAAAACTTAAGCTCCACATTATTGCTATAACTTTTTGTTCGCCCCTAGAAAAAGAGTGTTTGAGTTGTCTATTATCAAATAAAAATTTTATATCTGCTCTATGAGGCCCCTCTGAGGTAACCTTCTTAAACAAATCTTGAGAGATGTTTTTGGTTAAAGTGTCTAAAAAACTTGTTTCTGAAAAACCAGCATTAAATGCAATTTTGATATCTTTATAAAGCTCCGCTTTTGGATGAGAGGATTGATTTAAAATATTTATAAAATTTGTTTTGCTTTTTGTTACAAAATCGTTTCTATACTTCGTCAGATTATCGCCCGTTTCCGCCAAAGAAACATTCCAAGCGTTGGCATCTTTGGGTGAAGATTTTTTTAAGCTCAGGTTTCTTAATCTCAGAGTGTGGTAAAAATTTAATAGATTTTGTGAATAATCGCTATAAACAGAGAATAGTGCTCTATCAAGGTGTTTTCTTCTATGTTCTGGATTTGAATCATTATAAAAGTAAGTGCTGTGATCTATTGAAAGAAGGGGGTTATATTTTAACAGCTCAAGAGCTGTTACTTTTTTATCATTGATTTTGATGCTGATGGGCTGATTTCTAACTTTGGTAATATAAAATCTTTTTGATGAATCTGTTAGGGCTGTTAAACTAAACCCCTCTTCTCCTCTTTTGATTGCTGAATCAAGGATGCTGGTTCTAAAGGATTTGCCAGTACAAAGAATGTAAATGGCTTCTAAAACTGAGGATTTTCCACAACCATTATTTCCCCAAAAAAGAGAGGACTTTAAGCTCAAGTCAAATTCTAATGACTTAAAACATCGAAAGTTTTTGATTTCTAGTTTTTTTAACGCCACCTAAATAAGTAATGGCATAACTACATACAAAGCTGAAGAATGGTTTTTTGCTTGAATAATACAGCTTTTATCCTCTCCGAAGAACCTAAAGACAGCATCATCTTCGTCAATGTGGTTAAGTATTTCTTGTATATATCCGACATTAAAAGCTATTTCAAGAGAGCCGGTAGATTGAACTTTAATAGACTCTTCTGCGTCCTCTTGTTCGGGGTTGTTGGCTGTAATTTTAAGGTTATTTTTATCTAACAAAAACCGCACTCCCTTGTATTTATCACTAGTAAGAATAGATGATCTAGCAAGCGCATCTCCAAGTTCTTTTTTGTTACACACCATGTCGGTGCTATCTCCAGAGGGGATGACCTGATTATAATCAGGAAATTTTCCGTCTATTAATTTGCTTTTGAAAACAAGGCCTGGTTTTGTCAAGCAACAGAAACTTTCAGAAACTTGAAAGAAACAGTCGCCCTCTTCATCTAAGAATTTAAAAATTTCGTTTACAGCTTTTCGAGGAACAATGCCTGAAATAGAGCTGATTGAGGTATCGGTCTTTAAATTTGCAACGGCTAATCTGTGAGCATCTGTTGCAACTGCTGTTAAGGCCCCGTTATCGCAAGTTATATATAAACCGTTTAAATAATGCCTCCAATCTTGGTTTCCCATTGCAAAAGAAGATGAGGAGATGGCGCTTTTAAATTCTCGCATGTTTAGTTTGATTTCTTCGCCGCCGTCAGTGGCATCAAGGCCTGGAAAATCTTCACATGGAAGTGTTGACAAGTTGTAGTTACTTGAGGCTGTTTTAATGTTGAGTTTATTATTTTTATGAGAGAGTGTTAAAGATTCGCCGTCAGGCAATAGTCGCACTAGATCATTAAGTTTCTTAGCAGATACCGTTATTGCTCCGGTAGAAATAATGCTCCCAGGAACATTAGATAGAACAATTTCCGATTCTAAATCTGTTGCTGTCATGTTTAAACCTGAATCAGTAAATTCAAGCAAAACATTAGCCAAAATTGGTAGTGTTTGTCTCTTCTCAACCACCCCAAGCACGCTCGTGATAGCTGAGGCCAAATCATCTTTTTTTAATTTTGCTTCCATTAGTTAGTAAGTGTCCTGGTAAGATTTCTGTAATCTTCCTCAAGGGAAGGCAGCTCCTTTCTAAGCTCTTTTATTTTTGTACAAGCATGTATCACCGTTGTGTGATCTCTGCCATTGAAAGACTCTCCAATTTCTGGAAGACTGTGATTGGTAAGCTCTTTTGTTAGTGCCATTGCTAGCTGTCTTGGTCTTGTAATAGATCTGCTGCGACGCTTTGATAGCAGATCTGAAAGCTTTATATTGTAGTATTCGGCAACGGTTTTTTGAATATTATCAATGCTTACCATTTTTGCAGATATTACAAACAGGTCTTTTAACGATTCTTTAACAAATGGAATGTCTATTGCTGTGTTAGAAAACTTAGAATTCGCTGCAACTCTTTTTAGAGCTCCTTCAAGCTCTCTGATATTAGATCTTATTCTTTGGGCTATATAAAAAGCGCAGTCGTTGGGAAGGTGAACACCAAGGGACTCTGCTTTTTTAAGAAGAACAGCTGCTCTTGTTTCTAGCTCTGGTGGCTCAATAATTACGGGCAGCCCCCATCCCAGTCTTGATTTTAATCTTTCTTCAAGACCATCTATTTCTTTTGGGTACTTATCGCAGGTTAGGATCATTTGGTGATTTCTATCAAGCAAAGCATTAAATGTGTGGAAGAATTCTTCTTGGGATTGTTCCTTGCCAGCAAAAAACTGAATATCATCAATTAATAAAGCATCTGCGTTTCTATAGAAAGATTTGAATTCGCTCATTGCTCCAAGCTGAAGCGCTTTAACCATATCGGTAACAAACTTCTCAGAGTGGACATAAACAATTCTTTTGTTTGGGCTGTTTTTAAGTATTTGATTCCCAACAGCGTGCATCAGATGGGTCTTTCCCAATCCAACGCCACCATAAATAAAAAGAGGGTTATAGTCGCCCCTTGGATTTTGAGCCACCTGTTTTGCCGCTGCCAGGGCCATATGGTTAGATTTTCCCTCCACAAAAGATGAAAAGGTGAAAGATTCTACCAAACCCGGTCTAGAGGGGCTCTCGCCTTCTAGTTTGTCGACAAATGTTGACTTATCAAGTCTTTTAAATTGAATGGAAAGGTTTTGGTTTATATTTTTTATGGCGCTGTATAGAGTTTCTTGGTAGTTATCTTCAACATATTTAATTATGAAGTCATTGGGGGCGCTTAATGAAACTGTTTTATTGTTAATCTCTACTGAGAGCGGTTTTATCCAGGTATTAAACTCTTCTTCTGAAATAGATTTCTCTATGACGCTGCTAATTTTGTTCCAGGTTTCTTTCATATCGGTAAAGTGGAGAAATAGTCTATTAAAAAATACACAAGATATCTACATAATAAGTATATGAAATTTCTGTGGATAACTTGTAGACAAACAAGTTAAATATTTTTTAAGTTTTTTCTGTTCTTTTGAGTGTTTAATGTTTTATAATTGCGCTCCTAAAATTTTAAGAAAATGAAAAGAACGTTTCAACCAAGTAATTTAAAAAGAAAAAGAACCCATGGGTTCCGAGCAAGAATGGCAACAAAAGCTGGTAGAGCGGTTCTTGCAAGTCGCAGAAAGAAAGGTAGAAAAGTTCTTTCTGCTTAGTTTTGTTTTTTTTTAAAAAAAACGTATCGGGTACATCTCCCAATGTATTCATTATTAAAAAGAAAGATTACTCTCTAGCGGTTATCCGCAATAAACTAAAACGAAGGATGAAAAATGCTCTAGGCGAACTTGGTTTCAGCTCTGGGGTTGTAGTTTTTTTTAAACCCGGGCTAGAAAAGTTAAGCTATAGTGAGTTAAAGCGTGGCGCAGAAGAGGGATTAAAAAAAGCATTTACTAAAAAATGAAGAGTTCGATGATAGCCCTAATAGTTTTTTACCAACGGTTCATAAGTCCGTTGCTTCCATCAAGTTGTATATACACCCCAACCTGCTCAGAGTATGCTAAACAATCTTTTTTGAAGCATGGTTTCATCAGGGGTTTTGTTTTGTCTTTGATTAGGTTGTTGAAATGTGGGCCTTGGTCAAGAGGCGGGGTGGATGAGGTTGTTTAATTATGAACTTTAGAATTTTATATTTATCTTTTGTATTAATTTTTGGATATTTATTGTTTTTTAGCTGGTCCCAGGAAAACAAAGACAGGGCGGTTGCTGTTGCAGAGGTTGAAATTGAGCGAGTAGATGGGGGTGACTGGGGAGAGCTAGCGATTATATCTAACTCTGAAATCAGGTTGTCTGTTGATGTGGTGTCTGGAGCATTGGTCGAGTCACGTTTGTTGAAATACAAGAAAAATAAAGACGTCGCAGAGAGCAGCGTAAGAACCTTGGGTTATGGTGATGGGTTTAAGTTTTATCATCGCTCAGGTTTGAGCTCAGAAAATGTGTCTTATTCTGTTATCGAAAACACAGGGAGCACTTTACTGCTTGCCTCCGAAAACGGCCATAAAAAACTTATTGGTTTTTCTGACAGCAACCCAAATGTTGTTGAAATAAATGATTATTACGATGGCGCAGATGGTGTTTCTAGCCCGTTGGTTTACTCTTCTTTGTTTAGGACGGCTGGGCAACCCATTGATGGTGGAGAAACTTTTTTTGATAGGAGCTCTTTTTCTGGTTTTGCATTTAATACATCCGATGATCCTTATATTGGCTACCGCCTTGGATCCATTGATGAACCTGTAAGGTATGAAGAGTTCGGAAAATGGATGGGGTTCACTCAAAAATACTTTTTAATATCTATTTTGCCCTCAGAGGAACAGGTTACATTGTTTGCGGAGCCCATGAACTCTTCCGGTTTATATAGAGCTGGGGTGCTGAAAAAACCAACCAACGCAAGTTTAACCAGGGTTTATATTGGGCCAAAAATTCGTTCAGAGTTAATTAAAGTGGCTCCTGATTTAGAGCTAACCATTGATATGGGTTGGTTTTGGTTCTTGGCACAACCCTTGGTTGTGTTTCTGGTGTTCATCCAAGGGTTTGTTCAAAACTGGGGTTGGTCAATAGTTGTTCTAACGATAGTTATTAAGCTGCTTTTTTGGCCGCTATCGTCAAAGGGCTTTAGGTCTATGGCAAAGATGAGGGCGTTGTCTCCTCGGTTGCAGGAAATTCAGAGTAGATACAAGAACGATCGTCAAAAACTTGGCCAGGAAATGCTTTCGTTTTATCAAAAAGAAAAAATCAATCCTGCGGGCGGGTGCCTGCCTATGTTGGCACAGTTCCCTGTGTTTATAGCCCTGTTTTTTGCCTTAAGGGAAACGGTTGAATTGAGGCATGAGCCTTTTATGTTTTGGTTGAGCGACCTTTCTGCGCCGGACCCATTTTTTGTTTTGCCCGTGGTTATGGCTGGAATGATGTACCTCACCCAAAAACTTAACCCGCAGCCACCAAATATGGATCCAATACAGCTGCAGGTTATGAAGTTTATGCCCGTTATGATTTCGGTTTTGTTTATTTGGCTGCCCTCTGGATTGGTCTTGTACTCAGTTGCAAACGCGGGCATTTCCCTTATACAGCAAATGTATTTATACAAACAGCTTGGCGCCAGCTTAAGTGAGTAGAGGTGATATACGCCCTTAGCACGCCCCCGGGTGTTTCAGCTATTGCTTTAATAAGGTTGAGCGGGGGTGGTTGTATTGATGTGGCGTCTAGGTTTTTGGAAAAAAAACCATTAAAAAATAATCAAGCTCTTGTTACAAACTTTGTTGCATCGGGTTCGGTGGTTGACAGGGTTGTGGTTGTTGCTTTTTTTGCTCCTCGATCTTTTACAGGCGAGGATATGCTTGAGATATCCTGTCATGGTAGCCCACTGGTAATCTCAAAGATCTTCTCAGTTTTAGACGGCGCCGGTTTTGTTGAGGCCTTGCCCGGGGAGTTCTCTGAAAGGGCTTTTATAAATGGAAAGCTTGCACTAAATGAAGTGGAGTCAATTGCCGATTTAATTCATTCCAGCTCTGCTGAAGAGGCCGGTTTGATAGCTAGATCATTTGGTGGGTCTCTACAAAAGTCTTTGTACAGCATGGGCGAACAAATAGATGCTCTTCGTTATAGGATTGAGGCATCAATAGATTTTGCAGACGAAGACTTGGGTGCTGATGATTTGTTGTTGTTGAGATCGGGTATTGAAAGTTTGTTGGTTGATGTAAGGGCTTTTGTGGGCTCGTGTCATGTTATTAACTCTAAAAGAAAAGAGAAAAGGGTTTTGTTGTTGGGGCCGCCAAACTCAGGAAAATCCTCTTTGTTTAATAGGTTGGTTGGTTTCAATAGAGCGATTGTTTCTGAAAAACCCGGAACAACCAGAGATCTTTTAGAACAAACGGCTTTAATTGATGGTGTGTCTGTTGAATTTCTTGATTCAGCCGGCATTAGAACAAGCGATGATGAGATAGAGATGCTTGGCGTAGAGATGATCAAGGATTTTGCTGCGACTGCGGACGCTATCATATTGCTTGCTTCGGTTGAAAACATCGCATTTCCAGAATCAACGCTCAAAGATTTAAGTTTTGGTGGATTGGTAATTAGGGTAATTAACAAAATTGATATAAAAGACTTTAGGGGGCCGGGTAATGTAAAACACGATTACCTTATTTCTGTTAAGTCTGGTGAGGGGGTTGCTGATTTAATTAGAGGCCTTAAACAATCCTTGGGTTTGTCTAGCTCCATTGATAAGGATGTTTCTTTTTCTATTAGAGAAAGACATATGAGTTCTCTCAAAGATATGTTGGGGAGTCTTGATCGGGCGCTCGAAAATTGTGTTGAGGGTAGCGAAGAAATATTGGCTGAGAACTTAAGAATAGCAAGATCAAGCCTGGATTTTATTCTTGGAAAAAAATACACCGATGATTTGCTTGGCGATATTTTTAGTAATTTCTGTGTGGGTAAGTAGTGGATAAATTGGTGGCATTCTTGGGGGTCTGTTTTTGTAAACAAGTTATCCCAAGATTACCTCCAAATAATATTTGTTTTGTTAAGAGGGTTGGGCAGCAGGGTTTTTGTTGCCTGGATTGACTTTAAAGGTTTTATTAACAGTTAATGACCCCTTAATAATAACAACAAACAATATAATATATATATATATATATT
>Ga0208547_1000007_pt1 | contig 85499 bp, 108 predicted proteins | sample DEB08_DNA_5_FD_185501 | JGI IMG/M metagenome (GOLD analysis project Ga0208547, IMG submission 185501) | Aqueous microbial communities from the Delaware River and Bay under freshwater to marine salinity gradient to study organic matter... | ecosystem: Environmental > Aquatic > Marine > Coastal ...
ATAGTAAAGGTGTGGTGTTGGATAAGTTGTATCTGCACCGCTAGAAGTTATAAAAGCATTATTTGAATATGGGTAAAAAGAGTTTTGTAAGATGCCACCACCGTCAGATGCCGATACCGCTGGTAAAATATTGAACGCAAGCGGAGAAAGACTAACTTCAGCCTCTCTAATGCCGGATTTAATTCTTCCCGGTGTGCCTGTGGCAAAACTAACTCTTTCATCTAATGACCACATACTTGAAGTGGCATATGCAAGTATTGGTCTATTGTAATATGTGTAGATGTCTGAAGTATATGTAATATAACCAAAAGGTGTGATACCATATGTCAGTGTTCCTAATGTTCCAATAGTTCTACTTCTTCTTGCTTCCGCATCATCTCTCCAGAAACCATTTTCGAAATTGTCTCTTTGCCTATGTGTTTTAAGATAGGTGTATTGTTCTTTTGGATAGATTGTTTCTTTTGTTTTGTAGTAATTAAGACCCATAACTGGTCTAAACTCTGGTGCCTCGGCAAAATCTTGCGACGAAAGAAGGTAATAATTTATTACATCTAACATTTCTTGATCTGTTTTAGAGTTTCTATTTGGGTCCAGTATATCAAAATTAAGACTTATATTATCACTAGAGTGATCAGTAAAGTACATAATATTATTCATGTATGTATGGGATATTTCATTCGCAACGCTTACTTTGTCTGGTGTCTCCAATGGACTTTTTGACATTGATAAATTATGTACTAATGGTTTATATTTACTTGTAATTGGTGGTTCTATTACAGAAGTTATTGATCCTCTATAACCATCTAATTGTATTTGTTGAAAGTTGTTGTTTTCCGCTTTTTTAACTTTAAGATAACTTAATCTATTCTCGCTTCTATGTGCTCTTACGATTGGGTGATTATCTTTTCTGTAAAGTTTCCAGTTTGCTCCACCGTATGGACCTTGGCGGTGAGTGAGAATAGCATTTAGTATTCCTGCTTTACCAAAACCTTGACTATAGTTTATTGCACCACCAAGTTGCTCTGCTTTTACATATACTGCACCGATACCATAATTCTCAACAGCAATAGAAGAATTATAACCTATAGTATTTACACTAGAACTTAATGGATCAACAATAAAATAGTTTATCCCAACAAAGTCAAAGTTCACAAATGGCCATAAGTTGCCTGGGTCCACATCTGGATCTTTCTCATCATATACAGCATACGGGTCTGATAAACCGCCATCGAATGCAATACCTGCGGAACTAGCAGTTGCAAAGGTTAAATCAGTAGAAGCAAGACTTGCGTTACTAAAATCTGGTTGTTCAAACCCATAAAGAGCGGAACCAGTATAACCAGAAATAATACTTGCTGTGATCCAAGCATACTGTACATCAGTTTGTGGTATTTGATGCTGGACAAAGAAGTTATCGTAAGAAGCAGAAGTGGAAATAGTACCCAACTCGCCTGTATACTCATTTGAATATTTTGGTTGTTTTCTGCCGTTTCTATTCACCTTGTGGAAGGAACCGGTACCGATGTACGCTAAGTCTGCGCCAGGATCATCAATAGAAGATGACCCACCTGGATAAGTTGCCCAGGAGGCTCTTTCGTAGTCGGCAACTGTTCTAGCATCACTAAATAAACCAAACTGGTTTGTATGGTCTGAGTGTAACTCATTTAAAGGTAGTCTAACGCTTAAGTTTCTAAATGGTAAAGCATTGTAAACACTATATTGTGCAGAGGCAATATCCAACATGCCTTCACCCATTGTATCGGGACCGCCTGGAGCAGAGAATCTGTTGACAATTATTGCTTTAGTTGAACCGGTTAAGTCCCTTCTTGGGATGGTGAAATCAACAACACCGGAAACAAAAGTGGAATCTGTGTATGTTGTTGGTAAATTTCCCTCAGATTTGACCATATATCTATTGTTAATTGACCTATCATTAGTCATTACAATTTCGTAAGTATTGGTGTAGTTTCCTATATTTGTGGCGTTAAGTTGGTCAATGGAGTCGGTAGCGCCGCCGACTGCTCCCGTTGTTTGTTGAATGTTTTTAATATTTACAGGTCTTTTTGCGTATTCTTCACGGAAGAATATTGAGTATGGACGGATTCTCCCAGAACCGTCTGAACCAACATTAGTTAAATCTAGAGCACCAGCGGAGGCGGTCAATTTCCAACCCTCAATTCTTTGTAACGGGCGAACCGTCGGGGCTTGATTTGGAGTCAAGTTAAACATCACATGGCGATATTGGCGACCACCTACAAATTTTTCTGTAAATGGACCCTGCATTGGAACATCACCATATGGACCATAACTATCGTGGTGCAAGTTTGTAATCGCTAGATTTGATTGAAAAACTTCTAAATTGGTCATTGCTGGATTTGAATTAACAGAAGAACTGTAGAGGCTGAATGGGAACACTATATCGCCTTTATAAACTTCTGAGAATGTGCCGCCATCTTGTGCAGTGCCAACTGAGAATTTATATTTTCTTTTCCCTTTGTTTAACTCTATATTGTCGTCGCAATCTTTAAAACTGTCTAATGACGAATCGGTTGGTTCAATAGAAATTAAACCGCCTTCTCCTGCTCCTGATGGAGTTGGTCTTTTTCTAAGAGCGTCCCAAATACCCACTTTTTTATTTTCGTAAGTATTTCCACCGGCATGTAATTGTGTTTCTTTAACTGCATTAATCTTATAAGGTTTGGCAAGTCGGCGTAAAGCAAAAGTTGAACCTTGATAAGTCCCACTTGAACCGCTTAAATTTGGAAGTGCGGCATTACTTTTGTTATTTATTACATCTAATATTTCTTGTCTATCAGAATCAGCATCAGCATCGCCGCTGCTAATAACACCATCTCTTTCTGCCCTTTCTTTAAACCAAAGACAATTGTTTTCTTGACTACCTGCGGAAGCATTTAAAGGAGCATGTCCCTCTTTCCAAGGATATGTAAGTTCATTTATGCCAAGTAAATTTGCTTCTGGATCTGTTTGTTTAAATTCATACGTTGGAAATTTAGTTTCATATTTGTTTCTTTCAAAAATATGTGATTCAATAATGTTTCTAAGTGGTTTTTCAGCAAGACCAGAAGTCATAGGGGCAATTTTTTGGATCATAGCGGAAATTGCCACATCAAACCATTTAAAATATTCAATGTATTTATCTAAATCTGGTTCACTTTTTATATTTTTAAAGAATAAATTTCTTAATAATTCTATTTCTTTATATTGATTTCTATATCTGTCAACACCTTGACCAATTAAATTATTGTAGTCAATTGCAGTTGATAAGAATTTAAGCATCTCTTCTGATATGCTTTGATAAGGACTTTTTTCTACATACATATCAAAGAAAGTTGGACGACTATCTCTTGTAAAATAAATGTCATCATTTGACAAAACTTGTATTGTATCTTCGCTATTTATTGTTTCTGGTAGATTTTGTTTTGCTGTGATTAATTGATCAACAACCGAAACACTTGTACTAGAAGCATTAAAATATTCGCCCTTACCAGTAAACTGTTTATTTTTTAGATTTGCTAAAAATCCATATCTAGATATTTGGTCTGTAGATCCTGAAGTTAGATCTTGGACAGAAAACTCACCAGATGCATCTGATGCAGTAACACTATTAAAGTTCCAGTGAAGCAGTAGTGTTTCTTGATTAGGAACAAAAACTTTATTTATTTGTGTATTAAATAAATACGCATTCTCTTGTGGGTCTTTAATACTAAAATTATCTGGATCAGAGGCATGGACTCTTAAGTCTTCTATAGAGAGTTTGTTTTGCCATGCTCTCAAATTGTTGAATTTAACATCAGTGTTTTCAAGAACAGAACCAGTGAAATTTGTTCTGTGTGCTCCAGCAAAAAGTCTCTTTGGTGAAGCTAAAAAGTTAGCAGCATTTTGAGCGGTAATCGAACCGGTTACAGTGAACTCTTCTAGCGTAACGTCTAAAACTCTTCTAACACCAGAAAATTCTACAGTATAGTCAGAGCGACCTCCTGCCGCTCCGCTAACTTCATTTACATTTGGATATTTTTCTGGATATATGCTTACTAAGAAATTAAAATCAGAATCATTATAAACATCACTTAGGAGCGATGAAGATAACACTGGTATAACCGAACCAAGAGTACCAGTTAACACAAACTTTGTTTTATCAGAAAACACGTCTGGTCTTATAGATTTAACGACAAAGTTGGCATAATCATTCGATGCCCAAGTGGTTTGTGCTGGGGTTGAATCCACTGCAGTGTGCATACCAAACAAACTTGAAGTTTCCATAAGGGGGTAATAATTTGCAAACTCTTCGGATGTTTTTGTTTGAGTTTTCCAATCGGATTCAATTACTCTTTTTGGGAAAATAATGCTTGCTTCAACGCTAAATGGCAAACCAAATTCCTGTGAGGTGCCGAGTGTAAAATTATTACTTGCCGAAATGAACGTTGTTGAATTTGAATTACCATTGATTGTGTACTGATATACAGTTGCATCTGAGTTTCCAACTTCATTAAAGTTAATAACTCTATGTCTGGTAGAAACAGATCTAAATTTATCTTTTAAAAGAAAATCAACATTATTTGAATAGAGATTTATTTTATATATTTCATCATCAACGCCAAAACAACGAATTAGATTTCTAAAAGATTTTTCTGTACCTTTTGATTTGTTTATGTAATTTAAATTGTTATAAATGTTTTTATAAATAATATTCTTTACATCTGCAATTTTTTTAGTGTAAAGAAAATTATCATCTCTATTTTCTAAATCTTCTAAAGCATCAAGTGCGTTAAATATTTCTGGAGTTATAAACCCTTTTGATTCTAGAATTCTATTCATGAAAGGCAAAGGTTTATTAGAACCGCTAAAATATTCTGTATTCATTAGTGATGGTAATGTTTTGATTAAATTTGCCGCATCATCAAAATAACTACTCATAATCTGTGTTAGATTGAGTAAAGAATTTGCTATTATACCTTCATTTTCAGTATTATTAGTATCGTGTTCATCTAAAATCCACCCTGGCATTGTATAGTATATTGTAGATGGATTTCTATAATCGTACTCTTTTCCTTTTTGTCTTCTATCGTCTAGTAAAGAAACAACAGAAGAATGGAAAGAATAAAGTATTGGATCTCTAAATTCACTACCTGAAAAGTTAGTTAAACCGCATTCATTTATAGCAGAACCAGTATTTCTAGAAAAATCTGCAGAGTAACCTGTCCAGGTGCCATTACTTACACGACCGGAATAATCTAAAACTTTTAAATCGACTGCTGGAGTATTAGTTACTCCCTCATTGAATTTATAGTAAAGTCCCAAATCAGTATTTGCATCATCGGTATTTGTCCCTGCTCCAACTTGATCAAACCATCGTGTTTGGATTTGTTTTGATGTTCTCCAAACTTTCCAAAATCTAAATTCGTCCAAAGACCCAGATAATTTACCCCACCCTTTTTCTGCTTGTGGTGCCCCTGCCTGAGTACCTGATGGGTTGGTTGCGAGAGCGCCAATTGTACCAACAATGGTGCCACTTACATAATCAACAGTCGTACCGGTTTTAATATTATCGTTAAATTGACCGTCAATAAAAAGATCAACAGATGTATTTGATCCATCATTTTTAAATCTAAAAGAATAATGATGCCAACTGTCGTCAGCAACCGAAGATGTCGTTATGGACGCACCGATGTTTTCTTTTGAAATTCCGCTTGTCCCAGACATATATGTAACATAAAATGGAGAAAGGGTGTTTGTTGCGACACCGTGACCAGACATTTCAATCGTTAACCGCCCATAATCTAAACTTGAAGATATTGAACTTGTAGTGAATATATCGAAGATAACCTCAGTCTGTGTAGCGGTAATACCAAAAGATTCTTTTTTAAGCCAAAACTCTACTGTATTTCCATCATTTCCGCCTATCTTTAGGTTACACTCACGATTTTTAGATAGATCATAGACGTTTGCTTTTTCTCTATACTTTGCTTCACCTGTATCTGGATCAATATAAACTCTAGTGCCGGTACCGGCATGGGGACCGCCATTAAAAGAAATATACTCATATGTACCAGTTCCTGCGGCACCATATGATCCCCAATAATCATAATTTGTTGAGGTGTCAGTTGCTGTTAGACTAGCGGTTGAAAATATAGCATAACCAGTTGTACGAGGGTAATCATTTTCAAAAATATAAAGATCTATACCGGAGGATGAAAGTTCCCATAATATTTTTTCTTTTTTAGAACCATCATAAGGATAGGTCTTGTAAATTCTAGTAATTGAATCGTAATAATATTTTTCTGCGGAACCAAAACGAGCAAAACTCTCTGGTTTGGAGTAATCTACAAGAGGAATAAAACGATTTCTATCTTCTAAGTATGCTTTTACATATTCAGGTGATTCTATTCCACTAGAAGTTAAACTATTAAGTGAAGAATTTGATAAAAATTTATATCCGTTTTCTTTGAATAAATCTTTTAAGGACATATTATTCTACTCTAAACCTAAACCTTTCTGGTTGTTCCACATAACTTCCATTAATTAGATATGAAAAACTTAATTCATAGACCGTATCAGTGTCGAATAAGTCCATTTCTAAATCAAAGTAGCTACCACTCGTATCATAAGATAGTCGAGTGTGGTTTAGCGAACCGGTTCCAAAAGGAATAACCTCTAGATTATCGCTTACACGGGTAAAACGGTAATAAGTATTATCAATAATACTTGTTTCTATGGCGTTACTCGCTACTGTATAAATAGTTGGAGACCAATCTTTTTGACGAGTATAAAGTCTAAATCTTACTTTTTCGCCGCGATTATATGTGGCACGTAAATTTGTGACTTTAGAGATGTATCTTTGATCAAAATTATAATCTTTGCTATCAAATGTTTGAACGCTAATTGCCGAACCTGTATGATATTCTATTCCACCGCTGTGCCAAACATCATAGATAGAAGTGATGCTGGATGATGTATAAGCAAAAGAGCAGGAATATATACCTGTTTCAACATGAGAAGCAGTAATATTAACATCTCCTGTTGCGACGACTCCACCGCCAACTGGAAGATATAATTTATTCCCTGTTGGACCAGTACTACCACTGTAAATGCTAACTAACATATCGTCAGTACCAACTGCTGGGATGTTAGTCAATTGTCCTCTAACCACATTATAAAGATAGAGATTCATTAAATTATCAGATGCAGGAACAAGAGAAGAACTTAAATAAAAGTCGCCTCTGTTATCTTTTTTGCTGCTGTCCCAACGAGCTTCAATAACTGGACGCTTGTGGAAGAACTGCGATCCACGAGCAAAGAACATTTTAGTGTAGTAAGAATTTGTTGCTGATTCGTCGGAACCTGTTAAGCGCACACCAAAACCATAATTATTCAAATCACCACTAATCCAATCTTCTACAAGGTGACTTACATCTATTTCTAGATTCTCAAAACCAGTATCAAATGATTGAGTAAAAAGATATTCAGTCGGATTAGCATCAGACCCGGTAATATAACTTCCTCCTGGTTTTGCTACACTAGCATAATCAACCCATTTTTGTTTTCCTGGGTCCGATGAAGCAGATAACCAGTTTGAAGCATCTTCATCTGAATATTCTTCCATGTCCAACCCAAGACCTTCACTCCATGACTGAGATATTGCGGACACAATTAGAGTATAATCTTTTGGTGTTGTTTGGGTGTGCTCGGCATCATACATTTTAAGAAAGAAATTTACACTACCTGATGCTGGAATATTTCCAGCAGTTCTATCTGTGTTAATAGCATCTGTGTTAAACTGGATTAGAATACGAGATAGTTCAGAAGAGTATCCTTCCTCACTAGAACTTACTTGAGCATAAATACTAAAAACCTCAAGAATATCTGACTGACCCATGTTGCCGCTAACCCCACGAGTCTGAAGATTTGCCTTGTAAGCATTTGTAATTGTGTTATCTTTTGTAGCATAGTATCTTTTAATTGCCATTATTGAATAGTTCCTATAATATCTGCGTTTGGAAATTTTACCTCAAATATAGAATCCTTTGGGCAGTAAATAATTCTACCAGTTTTATCTTTATTGTCTTCAACATTAAAATTTGTATCTGCATAAGAAATTCCATTTTTTGTTGTAACAATCACTTCTTCCACATCAAGTACCAAAGGATCGTTTTTAAGAACATTAAAAATATCTGTTATTTTAAATGGTTCGCCTATATCAAAATTCTTTCTATTTCTAAAATAATTTGTTAAAGATTGCTTTGCAGAATCTAATGAACCAAACTTATTTGCATCTGGGTATGACACAATCTTAAAAGAAATCTGTAGATTAATAATTTTTGCATCTAGAATGTCTATTGTATCATTAATCATTTTATATCCAGATAGATGGGTTTTTAAGTTATTTTTTATGGTTGTTGATGCTGTGGAAAGGTTTCCATCAACATCTTCTGATATAACGTATAAATTAATATTTCTCTGATTTAAAGAATCTGAATCTTGATCCGCACTTACTCTTTTGATTGTTCCAAACTTGGAAGGCATACTATAAGCAGCTGTAATTAAGTCTTGTTGTGTTACAATTCTATTTTGCATTGCGTAAGCACCAAAAGCACTTTCTCTTATTTGGTCATTTGAAACAAATGTATTACTTCCAATAAATTGTTCTTCATTGATAACCTCTAGACTCTCTTGGGTTGCTCTTATTTGTAATGCACTTAAGTTGTTTGTTTGTTCAAAATCAAATACAGCTTGATCTACAGATGTTATAGTACCTATGGAGGCATTTGAATTTTGAAAACTATTTTTTCTGTAAATTATTGTCAAAGTTGTGTTACTTGGACTGACGCCAAGAGAATCTGTTTGAGTTAGAACATTGGGATCAAAAGAATTATCTGATATATATTTCTTACCGTGTTGCTCAATAAATACGTTCGCAGGGTCAATAATTTCTTCTACATTTTCATTAGTTCCTGCCCCAAACTGTAAATAAACCTGATCTTCTTCTATAACTGTAACAAATCTCCTTGGAACTGAAATTGGTTTCATAATATTGGCAACAGTGTTTTTATCTGCGTTCTTGTTTATTATAGGTACATAAATTGTATTTTGCGTTAGATAATCAACTTCAAAATAAACGTTTCCAGCAGAGTCGCTAACTGTTACTATTTCCGATATGTTATCGTCTAAAACTCTTATTTTTCTAAACTTTTCATAATTTCCTATACGAACCTCTTTAACGAACAATTGTCCTGAAACTGCTTGACCTCTCGCTCTAACTGCGTAGGTTATTGGAACTCCAGTATCATTGTTAACATCACCAACAACAATCTCATTATTTTCCTGATCTTTAAAGTTTACATCCTCTAATAAAGAAAATGTTTTTCCCCCTCCTGTTTTAAAAATACTACCTGCTTTTAATATTGGAGCATAGTTGTAGTCTGGAGCACCAGATACGTTTGCAGGTATCAAAATAAAAAATGTAAGAGTTCCATAGGATGCTGTTGTTAGTTTTGGTTTATATCCAAGTTGCTGTGCTAACTTAAGTATGTTTTTTCTTTCAATTGCGGTTGTTATAAAAGATTCATTAACTTGATAATCCAAATAAAAAGATAACATATCTCCAATGTAAGACACAGTATCCAGCATTAAAGAACCAAACGAATTAGCAGAAAAATCTCTGTACTGATTTGGATAATATCTTTTAGTATAATTTAGCAAATCACTTTTTATTGATGTAAAATCTCGACTAGTATATTTTATCGATGGTTTTTTTTCTGCCATTTATTTTTTTCCTTTAAAGAGGTTTTGTTTCTATAACCCTTACAGAATCTCTTACGTTTGTTCCTTTAATTGCATAAGTAAGACTAACTGATAAGACATTTGACTGTCCCACTTGTAAGTCTACATTTGCATCTTTTATAACAGACAATGATATTATAGCAACTTGAGGCAAAAATAACCTCATTTGCTCATATATCCTTTGTGTTATTTCAGCTTCAGGAGAGTTTTCAAAAAGATAATTTCTCAATCCTACACCATACCTAGCAAGCATAATTCTTTCACCTGGGGCAGTTAACAAAAGCATTTTTATGTTTTGTCTATAATTGTCTTTTATGGTTTTTATTAATCCATAAAACTTATCCGTTTCATTATATGCAAGGGGCAATTGAGCATCAATACCAACAGACATTTTCGTTTCTCCTTAGATTAATTAGATTAAAAGTAGGTTTTAACACAATTATGTGTCATTAGGATCACCACAATTTAAACTATCATTAATCTTATCTTTTTCTTCGTCCTGTTTGCCAAGAAGTTTTTCTATATCGTCTATCGCGCCACTATCATCAAGCAATTTTGCAATAATTCCAAGAGGAGTAAGTGGTCCAGGGACAAACCACGGTGTTTTCCAAGTTGGATCGCTCATATTTGCCATCATTTTGATAAACATTTCTATTATAAGAGATAGTAAATCCATATTGACCGTTGGTATTTCTAATCCTAATAAATCTATTGCATTGTTCTTTTTATAAAATTCCTTATCTTCCCCTCTTTTTGAAACATCAATAAGAGGCATTAATCCTGCTTTTATTATTGCTAGTGTTCTAGAAAAACCAGCATCCAAAGTTGGATATCTTTTTTGTATTACTTCAGTAACCAAAACCGATACAAAAGATAATATACTTTCATATTGTAAATTTTCTGTTAATCTTGCAAAAGATATTGATTCAGAAATATAAGCATATAAATCACTTGGAAATGGAGTCGGACTATCGTATGGTGCTTCGTGATTTTCTAAACCTTCGGTTATGTTACCTGGGTTAAATTTTCCACCCTCTAGCACGCCTCTGCGGAGGTCACTCATCTTGTCCCCGTAAGAATACAATTTTAAAACAGTAGTTGAATTTAGCACTTCGATTATGGATTTAGAAACCGCATTATCAGAAGATACATCATCTGGATTATATTTATGTATAAAATAAACCAATGGTAATTTAAAAAACATTTTTCCTGGTGTTTTTGAACCCACTGGTGTCTCTTCTTTTAAGAAGTATTTTTTATCAAAAACTGCCTCTGCAAATCCTTCTTTGAAAGAAATTGCTTGATCTGAATTGGGATCTAAGTTTGAAATACCCGCTGCAAGCATAATTCGCTCATAGATTAATTCGGTCGGTGCGCCTTCTTCTATTGGAATCAATAAATTAAGAGTGGTATATCCATTAAACTTTTTATAAAATAAGTTTTTTTGTAAAATTTGATTCAATCTTATTTTTTGTTCAGTGGTGGCTTTATTTTTTGCTTGCTTGATAAAACCGTTTAGTTCCATTCTATACTCATCCATGCTATCTTTTCCATATATAGCATTAAAATCACCAACAGAAATTCTTCCTTGGGTATTTGCTACGATATCGTCTACCACAATTTTTCCAGTCATAAGTTGATTTTTAGTAAATTTACTATAACCACCAATTAAATATTTGAATAATCCTTCTTGAGATGAATTACCATGTGTATACGCATTGCCACCTGCTGCTGCTCTCGATGCAAATTCAAATGCAGGTTGAGAGTATTTTTGCATTTCAAGTGCTGCATCAAGTGCAGCGCCAGCGGCGATGTCGTCCCCGAGGTACGCAGTCGTTAGTGCTGCCCCCTGGAGTGTTGTGGCAGCAGTAACTGCTGCCGCTGCTTCTGCTTGAGTCGGCAATAAACTATAAATTAAATTATAATCATCAATCATAGAGAATGGTTTAAGTTTTTTACCACCATCAAATCTTATATTTGAAAATTTATCTACATCCTCTTTATATATTGGAGATACTTCAAAACCTTGCTCTAAAAAGAATCCACCATTCTTTAATCGATCAGTGCTTGTATAATATCCACTTGGCACAGTAAAGTAATAATTTTCTCTATCTACTTTTACAACAGTTGGTGGGTCAACCACTTTCAATGCTTTATTTTTATTACCAGTATACTCATCTATTCTAAGAATGTTTGCCAACAGGGATTTTGTGACAAAATCGGTTTTAAAAATATAATTTGAATATTCAGTTTTCTTTACCTCATTATAAGTTTCGACTGCATTTGCTTCACCCTCGATAGCGGAAAGATCTTCAAGAAATTCACCATCGATTTCTCCCTCGAAAGCGTCTGTTAATTCATAACTGTCTTGAGCTAAAATTCTATCAGTAAATCCAATATTGTATATTCCTGCGTCATTAAGAATTGAATTCATGTGATCTTTTGCAAATGAAATAGTTGAAGTTATCAATTCATTAAAAATTTGATCTGAGGTGACACTACTGATATTTTTAATATTATTATTTGCCGCGTATTCAATGCGTAAATATTTCATAAAATCAGTGTCATCTGGAAACCCCTGTCTAAGACTAATTGTCTTATTTTCACCTTGTGCACCAAAATACATTTGTTTTTTAATTTGAGATTTTAAATATTTCAAATAAAATGAATCAAGTGAATTATTTTGATTATTTCCCGCTAATAAAGCATTAAAACCGTATGCACCAAATACAAATATACCCTTTAATATCTCATTTAATGTTAGAACTCTCAAATATAATTTTATAAAAGAAGAAATTTTCGCTATTTCAGGTGGAGATGGGGTAACGTCCATACCAAATAAACATTGAATGTTGTCTGACGTTTGTTCTACACTATTGAATATATCCTGTGTGTATAAAAGACTTTTGGCACAAGCATTTTTTCTACTTAATTTTAAATTATTAAAATTACTTCTCTTGAACAATCCTTGTGTAGAAATAAATTCTGCATGTTCTTTTATTATCTGTGATGTTATTTCTGTAAAAAATGAAATAGAATTAGAATCATTTACAAAGAATTGTTTTAATGCATAGTCATATTGTGTTTCACTAGAACCAGCAAATAAATTATCTGTTATTTTTTTATAGTCTTGATTTGCTTTTAGTGGAGTAAAATATTCTACATTATTATTGTCGTTTCCAACTCTTAATCTCACTGTTCGTGGTGGAATTATATCTGTCCGCTCACTAATTTGATTTTGATATAAATTTTCAGAAAAATTAAATGATAATGAGATTTTATCATTTTTGATATAATTGGTTGTTAAAGAAATAACCTTGCCATCTTCCTGTCCGTCTGGTACTTCTATGTTGAATTTAGTTCCAAATCCTTCCAAATATTGTTTCGCGGATCTTGCAACAACACCAGTTTGTTTTGACTGTTTCTCTAGTTTTTCCTGAATCTCTTCTATTTTTGGGATTGGAAAATCACCAACCCCTGGAGGCTTAAATGTTGCCAACATTGCATCTACAGTATTGAGACTTGTACCAAATAAGGCGTCAAGTTTAGACCCAGGGTTTTTCAAAGCATCGATATTGGTTATATTATTCGTAAGAATTATTTTAAAGTTTAATATATCTGTTTCAAAAACATCTGTTATAACCCCATAAGAAGATTTTAACTGCTTATCTTGCATATATTTCGCGCTTGGGTGCATTGAACTTGCAAATATTGGTTTTTGTTCTTTTAATTCCGCTTCTGGACCACAAAAAACAGGTGGAAAATTATTGGACAAGTCAGTCAAATCTTTAATATTTTCTAAAAGATTTTCTATCGCCTTATCTTCTTTTCTCAATATTTCACTTACAATTGCACGATCTGCCTTAGTTAACAATTCGCCAACTAAAGCTTCATTCGAAATTGGTTCACATAATTGAGAAATTATTTTTTTTGTATTTTCAATTCCTTGTACCGCTAGAACACATTTTTCTTTATCTATAAAAGGAGATAAAAGTGCAAAAACAGTTATCAAGTTGCCTTTTGAACCGATTGATTTTTTTAATTTTTCATATTTTGATAAACCCAATAAACCAGACCAAATCTTATCCATTATTGAATTATTGATTAATCCACTTGCATCCTCACTAAATAAAGAACAAGTTTCAGATACAGTTAAAACTTCTGACAATTCAGATATAAACTCACTAATTTCTTCTGGTGGTCTATCAACATAACTTCCAATATCATTTACGACATCTGGGTCGGTAATTGTGTCATTAAGAAAATTTGGAGTAAACGGAAAAACGGGTGTCACATCTTTTGGAAAATCCACATTTGGTGGTTTGGCACTTAAATTTGCAAAATCTGACTTGCTTGACCCTTCACATAATTTAGCAATCTCTTTCAAAATAGAAGATATCATCTTAACAATATATTCTTTAACAAAATCCATTAATGTTTCTTTTAGTTGTTCTGACCAATCACCAGTTAAATTAACACCTTTATATTTTTCAAGTGCATCTTCAACTGATTTTCCAACTGATTCGAATGGATTTGATAATTTTGGCGCACCTTTAAGCAACTCTTCTGTTTTGTCAACAATCTCGTCTAATTCTTTTTGATATTCATTTATTCCAGAAGTTACTTGAGAAAGATAACTAGTTGCTTGATTAAATGCCTCTTCTGCTGTTTTTTGTGCATCATCAAGAACATTATTGAACTGCTGAGTGGCATCTTTTATTATTTTATTTGCTTCATTTAATGCACTATCAATAGCATCGTCTATAGCATCTTCAGCGAGATCTGTAGCTTTACCAATAAAAGAATTTATTTCGTTACTGCTCAGAAAATCAGTTAAATTCAATTCATTTAAGTCTAAACCAAATCCGTCTAGTCCACCTAAGTCTCCTAAATTTAAACCACTAAATTTAGCAAAACTGCCCAAACTCATATTTGATAAATCGCCCAGAGAACCTAAACTTAGTCCTCCTAAACTTGATAAACTACCTAAATCAAAATCCCCTAAACCTAAAGAATCTAAATCAATTCCACCCAAACCCAAAGAAGACAAATCAGTGACTGCCACCGAAGACAGATCTACTCCTTTGATTTTTCCAAGACTTTTATTTATCGTTTCATTAATGCTTACTTTATATTTTCCTGCGTATTTTTCAATTAATTTATAACCTTTGTCTGCTAATTGCTCAACATCAGATTCTGATTTAACACGATCTTCTGTACCTTCAATAAAATTTTCTGCTGCTTCATATATTTGAATTACCATTTGACCGGCAGCAGGTAAAGAGGAAAATATAGCAATCGAAATCAAATCCTTATTTATATTATTTTTTGCAAACAAACTTAAAAATACATTTTTTAAAGTTTCTAGATTTTTTGAAGTGTCGCCAGGACTAGTACCACTAGAAAGAGAAACACCAGAAAGATTAATTTCTTTAGCAATTATTCTTTGCAAAACTATACTTTCTGGTAGTTTTGAACTACTGAGATATGACATTATTTTGCCGATCTCTTCTTTTCTAATATTTTTTATAATGATATCTCTAACTTTATCAATTGGATCGTCTAGATATTTTTTAACACAAGACATGGCAATTGAAACAATTTCAGACAATGGGACTACATTTAGAACTTCATTGTATACATCGTTAGTCGTTTTGATCTGATCTGCATTTTTAATTATATTCAAAAATGCAGCATCCGTTGTCTGAATAAAAGAACCATCAACTAACGAAAAGATCTTTTCCTTTAAATCTTTCGGAATTATACTTTCATTTTCTACATCTTCTGTTTTTTTATAATTTACCTCACCTTTATTATATACTTTTTTTCTTATACTTCTTTGTGGTGTGTTTTTTAATTGTGACTCTTTTGTATAATCCACCAAGTAAGATTTAACAAAAATGTCAACTGACATATTCTCACCATGTTTACGATAATCCTTTGCTATAGAATCTATGTTATACAATATATTTCTAAAATTATTTGAACAAACCTCATTAAAATACGTTGCAGACGGGGTTTTCCAAGGAGCATCAGGATTCAATTGTGCTTTTTTTTCTGGTGTATTTGTGACAAATGATTCTGCAGAATTTTGTGCTTCAAGTTTACTTGATAAATTAGTTGGTTTGTATCTCTTAACTGAGGCACCTCTTTCATTAAGATAATAAATTCCAGTGTTTTTACCGGTACTTGGATTAAAAGTTGTGAAAGAATAATCAATGTATCCATTTTTAGCAACAAAATCATTTTGTAATTCATATCCAAGACAATTTTTTGCTAGAAAATAATAATAATCTCTAACTTCAGTTATGTGACTGTCTAAGTCAACTATATATTTGTCTTTTGGCTCTAGTTTTTTATTTTTTTCTGATATTATCTTCAGCAACTTCATTGTTGACTGAAAATGATCAAGATAATCGTCCCCATTTTCAAGTTTTGGATATTTTTTAGAACCAACGTGATCATATAAATTAAAAGATTTTATTTTAAATCTAGAGTTTGAAGAATTTAATCCAACTGTCGAAGCAGAACCTTGAATCAATCCTTTGAGAAGTTTTTCTGTTTCAACATCTACCGCAACAATTGTTTGAAAGTAAACCAAAGAACCGGATTCTTTTTTACCTGTAGGTATTGCAAAATCAGTAATTGATATATTAGCAAATAAAGATTCTTTTATTTTTCTAAGGTTAGTATCTTTTCCACCTCTTAAAATTTGACCACCAACATTATTTGGTAATGATTTACAGTATTCCAATAAAGCATGTTGCTTTATACTTGAAACAAAGGCAGTATTTTTAAACAATTCAAAAGATAATTTACCATCAAGAACATTCGCTTTCTCCATAAACAGACGTTGTGGACCTTTCACAACTACGTGGTGATATTCTTTTATGGCATGAGGTAGCGTAGGGGCATATGTAAATTTTTTTAAATATGGTTTTTTTACTAGTAAATTAAATTGTGTCCCCGGTGGTGGACTAACGATAAAACTCGCATTTATAAAAGTATTGTCAAGAAGTTCGGTAATGTCAGGTGGTGTATTTTTTGGTATTTTAGAAGTATCTGATACTACAGAATTTAGTGCATTGGAAAACTTAGAAATATTGCCTATTGGAACATCTGTTGGTTTTATTTCTGCTTCTTTAAAAGTTGTAACAAGTAAACGCTTATAAGAATCAGAAATTTCTGGTGTCAAACCAGAGGATATTTTATTGTAAATTCCAGAACTTATTATTTCTGATATTTCTTTTAATGTTGTTATCTGCTGGATCTGCGTATTCGTTTCCCAATTAACTGTAAAAGGATTCACAGATGGTTTTGCTTCTATCATACTCATATTTTTGTCTACTCCAAAAAATTAATTAGAAAAAATACTCTTGCTACCCGCTTGGTTTGTGCCAAATATTTCAGTTGAATTTACTTGTGTTATTGTAGATTTAAGTTTATTCATTACATTATCTTGCTTAGAAATCATTTCTTGTGCTGAACATTTCATTCCCGCTGCCATTAATGAAAAACTGGGTAAAGTTTGACCAGCATTTATTGCAAGAGGATTGAATGCGCCAAGTAATCCAACCAATTGACTAAAAGAATCTGGATGTTGATGATTCATAACCTGTTGATTAAACTCAAATTGTGAAGTCATAAAAAAATCTAAAGTAGAATTTAACTCATCTAATCTTTTATAAATCTTCTCTATCGATTTGTTGTTTGCACTAGCCTTAGTTGATGGTTGCATACCACTATCTCTATTTCCTGCTATCAATTCTATTCTTGGAACTGATCTAACTCCACCGCCTAAAGAATTTTGATCATCAACTCTGCTTATTAATTTTATGCCCTCTCTACCAACTATTCGAATAACATCTGCCTTAGCAACAATTGCGGACCTAGCAGTTGAAGAACCGCCTTTTCCAGAAGTTAAATTAAAGTTAACATCTGCATCTGTTTTTTGTTCTATATAAATCATTGCCGCATCTCTATATAAATTAGGATCAGCATAAAACAGTTTTTGCTTTTCTCTCTGTGGAGATATTTCAGAAGAAAGGGGTCTTGCGGACATTGGTCCAGCAACTATGCTAATTGATCCAGCGCCAGTTTCTCCACCTCGTCCTGAGTTTCTTTCTCCTGGTCTATCATACCCTTGTTTTATATAAGTATTTCTTGGACCCTGAATTAAACTTTCTCCGGGTGTTTTATTATATCGTACCTTAACCTCATCTAGTTGTTCACCATTTATTCCTAAATTCAAATAACTATTTTTACTTGTATTGAGGATTGCTTTTGATTTATTAGATAAGTTTTTGGTATCAAATGCTTTTTTAAGACCCATGTGTTCTCCTATTATTTATTACCACCAACTACCGTAAAGTTCCAAACCCCTTTTATCTTTATTAACCGCACTTGGTTTTGCTTTTTTAAATTTATTCTTTTGCCAGTTCGCCTCAAAGGTTGCATAGTCATCTGCTTTGTCTCTGCCTATTTGCAGATATTTTTCTTCTTTTGCAATTCGATTTACTACATCATAAGAGGTTGTATGTTTATTATTTGTTGCTAAATGTTCAAAATGCCACCATTCTGCACCAGGGAAACCCTTTAATGGCAATCCTTGAGAAATAGATCCTTCAGATAATCCATATTCCGCTGCTTTTGCTTTTGGAAAATCAAAAAACGGTGCCGACTTACCTTTATTATCTTTTGCTCCGATAGGTGTAAAACCATGCTTAAACATTATTGCTGTCAAATCTACAAAAGGTCCAGTTGTTGGTCTGAAAAATAATTTGCCTTTTTTATCTTCAGGATTTTTTCTTATATATGCAGCATTGATTGTTATGTGCGGAACTTGATTTCCCGGCATCGAATCCCCGACATACCACTCATCTTTTTTTGATGAGATGACCTTTTTATTTGCTATAAGGTTATCTATTCCAGAAAATCCTATACTTCTTGCATATATTCTCCAATATAATCTATTTTTATAAACAAAATCAGGTGTACAAACATATACATCCTGATCTGGATCAGTTAATGACGCAGCTGGAGCAAGATCTATCGCTAATCCCAACCAGTGATTGCCTGGAGGGGAATCTTTATTCGCTTTTAGTGGTCTTCTAGTGCTATCAAAATAGAATACACAACCTAAAGATCTCAATTCTCTGCCAACAGCATTTGCATATCTAGCAACGTCCTTTCTCATGTATTCTTGACTAACATTAACAACACTATTAAGGGGTGTATTCGGTCCTATTTTATTATTAGGATTGATTACGGGAGTGCTATATGCAGGAAAATGACTTCCTTCGCCGCCTTCAGGAAAATACATTTTATTATTACGTTCATTAAATATTTCTTTCGTAATCCCGTTTGCTTTATTCCATTTCCTCGAACCGTACTCACTGGTGTTGTGTGCAGCGAAAGAGGCAGGACCATATCCTGTTCCTCCGACCGACCCTGCTGAACCTACCGCTACAATTTCTCTTATGACTATATCAGACCCTATGTAATCACTTGATGTTAATGGTATAATACCGCCAATCGCTGAAGCATATGCTCCTGGTTCTCCTGGTGTACTGCCGAGCGGAACAGGAGAACCAGGAGGACCACTGACACCTGGAGCACCATATGAACCGCATGGACCAGGAGCAGCAGCGGGTGCAGGTTGTGCAACATTTGGAGTTGCATTTGCAACTTCTTGTGCTGACGGTTCCGCAGGAGTCGCTGATGGTTGCGGAGCGCCAACTGATGCTGCGCCTCCTGGGGTTGTTCCTGTACCAGTACCTTCTAATTGCTCTTTTAATTTAGTTAGAAATGGTTTAAAAACTTGTCCGATTTGAAGATAAGCTTGGTCTCCTTCTTCTTTGCCTTCTAATGGAGTTCCACCAAAAAATTCCTTTCCTTGTGGATCAACCGTATAATAATCACTGATAAGAGAATCATAATGCTTCTTAACTGTTAAATATTTCATAAGCGGCGCAATTTCAGCAGGTACATCTTCAGGACCACTATAAAATGCGGCAGCTGCCTTATAAATTAAGATTGGATTTTGTCTAACATAATTCTCAGGCAAAGCACCCGTTGGCGAAGGATCATTCAATAATTTAAATAATTCCTCATCACGATTTGTATTTTCTGGCGCTGGCGCAGGTGTGGGTTCAGGTGTGGGTTCAGGTGCCGCTCCACCAGCAGGGGGCGTAGGTGCTGGTGTCCCTCCCGCTGGTGGAGTTGTACCAGTGCCTGTAGGCGTTGTACCGTCTGCTGGTGCTGGAGTTGTACCATCACCTGGAGGTTTTGTATCGCCAGTTGGTGCTGGTTCGGGTGCATTTGCCTCTGCAACATCTTTACCTTTAGAAAAGTTTACGAAACTTAGTCCTTCTCCAGTGAATAATATTTGTGTATTACCTGCGGTTCCTGGTACTTCTTGTTTTATTCTAACTATTGCTTTTTGTGGTGGAGGAGATGCTTGTGGGGTTGCAGTTGCGCCTCCAACAATATCAGCAGTTTGCCATCCACACTCTGTGTGACTTGCATCTAAAATATATATTGGTATACCATCTGGATAAAGAAAAGAGTGTCTTTCTTCATTTCCTTTTTTTGGATACTCTGGTGCCTTTGCCCAAGAGAACTCTAATGGTTTTGATAACGCCGAATTTGGTTTGCCCTTGGTTTGTACCACCCAACTAACCATTCTCTTCCAAACTTCTCTACCAGCAGTTCCAAAAGTATCGTTTTGCACTTCTCTTGCAAAATTAATGTGGTCTTTATTTCCATAATCTGCGTCTAAATATCTAAAAACTTTAAATTTTTCAAATGCGCCTGACGGGTTTAGTCCGTGCGCGTGCGCTCTCAACCAAGATGACCCAAATTGTGATAGTGGACTGCCGCCGCCTGACCAACCATAGGCACGAATAGATCTTATATTTGGATAGTCATCAAAACCAGTTACTGCAGCAGTCGGGTTAACCTTGCTTCGAAGTTGATTCATTATGTCTGATATAATATTTGATTCTATATAGGGATTTTTTACACTACCTTCATTTCCTGGTGCGCCGCTCATCCTTGGAGCAATAAAAATAATATTTTCATTTGCTGGAAGTCCTGGTCCTTTATCAATAACTGCCTTTGCTCTATCTCCTAATCCACCATTTCCATGCAACCATAGCATTATATCCACTGGGGCACCAAAATCATGATTTTTTGGTTGGAATACCTGTACTTTACCACCAGGGTATTTATTGTGTTTGGATGTGAACATGTGTTCGTCACAATCTGCGGTCCTAATAACACCTGTGTTACCTGAAGGGGTTCCACCGTCCCCAGAAACATCAGGTCCGGTGCCTCCTTCTGGGGTCAAAGAAAGTATTTTTGTTGTAAAAATGTCTTTCCAAAGACCTTCGTTACCAATCCACTCTGCTAAAAATTCAGCTACGCCATTGTCTGTTTTTTCAACACCTTGTGTTCCAATGGTGACTTCTTCCGTGGTTCCATCAACAATTACTTTTTCTGGTGGCGTTCCAAGCGTTGTTGGTTCAATTAAGTCTGGATTAAAATTTATGTTATAAGTTGTCTGACTTGTACTGATTAATTTTAAAATACTTGGTTGTGCAAGAAACTCTTCTGCATTTGTAACTGTTATTTTTGCACTAGCATATGGACCTAAATCCTCTTCCACTACTGGGGCGGGTGCATTATTGGCATTACCGGCGTTCCCAACCGTTGTATTTACAGCGCCCACCTGACCGCATAGACCTGCAGCGGCACCTGGACCAAAACCTCCACCTGGGAGTTTTGCGCCACCGCCAGCGAGTGGGTTCTCGAAAAGAGGATCTTCAAAAGAATCAGTATCAGCAAAGGAAACCTTAACAGGTGCCATATATGTTGGTTCTTCGCCCTGATAATCATACCTTTTGAAGACACCTTTACGACTTGCAAGTAATTTTTCAATCAGTGCTTCAAATTCTTTTCCAGAGGGTTCAGATGGCAAAGAATCTTTGTCAATGTGATGAAGTTCTGGAACATAAACAAGACAAATAAATATATCATTTTTTATATCAGAAAAATTTTCAAAATTAGAAGAAACATAACTTGCCAAATGGGAATCAAAAAGGAAATCACCCTCCAGGTAATCTATTTTTTTTATAAAAAACCCATCAAACTCTTTTCTTGTTCTTAGAGTATTTGGTACCGCACTTTCTTGTACTACTTTTCTAACATATCCAATAGAAGAATCATTAAAACTATCGTATAGTATTGAATCTCTAGATATCCGAGACATTATTTTTCCCCCTGAATTACGTCAAAAAGTTCTCTTTTGTCGTCTTCTGATAGTTCGACGCTGGCATCAGTTTTCTTCGCCATAATGGACGTAAGTTTTACTAATTGTTCATTGGATCTTTGTAAAGTCTCGACATACTTTGCTGCGATTAAACCAAGGTCTTTGTGAGTTTCTTGACCATTGGTTATTTCCGCAAAGACTTGTGTGAGGAGTGTAGAGGTAATATCACGATCATCACGGATATTACTGATTGCTTCTTGAATATAATTTTCTAAATCTTTTACTGATCGTCCCATTCTTTTTTAAACTCCGCATACCTCTTGCGTACTTTATTTAGAGAACTTACGACTTGTTTCGTATTTAGTCCGGTTATTTCTCTAATATACAAGTAAATAGCTTTTTTATTAAAAATTTCTATATTGTTTGCTTCGTTAAAAAGAATCTCAATCGCTTGAATTGTCTTTACTTCATTTTCTCGAAGGGGCATTTTTTTCCAAGATTGTATTTCTTTGTTCAGGTGAGAAAAGAATTCATGTTTATTTCTATCATCAATGTAGGTATTGTGAACTACGAGTTGTTGGATTGTTGTAGTATTGGATTTATCTGACTGCGAAAGAAAGTATTCTTCCAGATGTGTTTCTCTTTTTGCTTTCTTAGAGGTCTTTTTAACCTCTGCTATAAACCAGTTCTTGGAAACGACGCTGAAGTAGGTAAATGCTTTTGATCCTTTCTCTGGGTCGAAGTTGTTGAGAACTGTAATCAACCAGTTCTTACAGTCGTCTTTGAGAGAATCAATATTAGGGAGAGAAGTGAACTTGTAGGTGTAGACAATCTTGTCCACCATTTCATCAAACACTGGTCCGATGAATTCTTTATAAAGTTCATTACGACGCTTGGGATTTTGCGTAGAACAATATTCTACAATAGCATCTTGGTGTTCTTTTCTAAAATAATGGTTTTTAGTTCTCTTCCTCGCCATAGTCTTCTTCCTCTTGTCTTAGGACACGCTGAAAACTTTGGCATTCCTCCACGAGTGCTTTTGAGTGACGAAGTAAATTACCAAGGGTTTCGTCACCATAAAAACGTTCAAGACCGTGAACTATGTCTATATGGTTTTGATATTCTTCTAGAGTTTCGCTGAATTTATCCAACTCTTCTTGAAAGGTTAAGAACCTTCTTAATAGTTGTGTAATATACCAGATAAAAACTATGTTGAGAATAACTGAGAGGGCCAAGAAAAGGTGTGTCATCTGCTACTATCTAGTTCCTTTTTTTGATTTTTGAGATCTTCTTTTGAGTTCTCAATAAATTCTTTGGTTAAATCGCCAGTTTTCTTTGCTTTTTCTTGTTTATTTCCACTGTAAGAAAAGTCTGATGGTTTTCTTGCGATATTTTTAGAATCGCACCAAGAGCAATTTTCTATAGTTTCGCACATTAAGTGGCTTGTTTTCCACTCGCCTAAACAATCTCCACATTGATAAACATAAATTGGCAATTTAAAACCCTCCTAGTTACTTTGGTTGATCTGCGATAACATCCCAATCATGAGATGTTTCTTCATTAACTTTAACTAGTGGTGGATTCAAAACAACAAGACCTTCTGGTGAATTGGTCATTTTAAAACCTTCTAAAACTGGAACAATATCAGATTGCTCCATTAGGGATTTTTGTAGTGCCATCATAAGAGCGCCAATTGCTTGCTTTGATAAATTTGTGTGTTGTACGTCAGTCATATTATTTACTCCTTTGAGTGTTATTAAACTCAATTGATTTTTCAAGCATTTCAAACATTATATCTTGTTTTTTTGAAAAGTTTAATAACTCTGTGGAATCTTTTGGTAAGCATTTTCCACCATAACCAAATTTTCCGTCTGGACCAGGGACCATTGTATGTTGTTCCCCAACCCATTCTGCTCTAGCAAAATGCTTTCTAAAGTTAGAATAATCAATATCTTTCTTCTCACAAAGGTTAAAAATATGGTTACAATAAGAAACTTTTAAACTATAAAACGTGTTTCTAGCTAATTTGAGTAGTTCTATCTCTTCCCACTTTTCAGTCTCAAAAAATTGTATATTTTTATTATTATGGTGATTATAAAATTTAGAGTATAACTCTTTGACTTTTTGTGTGTGTTCTTTTGGTCCTGATAGGTATAATTCTGTTTCATTGACAAAATCTTGCATTGCAGTTCTTTCGGTAAGAAACTCTGGATTGAATACAATATTGTCTAAATTATACTTCTTAGACAACATATCACATGTGCCCACAGGAATTGTGGACTTAATAACAATGGTGGAGGAATGATTATTTAATTCCTTATAACGAACCAAGCACTCTTCTAAAATAGAAGTATTCAATGTTCCATTTTGCAAATCTGTTGGAACATTTACAAAAATAATATCACAATTATAAGTTTTCACTATATGATCTGTTGAATTATAATTTTGATTATTTGGATCATATATCTGCAAATTGGCTACGACAGAAAGTTGACTTACTGCCTTACCAACAAATCCAAACCCAACAATGCCTACATCATTCATGCCACAACTCTCTATTTAAAAATTTACATTTGTTTTTATTCCAAAGATTGTTTTTGTAAAAATGCCATTTATAAAGACAATGATTATTTAAACAATAATCCTCCGTATATCTATACAATTTTGAACTTTTGTTTTGCTTATCTTTAAGAAATTCATTTGAAAACCAATCGTCCGCGTTGGTGTCAAAACATCCTTTCATCATTTCATTAATGTACTCGCTATCTTTTGACAAATAGTTTAATACATGATCAAATAAATTACAAACTATACTTATATTGTGTGAGTTACCATAAAACCAATGATCTGACAATCCTGCGTTTATTTGACTCCAATATGCACTATACACGCTATCCATTTCTAAAGTTGGATCAAAATCTATGTAACTGGTTTTATTTTTACCGTGATTGTGATAACCAACATCAAATCTACTAGTAACTACGCAATCATATTTTTTACCAGTTTCTGACTCATAAAGCAACCTTAAGTCGTTACTTTTTTTTCTAGTGTAGAGAAAACTCAAAGTTTTAAATATATCGCCTCGACTACCACTAAATCTACTCATATCAAGTTGAGCGATCTTGTTTTCAAAAAGTAATTGCTCTTGAAAGATCATTTTTTTTGGATTAAAAAGATCAATAGTTTCTTTCTCCAAAGACTTATCCCAGCAGTGAATAAACACATCAGGTTTATGCACCATAACTTGATCAAAAAGATGTTTATAATTTTCTTTTTGACCTTGACCGGCGTATATAGTGCTACCTTTGGGATAACCAAATAGACATAAAGCAATATTCATATTTTTAACTGTGTAATTTTACTTGTTCGTCATACCATTCGGACTCTTCTTTATAAATGTCTTGTTCTTGCAAATCATCATGATCAAAATTAATAATACCGCCGAAGCTTTTTGCAAATGATCGTTTTACAAGAAAAGCCATACCAATTCTACAATATGGTTGAGTGCCGGGACCGCCTCCAAAGGGCAAATTAATGATGTCAAAAGTCCCATCGTTAAACTCTTTATACAGATCTAAAACAAATTTTCTGGGACCAGTATGAGAAAAAGTATCATGAAAGACGATTGTTCCCTCTGGTGATAAAAGTGGATACACTTTTAAAAAATCATTTTTTGTTCCTTCATATGAATGACACCCATCAATGAAAGCAAAATCAATTTCTCCACCGGTATCTTCGCGTAATATATTAGAAAACTCATCACTTCTTGTGTCAACTTTTGTTAACTTAAAAGTGTCTTCATCATATCCTCGACTAATTAATCCACTTCTTATAGTATTTATATCAGGAGTAATTGGTATTTTTCCACCCGAATAAGCACCGATTGGACCAAAAAAATCATATCCATAAACTTTTCCACCAATTTTAGAAGCAACTTTACACAATTCATGTGTGGTGTTACCATATTGCACACCTATTTCTACTATAGTTTTATAATTGCAAAAATCAATATAACTTGATAAAAGAGGAGCCCAATTGATGTCTGGATTTATATCCTTATCGTTATTGTTTTTAAGTTTCATTTTTATTATATTCTTTGTCTTGCAACTTATAAAATTAAATTAGCGCCGTCCATATGAAAATCATATGAAGTTTTTACAGAAAAATCATGAAGCGATACTCCAATCCTATTCATCTTATCATAGACATCCTTTGGTACAGTAATGATATCGCATCCACTTTTTTCAGCGTGTAGGATATCTAGAACTCTTTGACAACCAGCCCACAAAATTTTTACATTATCATTATTTCTAAATTTAGAAACTGCGTAATTTACAATATCAAAAGGATCAGCACCAACATCGCCAATTCTACCACAAAAAATAGAAACTATAGTCATTTTATCCGAGGTGTTTAAAAATTCTAAATTATCAATTTGATCTTTTGTATAAACGCATGTGGTATTAATATTTAATTTTTTATCCAGAACCATTTCTTTTACTAAACCTGTAAAATCTTCTCCATATGGTCCAACAACTGGTATTTTAACAAATACTTCTTCCCCAAAAGAAGATATTTTTAGTGCTTGTTCTCGACATTCGTCTAAAGTTTCACCAAAAACTTGAAATGAAACAGGTTTTTTATTAACATTCAGTTCTACAGTTTTTTCTATAAACGACTCATAGTCTGTAATTTTTGATTTTTTAAGAAAACCAATATTAGTTGTTACGCCATCTGCGGTATTTATATATTCTTCAATATAGTCACTTCCATCATAATAGATATCAATTTTACTTTTCATTGAACTCTCCATCTCTAAAGTTTAATTTATTTAACCATGCGGTTGCCATTAATAAGGCAAATATACCATGATCTCTTCCCATTTTTAATCTAAAAGGCGTAAATCGTATGAAATAGGTTGACATATAAAAAATGCAATCTTCAATCGTATCGCTGGTATACGGAAGGATTGATTTTATTAATTCCAATGAGTCGCTAGTTGCCTCGAACCAACGAGAGTCGCATATAAAGTTATCTCCATCTATGAATATTTCTGGATCAATTAAGTTCCATTCAGAATATCTAGCCAAGATTGATTGAGATAGTTTCCCCAAATCAAGTTTGTGAGTATCCATATATTTAGAACCATCCATATCAATTAATTTATAAGTATCATTAATTATATTGTATAAAATATTCTCTAATGTTAGATCTCCATGTACTGGTGTTAATCTTGAAGGGGCAAACTTTAAAATAGATGTGGAATTAAAAACGTGTTTTAAATTTTTGTGTGCAACACCATTTATTTTCAACTCGTCTGAACTAATAATCTTTTTCATATCTTTATCTTTAGACGAAAAAAGATTGAGTTTTTTGATAATTTTTTCGTCTATAAAGTTATTGAATGTATCTTTAGATTGTTGTGGTGTTAAATCTTTTCCGTAGCAATATACATTTTCTTTTAATTTATTTATTATCCTTCCTAGTACTTGCTTTTTTGTATTCTTTGGAAAATTATCTAATTTATAAAAGTTTTCCAAATACTCCATGTCATAATAGCATTGTAAATTATTTTCTACTAAACATAAAGTCTCTGGACATATATTGTTAATAAAAAAGTTAAATCTTTCTAGGTCTTTAAACTGTCTTTTTAGAGTATTAATATGTTTATCACTATCTACAATATTTTTGTTTACGCATTTTCTAATAAATTTTTTTCCTGACCCATCCTCAATTAAGAATGTTGAAGCGCCGGAATTGGCGCTTAAGTCTTTTAAAATTTTCTGCTCATTTGAATTTAAAATACCACTTATGTTAACTTCTAATGGTTCATTTCTAAAATTTTCAAATGAATTTGCTTGAGTTGTAAAAGGTTTTGATGGTTTCCTATCATTTACTAAAAATCTAGGTCCAGACGCCAATCCAGTAACCAAATGATCATAAGGTATATTTAACTCTTTCAAAAGATTAATAAATTCTTTTTTATATTTAGTACTTCTAGCTGTCGTTAATACTATTTTATGTTTATCTTGCTTTAATTGTCTTAAGAAATTTATATTGTCCTTAAGGGGAGTATTATCATCTAAAACGTTAGTTGAATTATCTTTGTGTTTAAGTAACACACCGTCTACATCAAAGAAAAATGAACATTCATTTCTTCTTTTCTCGATGCAATTCTGTAGCATCTCGGGATCTCCAAAAAAATAAGCATCATTTATTTTTGAAAAAGTTACAGGATCATCGGATAGAAAAATATCTTTTATAACATCAGAAACGTATTCATTGAGTTTATCATTTTTAAATCTTCCAAGGTCAGGAAAATATATACAACCTAAGATTCCCCAGACTTCAAACATGTTAAAATCAACGCTTTGTTTTTCTAAAATATCTACTATTTTATCATCTTTTAATATAATTTTAGACCAATTGTTGCTTTCACTTTCTGATATTTCCCAAACAGGCACAACAACCTTTTTGAATTTAACTTCTAGCATTTTTTCAAATAAATTATCAACATTTATTTTATGATCGCAATCGCACACAATCGCATTACTAATGTTTTGTTTTTTTAATGCCTCACAAATTGTATTCCTTGGTCCTTTTGTTTTTGTATTAATGACAATGTTCTTTATTTTTTCACCCTCAAAGAGAATATTTTTTTCTAGATAAGAAGACACATTATAATCCTCTTCTTGATCTCTTCTGAAAATAAAATAAACATTATCAATGTAATCTTTCCACTTATAAAAAGGTTCAACTGCTTGCTCTATAAATGTTTGATCACCAAGTTTCATAAAAGGTTTAAATTTATAATCAAATCTACTACCTTCTCCTGCCATCAAAAAAACAACATTTGTTTTAGTCATCTAATTTACTCACAAGAATACCAAAATCAGCAAAGTATAAGTAATCAATATCTGTATTTAAAAAACAATTAAGTGCATGTTCTGGTGTTTCAACAATCGGTTCACGGTCATTGAAACTAGTATTTAACACAATCGGAACTCCAGACACTTCTTCCCATGTTTTTAAAAAATCATAATACCATTTATTATCATTTTCAGTTACAGTTTGTAATCTTGCAGTTCCATCAAAGTGAACAACTGCTGGAACTTTATCTTTCACCTCATCTTTAAAAGGCACTACAAAAGACATATAAGGACTTGATATATCATATTTAAACCAATCAGAAACTCTTTCTCTTAAAATAGATGGTGCAAAAGGTCTAAACCACTGTCTATGCTTTACTTTTTCATTAATAATGTCCTTCATATCTGGATTTCTTGGATCTGCTAAAATACTTCTGTTTCCAAGTGCTCGACGACCAGATTCTGACCCGCCACTAAATACAGAAACAATATTAGACTGAGATAGCAATTCAGCAACATCTTTTTTTGTTGCTTCTGTCGTTTTTACTACATCGGATTTTTCTTGAATTGCTGCTGTTACTTGTTCTTCGCTATAAGAGAAACCCAAATATGGGGTAAAATTATCTTCCCAAACGATTCTGGGATTTCCTAAATGTTGATGCCAAACGTATTGCGCTGCTCCGATTGCAAGACCAGCGTCATAAGGAACAGGGCACACATAAACTTTTTCAAAATTATCTTTATACCAATCGAAAGTTAGTTTTCCTGTCATAACCGAGTTTAATACAACCCCACCAGATAAACATAAATTTTTTGATTTTGTATTCTTAACAAACGGATCTAATATTTCTTTTAAAATAACTTCTGTTGACTTTTGCAGTGCCGCAGCAACATTAAACCTTCCCTCTTCAGAGGAATCTGCAATTAATTTAAATTTTTCAAAATCAAAAAACTTTTGACTTGGATGGGCACAGCGATGATTATAAAATTCATCATAATATACATCTGGATCGCCCATGCAAGCCATTGCCATTACAGTGCCACATTGATTTCCCTTTGGATAACCTTTTGACAATCCAAAAATCTTTTCAGTACAAGAAGACCACATTGTTCCAATATTAATTTGAGATTCTTCAATAATTTCGATTTCTTCTATTTTGTTGTCTTTACCTTCCCAAACTGTAATAGTTCCAGCAGCGGCATACCCATTCTTCATATCCCTGCCGCCGCCGTCAATAGTAATAATCAAAGCATCTTCTAAATTACTAGAAAAAAATGCATTCGCAGCGTGCGATTTGTGATGACCAACAACAAATAACTTACCATTGTTTTTTTCTGCGAGGTCTTTCATTCTTTCCCACGATTCAGGGTACCACTTACTAGGACCGCCGTCCCAAGTATCTAAAGGGTGTGCAAAATATTGAATGTCTTTATAATCATCGTATTCCTCAGTTAAGAATTTAAAAGCATCACCTTTGGGTTCTTTAAGTCTAATATATCTTTCTAATTCAGCATGTACGATTGGTTTTCCATCTTCTAAAACAGCAAACGAACAATCGTGACTAGAAATTACCCCTGCAATTTTCATTTGTTTTTTCCTCTTTTATTCATGATTTTTAAGAAAATATCTTAAATCTTCTGGGGTTCCTATTCCCCACATTTTATTAACATAAAATGGAATTAATGTTTTACCAGAATTTATCAGTTCATTATAAACCGGTGCTATATAAAATTCGTTATTTACCCTAATATCTTTTTCTATCATTTGCTTGGCACAAGAAACAAAATCAGATCCGTGCCTATACCAATAAATTCCGCATGTAGCAATATTTGAAATAGGTTTTTTCTCTGCAACCTCTGTTACATAACCCCTAGCATTGGTCTTAACAAAGGACCATTTTGGGTGTACAGCATTGAATGAGAAAACTATTCCATCTACACTTGTTAGATTCTTAAGCATATGAAAATTTAAAGATTCATAATCAATATATTGATCTGAATTTGCTATTAATAAATCTTCGTCACTATCAATTAAATTTTCTGCCAATAAGGCTGTACATGCTGCGCCTTCGGTAAGACCATCCACTTCTACATATTTAAATTTATCATTAGTTATTCGAGATAATGAATCTAAAAGACCTGGATATCTAGATATATGTTCTTTTCTTATTAAGAAAATATATTCACAATCAAAATCTAAGTTTTCCACAACCACCTGTATCATTGGTTTGCCGTTAACATCAATCAATGGTTTAGGAAAGGTATACCCTTCTTTACTAAATCGACTACCTTCACCTGCCATTGGAATTAAAACTTTCATATAATTTCCTTGAATAAGTTTATATCAACATCATCAACACCAGAAACCTCTAAAACACGACAACCTGTTGCTTTCGCTGCAATAATACCTTTTGGCGAATCTTCAACTATTAAGACTTTATTTTTTGTTAAAGACAATTGGTTGATAACTTTTAGATATCCTTCTGGGTCTGGTTTTGGATTGGAAACATCCTCATTGGTAACTAACATACTAAGTTTATCATATATATTTGATCTCTTTAACATCAAATTCGCAGTTAATGAAATACTATTTGTAAAACAAGCAACTGTAATATTTTTATTCTTTAACCAATCAAAGAGTAGTGTTTTTTCCTTTCTTGGTTTGCACATTTTATTTATTATTTCAATAGTTTTATCTTGTTTGGTTTTGTGAATAATTAAAAAATCTTTTTCTTTAACAATCCCTCTTGCGTTTAATATTTCCAATTTTTTTATAGTTGGTATACCATTAAAAGTTTTTAAATGATCATCATATTCTATCTCATAATTACAAATTTCCTTTAAAGCAGAATTCAAAGCGATTCGGTGCCAATCGCAAGCATCAACTAGCACGCCGTCTAAATCAAAAATTACCGTATTATATTTCAACATATGCCTCTTAAATTATAATCAATGTGATACTCTTGTAAAAGTTTTGATAGAATGTTTTCATACTCTGTCATATTCCATTTCTTTTTATTTATTGCTGTAGCTATATAAGGAAAGACATTTGAATTAAAGTGGAAATTACCAACCTTATCTTCATTGTCATAATGATAACAGGATTTGATTTTTAAAGAATTACACGCACTAGAACCATACATTTCAACATCTCGATAAGTCTTTGGTCTATAAAATTTTAAAAGTTTAATCAAATCTTTTCTTTTCCATATTGCGGTTTGTTGGGAAAGTAAGAATCTAGAAGTCATTGGTACGTCAAATAACGTTTCAGTTAGTTTATTACCGCCCATCTCACCAGACTTTATTAACCTTAAGCAACTATAATCAGTTTTACTTAAAAATTCATTGTATTCTTGAATCAGAGTGTGATTTGGATTATCGTACAATATATGATCTTCTTGCATATATATGATGTATTCTTCTTCTATTTGTTCCAAACAGGATGATAATCTTTTATAGAATGGATCACTTTCTTTATTAATTATTTGTATGTGCTTGTCTGGAATTTTTTCTGATGTATTGTTAATGGCGATGTATGATTTATAATCATAACAATATTTATCAAATTGTCCAAAATACAATGGGAAAACATCTTCACATTCAGTATTTGTCCATGTAACAAATGCAATATTCATTATTGTACCTCGTATTTATTTACATAATCTGTACATATCCCAAAACTACATTTAAGATCGTCTATAGACCACACGCCTGAACTTTCAGGCATAACAGCAATACTTTTGCTAGTTAATGATTTACCTGGATATGTCCAAATGTATCCAAAACTAGTTAAAGTAAAATCATCTTCTTGATGCCAGAAAACATTAAGGTTTTGTTCAGATAGTTTTGTCAGTGCATGTATGTTTTTACAGTGAATCCATAAATTATTTTTATTATTCAACAACCAATCTAAATTTATGGGATATTCATGAACATCATGACCTAAAAATAAATTTGAATTTATTTCCCATACATCAACCTCTACATCATAACCTTTTTGTATTACAAAATTAATCTTATTAGGGTTATTTTCTTCAGTAGGCAAAGGTCCAGATAAGTTACCACGGTGTGATATTAATCTCACTATTCACCCCAAATACAAACCTTATTTAAACTTGATTCCCCTCTTAAATATCCACGAGTCGCAATTCCTTCATCACCTAGCAAAAGTGGATTTAATGTAGAACCAATATCGATATAAGTATTTTTTTTATTATAATCATACAATTGGTGAGTTAAAATATTTCCAAATGGTCCAGCACAAAACAAAAACAAAGAATTTTCTACATTGTTTTCTTGTATATCTTTTTTTATTTCATCAATTAAATTATAATCTTCAACCCAACAGTTTTTTCCTATCTTATAATGTTTTTTTAAATCAAATGGCAGTTTTTCTAAATTAGACTTACTATTCGACACAAGATAGACATCATAGTTTGAATATTCTGGAACTACGTTTTTTAGGTAATAGTTATAGTTTCCATTAACAAACAGATTAGCCCAGGTTAAATTCTCAAGATTTTGTTCAGATCTTGTTTTCATCCAATCGTGAACTTTTTTTCCACCAATACAGCAAGGACATGAAATACCAACTAAATAATTTTTGTCTTTGTACTTAAATGATTCAATCAGTTTTGTTCTATTAAATGAATTATTCTCTGGTTCAAACCAAAATTCTCCATTGTTTATTGGTTTATTTGCAAGGATATGCAGTTCCCCGTCTGCATATTTAGAAAATGCAAAATGAACTTTGTTTTCCAAAAGAGATTTTATCTTCACTAAATCTTCTCTATAGTTCTTTTTATAACAATCTATTTCAAACATTTTCAATCCTTTGAAAAAACAAAAAATTAGCATCAGAAAAAGGATTTTTTTCACAAAAATTTTCAGATTCAAAATGAAGTGGAGCAAAATTTTTAAAATTTTCTTTTACATAATTTGAAATATTTCTACTAAAACAATGCTTAACAGTTGTTCCAATTTCATCATCACGATCTGTGGTAAATATAATTACATATTTTTTTGAAGCATCAAACAAACTCTTCATGTGGTTCTCATATACTCCATATTCAACCAAATGGTAAACAACATCCAAGGATACTGTTAAATCTGATTTTTGATCTGAGTAATCATCAATTACACTAAAATTAAATTTTTCATCGCCCTTAAAAACCTCTTTGCATATTTTTATAGCAGGTGCAAAATCAAATCCCAAATAATTTTTATAATTTATATTTTTTATTTGATTTCCATCTCCGCACCCAAATTCAATAGTGGAATTTGGTTTGAATCTTTCTAAAAAATCATTAATTACTTTTGTTTTGTATTCTGCTGCGTCACCATAAGAACCCCAACCTGAAGTACCACCTTTAGAATATCTATCTTCCCAATATGCTCTAGAACTAAAACTCATGCTATAACTCCAATAATATTTTATAAATTTTTTCTGCTGATTTGCCATCTCCGAATGGACAATCTATAGTATCATCAATTTTTGGTTTTTTTAAAAACGCCTCAAACATGTCAGAGAGGTTATTTGGATCTTCACAAAGTTCAAAAAATACTCCCAAACCTTCCACTCTTTCTGTTGTTTTTCTACAAACAATCATTCTTTTTCTAAAAAATGATGACTCTTCTTGAATGCCGCCACTGTCTGATATTATTAATCTTGATTTTGATAATAATTCTATAAATTCTGGGTAATTCAATGGATCAATAATTTTTACTTTATTTAAAATTGACTTATGTTGTTGTACTTTTGGATTTGGATGCATGGGAAAAATAAAGTCCAATTCAGGATACTTTTCTGCTAACTCTTCAAATTTTGTAAACCACAACTCCATAACATCATGATTTTCTCTTCGATGCATCGTTATCGGAACAATATTAGATTCTTTTGGTTCTATTTGTAATAAATTATCTAAAACTGTGTTACCTGTAACAAAAATATTTTTTTTGATACCCTCGTTATAAAGATTATTAGCAGAAATATCAGTAGGGCAGAAATGAATAGAGGCAAGACGAGATATTGCTTGTCTGTTAAACTCTTCAGGATAAGGATTGTATAAGTCATACGTTCTCAAACCCGCTTCTAAGTGAATTACAGGAATTCTTCTATGAAAAGCAGAAAGAGCCAATGAAAATGCCGAAGTAGTGTCGCCCTGAACTAAAACATAATTTGGTTTATTGGTCCATATGGTACTTTGATCCATCAATGATTTTACGATGGCATCGAGTCTGTTTGTACCATTTTTTATATCAATAGATACATCAACTTCTTTATGTGCCTCTACCGGTAATAATGTTGTGTGTTGACCTGTGAATAAAACTTTATACGGATAATTGTTTTTTCTAAAAACATTTACCAGTGGTTTAATTTTGATCCACTCAGGTCTTGTTCCAAAAGTAAGTAAAATCACTTTCTCATCTCCACTGTTTTCCATCCGTTGTCTATTGCATTTGCAACGCAAGCATCTCTTTGTTTATAAAAAATATTATGATTTCTAGTATTTGAAGTTGCTTTGTTGTCTACACCATATTCATAACCTTTTAAAGAACTGTGTTTTGTAAAATCATCTTTTGGGTGTGGAGGGCAATAAGTTTTAATTCCACCGTATTTCTGACAACAATAAGAAAATTGAATATCTTCTCCATTTTCCCAAGTAAATGGTTTTTCCATCCAAAGGTACTTCAACCAAGATTGTCTAAAAAACCATGCATGTCCCACTAAATCAACTTCTACAGTTTCTTCATTTCTAGAAGACCATCCAAATCTAGTATGGTGTTTGTACTGTTTTCCTTTAAGTTTAACCCCTGCGCCACCCATTATACCATTTTTAATATCCATTGTTTCAATACAGTTTTGAAACCATTGATTTCCAGGCAGCGTATCATCATCAAAGAGAGCGACATATTCAGTATCAGCCAGCATCGCAATTGAAAACCTTCCATAAAATTTCCAATTAAAATCATTTCTTATTACCCTATCCACATCTAGATCAGAAAAATCAAAATTTTCGTTATCCTCATGGTGGTTAACCCAAACCCAAATCTGATCTGGTTTTACTGTCTGCTCTTTAATTAATTTTATTTGCTCTTTTAAATATTGCGGTCGGCGGTAGCAATTAAGTATAACTGTTATTCCGTTATCTGACTCTTTTTTATTTATTAAATTTTCAAATAATTTAAGTGCTTTTTGTACTCTATCGTCTATTTCTTGGATTAGACGAACCCCAGATAGATTAAAAATTTCCTCGCTTGCAAAACCTAAAAGTTTTGGTTTTGTTAAAAGTTTACAGTTTAACATTTTTGCTTCCGCTGATATTCTAGAAAAAGTTTCTAAAACACCTGGGAAGAATACAAATCCTTCATACTCTGATAGTTTTTTTAGTAACTCTTGCTCGGAGCAAAAATCGATTAAATCAAACGGAATATTTTTTGATTCACAATACTCAACAGATTTTTTAGTATTTTTTATTGGATTAGAAGAATTTAATACAGCAAATTTTCCATTTTTTGTTTCGGTTTGTATAGATTTTATGAACTCTAATTTTTCTTTAGACCATAAACTGCAACCTATATTTACCACATTATCTATATTTAAATTTTCTTCTATAACTTTTTTACAAATATTACTTAGAACAACGACTGCTTCAGCATTTTTATAAAATTCTTTGTGTATTATTTGTGATTCTGGGGCAATAAAATTATCAAAATGTGAAGGATCTCTAGTTTGAAGATATTTGTGGTCGTGCTCGTAGATTATGTATCTTTCTTTTTGTATTTTTATTTTGTGTTCTTCAGATAGAGAAACAAAATTTGAAACAATAAAAAAATTGCTTTTATTGTAATAAGAGTTATCTAATTTAAAACAATTTATTTTCTCAATATCATAGTTTTTATTTTCTAAATAAGTCAAGAGAACAGAATCATTGGATTCTGCTCCCCCTAGTATTTCTGTTCTAAAAAAATCTGATAAAAAAACTATTTTCATTTTATATTAATTCAACAGAATCTAGTTCATCCATCCAATTACTAGACTTTTTAAATCCTTTAATTAAGTCATTAAATTTATCATATTGCTTTTGTTGTTCAAAGTTCTCGCAAATCCATTGTTGTAATTTTTTAGATTGAGATTTAAATCTACTATAATCTTTATATACTTCACGCATTTTCATTTTATAGGAACCTTGCTTGGCATATGCCCACATAGAATCTTTTTGCAAAACACCGTCCCAAACAGCATCAGGAGCAATAGGTTGCAAATCATAATCTATTTTGGCAAAATAAGGTTTAGACTTAATTTTTCCTTTTTTATCTTTTGTTGGTTTATATAAGAAATCTAAATGACCTGACCAATCAGTAGCTACTACAGGGAGTCCACTATATGCTGCCTCAAAAAGAGGAAGACCAAAACCCTCTCCATGAGTTAAACTCAAGATAGCATGAATTAGTTCGTGATTATATAAAGAATGCATTTCTTTATCATCTAAATCGCCATGAAGAAGATAAACTTTACATTCTCGATTCGGATATTCTTTTAAAGTCTTCTCTAATTGAGACTCAATCGCAATTTTATCTAACAAACACCCGCCGCGAAGAAAAGTTTTTACTACCAGACCAACATCTGGATTATCAATAAATTCCTCAACAAACCATTTAATTGTTGCTCCTAAGTTTTTACGTGGTCCCCATTGAGCGACTGTAAGAAAGTTAAATTTTGTTTCCAGTTGCAAATCTAAATCTGGTAATTCATCATAAATTTTAACTGGGTAGTGTACTACATCGATATCTTTATTAGACTTAAGAATTGCTCGTTGACCAGTGCGTCTATCAACTGCTTCATATACTGTCTCTAATATACCTTTCTTTGAGTGTTCAGAAATAGTAATAACTTTATCCATTTCATTACATTTTTGTAACCATATAGGAGCAACCTTTGTTGTTTCGATACCCGCAGTAACTCCAATATTTATTGGTGCCATTGGTTGCCACTCGTTAGGGATTGTTACTTGAATCGACATATCATATTGTTGCTGTGACTGTTCATGTATTGCAGTTTTTTTAACTAAAAAATCAATCCATTCTCTTTCTTCGTTATCTTCCCACACCCAAGCAGATTCGCCCCAGTTAATTGGTATTAAATAAATATCCAAGTCTTCTACTTGTCGTAAAGCACGAAGAACAAAACGACAATGTTCGCCATATCCAGTTCTGGTTAGTGCTGGTCCTCTTACTATAACTTTCATTAGGCAACCTCCTTAACAGTCCAACGCTTTGTGTACTTGCGGGTTTCCCAAGAACCCTCTTCTTCGTGGAGTTTAGTCATGACATCTACCCATGTTTTATTAAAATCTTGAAAATTGTAATTCCTCATTACATGTTCTCGACCAAGAAGACCCATTTTATTTCTTTCTTCTTTTGACATGTTAAAGATTTTTTCCATAGCAGCTACAACTTCTTCCCCATTTAATCTATCCTCATAGATCCAAGGAATTTGTTGTGAACCAATAATCGCTCTTGAGGAAGGATAGACAGGTATACCAAATTCTTTTTCCCCGTCTGTAATCTGCTCTTGCAGACCACCTGTCATATTGACAATAATCGGAGTTCCACAGGAAAGAGATTCTAGAGTAGCAAGACCAAAACCCTCTGCGTCAGAAATATTTACCGTACAATCTGCCATATTGTATAGCATTGATAATTTTTGCAAATCTATTTTTTGTTGACTAAACAGAACTTCTCCATTTGTTAGTCCTAAATTTTCAATAATTGCTTGAAGATCTTGACCGTTTGGATCTTTAACCTCAGTGTGCATCACGAGACATGCTTTATCATGACCAACCTTATCAAGAAAATCTTTAAACCAAAAAATCAAAGAACCAGATTGTTTACGACGAGCATTTCGATTATTCCAGAAGAAAATAAATTTATCTGGATCATAGAAATCACCAAAGACTTGTTTTTTAAATTCTTTTAATAGTTCCTCATTGTTTTCCATTGGTTTGAATATATCGCTATTTACAGCGTGAGGAATATATTGAGATTTTACACTAGGTGCAACAGTCTTAACAATATCATCTGTTACTTTTGAGATCGTTGCGATGAAGTCGTTCGACTCATAAAATGGTCTATTAAAAGTAGGATAGGGGTAGTTATCCCAAACGTGGTAATAAACCATAGGCATAAGAGGTCTAATTTCATTTTCCATCTCCCATAACCAACCCCAGAAGCGAGGGTCAGTCATAAACCAAATGATATCTGGTCTTTCTTGTCTAATTAAAGACCGGACTGATTCTTTTGTGCCATACCCATCAACTGGGTACATAATCCAATCTTCACCATATTGGTCTGTTTTAATTGGGTCATATTTAGGGTGCTTGATTGCGCCGCCGAATGAGCGGATTTGGAACTTACCAGTTTTTAATAACGCTTCACAAATATACCTAGTTTGAGTTCCAACGCCACTAGGACTAAGAGGCATATCGCTAAGAGTGAAGACCTTAATTTTTTTATCCATTTAAACCTCATGAACAATGCTTTGTTTTATAATATTCGCATACGCCATATTTGCCGTAGCAGGAAAGTCTATTTTTGACGTGATTGCATTTATCAATATTATATACGGCTTTGTTCAATAGTTTAAGAGCATTATCTATTTTCTTTTCGCCGTTTGTCACTTTAAATAGTTCAACATTATTTTTATTTGCGGTTCTTTTTAAGAGGGCGAAGTGAGTTGTTATCTCATTATATTTTTTTCCATGTTTTTTTGCCCAGAAATGCTTATAGAGGGTTAATTGATAGGTTATCATTTTATCTGCTTTCTTCCGACTGTCCCATCCCCAGGAACAAGTCTTCCAATCGACAATATGAAACTTTTTAGTGTCTGGTGTGTAGACAACAAGGTCAATAAAACCTTTGAATTTCTTTTGGATTTTATCGTTTTCAATATCTTGGTAAAGTGGTTCCTCTATGGAAATCATTTCAAACTTACCAAAGTATTTTTTTAAAGCAGGTAAGATAAACTGAATAATGTGTTTACCTTGAGTTCTCATTGAGGTGAGTAGTTCTGGTGAGAACTCAACATCAGGGGAGGATTGTTTTACTTTTTGTAGATTTTGGACAAACTCCTGCTCAAACAGTTGTTCTAGACCCTCAGACTTTTTATTTTCGTCGTGGTCTTGAACAACGACCTCACAGACTGTGTGGAGAGCGGAACCAAAGCAAGTGTGCTCGTTGCCTTTGAACTGCTTGATCTTATCAATATAGTTGAGTTTGTGTTTCCAAGCGCAGTCGGTCCATTCTTTAAGCTCGGAGTAAGATATGTGAGACATTTATCCCTCTGTTTTTTTATTTTTTGTTGTCTTTTTCTTTACGGTGGTTGATTTTAGACCATACTGTAAAGAGTCGGTAGACAACGAAGTTTCATCTATTTTTAGATCTTCAACTTCAACTTTCGGTTCATCTATTCTAACAGATTCTTTAACAATGTCAACTTGTTTTTTTTCAAAAGTGTAATTTCCAATTGTATTTGAGACCGTTAAGTCATGTTTATCACTTTCACCAGTTAAAAACACATAATCATCTAAATTATATTTTTTTCTTAATAACGATTCTACAGAATTATTTTTAAATATTATTTTCTGAGAAGATCTTCTTCTTGCGTTTGGGTCCGCTACTATTTCAAAAAATATTTTTTTACCTTTGGTTTTTGTTGTAATTTTCATTGCTCACTCCTTAAAACTCAAAAAAAGAATCTATAATTTCATATAATACTGGACTCAACTCTTTGAGTTTATTTCTATCTCCCAATAAATAGTTCTCAAAACCATTTGCCCAATACTCTCGTAGTGCTGTAATTGCGTATGGTGAATAAAACAACCCAGATGATATAGTTCTTAATTTATCGTATCCTATTCCTTTATAGAGATGCTGATCAAACTTATAATCGTATTCTGGATTTTCATAGTCTTCTATATCGTAGTCTTCATCATCTAGAAGGTGGTATAAGGTATTTCGTTTGGCAAGAAACTCTCTTTCTAATCTGCCATCACCATAAATCTCTTCTTCATTTCTTTTTTCAACAGCGTGGGCAAGTTCGTGAAGAATGTCATCTAAAAGATCTTTCTCGTTATCTTGATCGGGTGAGAGATAGATTGCCCCGTCTTTAAACATGGCGTTGTATTCACGATCACCTTTGAAAAACTCATCAGCATAACCAACAAGAAAACTATCAACATTATCAAAAAAGAAGTCTGGAGTTAGAGTTTCGATTGTTTTTTTAATGTAATCTAGATTAATATCGTTTTTGAATGGTTCTATAAAAACAAAAGGTTTTCCATGAATATTATATTGATTTAATTTTTTTTTAGACTTGCTCGCTTGTTGTGCTATGTACTCTTTCAACCTTGCACACCGCCAGCATCTACATCAGCTAGTGCTTGTCGATATCCACGAATAAAATTTTCTTCTGCGACAGGCATCAAGAATTCTGGAAATTCTTCAGACATTACCTGAATGATCATTTCAACATTAACTTCATCATTTTTAGGTTGAAGTTTTTCTCCAACATAGTTTACCAACCATCTTTTCATTTCATTTACTGGTTCTACTACTTGTAGCAGATCTGGGTTTTCATTATCTACAGACATAATTGTCCTCCTTTTGGATAAATATAACAGATATTTGGATAAGTTTAAAGAATTTTAGAAGCGATTGTTGCTACTTTGGACCTCTCACCTTTGAGAAGAGTTACGTGCCCAGAAACATCAAAAGTTTTGAATTTTTCAACTGCGTGTGTAAGACCGTTTGAGGTTTCGTCTAGGTAGACGTTATCAATCTGTTCTACGTCACCAGTTAAAATAATTTTTGTTCCCTCGCCAACACGAGTGAGGATAGTTTTGAGTTCGTGTGCTGTAAGGTTCTGTGCCTCGTCAATAATGATAAAAGCATTTGCTATGGAGCGTCCACGAATGTAAGTTAGTGCTTCTACTTCTATTTTGCCTCTTTCCATGTAATTTTCTAATGTTGCTTTATCGTTTGCCATTAGAAACTCAAGGTTATCACGGATAGGAGCAACCCAAGGTGACATTTTTTCTTCTATTGTTCCTGGTAAGAAACCAATATCTCTGCCCATAGGTTGAATAGGTCTGGAAACTACAAGTCTGCTGTAAATTTCTTTTTCTACAACTTGGCTAAGACCGGCTGCGATTGCTAAAAGGGTTTTACCGCAACCAGCCTTGCCGACTAACGTTACTACATTTATTTTTGGGTCTTCTAATAAATCCATAGCAAAAATCTGCTCTTTATTTCTAGGTTTCAAACCCCAAAGTCTTTTTTTACTGCTAGTGTTGATTAACTTTAGGGGTTTCTCATAAGATTCAAACTTTCCAAGAGCAGTTTTCTTTTCATTTTGGTTTGAAATCAGCATAAGGAACTGATTTGGATTTAGTTGTAAATCTTCTTTTTCTATAAACACTTCTTCTCCTGAATAAAACCGGTCAAGGACAGGTTCATCCACCAAGTGAGTTAGGAAACCAGTATAAATATTATCTGTATCTTTTACAACTTGATCTGATTGGAAATCCTCGGTCGTCAAACCCAGAGAATCGCACTTAACACGCATGTTAATGTCTCGTGTGACCACGATTACTTTTCTTTTTGGGTTTTCATTTTTCTGGTTTAACGCAACGCTAATAATCTCATTATCAGGCACAGAAAGATCTAGATCCTCCGGTAGACCTTCTCTTTTGACCATTTTCACGCATATTAGACCTTTCCCTTTATCAATCCTCACACCATTAGACAAACTACCTTTTTCACGGAGGGAATCAAGGACACGAATAACAGTTCTCGCATTTGTTCCTACACCGTCTTGTCTTTTTTTGTTATTATCTATTTCTTCAAGAACTTTTAAAGGAAGGACGATATCGTTATTACCATAGGAGCGAATACAATTTGCGTCTGTTAAACAAACACTCGTATCAAGAATATAAATTTTTTTAGCCATGTTAACTCACTTTGTTAAGCATTTGATCTTTCTCACGAAACATCTACTTTTGATAAATGTAACACGAGAAAGCAATCATTATAAATAGTCTTTTTATTTGTTTAGTTGGTAAAAAGGGGCACGGGGCACTTATTTATTTTAAGGGAGTAATAATCCCTTTTACAAAGGAGGATAAGAAAATGCGTGGGGTTATGATGTCTACCCTAATATTCGTTCTGTCGTTGACTATCTCTTGCGGCACAATGAATTCAAACATAGAGGACAACTTTCCAAGAGATGGTTTTGCTTTCATTAGTAAGACAGTTGAGTTAAAAAAATGTATTGGTGAGAAATGTATGACTATGGACCTTCGTTCTACTGGTTCAGGTTATGTTGTGAGGGTCACAGAAAAGGGCGCTTATATTGTTACAGCAGCGCACGTCTGTGATGGAGAATCGGGGTTATTAGAAACAGTCACTCAAAAAGTGAAAATGAAAGTCTCAACTATTCTGTTGGAAACTTATGATGCAGAGATACTAAAAAAAGATGCTGAAATAGATGCTTGTTTACTTTTTGCTGAAGGTTTGACTACTGGGGTAAGTGTTATTCCATTGGCAATGAAACCTCCAAAGAAAGGTGAAAGAGTTTATAATATTGCCGCTCCTTTGGGTGTGTTTAACTATGATATGGTTCCTATCTTTGAAGGCAGATATGCTGGTGAGGATGGGGGACAAGATCTTTATACACTTCCAGCAACTTTTGGTTCTTCTGGATCTATGCTTCTAAATTCTAAAGGTGAGTTGGTAGGAATGGTTCACTCTGTTCTTGCTAAGTTTAGAAATGTTGCTATTTCTTCACCTTTTCACAAACTAATGCGTTTTATTAGATCTGGTCTCAGAGACGCTTCCATTCACGAGTGGGCTTGTGTAGCACCTGAAAAGTGTGCTAAATAATCGAATTTCTCTTCCAAATAGTCAAACCTAGTTTATTTTTAATCCAATACAGGTCTGTATATAAATTTATATAATCTGCGTAATTATCTTCGTTTGTGTTCTCTTTCATAAAAGTTAATTCATCTAGATTAAAAAATATATCAAAATAATTTTTTATTTTTTTATCTAAATCTTTTTTAGAATTTATCATTTTAGATTTTGAGTTTGGTAAATAAAAATAATAATCAGATTTATCATTAATAACAGATGTAACAACCGCTCCATTATTCACTTCAACCTTTAAACTTATATGATCTATGTTAGTAACGTACCAATGTTCATTTTCAAATATTTTCTTTCTATTCATTAATCAACTGCCGATATTAAGTTTGCTCTTACAAACTCTACTTTTTTATTTTTATTTTTTGGATCTTGTAGGGTTAGATATTGTTCTGAATTCCATTTGAGGTATTGAATATCCTCTAACAACCAAACTCTATTCTGATAATAAACTGGTGAACCTATGTAGGCTCTTTTTCCATTTCCATCTAGTGTAAATCTTGTTGTAGACATTTTCAACCCCTCCGTTTAAGGGGTTGTTAACCCCTCTTCTTTTCTTTGAGTAGCATAATCATCAAGCGCATCAACACTATCTAATGCTTCTGATAATAGTTTAGTCCATTTATCAATTTCTTTTAAGATATCTGTGTGTTCTCCGACCATTACTGTTTTGGTAAATAGCATATCCAACATTGCTCTTGCTTCTTCTGCCTGTGCTTCATATTTTATTCTCGCTGCATTAAATAATTTTATGTTCATATATCCTCTTCGGTTTCTTCAAAAAAAGAAATAGTATTATACTTCTTAATATAACGGTTAAATTCCATATAGTCAACCCCTAAAAATCGTGCTGCTTCTTTTTTTGTTCTTGCAATGCTCAGGGCAGTCTTTAAAAGAGCATCTGTGACTGCGTGTCTAGTCAGTCTCCAGATAGGTATGCCATAGAACTTACCATATAAATATCTAGTAGACAACTCTAACTTAATAGCTATTAGATCTTCTAAAGCAATATTATTGATATTATTTAAGGTATTGTCAGTTATTTTCTTTTCTAACTTAAGTTTATTTATTATACTAAATTTAGAATATTTGGTATAAGGTTTTTTATCTCTTTTATTTTTCCAAGGCATGTTTAAATAATAGTATATTATATGATATAATTTAATTTATATTATTTATTATAATCTGGTGATTCTGGTTCTGGAACGGTTGGTTGGAGTTCTTCCTCAAATCTATCAAAATAAAGTTTAAGGTTAGTTAGCATATATTCTTTATAAAGTTTTCTATCTTCTGCATCTGCTAAAGACTCATAAGCATCCTGAATTTGGTTTTCGATTTTATTGAATGTTGTTGAGGCGAAATTACGACCGGTAACATTCATGCCTGATAGATCTTGAAAAGATTCTTGTTCTGCTGGTTCTTCTTCTGCTGGTTTATCTTGATCTCGAACTGGAATGAATCGGTCCTCTTCAACATCAACGTCCAAAGTGACTTCTTCTTCTAATTCTTCTTCATTTTCTTCTTGACTTCCCTCGGCGCTTGCTGTAACATCTATTGGAGTTAGTGAATTTTCAACTGCGTTGAGAATGTGCGCTCTGAAAGAATCTCTTTGTTCTTTTGAGGTTGTAAGCCCCTTATAAGCATCCTCGACAATAGGAATAATAACTTTTAGAGTGTCTTCGAGAACATTAATACCAGTTGATCTTTGTGGTTGCTCATCAGGAACGTCAGCGGTTGCTTCTTTGATTAGAGAGCGAATAATGCCACGAAGTCTATTTTCTTCTAACATTACTTTATCTTGTTTTTCAGCAAGGTAGTTTTCTAGAAGTGAGCGGACAACTTTACGGAGACGCTGTTCTTCTTTTGCTTCTTTCAGTTCTTTTAAAAGTTCATTGCGATCAATCATTAATTTAGACTCCAAGTTTCTGTAATAAATAGTTTAACGCCTCATTAACTTCAGTTTCAGAAATATTTCTTCTTTTAACTCGTCCAACTGGACCAGGACTGCCCTGGACTGCTGCAGCGACAGTTGTTTCTTCTATTTCTTCTTCTTTCAAAGGGTCAGTACACATTTTTTTTGCTTCTTTTTTACTTAAAGCAGGTTTTCCCTTAAACTTCTTTCGACTCTTACCCATTTGAGCACAAGCCCATTTTCTTTGTTGCTCGCTTTCTGCTCTTTCCTGTAATACCTCGTCAACTAACCCACGAAAAATACCCAAGAATGGGTCGTTTGCCTCCTTTTGAATTGTTTTTGGTTTTAGCGTAAGTTCCTTTTTTACCATATCAACGATATCTTGTTCTCTATCTTTTGATGTATCTGGTAAATACTTATCAATGTCGCTACCATTTGCAATAGCCTCTCTAAAGTGACTAGCATGTAAAACTTCACCAACAGGCTTGAAAGCATAGTCTAGAGGATTTAGGACTTCTGCGTCTTCAGCATATTTTTGAACATTACCAGCGAAACGTTCAGCAGCATCGCCATCTTTTGTTGAGGCACCAAGAATAATCTTTGTTCCTTTCATCTCCGGTCTTTTTCCATAGTTCATTGCGGCACCTACGGGCGAAGGAGCGTCTGGAATTTCAACATCAACGTTAGTAAGGTTGGCGTCATCTAAATAAATATGTAGAATTTTTGCAGCAGTTTGCGCTGTGATACCGTCTCTCGGCTTTGGACTGACCAAAACAACCACTCTATCAGCCAACCTAGCATAATGCTCAATCATGTCCAAATGACCTCTATGAGCAGGCTTGAATTTTCCTGGTAAAATAGCGACAGTTTCGCCTTCATTTTGCTCACGAAGCATTTCCTTGACCATCTGTGGGATCTTTCCTCTTCCGTAGCGAAATAACCCCAAAAGTTGGTTCATAGGAGCAAAGTTTCCTGTAAACTTATACATTTGACCATCGTGTTGGAAAACAAAACCTTCTACAACTGTGTCGATGTTATCATGGTGCTTAAGTTTGGTGAGTTGTCTTACTAAAATGTCTTGTGCTGCTTCTTGCTCTGGACCTTCATAATCTTGAATGGCACGAATAGCAGATTCAGTTTCGTTTTTTAGTCTTTCGACCTCGGATTCATTATCGAGAATGTAAGCACTTTTTAGACCACGGAGAAGTTCAACTGCAAAGTCGTGGATAGCCATTTCGATAGGTTCAATTAATTTTTTTATTAAAAACTTTGAGTTCTTGTTAAATGCTGAAACCTTTGCTTTAACTTCTGCGTCCATTCCTTTTGTTATTTGAGTTGTTGTTGGGGCACTTTTATCACCCAACATTCTTCTAACGAGAAGTTCAACCCTTTGATCGTCTAATTCTGGCAAACTTTCAGCAGTGTAAGGTGTAAGTTTATCATGGAGATAATCATTGATTGTCATGTTGCCTGAATAACCAGTTTGCTTAATCCGGTTCAGAACTTCCTCTACAAACGCTTCGTCGGTTATTTTATTGAGGGTAAGAAAGGCAGTTCGACGAACTCTAAAGTCTTCGTTTGCTGTTGCTTCTTCGAATCTATCAATAACGCTATCTAAAAATGCTGATTCTTTTTCATTTGCTACAACTTCTAGGGTGTTGTCTTCTTTATTATATTTTTTATGACCCATTCGGTGAATGTTCACGACATTTTCGTCATAGTTAACAACATTTGGAGCAACTGGACCTTGGATTTCGGTGTTGTAGAAGATTTCACCATTAGGTCCGAAGATTTGTGCCTTTTCTTCTTCTGAAAGTGAATCAAGAGCACTAACATAGGAATTAAAAGCAGTTACATAAGCACGTTTTGAATCTTCACCACCACGAAACTCACGGTTAATAAGATCTTCAAATGTCATTCCACCACGAGACATATCACCTTTGTTTCTGGCAGCACGAGGTTTTCCATCAACATAACCGAGATAAATGTTATAACCGTCAGTTTTTTCTGTTCCTACAAGTTCACCCGAAGCGGCTTTTTGTAGAATCTTTGCCATTTCGTTGAAAGTAAGATCACGATTATCATAAAGATGTGATAAGTGTCCTGCTACGCCGCCCATAGGTTTATTTTCCTTCTTCTAGTATTTTTACTTGTTCTTCTAGGAGTGAAATTTTATTTTCTAGTTGATTAACAACTCTTCTTATTTCTTGTAAGTGTTGTCTGGCAACTGAAAGTTGTCTATTTTCTTTTTGACTTTTTGGTCGTACTTCGTCTAAAATGCGGAGAACAGACTCGACATAAGCACGAGCACTTGGATTTTTTGATTCACCTAACAGAAAATCCCTCGTCATTTTTCGAAAATCAATTTTCATTTATTTGCCCTTAGACATCTCTGCGAGAATATCACGGACGGCATCACGAAGTGCTGCTTCGTCAAGGTCTTCTTGTTCTAACATTCTTGCTTCTGGTGAAGCGGGGTGTGCTTCATCGTGTGAGCATTTACACTCGTCTGCTGGCATATCACAGTCTGGGCATTTCTCCCCAGGTGCTTCTTCTAATTGAGCAGTAGCGTAGTCTGCGTTGGATAGGTTGTAAGTTCCCATTCCTTCGTTTAGGAATGATTTCTCTTTTGGTTTGTATCCCCATTTATCCATAAGCATCTCGCCAAATTCTTTATCTCTCCAATTTTTGTAAGACATTTTCTGTTCTCCTTTTTTGTCTTCATTGACATAAATAGTCATCTTTTTTTGTTTTAATCCGTCTTCCCAATCACGGAAACACATATTGCCTTTCTCATAGGCTTCACGTTCCATTTCTCTCATTTGACCGTCCTCCTGGGCATAACCAGGACGAGTTGGACCCATTCCCGTTAGGTCGCCTCTTTCATTTTGTAGGTGGTGAACTAATTCATGGGCGAGAGAACGCAAGCAGTCTTTCATGTGTCTTCCGGTTGTGTAGACTGTGATAGATTGCGCGGCAGGTTCGTAATGTGCTGTTTTTCCTAACGGTTTTAAACTATTTTGTTGGTCTTGGGCAAAGATTATGGAGGGTTTGTTTTGTAGTTTATAACGCTGGTGGAAAAACTCTATTAAGTCATTAGCATAAGTGCGGATATTGTTCATAACTATAAGTAGTTAAAAGTTTGCTAATGTCTCAACTTATACTTCGTGAGGGGAACGAGAAAACACAACAGACTTAACAAAATGATTTGTGTTAAGTCGGCGTCGAATGTGATCTTCCATTCCGTGAGCATCTGAAAAGCGTTTGAGAGTTCCATTTTCGTTAACAGCGAAGTGACCAACATTTTCTAATACGTCCATTTTGTTGAAAACAATATGTGTTGCTCCATTAATGTTAACGGCTTTCTCCAAGAAGTTTAAGTTCATCCAGTTTACTTGGCGCTTTCTTCCTGTTGTTGCTCCGAACTCTTGCCCTTCCTCTTGAATTTTATTGAAAATATCGCCTGGAGGTTGAAATGTTTTAGAACCCACGTAAGTTTCATAAGACTTTGCTACTCCGTAAATGTTTCTTACTGCTTGTGGTGGAACACCGTTCATAAGCGCCGCTGCTGAAATACAGTTTGAAGAAGTTACATAAGGATAGGAACCCCAATCAATGTCTAGTCCAAAACCTTGTGCTCCCTCGAAAAGAATAACTGGGTTATGTGTTCTCTCGTGTAGTTCTTCGTAGAGGTCAATAAGATAAGGGCGAAGTTCAACAATATCCTCGGCACGAGTTCCAGTTCTAGCAAACTTATCACGGTAAGCGGGACCGTTGCCTCGTTTAGTTGTGCCGATTTTTGATTCTTTTGCTTCTTCGTTAATGTGGTCTTGTGTGATAATGTGAGCGTTTTTAGCAATAAAAACGAGACCTTTGGTTTTTACACCGCCGTCCTCTAACTCTTGAATTTCTTTAAAAAATTGTTCCACGTTGACGACACACCCCGGACCAATAATGGACCGAACGCCAAAAAATACACCGGCAGGTATATGATGAGTAATAAATTTTTTCCCTTGATGAAAGATAGTGTGACCGGCATTGCAACCGCCATTATATCTGATAACATGTGTGTATTCTCCTGTGCGACAAAGGTGATGAGTTACCTTTCCCTTTCCGCAATCGCCATACTGTAAATCAACTACGATATCTGAAATCATTTAAAACCTCCAAATGAGGTTTTATTATAACATAAAGGATTAAATAGTTAAAGTTTTTAGTTTCCGCTACAAGCAGTTTCATCAAGGATTTGTAAAAGGTTTCCGTACATTTGTTCTGCGGAATCAGTAAGTTGCATCATTTTTGCTTTTGTAGAAGCATCAGTAATCGAAGACCATTGAAGATTCGCAAAACCAGAAGTAAAGGCATAAAGATTAAAGTCAAGTGCCGCTTCTATTGCCGCTATTACGTTTGATTCTGTTATCTGTGGAAACAAATAAGATTGTGGTTTCTCGTCTGTAAATAATATAACAACTCTTTTTGTGTCTTCACGCCATTCTACTTCCCATTCTTCTTTTGGAGGTATAGAACCAGCATTATAGTTAATATTTAACCAAGTCGCCGCATTTACATCATAATCTCCACCGCCAACAAGATTTTTAATTGAAAAATAAATGGCGTCTAAACTTTGTTCGTTTCCTCCACTTTGCTGCAGAGGGTCTATCCCAGCGAAAGAAGACATAAAATCTTCAAAGTTATTTAGGTTTGTTTGTAGTTTCATTTTCTCTATTGGGAAAGAAGTTTCAGGGTCGTTTTCTCGAATAGCAATAAGAACAAGTCCCCATCTTATAACCTCTGAATCGCTGTAATAAAGAGCAAACTGACTTAAGGCAGAAAACACAGCATTAATCTCAAAAGTCATAGAACCAGACATATCTACAATAAATAAAATGTCTGTTGGGTCCAGTTCCTTTTCTATAATGCCGTCGCAGTTTGTATCTTCGCCATTACAAATGTCTTCGGTCATAGGAGCAACTTCGTCTAAACAGAAATCAGGAATAAAAGAACCTTCAACATTATTTCCCCATTCTCCTTCTTTACAGAAAGAAAATCCAGGTTTACAAATGCCTACACCCATAGTTTGAGGTGGTCCGCTATAACAAAGAGCATAAAGATCTTCGTCTACAAGTTCGTTGCAGTTGTCGTCGTGATTATTGCACTCTTCTGGGATTATCTTGCCCAAATAAGGGTCGCAGACTTCACCTTCTGCTACAAAGTCTGGGAACCAATGACATTGAGCGAGACAATCCGTCATTTGGAAGGTGGTGCAAAGTTCGTCAGAACATTCACAAGTTTTAAAACCTTCTCCACAAACTAATGGGTTTTCAGCACAAGGAACTAACATTCCAAGGTCTTTTTCTTGACAGAAGCATTCTATTCCTTCGTCGATTTGACCGTCGCAGTCGTCGTCCAAACCATTACAGATTTCTTCTTTTGGTTTTTTTGCGGTGCAGACCCAGTTTCCAGCAACGCAATATTCTAGGTTGTCCTCACAAGCAGTAGAGCAAGGACGCACAATATCTTCGTCTACTGCACCGTCGCAGTCATTATCAATATTATCGCAGGTTTCTTGCGGAACTATCCCACAAAAACCACAAGCATTTAGTTGCCCTTCGTCTGTTTCCCCATCACAGTCGTCGTCAAACCCATTACAAACTTCCTCACCGCAGTTTGCTATGCAATCTGTAAATTTTATTATTCCTTTTACGCAAACTTTGTCCTGTAAACCCTGCCTTCCTTCGTCGTCAACACAAGAAATATCTGTTTCGATAAGATACTGGGTTGGGTTGCATTCTAGCTTTTTTTCGCATTCACCTTCATAGACAATAGTTTTAGGTTCATTACATTCATTTACGCAAATCTGTTTTTGCCAAACCTCGGATAAATCTTCACAGAAATACCAAGAGCAAACAACACATGGGTCTTCCCAAATAGAGTAAGTGTCTTCTTGGATAACTAAATCAACAACGTCTTGTGTGTCTTCTGGTTGGACTGAAACTTCTTTTAGATCTTCCTGTTTATTGGAGCAAGAGGCGACAAGCACCAGAAATGAAAAGAGAATTGACTTCATATAGTAATTATGAATTTTAGGTGAAAGTGTCGTCTATTTGAGGTAATTTTGTGATACGAGTTGAGATAATTCGGTCTCCGTCAGCGTCTTTCATAGTGCCGATTTTTTGACCGACTTGTTGTAGGTAAGTTAATGCTTTTCCTGGTTCAACGTAAAAACGAACATAAAGTTTCATTAGTTTATTATTGTTTGGGTCTCGCTGAATACCTTCGGCGGCACGAATAACAGTGATACCTTCTATTCCACGGATAGCCTCAAACACACGACCATAAAGTTTAGTTGCGCTTTCTGCTTTTACGAGAAGTTCCGCTTCATAAACCGCTTTTTGTTCGGTTAAAAAGTATTTGAAGTTTTCAAAAAGGTTTTTCACAGTTTATTGTCTTACTTACCTGTAACTGCTTTTGCAGTTTTAAGAACGCCCCTAAAAGCATCAGGGGCATCATTTATAATCTCAGCAGTTGTTCGGCTTCCGAAATCCATAATAGACTTAATTACATTTATTGTTTGTGCCTTGTATTCTTTTGGTATATCTGGGCTATCTATTGAACTAATCATATCTTTAAGTTCACTCGTGCCAAGTTTATAAACGACTTTTGCAGCACCTTTTAAGGTGTTAACATCTACCAGTTCTTTTGCATTTTGCAATTTTTCTAGTTCTGCAACTCCTCTTATGAAATGTTCAGCGGTATCAAAGGTTTGCGATTTGGCTGCAATTCCTTTTATAAAGTTGTATTTATCAATACTTATTGGTTTGCCACCAGCGGCTAATTTTGCTTGTGCTTCTGGAGCAAGAAACACTGACATAACTAAAAATAGTAATAATGTCGCAAGTATTTTACATAAGATTGGTCTATTTTTACAAAATTTTCCGACTTTTTCAAAAATTTTTGCACCTGCTTTCAAAGCGGCAAATCCTGCTCTTTTTGCCATTTGCATAATCTGGATTGTTTTTTCAAGAACAAAATCACTTATTTTGTCTTTTACTTTTCCAACTGCTTGACCAATTTTTTGACCAACCTCGCGAGCCTTATCAACAATGCTTTGTTCTAAAATTAGCAATTCTTTTTCAAGTTGATTAAACTCTCTATCAAATTCTTTTTCCCATCTTTCATAGAGTTGAGTTTCGTTTATTACTTTTCTATCGTACTGTTCAAGCATTAACTGATATGGATTTTCATTAAACTTTTTCCAGTTTTCCATTATTAATTTTGTTTCCATTGCAAATTTCCCCTTTGAATCGTAAATATAATTAGTTGCTTTCTTCCAAAGATCCACCAAAACCGGGAGGTGCCGACTTTGATCTTTTATAAGAAGGTTTAGTCATTCCTTTTACTTTATAATTATTACCACCTTTTCCAACAAGACGGATTTTCATTTTCTTGTGTTTCTTTTTTACTGCTTTCTGAAAAGGTTCTTCTTCGTTTAGGTTATCGCAAAACTGCTTCATAGAAAAACCCTTTGGGTTGTCGCACTTCTTTGCTCGTTTTCTTCTTTCTGACTTCGACCACTTTTCTTGGAGACCGTTAGGTTCCATATAGGGATGGTCTTTGAGATACTTCGCCATTTTTGATGATACTTTAAACTTAATCAACTTTCACAAGTTCCTTCTTTTCTTTATCTAGTTTATAACCAGTTATTTCTGGGTCTACCTCGCCAACATTAAAGAAGTCGAAACCAGGGAGAATAGCAATCTTCTGTTCTGGAAAGAACCCTCTTTTTATAAAATGACTTGCCTGTCCTACGACCTCGGTGAAAAGTGCCCCTGCTGCTTCGGGAGGAACTGTTTTCATATGTCTATTGTAGGAGGCGATTTCACCACGAAGGTCAAAACCGGTTTTACCTTGACAGTGGGTCATGTAGTCATGAACTGCTCTCAACTTTAAGTTTAGTTCTGGGTCAAAGACAGGGTGAGTAGTTCCACCAGACCAGATTTTTAGAACGCCGTTTTCTAGGGCGTCTTTACACATTTCTTTTTCGGAGGGATAAGGATCTTCATCTACAAACTGAACGTCTACTCTGGACCCTATTTGTTTAAACATTTTATTTATGAAAGGTTCTAATGCCTCAAACGCAGGAACGGCAGATTCTTCGAAGGTCGGTGCTTTTTCATATGCTTGCGCTACGAGTTCTCCATAGAGATCCCAACCGTTTTCTCCTGGTTTGAGAACCAGTTTTTCATTTAGGAACTGTCTCCAGTTTTCAAATAGAAGTTTCATTTTCAACCTCCGGTATTACAACCGCCCAGTCTTCACCCCATTGGTTTGCTGGTGGAACGTCTCCACGACCAGACCAAGCAGAAAGAACAGAATAAAGTTTATTATCTTCAAGTGCTCTTATTACCTCTGGGTCTTCTCTGAGACTTTCAGGGACATACTGTAAGTCGCTTGTTGGTCTAACTACTACTGATAGTTTGTCTGTCTTGAAATCTTCAAGAGGTTGAGAGGTTTTATAACCTTTGACGAATATTGGTCCTTGTCTGTCTTCTTTCTCTACTTCTACTTCTTGTGCGTTTTCTAACTCTTTTGCCTCACTATCGGGCAAAACCAAGTCATAACCAACACCTGGAACGTTAATAGTATAAACCGCTTGACTTGGGTTTACATCTATCTCTTCTAGTGCTTTATTTACCAAAGATAAATCAAAATCAGCAAATATAGAACCTTTTCCTGGTTCTTTGTGTCCTCTTTCGATATGACCCTTAGCCCAATCAGAAAATATTATTACAGAATCGTTAGTTTTTACAAGTTCGTCGGCTTCCTTTAATATATACTTACGCCAGTTTTCCATTAGAAGCTTCATTTCTTGATAATCTCCACAATAAGTTTGTTCTTACCCATAAGTAGTCTGTGCCAAGTGTAAGCAGGAATAAAATAAGTCTGACCTTTCTCTAACTTCACCGGAACCTCGTTTTCCAGTTGTAAATGCCAATCTTTTGACTTTTCTACTGTTATTTGGCGGTCTTCACGGTCTTTATGCCAGATTAACTCACTATTTGAGGTGTTTTCAGCGTCAAAAATGCGAATAACCTTGTTTTCGGTTATTTTTATCTCTTCAAAGGGGAACTCACGCACTACCAGAACCTACCGGGGACATTCTTACCAAAATACTTGTGTGCTCGACAAGCCCAGTATCCTGCTTTGGTTTTATCTTTCTTTTCAGCGCAATTATGGCGATTTGCGAAGTTGGCACGAGCTTCAGCGTTATTCCAGTTGCCTTTTAGACCGCCTTTCTTGTCTCCGAAGGTTACTTTTTTAATATTTCCGGTTTTTGGGTCTCTAACAAAGACTTTATACTTCTTTCCACCACCAGAATTAAGAGTTGGTTTGTTAAGTGGCGGATTTTTCTTCTTTTTTGCCTTCTTTTTCTTCTCATCAAGGGGCATTGGGAAGTCAAGAGGCACTTTTTTGCCTTCATAGAGGGCGAATTCGCCAATATCAGTCTCATTTATCCAATATTTTTCGTTTTCGTCCAATTTATAGAGCCCATTTTTGGATAATTTGCGAACTTCAGCAAATAACTCGAAATACTTGGTTGAACCCGGTCTAAAAATGTTCTCATTTAAGCGAATATTGTTCTTTAAATGGAACTTTAGACCCTCGGACAGTAGGTTGTCCATTTCTTCACGAATAATACGTTTTAGTTCGAAAAGTTTCATTATTTCTAGTCCTTTAATCCTTTTATGCTTGTTGTTTTTGCATTGCATCTGGACCTTTTGCAATTGGTACCATATAAACGGTGTTTGGATCTCTAGGTTCGAATACGAAAGCCCTAGTTACACCAGAACCAGGGTTCTCATCAACAAAGTCAATAAAAATTTGACCAGGGTTTGCCTTTTCAAACGCTTTTATTTTTTCTGGTTTAAACTCTCCCTGTCGTTTTAGTTGTATATAACGCTCTTTGGTGTCGATATGTGGAACATGTACGGATAATGCATCTTTGGTTAGTTCCACATCTTTTGCGTTGGGAGAGCGTCTTCGATGTTTTCTAGTATCAAACTTTGCATCCGAGTAACTCATCTTTCTGAATTGAGAAATGTGACCGCCCCAACCGGGATCTAAAACATCCCAGGTGCTTGCTTCTTTGTCCATACCTGATAATTCTTCTTTTAGGATTTGTATCTCTTCTTTAATAATATCTTTTAGTTGATTTTTTGTGATTTTCATCCTTTTTTCCCCTTTGCTGTTTTCTTACCCCAAGACTTTCCACGTCCTCGCTCTTTACAAGCACCAGGAGTGGGACGACAAGCAGGATATTTTGCTCGTTTTTCGCCTTTTTCACGACCACATGCTTTACATTTAGTTCGACCGGTCTTTTTATCTTTACGGCAAGTGTTACAGTCTACCCAACCGCCTTTTTTACCTTTTGCGCCTTTGCGTTTAAACCAGTCTCTTAGTGAGGATTCTTTGCTTGATTCAGTTCCCGCTTTCTTTTTTTTTTCGTCTAACTCTATTTCGACAATGTATCCTTCTTCTGGTTCGTCGGCACAGTTGCCTTCTTTGATGCCTTTCCAGATTTCACCACGACGGCATCTTACAACAGCACCAGAAGCATAAGCAGACGGCCAAGTATCGTATTTGCGTTTAGCAATGCGGACACAACGGTCGTCTTTTTTCTTTTTCTTCTTCTTTTTTTTCTTTTTCTTTTTTTCGTCGAGGGTTTCATCGACAGAGGATAAGACTTCGATGTCGTTGTCTTCTGTATCAACAGGGTTCTGAATATTTCTACCAGCGGGAGGTGATAGGACTATTTCTCTTATGTTGATACTTATTGACATTATTTAGGTTTTCCTTCCATTTTTCTTACCAAAGAGTAGATTTCCCATCTCTTAAGTTTGCGTGCCATAGCAGCAATGTTAAATAGTTGTGGAGTTTGGACAAATGGAAAAATGCCGTGGACTAGTAGACAACAAGATGACACGAGCATGTGAAATGCTGCTCTCCAGGCAAATTTGAGGTGTCCGAAGTAAGTTTCATTATTTTCTTTTAGATGCTTAATCATTAACCCACACCCAAAGAACCTGACCAGTTAGAACCAGATGGTGAAATATTAGTGATACGGTCTGATGAAATACCTGTAAGACCAGCAAAAACATCAACGTCTCCAGAACCACTCAGCCAAACTTGTGAAACTTTAACTTCAAATCTTTCAGAAGCGGTTTGACCTCTTACTGTGAAGTAGTTTGTACCGGCGCCATCAACTCCCAGTTCTGAAAACCCAACTCTACATACGTTAGCAGTGTTATTCACAACATAAATCCACCTAGATACAGATGGGAATTCTACACTCATAGTTTCAGAAGCATCAAGACCACCACTAACAAACGGCTTGCCGCTGGATTGATAAGAACCGACATTACTTAATCCGGTACCGTATTTATAATCTGGATAAGACATTTAAATCTCCTTTTTATGTAAGTAGTTAGTTTGTCTTCTTATTGCTGTTCAAACCAACTTATTCCACCTAACCCTGCAACTGCTGCGGTTGTACTAACAGCAAGTAATAAGTTGTTACCAACTCCAAAAGCAAAACTTAAACTTTTTAAATCCTTTGACACGCCTTGACCCGCTCCTGCTACAACTTCGTAAATGGGTGTAAGATTGGAAATATTTACAATAGCATTACTTGCTGGATCTAAGGCAGCATAAGAAACAATGCTTTCCTGCTCGTCAATATATTGATAGTTTACCTCTCCAGTTACTTCAACATTTAAAAAGAGTGCTATTGTTACTGTTTTCGGTGTTGCACCACCAGATTCATTCGATGCTCTTATGTCCAATACATCAAACTCGCCAAAGCAACTTTGATCTTTAAAAACTCTGTTTGTTTTAAAAAGAGCAAGCGGTTTATAAACTCCGCTAGTATCGACAGAAAAACTAAAAGATTTAGAAAATTTAGGATCTAGTGAATTAACTTCACCCTCAATAAAACCAGCCATAGAAGCAGTTTTTAATTTTTTACTTGTTGTGCCTCCAATATTGGCAGAGGTAGCCAAAATAGCAACATTTGGATTTTTTAGAACTGGTGTTGTCCTAGCGTTTGCGTTTTTTATTCTATGAAACTTTGCTGTATGTCCTGTTTCTGGGTCTTCTACAAAGAAATCAGCATTACCGTATCCTAAATACTGGAAATCAATTTCATAAACATTTCCCTTTTGAGGGTCCAAAGTCATTCCACTTGGTCCTGTGCCGTCCATTTTATCAACATTAAAAGAAGCAGAAGGAATGAAATCGTTAGACTGCGCTTCACCCTCTACCACTCTTGTGAAAGCTCCAACAATAGAACCACCAGAAGAAACAGAATAGGTGCTAGTAAGACCAGCGGCAGAACGAGCAGAAATAAAATAAACAGAACCAGACTGTGCGTCTGCTAACCAGCCACCTGTTCCAAGTTGCGAATAATCTGCTTTAGCAAGTTGATAAGCGGTTTGCTCTGGGGAGCCAGCGCCCACTACTGGAACGACTTGACTATAACCGTTTAGAGTAACTGTAACGTTTTCGGTTCCTGCTCCTGTTGTAATGTCTAGTCTTCTTATCTCACGAGAACCAGAGATAGAGTGTAGAATACCAAAATTAGTTCCAAAGTAACCAACAAAATAACCGCATTCTGCCGTTCCACCACCGATAAATTGAGCGTTTCCTGCGTCTGGTTCAGAGAAAAGAGCGGTTGCTTTTAAAGCAGAACCTTGTCCTGGTCTGTATTTTAGCCCTCTTCTTAGTTGAACTGTCGCAGAGCCAGAAGCAGAAGTTCCGCTGCTTAATTCACATTGACCATCTACTACGGCAATTGATGCGCCAGCAAAAGACGAAGAAATAAAATTTTGATTTCCTATGCCATAAACAAAATCGCCTTGAGCGATAGGGTTTTTTCTAGAAACCAAAACTTCACCAAAGGTTGAGTTTGGAGAAGCAATGTGAACGTTATCAGCGCCGAGCGTCTTTTTTGGTTTATTTAAATCAGTAAATCCCATTATCCTACCCCCACAGAACCAGACCAATTATTAGCAAGGTGACTTTGATCGATCCCTGTTAAACCAGCGATAACAGAAGCACTACACTCATTTGGGCTATCGCTCATAAGATAAACAGAAGTTACTTTAAACTCTGCTTCAAATGATTCTCCATTATTTAAAATAGCATAATTACTGTCTTCTATTCCCTGCACACCGTTTGCCGAAAAACCAAAACGAAGAGGAACATTAGGAGCACTTCCTGCTAGTGTGTTCGTGATAATTACAAATCTTGTTACTGAATCAAAAGAAACTTCTTTTGGTGTATTCCCAGAAGCAGGAACATTTAGTGAAGAAGTTAGATAAGGTCGTGCTGAAACTTGATAAGAACCAACATTCCTTAGACCTGTTCCATAGCTGTAATTTGGATAAGACATTATTGATTAACTCCCATTAAAGCATCGTATGAATCTGTTCTAATATTATTTAGTTTCTCTAAATAATCGTTTCTTCGGAGGACTTTAAAAACTAGATTTTCAACCGAATAGATCCCACCGCTTTCCAAACCTGCTTTTCTATAACGCTTGATACGTTCCATAATAGCATCACCCGCTTGTTTTGCTTGTAGGAAATCTTTTTCAGCATACATATCGTAAGCATCATCGATCTCGTCCATTATTCTGGCAGCTTTCTCTTTTACCATTTTATAATCGACGTTCATTCTACTGCTTGATGGTCTTTGCACCCAGCGATTGTTCATAAGAGAATAAACCCCAGCAGAATGATGAGGTTCGTTTGTATCTTGAACATAGATTTCAACTTCAAAACCCTTGAAGAGAATTTTGTGAATTATATTCCACAGTCTTGATTTCTGACTTAGATAATCTTTTAGAAGTTCTTTATCTTTTAACTGGTTAAAATCAATAAGAATATGAAGATCAAAGTCTGACATATCAGACCAATTGTAAGACGCAAGAGAACCTGTGAGGGTAATATCTTTTATCTTTACATTGGGATCTAACTTGAGATCTTCGAAATATTCGTTGGCGATATTGAGGGCTGCCTGAAGAATCTCTGGATCAAGTTGTTGGTTCCTGGTCCAGAGATCTTCAGGCAGGGAGGTTTTCGAAATTAAGGTGGAGGTGTTAACTGACTCGGGTTCTATTAGTTCCTCAAGATAAGTTCTCCAAGTGTTCCAATTGTTTGAGTTCATGCATTAATTAGTTAGTCCTTCTAAGAATTTCTCATTTACATGTCCACATTTAGAACACTTAAATAATTGAATTGGCACCATAGTTTCTTTGCCGGTTGGTGACATCAAAGCACTAATATTTTTTATAATGAATGCAGGAATAAATGTCTCATTCTCGCATTCTTCACATTTTATATTATCTACATTGCTTAGGTCGATATTGATATTTTGGTTCATAATAATAAAAATCTTTTAATTTTGTTTATAAATTCTTTTCTTTTTTTATTTTTGAAATCGTTTAACCACCGCCTCAAAACGTTGAGACACCTCTGTTACGAGGGTTGTGTAGTTGTTTTTAAGGACAGTTACCTCGTCAAGAAGACGAGAATTTGTCACGCTAAGTTGTGATACTCGCTTTTCTAGCGCAGTAACTTGTTGTTCTAGTTCTTTATTAGTAGCCATAAAAATAACCTCCTTTGGCTTTCCTATATTATAACTTAATTTTATTGGGATTTTAATCTAAAATGAGTTTTTCTAGTCTATCTTCAAGTTCTAGTTCCCAAAGTTGTAGATCTTCCAAGACTTCCTTGGGGACATCTACTCCGATAGATACAAGATACCTTGCCCTTCCTAAAGTTTCTCTAACCTCAGCAAGGTCTTTTCTTAATCTAAACTCGTCTATGTATACTACATTATTCATTGTTTCTCACGGAAACTACATTAAGTCAGGTCAGGTTTCTTCGTCAATTGTATCTTCTTCTTGAGCGTCAGCCTGTTCACCTTTCATATAATTCATAACAGCACTCATATAATCTTGTGCTTTTGTGATTTTTGATTCTACCCACTCTGGAAGGTTTGTATCGTCATCAACCATTTCATCAATCATCGTAGCAAGGTCAGCAATGCGGTTTAGTTGAGAGTCAGCCATAGCGCCTTCGCCATCTCCATCGCCATCATCCATTTGCTTTCTAGCACGGGCTGCGAGATATGTGCCGAGAACTTCGGACTGTATTTCTTCTTTGATAAGTTCTTTTAATCTTGCTTTTGTTATCTTCATGTGTTATTATCCTCTTGTAGAAAAAGAAGTTTCTATAAATAGTTATTCAATGTTTAAAGGTATTTTAATATTTATTTTAGGTCAAACCTTCGCTTGGTTTAGCATTAATTTGCAATTTATGAGCGAATGGTGGAAAGAAAGACCAGTATTCACAGCATTGGTGTTTTCTTTCCCAGTTGGTTTGATGTTTTTATATGGCACAAAATGGATTGTTCAGGATGCTGGTTATTATTGGGCGTCAAGGATTATAGGGTTTTCTATATCCACAATAATCTATTCGATTCTAACTTGGTTCTTTCTTGGAGAATCTTTTTTAGAAACAAAAACTTTAATCTGTTTAGTGTTGTCAATTATCATAGTTTGTATACAAGTATTCTGGAGATAATATGGAAGTTTGGTTAATCAGAAGAGCAATGGGACCGCAGACATCTGTGGAGGGTGTATTTAAAAGTCATTCATCTGCTGTCAGGTGGTTTAATAAAAATGCGAAAGAACACGAACAATGGTTGCCGTCCAAAAGAGACAGCGCAAAAAAGATTGTTTCTTGGAAAAGCGAATATCATGGTGGTGAAATGCGTTTAGAAAAGTGGGAAGTCAAAAGGTAATTTAAAAAAAATTTTTATCTACCATATATCCAACACCCCCTAATCATAGCACTTTCTCCCACTTATAGCAGAGCAGTCTATCGTTTAGGTCTTTTGGGCATTCCGTGCGTCTATTTAAGACGTAATGTTGATAAACTCCAAAGGGCGGAAAAAGGGGGATCTCGCTCTAATAAAATACAAAGATGAACCACCTAAGTTTGTGATCTTTCTTGGTCACTATTATGATCTATACAAAAAGAATTTTTTTCATTGGGCAGGGGAAGGTTCCATTGGACCGCCTGTGTTTCTAGAACAGTTGCCCAATGGAGAATGGGTTGAAATGTCACGTCAATACAATAAGAAGTATCTTTCGATTGAGTGGTTTAGTTAGATTAACTTTTGATCTCTTCTCTAATCATTTGCTTTAAACGAGATTGGGTTAGTTTGTTTTCTTCAAATCTTCTTCTACCTCTTCTGCTTCTCTGTGGAAGATAGCTTTGTGCTTGTCTCGCTTGTCGTCTAGCAATACCGGCTGGGCTATCGTGATAATCGTCTCTTTCATCCTCATAGTCATATCTACGACTTGGGCGACTTTTAGGACGCTCTTTTTCTGGTTCTTTTTTCTTTGTTTTAGCCACAAAGTAGGTATTATCAGGCATATTCTCAAGGTCTTCTTCAGTAACACTCATAAAAGCACTTTTTACTGCTGGATCTTCGATTAACTCTGCGCCGCTTTTAAGGTAGTCCAAAGCTCTCTCTGGAGATAAATTAAGTCCACCCTTTGTGCCGCCACCAGACCACCCTTCTGTACCCCAGCCGACGCCACGATCTAAGCCAGTAAACGGATTAACGTCTCGAAACACAATCAGCACATTTACGCTGCCGTTGTTTTTACCAAGAATAAGACCCTCGCCGCCTTCCATAACGTGATCTTCAAGATCTTTCATGCCGGGGTCTTCTTCTTTTGCCCTATCTCTTTCTGGTCCAGTAATCCAATAATTGGAAGGAAATTCATAAACGCCAGAGGGTAGATTATCAAAATCTAAACCTTCGCCTTCAGTTTCTTCAACCTCGGCTTCCATTTCTTCAGCTTCCATAATGCTTTGTAGTTCTTCTTTGATTAACTGCTTGAGTTTTGATTTGGTGATTTTCATTTTTGGTTCCTTTATTAATCGTCTTCGAACTCACGTTGAGCCACTTTAACTATTTTTGCTAAAAACTTTGCTGATGTAGTGTATCCGTGTGTTGGGTTAAACTCTCCTGGGTCAACAACTTCTATGTTTGTATCATATCCATCATCAGATATGCTAACTTCTACAAATTGACCTTCAGAAAACTCTTCTTCGTCATATTGTTCTTTTAGTGTTTCAACAATAAGTTGTTTAAGTTTGGATTTGGTAATTTTCATTCAGGTGCTCCTCGTTAACAGCAATATTATACCATTTTCGTAATAAATAGTTAAGTTTGAATGAAAAATAACGAGCAAGAGAGATTTTTTGGAAGGTTTAGTGGTGGTTGTGGCGGTGATGGTGGCGGGGTCTTCTACGATTGTGTCTAACGTGGCGATGTCTATGTCTATGACGGTTATTAGTCCATCTCGTGGATTGTCTTCTTTGACCATTTAACCACCGTCTATGTCGTCTCCAGCGTCTATGATGGTTTTGGGAATAACGATATCCATCCCAGTTTCTCCAAGAGCGAGCATAAGGTCGCCAACTATTAGCCCAATGTGGCGGCGGGGAAAAAACTTGTGTGGTGTAAAGTTGGGGCAAGCGTTGTGTATACACCACATCTTGTGGTTCTGCCATCCAACCATTTTGAACCCAGCAACCGTCAGTCGCCCACATGCTACCGTTTAGTAAAATAAATAAAATACATGCATTCATAATGAATCCTCCTATGGGTTATATTGTTGCATATGTTGTGCCAACATTTTAGCAAAATTTTTTTCATATATGGCAACTTTCACTTGACTTGTACCCAAAAATAAACTAGTATATATAACAATGGTTGAAGGCGCTTTAGCGATAATAAAAGTTGGCAAGAAAACTAGATTCAGTGTCTATAGGGGTAGATACTCTGAATTCTATGGTAAAAAAGATGCCTTATTTACAAAGAAATTTGCCGGGGAAGACCCGCTTGTGTTCTCGGAGCAACGAGAGGACGGGTCATGGGTAATAAGGCATTATTTTTTTAAAAGTAGCGATTTATACTTAGAGTGGTTAACTTAGTTAGGGACTTCTTCCACAACCCCAGTAACCGTTAGGTCGCCCTTAAAAGGCTCGAAATTGTCTTCGGGAATTTTGTTAGAGTGGAAAGGTTTTCCGCCTCCCTCACGGTTTACAGCGATAGTAATATGAGGAAACGCTATTTTTTTGCTTATCTCGTGGGGCACCTCGACTTTAACAGCCATAGCACGGTCATCTAACCCGACATGGGTTACTTTAAGATCTACTTTATCACCAGGACTATAGTTCTTTGAAAAGTCATGCTTGCCTTTTGGATGCAAAAGAGGTCCAAGCGTAATAGTCATGTGATGGGCTATTTCTTCCCATCCTTCGGGTATATCGAACTTATCCAGTAGTTCCTGGTGTGAGTTGTCGTCTAAAACCACGCCAGAGTAAGCAACATTTTCCGTTAGGAGGTATTGGTTCCATCGTTCAAGAATAAGTTTCATTAGTATTTAACGCCCTTATTAGCGGGGTTCCATGCTTCGGGGATGGGTTTACCTGGATATTTATGGTGGGGAAGGGTAGGTGCTTCCGCTAAACCCAATTCTTCGATCATGGGAAGGGCTACGCCTTGCCAAATAAGAGAACCGGGATCAGAAGACTTCATGCCGTAGGATTGCCTATGAGCGCCAATAAATTTGATTTCACCGCCAAGAGCGGATACTTGTTCTACGGTAAGGCGTATAGCGGCTTTACCGGCTTCTATCTGTTGCTCGGTAGGTATCATTGGTTTGCGGTTAGGGCGTGACTTAGGTTTCCAGAAGTATCGTTCTTCTGTGCCTATGCCCGAAAAGTATCCCTCAAACTCAAAACCAACAGAGCGGCTATTCCAACCGTGACCGTGGGGTACTCTAAGGTCTACATCGTGTAGTTGGTAAGCCTTAGCATAATCTCCACAGGTAACTACCCAGTGAATGGCTAGTCTGCGCCAACGGTGCCATCCTTTATCATCTGAGTCTTTTACTGCCATTTGGTGTAGGCAGATTGTGTCTATGGCAGTTATTTTATTTCTACGGGTCCACTTTTGGTACTCGTCCGCTCTAACGTCTTCTACTAGGGGGTGTAAATCTGCTTTTTGGGTTTTGGATTCTTTTAGAATCTCGTCCACAACCCACCCTCGGATGATTCCATCGTCAATGTCAGAGCATCCTAACTCTTTATCGTCGCAAAACTGTGCGATAGCGGATAAAGTTTCTGACCCTACCTGCCCATCTGCTCCCCAACGGTCTAGAGGGTACCCTATACGGATTAGTGCCCGTTGTAGTTCTTTTACTTTGGAATTTTTGTCTCCGTTGTTAATGTCTGTCATTAGTCGTCCATGCCTCCCCATATATCTAATTCTCTTATTTCTTCTCTTAGTTCTACTTCTTCTCTAAAAGCAGATGGAGTTATTTCAATCCCTAACTTTTTAGCCACCTTGACTAATGCAGCAGTTAAGAAAGCGCCTCCTGGTAAAATAAAAAGACCCAACAAGGCAGTCCCCAATGTAATGTCTTTTGCTTGTTCTTTTACAAACTCGACTTCTTGTGGGGTTAATTTTTCTCCTCGCATAATTTTTCTTAGCAGAAGTACCCCTTCTTTGGTCTCTGACAATTCTTGCTTTAATCCCACTAGGAATTTCTTGAATTGTTCTTTACCTGCAACCCCTTTCTTTTTCACCCATCCTAGTGCATCTTGAACCATGCCTTCTTCTAGGATTTTTTCGTGTTCTTCTCTTATTATCTGTCTTAGGGTTGACTCTGTTAGTTTCATGTGTTAATCTTTTTGTTTAGCGTCAAAGTTCTTTAAAAAGTTGTCTGCTATTTCTTTGGCTAGTTTGCCTTGTATGTCCCTTAATTCTTTGCCCACGTCGTCGCTTTTTTTACCTGCGAGTTTTTCTGCGGCTCTTGCAATGGCAGCGTCAACCGTACCCTCAAGTGCTCCACGGGGATCGGTTTGCTCTTGTAATACTTCTTTGATTAAGCGTTTTAGTGTTGACTTGGTTATCTTCATGTGTTATACTCCTATGGTGTCCTGGGGTAGAACGGGGTGTTCTTTTACAAGTAAATAGTTATTGGGTTTTTAAAGTCTCAAAAAAATCTGGGGCGATTTTTTGGAATCTCGGAAAATTGGGGGCGTGTCGTTTTTGTACTTAGTCGCCGCCGAGCGCCACGCCACCATTGGGTGACATACCCTCCGGGTATAGGGGTAGGGGGGAGGGGGTACCCCTGTGTCAACAGTTTTTACACTTGTGGTTTTTATTCTCACACTGTGTATTATTTTCCCCTTTTAGACTTTTGGACATGTGTATATTTGCTACACTGTGGATAAGGGAGTCTAAACCGCCGAGGGTATTAGGGATTCAGTGTGTGTATTTTTTTCCCCCTGAGACAAACAACTGTCCATTAAGTGCATAGAGCAATAATGCAACACTAACAGAATCCATGTCCACTAGCAAAGGGTCTTTAGGATTAGGAAGCCATCCCACAACGTAAGGCAAAAAGTGCTGTACTTCTAGGTGTGTAGCATTTGATAGTGCTCTAATGGTAGCATAAGGGTCTTTGCTTGTTTTGGTACGTTTCTTGACTGTCATAAATTGCCTCCTAAAAGTCTCTCTCCCCTTAAGGGGTTTGCTAATTTAACCTATTGATATTATTCGTTTTCCCATTTTTGTCTATTTTCTTTACACGCCCGTTTTGAGGCCTCTGCTCGCTTGTTAATCTCTACCCAAGTCTTACGGCGTAGAGCGTGGAGAGCATAAGGGTTGCGTATTTGCAACAGTTTAGACTTTATATGGGTTTTGTTTTGCTTAGGGTTACTCATGTATGGGTGTCTCCGTTTTATTCGGTTGTAGGTGTAAAAGTGTTTGACATTTGTACTATATAGGGATACTAAATGCGTACACCTCTTGCGCCTCTTGCGTCCTCAACACTCTCTCCCACTTCGACCCACTTTATTACATCCCTAACCATAACCCTAACTTATGTGCTAACCAGAAACAAATAACTATCACTAGGATACTCTTTGCTACTTGTCTCTTTGTACTACCTCCCACATAATAACTATGCTAGGTGTTAGGGTTACTCTCTTATTGGTTTCTTATTTATTTGTTTGTGTGTTCTTGCCAACGTATAGGTAAGGACTTAGAAGCATCATAATGTATACTGAAAATATAATGTATTGCATTGGTATTCTCTCTCCGACTTTTGTTTGAGTGCTACTAACTAGAACCTATACTATTCTAAAAGCATTTAAAACAATTGTTTTCTTTATGACCTCCGCAATAAACCTTATTAGAACCAATCTCCCCACTCTTCTTCTGTTTCTGTTTTGTCTATCAGTTCAACATTAGTGTAGACTACGTATTGACCTTCGTAGTAGCGAACATCTGCACCACTATCTTTAATCATCTGGATAACTGTCTGGTCATCTATGTTTAGTGCTTCCATGATAGAATCTAAAAGGGTTTGTTTGTCCTCCGCACTATCAAGGCAAAGTGACTCAGAGTTATCTAGGACATTGGAGATAAGGGTTTTTAAGGTTTCCATTTTTATGACCTCGCCGGTTTCTAGTATTCGGTGACTTTGATAATGTTTACAATCTTAGCGGTCTGCCCACGATAACGACTCTCAAAGACGCTCCGTGCTGTCTCAAACGAGTTGTGCTCGTCTGAAAGCCATAACTCCTCGGTAGCAGTCTGCTCCACAAGTCGCTCGGGTCGATAAGGACCGTTGACATTTACGAGACAGGTGTAAGTGATTTTGTATAGTGCGCTCATTAACCGATGACCTCCTCGACAGAGTGAATAACGATAAACCCAGGACCATTCACGTTCGCCTTAGCACGAGCCTGACGAGCACTAGCAGCCCAAAAGGTTTCAGAGAAAAGTTTACCTTTCTTAGCGGTAAACTCGAAAGTAACTTTGAATGGAACGTAGCGGGTCAAAGTGTTAGCGCCTCCGGCGTTTTGAGAAAAGATAATCAACCAACTTACAAGGGAAGTATAGCACAAATTCGAGTATCGTCAACCCTTTTTTTATCTTTTTTTACTTTTTTATCCTCCGTCATGTTTCTCAATAATCATAGCAACCAGAATAGAACCAACGCCCCATGCCATTACAAAGGCGATTGCTTCCCAGTTTGCGTAAGGTGCAAAGTCCATTACTCAACTCCCATAGCAATCAACTCGTCGCCGGTCCAATTACCAACCGAAACGGTGTCAACGTGAGTGTGATGAATCTCAAAAGACTTACGAACCTCGCCCACTTTTCCACGTCCTCGACCAGCACGCATAAATGTATCGGCGTCAAGCATAACGAACGTCATAGTCTTTGTGTAAGTTTTACGAGGACGCCCACGACGCTCGGCAGCAACTTGACCATCAGTCTTTTTAGATTTCTTACCTCGCCAAGATTGCTTTTTAGGTGTGAAGTCCTCGGCGGTAGGAACGGAAACACCATTCTTGGCGATAAAGTCTTCGATGGCTTCCAACTCTTGAGCACGGGCGTCCAACTCTTCATCGCCTGGAGCAACTGCCATCTCTGGACCCTCTGGCGTTTCTTTTTTGAGCGAAGAGACATCGAAAGTATCCATAGGTAGGCAATCGGTTACAGTGTTGGTGCCAAGGTCGAAGTCAATGGTTAGGTTGAAGTCTTGCATGTTTTCGTTTCTCCGTTTTCGCTATGTGGTGAGGGCATTATACCATAGGCACAATGCCCGGTCAATAACTTTTTTTACTTTTTTTGAACTTTTTTTAGCAAGCGTTAGACTTGGCAGCAAAGACGAAGGGAGTGGCGAAGAGAACGAAAGTGATAAGTGCAGTCATTATTTTAGCGCCTCCGGCGTTTGTGAGAAAAGATAATCAACCAACTTACAACCCAAGTATAGCACAGATTAGATAATCGTCAACCCTTTTTTTCACTTTTTTTTACTTTTTTTTCACTTTTTTATCCTTAATGATATTAGAAGGTTAAATATCCTGTGCCTGAATCCGTAAACATTCCGCTATCTTGCGGAGGATGCGCCATTGTTAGAGTAGGAATGTCATCGTCACGCTCCCAACTAGCAACCATCTGTCCGCTGTCGTACATATCAAGCAAGTATCGCTCGGTGTAGTCTAGCAAGGCAATCTCGTTAGCGTCCTGCGTTCGCTCTCGTGCTTCGTCAACTGAACCTGAAATGTAAGAGCGAACCATGTAATCAGTGTAGTCATTCATAATTTTTATCTCCTCGTGAAACTTATTGTTATTGCTTGGCTTTCTTGATATGACGTTCTTGGATTTTGATTGTTCTCGTCCAACCTGCCGGAAGTATTTGGTATTCTCGTGCGCCCTTAGCAGATGCTCCAACGGTGTCGAGGACCGCCATAACGAATAACGGAACGGACTGTAATTCTTTTATCTCTTTGTAGAGATTGGCACCTGAAATGTCCGCTAGACCAACATTAGCACGTAAGGCGACGATAGAACCAGCACTAAAAGCGGGTTGTTTGTTTAGTTCATTTACAATTTTCTGGATGTATTTGTTTTCTGTAATCTTTTTGAATGTCCGCTGTGGCGGGATGTATTCTCTCTCCTCTCTCTTCGCTTCCTTGTGCTTATCTACCTCGTTTGAGAAGTAGGGTCGGTTTTGCTCGTAGTAGTCCATAGCAATATTCCAAAGACGGCGCTTGTCCTCGTCCCATTGCTTTGCCCACTGGTCATATCCGACAACTAACTTGGCGGCGTTACCTTCGATTTTGTGAATAAGACTTATTTGTTTTGCTGAAAGTTTGCGACCTCGCTTCAGTTGGTTGTGGATAGATAGGCAAAAGTCCTGCTCCCAGTTCGTCAACTGGTTGGACTTGAGTAGGTTGTCAATACGCTCTATTTTCATTTCTCTCTTCTCTCCTCTCTCTTCGACCTACCCAAGCATATTATTTTATTTTTTTTAGGAGGTCAAGCAATTTCTTACCTGACCTCCATTATTTCTAACCTTGTCCGAGAAGGGTTAGAAGTTTGCTCTGGACCTTGGAGTGAAAGCGAACGATATTGTTTTTTAGTGTCTCGGCATTCTCACCAGAGGCACCTTTGCCTACTGCGCTCCACAACTTCATAGCAATCTCTGCTGGTAGAACGTCAAAGTAAAGCGCAAGGTTCTCAACCTGGGTGTTAGTCAACTCGGTCGAGAGAATACCAGAGTGCTCCACTTTCTCTACCAGGGCAGCGTGCTCGTTAATGTCGAAGGCGTTGGTTTTCTCAACCTGTCCCTCGTTTACAACCTGCTCCCAAGTCACTTGACGGTCGTATGCCTTGTAGAAGTCAAGGAACGCAACCGCTGCCTCCAACCCACAGAACGCTTGTGAAAGGTTGAATAAAATAGTTTCGTCAGCACTCGCCTCGAATAGTTTGCCTTGTTCCAGGCAATCGTTTAGACGCTTCCAAGAGCGACGAGAAGGATAAACCTTGTTTGGCTCGTAGTCGTCAGTATGCTCCAAGTGTTGACGGTTCTGGTTGATAAAGTCCCATAGAACAGAGTTTACATTATCAGAACCCCAATCCAACCAGTCCTCTACGGTTGGTTCGATATCAAACACGGTGTAGCGGTCCAGTTCTGCCGGGTCCATCTCGTTTACTTGGTACTGTGAACCATGCTCGCCACCGTTGACGGCAGAGATAACGATAGTATCAGGGTGGAGCGACCAACCAGCAATCTTGCGACTATCAGTCAACTCGAAGATACCTTGTCGCACCTCGGTTGTAGCACGGTCTACCTCGTCCAAGAACAGACAAACTGGTTCTGTGCAAGCACGCAGGAACCACTCGAATGGGTTGAACTTGGAACCCTGTTGACCGTTGACCTCGACTGCCTCTGGTGAAGGCATACCAAGCAAGTCACCCTCGGTCATCTGTGAAGCACGACGCTCGACAACTGGCAGACCAAGGTCTGCTGCCAACTGGTAAACTACCTCGGACTTGCCGACACCGTGGCGACCTCGAATGAGGATAGGCTTACGGACATCAATGACGAAAGGGGCGACAGTGCGAAATGTTTTGAAGTCAACGCTCATTTAGTTCTCCTAGTTTTCCAACCGTTATGAGAATATATTATTTTTATTTTTTTTATTTGTCAAGAACTATTTGGTACACGCCTGAACAAAACGCTGGACGTTGAAGCGAGGATTAGTCGCCTGGAGACGATGGGCGAAGGTTAGAGCAATTTGCTCCACGGTGTCCTTTTGCGCTTTCTCGCCTGTGTGATAGTTATTCAGAACGTCAGCAATAAGTTCAAAGTCTTTACGTGTCATTTTGCTTTCTCTCCTCAACTCGTTATGTAGGTATATTATTTTTATTTTTTTTATTTGTCAATAACTTTTTTACTTATCGACCACAATAATGCGCTCGTTGGTCTGGAAGTGCTGGTACCGTAAACAATCCTGGGTAGTTACCCACATTCGCTGACACTTGGAAGCAACCGGTTTCGGTGCTGCCATGTCTGTGAGGATGATGTGTCCGTCAAAACCTTTATCGTTTACCCACTTTGTTGGAGCGTTGAAGTCCGTGCCTCCGCACATAACACGCTCGAACTTGTGACTTGCGCCTTGCTTCCACTCGTAAACTAGTCCGTCCTCAACTCGTGTGTCGAATGGGACAACGGTTACACTTACATACTTTGTAAGTTTCTCCAACTCGGAGAAGAATAGCGCCATCATTCCGTCGTGGACCGAACCAGACATATCAATAGAAACCGCCAACTTAGCACGACGCTGGACTTTCTTACCAGGGTGAATGTAACGGTAACGCTTGTTTACTCGCTTCACGGTGCTGGAACGGTTAGACCGACGAGAGGTCTTGACGAAGTATTGGAGTGCTTTTCTCCAATCAACACGAGAAGTTAGACGGTCCATAATGTCTTTACGAACGTCTGCCGGAACAGAACCCCAACCTTGTGAACCTTGCTTAAGCGCCTCCTCTGCTGATTTCTTTACAAAGTCTTTGATACGTTCCTTAGCAATATCAGCGGCTTGTGAACCTGCCTCGCCTCCGTCTGCCCACTCGTCGTGTGAGTCAAACTGTCCCTCGTCTGGTAGACCGTCGCCAGAGCCACCTTCACCGTCGCCTTGCTCTTGTTGCTCTTGTTGTTTCTTCATTAGAAGAGACAAGTAACGCTCCGCTGATAGTCCACGAGGGAAGTCCTCGAATGGACCAACCCCAGGCATTAGGCAACCCTCTGGTAAGTGGGTTAGATGCGAGTTGATAGCAAGGTCGGTTGCGAAGTTCCAGATGCGAGGGTTGATGTCCTCTGGTTTACGAGAGGTTACGTGCTCGAAGATAAGGTGGTAGAACTCGTGCTTTAGAACATCACGACGCTGGTCTGCCGTAAGTTTTTGAAAAAACTCAGGGTTGTAAAGCATCTCAAACTGTGCTGTGTCTGGGTTGACACGAACGCCAGCGGTAGGAATGTGGTCCGACGCACGCTTGTTGATGCGACGAGACAGAGCAGCAAAGAACGGCTCCGACTGTAGAAGTGAAAGAATGTGGTGATCAAGATTGAATGTTTCGTTCATCATGCACCTATATTATTTTTATTTTTTTTATTTGTCAATAGAAAAAGCCAACTTTATGTCGCTTCTAAAATAAACTGTGTTTCGGTCACTATTCCAACCAGAGCGACCATATACTTTACCCTCGTAAAGTAATGCCTGTGGGATTTGTGTGTAGTCGCCACAATAGTCTATCGTCAAGACCTTGACGCCTGTTGGTAGCGTCTCTACTGTGTTGACGACAACTGAATTTTCCACCTTTAGTGCTCGCTTCATAACCCTACTCTCTTTTTTATTATTATAAATGTCAAGACATCTATTGATAATTATCAAGAAATAAGATAAAGATACCACTCATCGTTATTTAGAATAAAAGATTCTTCAAGCATTTCATTTACTTCTGCCCAAGCATCGTTTAGCGCAGGACTTGGGTCAGGATGAAGCATAAACTTGGGTTCATCATCCTCGTCATCATAAATAGGGACAATAGCGCCCGTATCTATTCCTGATAATAGAGAGTGAAGCGTGCTCAATTCAATTTGCATCTCACTTCGCAAGTCTCGAATAGGCACAACTCCCCGTTCCATAGCGTGTTCAAGGTCTGAAATCTTGCCCTCCATATCCAGAAGGTTTCTAACTACAAAATGTCTTGCTCTATCGGTTGTCTCGTAATCCATTCTCTCTCCTCTGTTCATTCGACCCTACCTGTCTCTTGAATCCGCTCGTGGACATATTTACGTGGTTCGCCCTTTGGAAAGTAGTATCCTTCGATAAACATAGTCCCGTCAAGAAAACCCTCTGGTGCTTTCTGCTCTGCGTGACGAGGGACAAGAGGCGTTTTGACGTTTCCAGCATCAGGGTGTATAGCAACCGTAAAAGAAATTGTTCTTGGTTTCCTCCAATCACCGTCGTCACCATTAACATTAGCAACATTTAGACCGATAAGCGTAACCATATCTGAATCAGTCCAGCGTTCCCAATCAACACTCTCAACCATATACATAAGTTTATCGTTATCCCAACGATTGTTCCACTCGAATAGAGCACCAACGCCCCAACCCAGTTCGTTCATCCTTTTCAGACCCTCGGCTCTCTCTTTTGCGAGAGTATCAACAAGACGAACACGGTCCTGAACTTTTACCTCACACTTGCGAGCGGTATGACCTCGGTTCAGGCAGTAGGAACACTTACGACCACCTTTTGCTTTTATCTCGTCTCGTCGCTGTGCTTTACGCTGCTCTTTGATTGCCTCCCAGGAGTTTGGATTCTCTTTGACGTATTCCTTGCGTCTCTCACAACCTGTTCGGTTGTGCCCTTTATTCCCACAAAACGAACAGTAAACGCTTCTGGTGTATGACATTTGTTCCTCCCGGTTCTCAATCGTTATGTAGGTATATTATTTTTATTTTTTTCTTTTGTCAAGTAGTTTTCTAAAAAGATAGCATCTTCTATCTGTCTCCCCGCTGTAACATAGCGATTATCAACAAAGATTTTCCAATCGAATTGGAGATAGTCGGTCCTGGGTATTTTCTCCGTTAGTAGACCATAAAGAGAAGTCAAACCCCAGTGTTCCCTAAATCCTTGCGGTAGTAGAATAAGGTCGCCTACTTTCACTTACAGACCTCCAAGTATCGTGGACCAATTCTTATCTTTTGATTTTTCTCCGCAAAGTGAACAAGACAATCGCCACACCAAAGTTGCTTTACAAACACCCCAATCATATCGAGGGAACCTTGACGATATCTAACCAAGTCACCTACTTTCATTTTACCAACTCCAAGTCATAGTGATAAATGTTATTGCCTATCTCACCGTTGGTCCAGAGGACTTTGTATTCCTTCCATATTGAGCCTGGAATAGAAGCCTCCTCGATAATAAAACCGTGTCGGTCTGGAACACGACGAGAACGACCAGAGTATCCATCTTTTACGAAATCGCCAACTTGTAGTGCTCTCTTCATCATGTAGGTATATTATTTTTATTTTTTTTATTTGTCAAGCATTTTAATCGTGAACCCTGGATATAGTATTCCTTCATATCTTGGTGAGGGAATGCTACTATGTGCCAATCGCTCAAATCTTGATGTCCCACAACTACACCAATAGCAACGTCTCTATCTGCCATGTGTTGTACTTCAACTAGGGAGCCTACCTTCACTTATTACCTCATAGCCATCAGGGAGTGAGTTTTTTCTTTCAGTAGTTCGCAGTTCACTATCGAACCAGTAAACCGAAACCGCTTGCTCATTATATTGGATATTATAACCAAGGTCTTTCAAGACGATGCCGAGTGCTTTCTCTTTGCTTCCGACAACGGTGTATTCTATGAGGTCGCCTACTTTCATTTAGTCAATATCCTTTAGATAGTGGCGCATTCCATCGTCAAACACACCAGGGTGGTCATTTCCTATTACATGAGCACGGAAGTTCTTTATGACTATTCCGTCCGCTCGTTTGATGTGGTCCTCTCCTAGATACATAACGAGTTTGCCGTTTAGGTGTTCGTTGGTCCGATTGATATACTGAAACTTGTAAAGATTGCCAGGGACTAACCTATTCATTTGACTACCTCCAAGTGTCTGCGTAGACGGCATATCTTCTCGTTTGTTTCTGGAATGTGAACTTGTATGTCCAAAGGGTTGACCATAGTAATAATACCAAGTTTATCCTTGTGAGGGTCGTTCCATCCAATGAACTTTACTATGTCTCCTTTCTTCATGTGGATATATTATTTTTATTTTTTTAGAATGTCAAGAAGTTTTTAGTAAGAATCGGTGAGGGTGAAACGGGTCCACCAAAGAGGGAAGGCAACGGCATTTGCAACGGTGTAGAGTTTGTTGATGCCTGTTACTCGGTTGGATGCGCCAATGACGCCAGCGGTTACACAAGAACCTAAAATATATGCTGCTGTAAACATAAAACTTTTCTCCTTTCTTTTTTTGTGTCGTCTAAATAGTTTCTAAAAAACCAAAAGTCAATGTTGAAGCGTATTATATTTTACTTTTTATTATTTGTCAACAAAAAAATGATAGGGTTCCCAACTTCCCTACCCAGACACAGCCTAAACGAGAAATCCATCTCACGCTTACGCAACCACGAGATATACATCTCTCTGGTCTGTGTCCCCCACATGGCACCCCCGGCAGGACTCGAACCTGCAAATCGTCAGAGTAGAAATCTGATGCCTTATCCATTTTGGCTACGGAGGCTTATTTATTACTTATTTTCTTATTCTATTTTAGTTTTTATTATTTGTCAAGAGTTTTCTTTTCCGACAACTACTTTTTTTCTTCTAGTCGTTTCTCTTTCGCCGTCTGTCTCGAAAATGTGCGGTTCTGAGCGTTTGTAGTTTACTGTGACATACCAGGGAATAAAACTTCCCTCCATTGCTTTAGTTGCTATTTCTATGTTTCCGCAATCGCAAGTTGCGAAGCGTTGCTCTCCAACGCTTGGGACAAAGTCTTGTTTGTAGCGAGTTTCTTTACATTCTTTGCATTGGATTGCTAATAAGTTCGACAAAGATTCTCCTCTCTTCTCTCTGATAATTAGTACCGATGGGGGGACTTGAACCCCCACGAGCAAATTGCTCAACGGATTTTAAGTCCGTTGTGTCTACCTATTCCACCACATCGGCATTGTCTACTTTATCATCGTAAGGCACCATTGCCTATCTTGTGTGTTCTCTATGTCATAACAAACTCTCTCTCTTCTCTGGACCTTTGCTTTACAAGTTGTTTTTAGGAGATGGTCGTTAATGTTCTCACAATAACTTATGTCTCCGCTTCTATCTGCTAAACAAAAGTTTTTAAAGTATCCTATCTTATGTCTCTCGCATCTTCTGTCTGCCCAGGTAGAACAACCAAGAAGACCAAGTGATAATAATGTTACTAAAGTTTTTTTCATTTGTCAAGTTACCTTCTCGATAAACTGAATGGGTTCTACTGAAAATGTTCCGTTGGACCATCGAATGTGACAACCTTCTGACCTAAGAATTGGTCCGTCTCCAACGTTGTAATAATCTTCTTTTATCTCCAGAACTATTCCAAGTTCTAAATAATCATCTTCTGGATGGAAACAACCATACTCGGTTAGTCTAACTAAATCACCGACTTTCATCTTTCTGGACCCACATTCTTACGAGTAGTCTGTCTCCTATCGGTCCCTTACGAGCGTGAAGACAACGCTTGTTGTCGAAGATAATCGACTGACCTTTCTGTAGGCAAGTCTCCAGTAAGGTTTCGTAATGACTATCTTTTACCATAGTCATCGTGCCGCCTGGGTTTAGACAGTAAAGACCAACAATATCAATCCTCTCGGCTTTATCTTTTGTGTAGTCTCCATCTCGGTGCCAATCTAAGTCTATGTCTCGCCTACTTCCTCGACCTTCTGCGTCAAAGTTGCCAACGAGGGACAACTCAACTGGTGTTCCATAAGAAAGCATTTCGTGGATAAACTCTTCTAAAGTCCAAGAGTTATTCATTATCCAGGGTCTTTTTTCGTCTACTTTCATTAGTGGCACGCTCCGCAATAACATCCAGGGTTCTTAGGGCAAGACCAAGCAGAACACTCGCTTCTCGGTGCTAAAATAGTCTCACCTTTGAAAGTTTTTATCTCAAATAGTTCTTCGTCTTGTATGTCAACCTTGAGAATACGAGTAAGCATCCCGACAATTTCAGAATAGGCTAGACTTTCCTCCATAGAGTCAACCCATATTTGTTGTCTCCAAACTATTAATTCTCCAACTTCCATAAGATAATCCTATTTTAGTTTTTTACGAAAGTCAAGTGAAAAACAAAGGGTGGCAATCAAAATGACTACCACCCTTCAAAGAGCAACAAGGAGTTATAGAATAGAGACAGAAACAGGTTGCATTTCAGCACGTTGTGGGACGGTTACTGTGAGTAGACCGTTCTCAAAACGAGCAGAAGTGTTTGTAAGGTCAAGGTTATTGTCGTAGTTTACATAAGTCTTCTTGAAAGAACGACGTGCAATCCTACGCTGTGCTGGACCATCATCGGTTTCGCTTTGTGCCGAAACCGTAATGCTGCGCTTGTCTGGTAGAATGTCAATATTTAGTTCGTCCTTGCTGAAACCAGCGAGGGCAAACTCCATTACAGTGTTTCCAGAGTCGTCGCTGTAAATGTCCGCAACTGGATAACCTTGTGTGCTTTGTTTTAGATGACGAGGAAAGTCCACTACAAACGAGTCGAACACATCGTCAAAAACATTCCTTCCCAATAGTCTTGGGTGGTGCTTAATAATACTTGTCATAATAATCTTCTCCTTTTTATAAGCGAGGTTGAATGTTACTCCCTACTCTGGGTGGCAACATTCTTATATTATAATAAAGTTGTTTTACTTGTCAAGGGGTTTTTCTGAAAAAAGTGAAAGAAAAGTTCCAAGGCTAATAATAAAAACCCAATCAAACATTGTTAGACCCCAGTACATAACTCTCCTTTGGTACTCCCGGTAGGACTTGAACCTACGACCGAGCGGTTATGAGCCGCCTGCTCTGACCAACTGAGCTACGGGAGCATAAATAACTAAAATAATTTAAGAAACTCCCACGTTTCTTTATAACCTTCGACATTATAAACTTTATCTTTTTCTTTGTCAAGAACTTTTGCGAGGGCATAGTCATTTCCTCCCTCGTGTGCTCTGTCTCCAAAGAAATGATAGTCACCTTCCTCAATGTATTCGAGGACTTGCGACTTATCCCAACCAGTAGGATAAATGTCTATGCTTATCTCTCCACCGACTGAGGCTTCGAGTAAGTCAAAGTGTTTATTGATAAAGTTTGCTATGTCTTGTCGCTCTCCGCTTTGACGGTCCCAAGCAGCATAGTTTTTTCTTTGCTGTTGGTTTGCTCCTCTGCCTACGACAGAGAAGTTTATCATCCCAGGTCTTTCTTCTATGTGGGTTCCACAAAGGTTTGGATACTCTGTTCTTTGTAGTCTACCTACCAAATAACTCATAAGTGCTTGACTTGGAATAAAGTTATGCTCATAAACCATTTTGCCTCGTTTATGTAGAGTGTTTCCCATACAACCGAAAGCACCCTCGACTGAAAGTAGAATGTCCTCGGGTATTTGTTGCTGTATCTTTGGGTAGTCACTACCAGAAACAAGATAAACTTTTTTGCCCTCCATCCATTTCGTGAAGAAAGTGTGGAAGTGTTTATCCATTTCTTGTCTTGCTGGTGTAAGTGTGCCGTCTACATCAAATAGGTAAATGTTTTCCAAGTTATGCTATCTCCGATAAAAATCTGAAGTTTGGGTGAAAAGAAATGTCATTAGTTTGTTTATAAACTTTCTCTAATTTCAACTTTTTTGCTACTAAATGCCCCTTTCCAGTTTGTCTAGGGGCGAAGACTGCTATAACCTCTCTACTGATAGGTTTCTCTACTAAATTTAATGTATTTACGAAACCTTTCAGGGATAATGGAGGAATTTCTACTGCCTCAACATAAACTGGTGTTGCTTCTTTTAGCACTCTCTCTTTTGCTAATCTCTCAATAGTAGTTTGAGAAGTGTCGCAAAACTGATAAGGTTGGTCGTTTGGTCCCATGTAACTCGCTTGATAATATTTAGGCATAATTAAAGCACCTGCTTAATTGCGTCAAAGATAACTTTTTCAAGATTTACAGAATTTGATTGAGTTCGCGAAACATTTTCGGCAACCATATTAACTTTTGTGCGCCAATCATCTACCCAGCAATTTGCGACGGCATCAAGATTTTGTACATTCAAATTATCATAATCAACAACGCCAACTTTTCGTTGACCCTCGTCGATGAAAATCATCCTATCGAAAGTTCGTGTTATCTCTTGTTTCTTGGAACGGTGATTTTTTAAAGTAACCTTTGCCGTGTGCTGAGTACGTGGTTGAAATATTTTGTGCTGAAGTTTGCACTCATAGCGAAGACCATCGGCACCTTCAAAATCCATACCGTCTGCGCTGTCACCAACATACTTTAGATTACCATTGCTGTACTTATCAACTGCCATTTCGATAATCTCTGTACGAAGAGGACGAGTTTGATTTCTTTTTAGGGTCTGAGTCGAGTCAATAACACGAAAAACCTTTTCCCAGTTAACTACTTTGTTCAGGTCTAGCATCTTCTACCTCTCTCTCGTAACTTGTTATCAATAATTCTTTCCGCTCTTTTTGAGCATCCACATACATACTAGTCGATCTCATTGTATAAGTCAAGTCCCAATCGTTAAAAAAGTAATCAGAGAATCGTTTTTTTAGTATCTCATTGGAATTATAGGTAATCATCCACTGGTGTGGACACTTAACAACATCTTCATAGAACCTCATGTGGTCAAACCCAGAGTGCATATCTCCGTTTTTACCGTACAGATTATCTTTGATATCGTATGGAGGGTCAAGAAAAACAAAACAATTCTCACCAGTTTCGTTCATTACCTCTTCATAATCAATATTAGTTATTTTCCAGTTTTTAATAAGTTTAGAATAATAAGGTAAAGCATTGATACCATTTAGAGAAAAGTTTTGCTCAGATGCTTGTTCTGAGAATGAACTACTCTCACCAAGCCCTGAGAAACTACACTTATTCAAAATATAAAAATAAACTGCTTTCGTAAATTCATCAGCGTTATTAATGTCTTCTTTTGCTTTGTTAAAAAGATCGCGATGCTTTTGTATTTTATTAATAATATCAGCATCCCAGTTCTCTTTGGAAACTTTTTCTTTCCTCAGTGGTTTTGATACATAAACTAATGGAGTCTTGATATCCAGAAGGGTTTTGTAAAGTTTATCTCCATTGTCTCGTAACTGAATCCAGAAGTTATATAGGTTAAAATATTTGTCATTTACCCAAATTTTTGCATCAGGATATGTTTTACTTACATGTATTGCAACAGAACCACCACCTAAGAATGGTTCTCTAAATTCAGAGAAATTGTCTGGAAAAGAAGGAGAAAAGTTCTTTATTCCTTTCGACTTACCACCGGGATATCTTAGTGGGGTTTTGTGTTTTTTCATTCTTCCTCTTCTACTAATCTTATTCTTTCTGGGATAAATTCTACGGACCTATTCATGTCCGCAAAGAAAACACTAACAAAACTTGGTGTAGGTTTGTGTCGGCTTTGGTCGGTTTCGATAATGTCGTCAATAATGCCGTACTTACCTTGATATTTCTTCCTATTGATAGGGTCCATATCTTCTACCCAGACCGTCACAAGTTGTCCGCACTTAAACTTCATTGTCAACCTTTTGTACCGCTTGTAAGTTATTCTCAAACACCCAGCGGTCATCCAAACCACTATCTGTCCAATGAACTTTATACATTCTAATGGTTGCGTTTCCGCTTTGTCTTTGAACTATCACTCCATAGGATAGCGGTAGTGTTCTGTTAAACTGTTTAGTTGTGACTAAATCACCCAAGTTATGTTTATAATATATTTTATTCATTTTTATTAGTCAAGTAAAAAAATGTGGAATGGTCCCCCCTACTTGTTCTTCGCCCAGGGAGAGGACTAGATTCACTTCAACTGTGCGACTCACGCACCCTTCATTAGAATCATGGAAGGTCAAACCCATAATATTGTTGCGACCATCCCACTCAGAAACATAGTTTATTTTTTTACTTTTTTTAAATCTTTTCGTGTATGTTTTTCTCGTTTAACTTTCCCATTGATGAACCAATCAACATTAAACTTCATTCGTCGGTTGTCTGGCATGTAAATTGAAACCATGCCTATGCAACCTTTATAAATCTCTAAACATTTTAGTTTGTTTCCATAACTGGAAAGTTCTACTAAATCGCCTTCTTTCATCGTCCAATGCTCTTTGTCATTTCCATACTAGTAATGTATTGATATGCACCTTTGTTGAACGCAGGGGCAGTGCGACGAGACTTGATCACTTTTTCTTGAAGTGCCAGGGTTTGACCACACTCCAAACAGGTTCTATAACCAAGACGATATCTCTTCGGGTTGAAATCATCTCCACAAGAAACACATTCAGCCATTCTTTCCTCCAATTTTCAAAAAACTTTTGTACTTGGCATCCATGTTATCATAGTAACTGGTTTTAGTCAAGTGCTTATGTGCTTTATGCAGTTCTTCTCTACCTGCTATATTAATTAGAAAATAAGGTGCTTTTCCTCTCGGGTTGAATCCATTTATTGATACAGAATCTTCAGGATTAAAACATATCGTCTTGATATCTTTATAACCTTTGTATCTTATAACCTTATTCACAAACACTTGAAAATCTTTTGTTTCCTCTGCTGAAAGGGTTTCTCCTTCCGGCAGTTCGAGTATCAATAGAGCACTATTATAATCAGAGTTTTTATATTTGTCAAGCAGAAAACCTAACGATTGTTCTTCATTTATGCAATCTATCATTAGTTTACCGCTGTCCAACTCTGGACCGGCGAAAGGACAGACAGGCATATTCCCAAACTCTGGGCGAGCGGGTCTAATAACTTCGTTAATGTAGTTAATTACTTTTTGTCTCTTGGGGTTCATTGATAACCTCTAACCTGCTTTTGCCCATCCAGAACTCTTTGTCTTGTTTAAACCACTTGACTTTGATTGTTGATTTATTATTTTCTGCCTCGGCAATAATCAATCCAAGGTCGTGCTTCTTTAGTCCATTGAAGAACTCGTGAAAAGTTGCTGGAGCGTCGTCTGAATATCTAACCAAGTCTCCTACTTTCATTTTGGTTTCTTTACTATCTGTGCTTCTTCTAAAAGGATAAGTGACTCGTATGCTCTCACATCGAATAAAATGTTTCTCCAAAGGTGTCGGTTGGTTTCGGTTATTGTGAATAACCTTTCGCTTTCTCCAATAGATATCCAACCCATAACTTCTCTATTGGGTGCTGTGTCTAACCAGTTTATAATATCACAAGCACCCTCAATATCATTTGGGAACCATATCCATCTTTCTGGTTCAAACTCTTGATCTACTACCATTTACGCTTCCTTTCCCATCCAGCGATAAGCAAGAAAAGCAAGACCAAAGAGAACCAATAACCCAAATGTGTCTGCTTTTTTTACTGGTGTTGACGAGCAACCTTGTTCCGCTACAATAGTTTTGGTTGGGATTACTTCCTCTTCTGGAATAATTTCTACTGGTGTAATCACGTCCACCTCTATTATTTGACCACCAAGGTCTATAAGATTATCTCTTGAAATAATATTTTTGTCAAGAGGTTTTTGCTCTGTTGGGTTGTCCTCGGATAAGTTTTCCTCTTTTGGAGTGTCTTCGTTTCTGGTCAACTCTACCTTTTGTGCTGGTGTGGGTTCAGGTAAGTCCGGTGGATCTACCGCATAAGCAGGGCGACTGATAGTAACGGGCATAATGGAGACGCCGAGTGGACGGTGCCAGGGGTTGTACCAACCTACGTCAAAGTTCCCCATTACGAATAGTTCGTCCATAGTAAAGGGTTTATTTTCTTCAACTTGAATACTCAAAAAGAACTCGTGGTAAGCAGACTGTGTGTCTCTCGCTGAAAGGTTGAGGTACATATCCCACGCCATTAGGTCTGCTCTACCGTCCACAAAGACTTGCCACTCCCAGAGTGTGACGTTGTATTGGGTTTTTACTCTATAACTTTCGTCAGCATAACCTTTGACTTGGATGTCGCCTTCTGCCATCCAAGCAGTTTCTTCGTCCATTTTGTATTCACCGTGAGCCATAATAGAACCTTCGGTGTCTATTCCTAAACCATATTCTGATTTTAGAGTGACCTGACCGTAAGCGTCTATGCCGTAAGACTCAAAAGGCAAGGACCAATCCCAGCGGAAAGCACCAGATTCAACTGTGGTGTCGGTTGTTGCTTGGACTGATAAGACAGGATGCTCTCCCCAATCTTGCCATTGGTCTGACCATAGGGTGCATTTGAAACCACCAAACCAACCAAACGGGTCGGCATTACAGTTTTTCCCTGGTGTTGCTCTAACTTTTATAACTGCGACATAGAAGTCAGACCCTCGGTCTATTGACGACTCAAACCAAAAGAACTCTATGATAGTGTCCACGGTGTTTCCGAAAACGTCAGAGTTTCCGGCATAGAGTGTGTTGCCTGTAAAGAAAGCATAAGGCGAAACCTCTTCGGGTGGGTCGCCTATCGCATAGAAGTCGTCAAAGTCAATATCCCAACCCCCGGTTAGAATTTGTGCTCCGGTGTAGGAAGTCTCGCTTTGTGTGAGTTTTGCTGCAGAAGCCGGCAGCGCCATGGCAGTAAAGAATACAAATAAACAAAAAATTAATCGCACATGGTTCTCCTTTGGCTGAGGTTATCTTATTGCCTGAACTGTGTGTTTACAATCTTTTACTTATAGATTTTGTTATTTTATTCGCTGATTAAATTGCTATAAAATTCAACCATGTGCTCTAATTGAGTCTTGATGTCTGGCAGTTCAATGTGGCCAGACAAGCGTTTGTCTGCAGGGGTCGGAGCGCTGAAAGGTACTACGAATATTCCTCTGTCGTAAACATCGTTAAAAATGTTGAGCATAGTATACTTGGAAACGCTAACCGAACTGCTCACAACTGTTTCTGTGGAGAAGTTATCCCAATCATTTATTAGATCTTCTGATATTTTTGCCCAGTAGTAAGTCGTATTTCCATTCCACAAATGGTTTGTGTAGCCTCTTACCGTACTGCCATCTTCATTGCTCAAAAACCAGCACAGAAGACTACTGCTGCCTTTCAGCTCCAGACCTATAATAGACGTCTTGATTATTTTAGTTCTCTGACCAAATTTTTTTATCCACTCTGCTGCTCGAGCTTTTGAAATGCCATAGTCGTCGTCATCCATCTCGCAGTCCGTGCCTGGGTGTATTACTCTTCCTTGAAAGTTAGAATCTAACCAAACTGGCAGTTCAAAATTAACGTCGAACTCTTTGGTTCTTTGAGGAATGGCACCGATGCAATTTATCAGGTAGTCTGCATCAGAATTAGAAACGGCGTCTTTAAATTCTTGTGTCGGCCAACGATCTCCTGTCGTCTCAATGACGTGGTTCTGTCCTAGATAAGCTTTCACCATGTGGCCTAACATGCCAGTGTGTCCTAGTATCAAGATCTTCATGAGCTATGGCCTAAAGTATTTATATTTTTCTAAAGTTGCCACGAGCTCTTCTTTGCTGACGACAGTCTTGTCGCTTGTAAATTCAAAGTCTATGGCATGCTCAGCTAGTTTTTCATAGTGCATGAAATAAGAATCTAGCTTTTCATTGTAATGAGTTCTAGGAGCTTCCTCGATAGAAATCATCATTTCATGAAGCTTTTCAGAGATTCGAGGCACTCCCATCTTGTATTTAAGACCGAACTTGTCGGCAAAAATCTCAAACAAGTCTTTCACCAGAAAAGATTTCAGGTTGGGTATCACGTTATAGCCGTCGACTTCCAAGCTGTATTCGATCAGGTCCATGGCTTCTTCAATGTCGATCATGAACCTGGACATTTTTTCTGAGAAGAGTGTTAGCTCGTAGCCTTTTGAAATGGCGTCCCACATCAAAGGTATCACAGAACCGGTTGAGTTGAGTACGTTGCCGTAAATTGCAGACGATAATCTGACAGGAGATCTATCGGAGTTGACAATGAAAGATTCTCCGGCCACAAACTTCATCGCTCCGTATATCGTTGTTGCCGCTCGAGACTTGTCGCTTGAAATAAAACATGCAGATTCCATGCCGACTTCTTCGGCAATACGCCTGGAGTTTAGCGCTCCGTCCACAATGATTCTGGCTGATTCCTCAACGTTCTGGTCGACAGCGCTAATCTGTTTCAAAGATGCAGCAAATATGCCTATGTCGTGATCGCTAGCAGCTCTTTTCATCAGGTCAAAGTTTCTAATGTCACCCACGACACAGTTGACTTTTGGGAATCTCTTCTTGAGATAATAGTGCTTGGCCTCATCTCTAGAATAAACTGTGACTTCATTGCTGCCAATGTGCCTTCTTACTAAGTTGCTACCCAGATAGCCGGCGCCGCCTGTGATGAATACCTTTTTGTTTTTTATTGCGCCCATGCTTTCTTATGTCCGTCTTTCATGTTTATTATTCCCATGACACCCACCTTGCTGACATACGTTATCTGGCGTTCTTCCTCAGT